>POVV01000507.1_pt1 | contig 23966 bp, 20 predicted proteins | sample 1560271 | NCBI WGS metagenome assembly POVV01 (sample SAMN08337232, study PRJNA429181) | Bioreactor metagenome, whole genome shotgun sequencing project. | biome: cows' rumen and soil; feature: anaerobic; isolation source: anaerobic chemostat enrichment culture, galacturonate as sole carbon... | reverse complement strand
CGTTAAAGAATGTGGAGCTTCCCATGACTTATGCCCATATTTCCAAAAAAACAAGGGAAGAACGTGCCTTAATGCTTTTGGAACGGGTGGGCCTTGGAAAAAGATACGAGCATATGCCCAATGAGCTGTCCGGCGGACAGCGGCAGAGAGTAGCCATTGCCAGGGCTTTGGCCAATGAGCCGCCTCTCATTATGGCTGACGAACCTACGGGCAATCTGGATACCGCTTCCTCCGTGGAGATCATGGAGCTGTTCTCCCAGCTTCACCGGGAAGGCGCCACTGTGGTGCTGGTAACCCATGAAGAGAATATTGCTGCATTTGCAGGGCGTATCATACGGTTTCGGGATGGGCAGCTGGTCAGCGATTTACCCAATGTCCCTAAAAGTCAGGGACAGGAGGAGGCTGTTAATACGGAGAAAGAGGGGGCGCCATGCTGATAGAAAATATGAGTATGGCGCTTCACGCCATACGATCCAATAAAATGAGGTCCTTTTTGACCATGCTGGGAATCATCATTGGTATTGGAGCAGTAATTGCTATTGTATCTGTAGGTGACAGTATGAAAAACCTGTTTTCCGATGCCTATAAGGATGTGGGCTTTAACCGGGCCGTTATCATGGTATCCTGGGATGTAACAGATTTCCGCATGACGGATTATTTTACCCGGGATGAGATGGACCGGGTCAGGGAAGTATACCAGGATAAAATTCAGTATATTGACAGCGATGCCAACACCGAGGCAGAGGCCGTCAATGGGCGCAGAAAGGTTAAGTATCAGTTCCAGGGAATTGACTCCAATTATTCCGATGTGCAGCCGCTGGATATTATTTACGGCAGAGCCCTCAATACGGCGGATATCAAAGGGGCGGCAAATCACGTGGTCCTGGAGGATAAGGGGGCAGTGCAGCTGTTCGGTACGGCCGACTGCGTGGGCAGAACCTTCCGCATGACCATAAATAAGGACACTCAGGAATACATGGTTGTGGGAGTCTATCATAAGGATATTTCTCCCATGATGGCCATGCTTTTGGGAAACGGGCAGACGCAGTCAGGATTTCTGCCATATACAGTTCTCACAAAATCCAATGACTACTTTCAGGATCTGAATTTTTATGTCCGGGATGGAGTAGATGTGAAAGCATTTCTTGCAGAACTCACCCGGTACGTGGCAAAATTAAAGGGCCGTCCGGAATCGGAGATCCAGACCATGTCAGTGGTAGAGCAAATGGGAAGCGTGAATACCGGCCTTTCTGCCATGGCGGCAGCGGTAGGTGGAATTGCTGCCATCTCTTTGCTGGTAGGCGGAATCGGAATTATGAATATTATGATGGTTTCTGTCACAGAGCGGACGAGGGAGATCGGGATCCGAAAGGCCCTGGGCGCGAGGACAGGAGACATCATGATCCAGTTTTTAACGGAATCTGCTTTTATGTCGGCCTGCGGAGGGATTATCGGCATCTTTCTTGGAGTAGGTCTCGTGAAAGCAGGAGGAGCCGCCTTTCAGATGACTGTGGTCGTCAGGCCAGCCGTAGTGGTCATGGCTGTTGGTTTCTCGGCTCTTGTGGGTATATTCTTTGGTCTTTATCCGGCTTCCAAGGCAGCTAAAAAGGATCCCATTGAAGCGTTAAGATATGAATAGGAGGGGAGAACATCATGCTGCTGGAAAATATGAGTATGGCAATTCATGCCATTAAGGCGAACAAGATGCGGTCCTTTCTGACCATGCTTGGAATCATTATAGGCATTGGGTCTGTCATTGCCATCGTATCCATTGGTGATACCATGCGGTTCATGGTATCTGATCTCTATAAGAATGCGGGAGTTACCCTTGCCTATGTCTACGTCTGGCCAAAGGACGGCGAGGATATGAGGGACAGCGACTACTTTACTCTTGATGAAATGGACCGGCTGAAAGAAGTGTTCGGAGATGAAATCAGTTACATAGACAGCAACGCCAGCACAAAAGCAGAGGCCGTTGTCGGCCGCAATAAAGTCAAGTACCAGTTTGAGGGGATTTTTTCCAATTATCCTCAGGTCCAGAAGATCAATATTATCTATGGCCGTAATTTAAACGAAGCCGATGTAAAAGGAAGAAAGAACAATGTTGTACTGGAGGCCAAGGGAGCAAAAGAGCTTTTTGGCACGGAAAATGCAGTGGGAAAGACATTCCGCACCACCATTTATGGCAATACGGACGATTATAATGTAGTGGGAGTCTACAGAGAGGACTTAAATCCCTTTGAGGCGATGATGGCGGGAACCAACGCTACCAGGGCCGGATATGTACCGGATTCTTTATTAACCTGGCCCAATGACAACATTTACGGTCTGCGACTCTATGCAAAAGAAGGAACTGACATGAATACATTTTCTGAAATGTTCACTTCCTATCTGGCAAAGAACAAGAACCGGAACAAGGAAGATATCACCTTCTATTCGGTGTCCAGTGAAATGGGAAGTGCGGACACCATAATGGGCGGCTTATCTGCTGCTGTAGGCGGAATCGCAGCCATCTCCCTATTGGTTGGAGGGATCGGAATCATGAACATCATGCTGGTATCCGTTACGGAACGGACCAGGGAAATAGGGATCCGTAAGGCCTTAGGTGCTAAAACAAGGGATGTTTTGATCCAGTTTTTGACGGAATCCGCCATACTTTCCGCTCTGGGCGGGATCCTGGGCGTCAGCGTCGGCGGGGGGCTTGTGCTTGCTGGAGGAGCGCTGTTTGGCATGAAGGTAGTCATAAAGCCGTCGGTCATCCTGGTAGCTGTGGGATTTTCGGCTTTGGTAGGTTTGTTTTTTGGTATTTATCCTGCGTCCAAGGCGGCAAAGGCAGATCCTATTGACGCCCTGAGGTATGAATAAAAGAGAACAGCATCTGTTACAGGTTGGAGAGTCATGTGGATACAGACTTTCCAACCTGTTTTTATTCCTTTATCCCTTCCAGAAATCCCTGGAACTCTTGAAAATATGTTTCCTCTATTTTTTTCATCCATACCGTGATCCTTTCGTCAGACAGCCGGAGCAGGAAATGGATCGAACCCACGCATTCCCCTGCTATCTGGACAGGAAGATACAGGGTGTCGTGGCCGGCCCACATTCCCTGCACGGCTATTCTCTGTTCATATCCTTCCAGGACGCTGATGGTCTGGGTATGAAAAGAAAATGGAATATGGAAGGCAGAGTCCGGGCCGGAAAGGGCCAGGGTACCCTCTGCCGGGCCAAAGGAGAGAGAAAGCCTGGAAAAACCGCCTGGATTTGCGAAAAGCCGGTAGGAAGAATCCCAGGACCGGGGACCTGCCGGTTTCCATGTCTGTTCCGGCTGGTCCTGGATTTCCTCAACTGCATCATGGATTAAATCCAGTATTTTCTGGTTTCCGCTTTTTATATTTTGTGTATCAGCCGTGACGACAAAAACCAGATCCGGATCAGGATAGAAGAGAACATACTGGCCTCCCATGCCGTACATGGCAAATCCATTCCGAATGCGCCAGAACTGATATCCGTATCCCTGCTGTTCCTCTGCAGTCTGGCCAAAATGAATGGTAGGAACTTTAAATGAAACTGCCTCTCTTAAATAATCTGCAAATCGCCCTGTCCCATTTATCAGGATATCCATACAGAACCGTCCCAGCTTTAATAAGTCCATGGGGCGGGCCATAAGGCCGGAGCCCCCCATTTCTGAACCAAAGGGATCTAAGATGATGTAAGCCTCTTTGGAAAAAATGGTTTTATCCAGACATTCCTCCCTTAGATAATCCAGAACCCCTTTTCCTGAAAGTTTTTTTACAAGAGCAGCCAGGGTATGGCTGGAGGAGGTGTCATAAAGGAATATCTGACCGCTTCTATGGGAGGGGGGCGTGGTGAAGAAGCTTTCCACCCAGTTTTTGCTTGTATCCGCTTTGTAAGTAGTAGAAGAGTGGCAGGTTTCCATGGAGAGCATATGGCGTATGGTCATCTCTTTCAGCCAGGGATGGATATCCCCGCAGGAACAGTATTCCGGAAAATAATCCGTGATCCTGTCATCCAGAGAAAGTCTCCTATCTGCATAAAGGAAGCCTATGGCAAGAGAACAGAGGCTTTTCGTAATGGAAAACATGCGGTGAAGGTCCATGGCAGTATAAGGGGCTTCATACGCCTCCTTCAAAAGCGTGCCTCCCTGTTCGGCTAGAAAGCTGTGGATGGGCAGCTCGCTTTTTTTTAGCCGAAGCCAAAGGGCTTCTGTAATTTCCGAAACATTTTTAGATCTACTGTTTTGCATTGACTTTATCCCTCATTTCCTTTGGTGATATTCCAAAATTCTTTTTAAATACGCGCCGGAAGGAGGCGGCATTATTATATCCAAGATACTGGTAAAGGACAGACAGGCTCGTATCAGATTCCAGGATCATTTCCTTGGCCTTAGCCATGCGCAGCCGCTCCAAGTAGGTGGAAAAGTTTTCGGATACTTCTTTTTTAAACAGATAACTGAAATAATTTTCCGAAATTCCGAATTCATCGGAAATTTTTGTCAAGCACAAATTCGGATCGTGATAGTTGCCGTTGATATATTCCTGTATTTTAAGAATCAGCTCATTTCCTTCGGAGCCACATGCGTCACACAGCTGGATTGCAATTGTTTTTAAGCTGTCCAGACTCATTTCCCCTTCAAACTGCTTGTCTACCATTTCCAAAAGCTTTAATTTTTCTGGAGCCAGCCCATCCGCGATGATATTGTGTCTCTTTTTAAAAATAGTAGCGCGTACATCAGAGATCAGCCAGCGCTGCTGAGTGTAGGAAAGATTTCTTTTTCCGGTGTTTTCATTTCTGATGAGCTTGAACAGTTCGCAGATCTGATCCTTGTTTCCTATGGAAATAAAACCGCTTAACTGGACGGAAAGGCTTTCCGGGTAGTAATAGACATCACTGGAATGAGTGAAATCACTGCTCAAAATATATTTTTCTATCGTGGTAATGGATTTCGCTTCCTTAGCCTGCTGGTAAGATTTCCAGGTGTAGGAGATAAAACTGTTTCTGCCGCCTAAGCCGCCGCTGATCCAGATTCCGTATTTTTCCAGAAGTTCTTTATGCAGGGCAATAAAAATATCCCTGTCCCGGCTGATGACCTGCTCGGGGGGAATCGATTTATCGGAGGCGATCAAAATGGCGAATACCCGGTCGGACGGTTTATAAATATATCCGGTGTCAGGATAGTAGCGGTGCAGGGCCTCCCTTACCAGCATGTCATAGTTCTGGAGGCATAGCTCCAGATCATTGGAGCGGATCATGGAATCTTCGGATGGGGATACTTCGGTATATAGAACGTGAAATTTAGTATCCGGCCGGTCCAGGGAAAGCTCACCTATGATGTACTGCATCTCATCGTTGGTGGTGATGCTTCCCTCCATAATCCTTCTCATGTAGGATTCAACGACCACAGGCTTCTGTTTCTCAACCAGAAGGTTTAAAGAGGTGGCCATGGATTCCTTTACAGTCAGCTCATTTGCAAGCTGGGTCAGGCAGCGGCCGCCGAAGGAGGAAAAAATTCCCGCTATGATTCCGCCCAGACATAAGCACGCAATGGTAATGGCCGTAAAAAAGCGCTGGTAAGGGAGGATAGAGTAATAAGCCTTATCCGCAGGCTGGACCAGATAGTAGGTCCAATTATTATAGGAAGAGGCAACCGTGGTCACCAGCATCTCCTGGCGGTGTCCCTTCGGGGTAAAGTGGGCTGTCTGGTTTCCGTAATCCAGTCCTTTTAAGGTATCAGAGCTCTCTGCCTTCCCTGCTCCGGACAGAAGGAACGCCTGGGAGCCGTTCTTGTCATAAGCAACCAGGTACCCTTCTCCATATAAGTTCATGTCAGAAAAATACGCCGTGATCAGGTCATAGTCGAATTCATAACACAGTACAGAATCCGCTCCTGCTTTAAGAACTGAGGCGGAGAGGGGCTGGATGTAGAGGAAGCTCCTGGTTGTACTCTGCAAATGCCCGAAGGGGATGAATTTGTTCCAGAATTCACTGTTTAAAAGGGCCTCGGAAAACTGTTTGGGTTCGATCTGATACGTTGTGTTATGCCGGATATAAAAATCGTAATCCGAAAACAGGGTGGAAGAAACTGCGTATTTGGAATTTTTCATATAAATAAATGAATTACTGATAGGAAGCAGCAGCTCAACCGGAGTGATGGATTTTAAACTCTGCTGGGTCTTATAGGCCAGGTGGTAAAAATCGGGCTCTTCATCCCCTGTTAGATGAGAAAGATCATGAAACAGGATATTGGAAGAGGTCTGTCTCGCTGCCGCATTCATCAGCTTCATGGTGTAATCCAGCTGAGTGACAGAGGAAGAGAGGGTGAGCCGGTTCTGTTTGTTGATGCCGTTTTTGACCTGGCAGCAGGATATGTAGTACAATATTACTCCGATAATAAGAATGATTGCCAGTATCAGAGTGTAGGACAACATCAACTGATTTTTAAATGGGATGCCGCTATTTTGTTTTTTCATGTTTACCATTCCTTTTTTCATATGAAGAAATTATAGTATGAATTATTATTAAAAGCAACAAATTGGAATAACAGGGTAAAATCTGCACACTGATAGTAAAAAATGTATTCAAAAACAGCCTGTATTTTAGCATATCATTCATTTCAAGGTGATGATAAAGGGAAAAAACATATCAATTGCACAATGAAAAAATGGATTGTGTCCGGGCATAGAAAAAAGTGTACAATGACATGTAAAATTGAGCGTTGATAATGGGGGTGCCGGATGCTATCATGGCAATGCGAAAAAAAATCGCACCACAAATAAACTCTTATGGGAGGTATGAAATGAGAATTAAGAAAATGCTTGCAGCTGGGATGGCCGTGACAATGGCGGCCTCCGTCATCTTAAGCGGATGCGCTTCAAAGACTGCAGAAGCACCAACCACCGGTTCCGGCTCTGCTATCGGTGAGACAACAGGGGAAAATGAGATCAAAAAACCGGAAAAGATTACTGTTTTAGTAGATGGAACGGTTACCACCAAGATTAATAACAGAGATGCCTTTGAGAAACGATGGGAGGAGCTTACCGGAATTGAACTGGAGTTTATACAGCCGGATCATGATGCCTATTATGATGTGGTTGGACAGACCTTTGCTTCGGGCCCTGATAACTGGCCGGATGCGATCATTCTGTCTTCTTCCTATTATACCGGATATGCGCAGGAGGGGGCATTGTGGGACATGGCAGATACCTGGGAGAATTCTGAATTAAAGGCTTCCGGGCGTGTGACAGGTGAAGATGTAATTGAAAATATGAAGATCGACGGACATTTATATGGCCTCCCTGTAACCAGAGGAAATGGCTGCATCACCTATGTAAAGAAAGCATGGCTGGATAATTGCGGTTTGGAAGCACCAGAAACCTATGACGAGTATTATGACATGCTGAAGGCGTTTACAGAGGGTGATCCGGATGGAAACGGAGTCAATGGGGATACCTACGGTGTTTCCGCACCAGGAATCGTTGGAACGGAGGCCCCCTATGTAAATTATCTGCCTGAATTTTACCAGGATGCATATCCTTCCTTCATAAAGGGAGAGGACGGCGTATGGTACGACGGATTTACAAAGGATAACTTTAAGGAAGCCCTGACAAGGCTGAGGGAAGCCTATGCAGCCGGCTATATCGATAAGGAAACCCTGACCAACGGAAGCAAGGATTGCCGAAACAAATTTTATGAGGATAAGTTTGGTGTGTTTACTTACTGGGCAGGTACATGGGCAACCAATTTAAAGAGCAATCTGGAGAAGAACGGAAAAGACGGCGAGCTGGTTGCATTAAAACCACTTAAGGAAACAGGTACATATATAGAAAGAATTCCTCCCGTATGGGCAATTACATCTGCCTGTGAGAATCCGGAAGGCGTGTACAAGTATCTCATCGAATCCATGCTGGATGGAGGCGATATGCAGACCCTGTGGACTTACGGTGTGGAAGACATCCACTGGTCAACAAAGGCAGAGACGGTGCTGGACAATACATATGGGGATGGCGTGTTCCATTTAAAGGAAAGCCTGGAGTTTCCAGGTACCCAGTATACAAAACAGCATATGGATCCCATGCTCTCCATTACGAAATGGGAGAATAATCCCGGTGAAGATACCGTGGAGGAATCAGCCAGGGAATCCCAGACCATGTTCAATGAAAACTGCCGCCAGGCTCAGATCGTTCCTTCCACTGAGGTGATGGCAACTTACAACGGAGATTTGACCACATTAAAGAACTCCATCATTGCAGACGTTGTTGTCCAGGGGATCTCCATCGAGGAGGGTTATAAGCGCTTTGAGGCTGAAAATGGGGCAAAATGGTCCCAGATGATCGTTGATTCCTTAAATGAACAGACATCTGCAAAATAGTTCAGGAAGGTAGAGTATGAGTAAATTAATAAGAAGGCCTGCAGCAAATGCTGCAGGCGAAAATAAACGTCCTCTGCTTGTTTCGCTTTATTATTACAGAGGTTTTTACATAATGTTCCTCCCTGTTCTTATTTTTGCAGTGATCTTTCATTATCTTCCCATGTTCGGAATCCGGCTTGCTTTCTTTTCCTATAAAGGAATCAAGGATCCTGTATTCGTAGGCCTGGCAAATTTTGAAAAGATGGTTAACATGCCCGGGTTTTGGAGCGCTTTCGGCAATACCATCACCTTAAGTGTCACCAAGCTGCTGTTAAATACTTTCATGGGAGTCGTACTTTCTCTTATGCTTAATGAGATCAGATCCTTGATTTTCAAAAAGTTTTCCCAGACAGTAGTATACCTTCCTCATTTCATGTCATGGGTGGTTACTGCCTCCGTCTTTACCTTAATTCTTTCTCCCACCGGTGCAGGACTGGTCAACTCCATACTAATGAAGCTTGGCATTGTAAACGATGGAATCTATTTTCTGGGAAACCAGAAATGGTGGCGGCCGATGTTTTACATCATCAACATCTGGAAGGACACCGGCTGGGGAACGATCATCTTCATGGCGACATTATCCGGGATCAGCCCGGAGCTTTACGAGGCTGCCTCCATGGACGGGGCAGGGCGGTGGAACCAGATGCGTTACATCACCCTGCCGGGCCTTTCCAATACCATCATCACGGTTCTGATTTTAAATCTTGCCAAGGTTATGAACTTATTTGAATCCGTATTCGTACTGCAAAATGATGCGGTTGTTCAGAAAGCGGATGTTCTTCAGACTTACATTTATACACAAACATTCAATTCCGGTGCTCTTCCTGACTACGGCTATACCACGGCAGTAGGCCTGACCTCTTCATTGGTTGGCTGCTTCCTTGTCCTGATCTGCAACAAGGCAAGCCACAAGGTCCGCGGAAGAGGAATTGTATAGAGGGGAGAAAGAAATGAAAAAGAAAGCAACCGCATTTGACTATGTGCTGGTGATGATATTCGTGCTCATAAGCTTAGTTATGATTATCCCCATTTACAAAGTACTGATTGACTCCCTGGACTTAAAAACAGCTTACGGTATGAAGCTGTTTCCGGAGGAGTTTGGCCTTGAGGGATACATTTCCGTATTCACAAACCCGACTCTGTACCGGCCGTTCCTGGTATCCTGTCTTACCACAGTCGCCGGCACCTTTATCGGCCTCACCATTTCCACTCTTGGAGCATATGTCCTGATCCAGTGGAAGATGCCCGGCAGAAATTTTTTTGCAAACCTTCTGTTGTTTACGATGATATTTAACGGCGGTATGATCCCAACATATCTGGTGATGAAGGGGCTTCACCTGACCAATACCCTGTTTGTGGTGATCCTTCTTCCGGCCATCAATGTTTACAATATGGTCCTGATGAGAAATTTCTTTGAAGGAATTCCGGTAAGTCTGTTTGAATCCGCGGAGATAGACGGCTGTTCCCCGATGAGGATATTCTTCGGGATTGTCCTTCCTCTTTCCAAGGCGGCACTTACGGCCATTGGCCTGATGTATGCCGTAGGTTACTGGAACGATTACACCAATTATAAACTTTATATTACCAATGAGAACCTTTACAACTTCCAAATGAAGTTAAGGTCTGTCATAATGGGAAGTGATCTGCCAACGGCAGTTGGGGGAGCAACGGAGAATACGGTGAAAAACGCTGCAGTTATCGTAGCAATCCTGCCCTTTATGATCATATATCCGTTCTGCCAGAAGTACTTTATCCAGGGTGTCAATATCGGAGCTGTAAAGGAATAACGGCGTCCCTTTTTCTCTATGTTAATAATATGACAAGGGGGTAATAACAATGTATCAAAATCCGATCATGTATGCAGATTTTTCAGATCCGGATGTCATCCGGGTGGGAGAGGATTACTATATGGTAGCCTCTTCCTTTACCTATCTTCCAGGGGTTCCCCTTCTTCATTCCAGGGATTTGGTCCACTGGGAAATCATCAATTATTGTGTCCGCGCTCTTCCCTTTGATAAATACAACAAGCCTTCTCATGGTTCAGGAACCTGGGCTCCGTCCATTCGATATCATGACGGGATATTCTACGTGTTCGTTCCGCTGCCGGATGAGGGGATCTTTGTGGCCCGGTCCGCAGATCCATATGGAGAGTTTGCCTTGAATTGCCTGCATCCAGCCAGGGGCTGGATCGATCCATGCCCTTTTTGGGATGACGATGGGAAAGCCTATATGGTATTTGCCTATGCAAACAGCCGCAGCGGCATCAAGCACCGGCTGGATCTGGTGGAGATCGACTCCCAGTGCACAAAGCTTTTGGGAGAGCCGGTTACCATTTTTGACGGAAAGCAGCTGGGGCCAACCACGGAAGGACCGAAGCTTTACAAGTATCAGGGATATTATTATATCCTGATGCCATCCGGAGGCGTGGCAGCCGGATGGCAGTCTGCTCTGCGCGCAGAAGCTGTCACAGGGCCATATGAATACCGGATCGTCATGCACCAGGGAAATACGGAGGTAAATGGCCCTCATCAGGGAGGCTGGGTAACAGCGAACGACGGAAAACACTGGTTTGTCCATTTCCAGGATGTGACCGAGCTGGGGAGAATCACCCACCTTCAGCCCCTGTGCTTTCATGCAGGATGGCCCTTTATTGGAAGCGAGCAGAACGGGGATGGCATCGGAGAACCTGTGAAGGAGTGGGATATTCCAGCCAAAGGACAGCCGGAGTACCGGATTGCCCAGTCCGATGATTTTTGCGGGAACCGCCTGGGCCTTCAGTGGCAATGGCAGGCCAATCCGCAGGATACCTTTTATTCTATGAATGGACATTCCGGAATCCGGCTTTCCTGTCTTGCGAACCCGGCAAGAGAAAATCTCTTATGGTATGCGCCCAACGCCATGACCCAGATTCCTAAACAGCAGGCTTTTTCTGCGGTGACAAAGGTAAAGCTTAAGGGAAAGGAAACAGGAGATATGGCTGTTATCGGCATGATCGGCCATTCATATGCTTACATGGGGCTGATGAAAACAGAGACCGGTAACCGGCTTGTGCTCTATTCGGGAACCGTTACATATAAGGAATATGAGGGAGAAGCAAAGGAGATCCGGGAAGTTTCCAGCCCCTATGAGAAAGATGCGGTTTATCTTAAGGTGGAAGTATTCAGGAACAAGACCTACCGGTTTTTCTGGTCTGCGGATGGGATACGCTACACAGCCATAGGAGGGGTCAATCCACTGCGCAGAGCCACCTGGACCGGGGCAAAGCTCTGTCTCTGGAGCTCAAACAAAAACAATGTAATCTCAGAGGGGTACGGAGAATATGATTTCATACACATCGAAGACAGAAGCAATTGCGAAACAGGCCTTTAACGCAGCAAAAAATGGGGATCAGGCGGCGGTTATCGGTCTGATCGATCACTCCTTTAATACGGAGGACTGCGATGAAGAGGGGAACAGTCTGCTTCACTATGCAGTAAAAGGGAAGAATCCGGATCTTGTAAAATATTTAGTGGAAACATGCGGTATGGATCCTGCATGGGCCAATCAGGATATGGTAACACCCTACGATCTGGCCCGGGGCATTTCTTCCATTGAGAAATACTTTCAGTCGTCCTGCGGTTTTTCCTATGAGGATTGCTACCGGAATCCGGTGTGCAGGGGAATGCATCCGGACCCCAGCATCGTCCGGGTGGGGGAAGACTATTACATGGTCAATTCCAGCTTTATCTACTTTCCCTGCATTCCTATTTCCCATTCCAGGGATTTAGTCCACTGGAAAACCATCGGATATGCGGTGACGGACCGGAAATGGGCGGAGGAATACTTAGGAGAGCTGGAGGGCGGAAGAGGCTTCTGGGCTCCGGATATCAGCTATCACAACGGAAGGTTTTATATCTGCGCTACCTTAAGAAGGAACGACGATGCTCCCTTTATCCAGACCCAGATGATCACCAGCTCCGGGAGTCCGGAAGGACCTTACGAAACACCGGTCATCCACAATGTACTGGGGATCGACCCCTCTCTTTTTACTGATGACGACGGGAAACGGTACATGCTTTTAAACCGGGGTGCCCGGATCATGGAGATATCAGAGGATGGAAAGAGGATTCTCTCAGAGCCTTCTCTTATATGGTACGGCCATTCCGGCCATGCACCGGAGGGGCCGCATATCATAAAAAAGGATGGATACTATTACTGCTTTCTTGCGGAGGGAGGAACGGGAAAGGGCCACATGATCACTGCGGCAAGGTCCAAAAGCCTGTTTGGCCCTTATGAAGACTGCCCCTATAATCCCATTTTGCAGCAAAAGGATGAGATCGGAAGCATCCAGTGCTGCGGTCACGGAAAACCAGTAAAGACTCCGGATGGAAGATGGTTCATCGTGTACCTGTGTTCCCGCTTCTTAGAAGGCCGGTGGGGGATGTTAGGCAGAGAAACCTGCCTGGATGAAATGACCTGGTCAGCCGATGGCTGGCCAGTCATCAATCGGGGGAGAGGGCCATCCTACATGGCAGCTTTTCCGTCTCCGGCCAATTTAAGGCAGAACGTTGAGGGACAGGCGGCTGAGGTATGGCTTTCCCCCAGAACAAAAGATCCGGAGATCGTCGGAGAAAACGAGAATGGAACCATATGGATCAGGGGGGATGGGCTGGACTTAAATCAGAGGGGGTGTAAGAGCCTTTTAGTGAAGAGTCAGCCTGATTTTTGCTTTTTAGTGGAATTTGAAATGAGTTTTCCCCATGAGGGAGAAGAGGAGTTTACCTCGGACGCAGGCGTGACCCTCTATTATGATGAGAATACCTACATAAAATTCGGAGTGACAAGGGACCAGGTATTTGTATCTGAATATGTAGACGACACCTATGTAAGGACAGAAACAAAGCCATTCCGGTTTCAAGGCCCGGTAACATTCCGGGTGGATACAAACGGACTTATAAGAAACTTTTTATTAAACAGTAAGCTTCTGTGGCAATGGACAGATGTGACCTCTATCTGTTCGGAGGGCCTGGTAAAAGGCAAGCGCTTTACAGGAGCCATGTATGGAGTGTATGTAAATGGCAGTAATCTATTATGCTGGAGACAGCACAGTGAAATTCAATAAGATATCCACCTATCCACAGACCGGGATCTCCCAGGCACTGTTATTATATTTAAAGGATTCCGTGGAAATGAAAAGCTTTGCCCAGAATGGGCGGAGTACAAAATCTTTTATTGATGAGGGGCGCCTTGCTCTGATCGAAAACGAGATAAAGAAAGGCGATTATCTCTTTATCCAGTTCGGTCACAACGATGAAAAAGACGATCCGGCAAGGCATACGGATCCGGACACCACGTTTCCGGAAAACCTCATACGGTTTATTAACGCCGCAAAGAAAAAGGGCGCCTGGCCGGTTCTTATCACACCGATAGCCAGAAGGGTATTTGATGAAAATGGAGTCTTCCGGCCAGGAAGCCACGGTGCGTACCCGGAGGCGGTTAAGCGGACCGGAAGAAAAGCAGGTGTTCCTGTTATCGATTTGACAGCGATTACGGAAACCTATCTGGCATCTCTGGGAGATCTGGCCTCAAAGGCCTATTTTATGTGGCCGAAGGACAATACCCATTTAAAGCCTGAGGGAGCAGTCCTTATGGCCGGTTTTCTCTGTGACGAGCTGCAAAAGCTGGGATCTCCCTATGGGGATATCTTAGAAAACAGGGAAGAGCATCCGGAAAATACGGGAATCATTCCGTCATGGTTCTTCTGGGATTTTCTGGTTTCATGGCATTAAAGGGACTCATAAAGATTGGAGATGTGACCTTTTATCAGTCCAGTTTTACAACGGTTGTAAACCAATTCACTTCCCTTATAAACCTTCTTCCGATCCTGACAAAGGGACTGGAATCCGTTACCTCCATCGGTGAGATTCTAGTTTCAGACGATGTGGAACACAACGATGGAAAGACGGAAATGAAGGAGTTAAAAGGAGACTATTCTTTTCATAACGTGCAGTTTTTCTATAAGAATTCCGTAGAACAGGTGCTTGATGGCTTCCAGCTGGAGGTAAAGGCGGGAGAAACCATTGCTCTGGTAGGTGAATCCGGTGCCGGGACTTGCGTCCTGAGCGCCGGTTTGTCTTAAGAACCCAATAAAATAATAAAAATTCCTTAAACGGCTCGCAAAGTAAAAGGTTCTATGATATAATAGGGTGATATCTTATGGTTTAGTGAGGGAACTATATGCTTAGTGAAGAGAAAATAAAGATCATGACCAGCCTTGCAATGTTTGAAAAACACGAAGGAAAAAGGATATTTCCCATCAACCGGTACTTTAAAAGTGATTACATCAGCAGTAAGCTGTTCCGTTCTTTTTTCAGCTACACCCTGAGCTTTGTTTTATGTCTGGTTTTATGGGAATTATATGATATGGAACAATTGCTGAATACTATGGAACTGAAGGGCTTAACGGCAGCCGGGATGCGAATTGGACTGATTTATCTCGTTGGACTGATCATTTACCTTGGAATCAGTGCGCTTGTATATATGAAGCGATACGAATATGCCAGCCGTGGCACAAAGGTATATTTGGCAAAATTAAAAAGGCTGGACAAGCGGTACGAGGGAAATACCAGACCTTTAAAAAGAACTAAGGGAGGACGGACATCATGATGAGCCTTCTTGTATTTAAAGAACGATTGAAAGAGTTTTATGCCAGGTTTGAGATCTATATAACGCCTGTGATCAAGTTTCTATTCAGTCTCCTGGCGTTTTCTCTGATGAATAAGAATATTGGCTTTATGACAAAGCTGACGGAGCCATACATTCCATTGGTACTGGCTCTGGTATGCTCTTTTTTGCCCTATGGAGCCATCTCCTTTCTGGCGGCATGCTTTATGCTTGCCCATCTGTCGGGAATATCCCTTGAGATCACTCTGGTCATGGCGGTTTTTATTGTGGTGGCAGGACTTCTTTATTACGGATTCCAGCCGGGTGACAGTTATTTACTGGTACTGACCCCGGTATTTTTCCTGTTAAAGATCCCTTATGCGATCCCATTGATCGTAGGGCTGACAGGGAGCGCCATATCTGTGATACCGGTAAGCTGCGGTGTATTTATTTATTATACGCTTTTATATGTGAAACAGAATGCAGGAGTGCTGACCAACGATATGTCGGTGGATGAAATCGTTAAATTCATGCAGCTCATGAAGGTCCTGCTGTCTAATAAGCTGATGCTTGTGATGGTAACGGCGTTTGCCCTTTCTCTTGTGGTGGTGGTGGTTACCCGGAGCTTATCCATGGATTATTCCTGGATCATTGCCATTGTGGCAGGTACTATTGCGCAGCTTGGCGTGATTTTTGTCGGAGATATCGTTGCAGATGTATCGGTTTCGGTCATCGGGCTCCTGGTGGGAATCCTGTTTTCCATCGTAATTGCAGGAATTTATACATTTTTTGTCTTTGCAGTGGATTATTCCAGGACAGAATACGTACAATTTGAAGATGATGATTATTATTATTACGTCAAGGCAGTTCCAAAGCTGACAGTCAGCGCACCTGACGTGAAAGTTCAGAAAATCAATGCCAGAAAGCTCCAAAGGCCGCAGAGGTAGGAAGGCGTCCTACGGGCATACCTTTACACCCGGTAAAGCGGGGTAGGCCCTGCCCAAAAAGCACGGCAGTAATAAGGAAAAGGAAAGGGAGGTGGAGACAATAGCAGATTTTTTAGACGGAATGTACTCCTGGGTATCGTTCCTGCCCAGAATATCGAAAACAAACTTAGTTGAAATTATTATCATAGCCGTTCTGCTGTATGAGCTGCTGACCTGGATCATGAATACAAGAGCATGGACATTATTAAAGGGAATTATTGTGATCCTTCTTTTCTATCTCTTTGCATATGTATTCCGGTTGGATAATATTTTTTGGATTCTCAATAAAATTGCTACGCCGGCTGTTACCATGGCGATTGTGATCTTTCAGCCGGAGCTTCGGAAGGCTCTGGAACAGTTAGGAAGCAAGAATCCCTTTACGGGAATTCTCACCTTTGATGACGGCAGGGATAATTCCGGTTTTACGGATAAAACCATCAACGAGGTGGTAAAGGCTACTTTTGAGATGGCAAAAGTCAAGACCGGAGCGCTCATGGTAATCGAACGAGTGGATTCTTTAAAGGAGATCGAACGAACTGGAATAGAAGTAGGTGGAGTTGTAAGCAGCCAGCTTATTATCAACATCTTTGAGCATAATACACCGCTTCACGACGGAGCAGTGGTAATCCGGGGAAATCGTGTTGCAGCGGCTACCTGTTACCTGCCTCTGTCCGATAATATGAGCATCAGCAAGGAACTGGGTACAAGACACAGGGCCGCAGTAGGTGTCAGTGAAGTAAGCGACAGCATTACCATTGTGGTATCGGAAGAAACCGGGCGTGTGACGGTGGCCCTGGAAGGCGGTCTTAGAAAAATTACAGATGCTGATATGCTCCGGTCAGTCCTTGCAGGTGTAAAACAGGCGCAGGAGGAAGGAAGCAGATTCAGGATTTTGAAGGGAAGGCGTAAGAATGAAGGAAAAGCTGTTAAATAATCTTGGACTGAAGCTCTCGTCTCTGGTGCTTGCCTTTGCAGTATGGATGGCTGTTGTCAACATTTCCAATCCCATCATTGACGATTCCCAGATAGTTTCGGTGGAGGCGCGCAATGAGGACGTGCTGGAGGCTGCCAATTTAACCTATGAAAATATGGGAAAGGATTCGGTAACAGTCAGTTATCAGGTGAGAACAAGAGACCGTTCCCTGTTGAGGGCTTCGGACTTTCATGCCTATGTTGATTTAAAGGACTATAACGTGACTGGAGCCATTCCAATCACGGTGGAGATTAATAAAGATAAAGAAAACCTTGTAAAGAGCGATACCATTACGGCTAAGCCCATGGTGATGCGGATCAGAACGGAAGAGCTTCAGCGCAAGAAGTTTGATCTTCAGGTTCAGACCAAAGGAAGCCAGGAGGACGGGTATGAACTGGGAATGATCACCCTGTCACCGGATTATGTGACAGTGGAAGGTCCAGAATCCCAGATCGGCCAGATCAACCATATGGGAATCGAAATTGATGTGGATAATGCCAATGCGGATATAAAGGGAGTGGCTAATCCGGTCTTTTACGATGCCAACGGCAACAAGATGCCGGAACTGGAAAATAAGGTAACTGTCAACAGGCATGAGATCGAATATACGGTATCCGTGCTAAAGGCAAAGAATCTTACGATCAACTTCGAGGTCTCAGGAGATGTGGCAAAAGGATACCGGTATACGGGATTGGAATCCAACTTTAAAACCGTGCCGGTGGTAGGTACGAATTCCCTTCTTGCCTCCTTGACCAGCATATCTGTTTCTTCGGATAAGCTGAATATTGACGGCGCCACCTCTGATAAGGTGGTTCAGCTGGATTTAAGCCAGTATCTGCCGCCAAACACCTCGATTGCAGGGGATGAATATAAGAATGTAACCGTGAAGCTGAAGGTAGAACCATTGACTACCAGGGTATTCACTTTAAAACTGAAGAGTCTGGATAAGAAGGGTGCAGTAGCTGATTACGATTACAGTTTTGATAAAGAAACTTCTGATGTTACGGTAAAAGGGCTCAAATCAGATTTGGATGCCTTGACGGAAACGAACTTGAATGCAGTTCTTGACGTAACGGACCAGGAGGCTGGCCCTCATCCTGGAATGGTGACATTTGAGGTTTCAGGAGGATTTGAAGTGGTTGGTTATACACCTTTCAATGTGACGGTAGCCCATAAGAATCCAGTCTCCGGAACGGATGAAAGTACCACAGCCACTTCTACGGAAGTGCCTGAGTCACAATGAGAACGTTTGATGAAGGAATGGAGGGAGGGAATTCAGTATGGTTAGTGCTAAAGTTGTTATAAAGAATCCTACCGGCCTGCACCTAAGGCCGGCGGGGATTCTTTGTAAGGAAGCCATGAACTTTAATTCTTCGGTGAGTTTTCGATTTAAGAACACCACCGCCAATGCGAAAAGCGTGCTTAGCGTATTGGGTGCCTGCGTAAAAAGCGGGGATGAGATTACTTTTGTCTGTGAGGGAGCAGATGAGGAGGAAGCTCTGGCAACCATGGTCAAGGCTGTTGAAGAGGGTCTTGGCGAATAGATTAATGATTCAGTAATTAATAAGGAGGCTAATTATGTTTAAAGGAACAAGTGCATCTGCGGGAATCGGTATTGGGAAGGCCGTCAACGTGGAAGAAGCAGAACTTAAGATCAGGAGAGAGGCAATCACAGATCCGGAGGCTGAAAAGGCCCGCTTTCAGGCAGCAGTCAAACAGGCCATGGAAGAGACCGGCCTTCTGGCACAGGATCTGGCAACAAAAGTTGGAGAAAAGGAAGCGGAAATTTTAAATGGTCATTTATTGCTCCTTTCCGATCCAATGCTGACAGGTGAGATCGAAAATTCCATAACAGGGGAGAGTGTTAACAGCGAATATGCGGTTGAAAAAGTATGCAATACCTATGCCGATATGTTTGCTTCTATGGGAGACGAGCTCATGCAGCAGAGAGCAACGGACATGCACGATATCAAAACCCGTGTGCAGAAGATACTCATGGGGGTAAGCTCTGTGGATATTTCCGCTCTGCCGGAAGGAAGTGTGATCGTTGCAAGAGATTTAACGCCTTCCATGACAGCCGGGATCAATCCGGAAAAGGTAGTAGGTATTGTCACGGAACTGGGAGGAAAGACATCCCACAGCGCGATTCTTGCCAGAGCCCTCGAAATTCCTGCAGTGGTTGCCATTGAGGGATTTTTAAGCCAGGTATCCGATGGAGATGATATGATACTGGATGGTTCTCAGGGAATTGTCATCGTAAATCCGGAAGATTCGTTAAAAATGGAGTATACCGTAAAAAGACAAGCCTTTTTAAAGGAAAAGAAGGAACTGGAGCAATACATCGGAAAGCCTACCGTGACAAAGGATGGCACGGCCATTGAATTGGCAGCCAATATCGGAAAGCCTGAGGATGTGGAAAAGGTTCTTCATTATGACGGGGAAGGAATCGGACTGTTCCGTACAGAATTTTTGTTTATGGACCGTACGTCAATGCCAACAGAGGACGAGCAGTTTGAAGCTTACCGGAAGGTTGCGGTTGCTATGAACGGCAAGCCTGTGATTATCCGGACTCTGGATATCGGTGGAGATAAGGAAATCCCATATATGGGCCTTGAAAAGGACGAAAATCCATTTTTGGGTTACAGAGCGATCCGTTTCTGCCTGGACAGGAAGGAAGATGTGTACAAGCCTCAGCTGCGGGCCCTTTTAAGAGCCAGTGCGTTCGGCAACATCCGCATCATGGTTCCCATGGTGACCTGTCTGGAAGAGTTCAGAGAAGCAAAGGCACTTGTCGAAGAGCTTAGGAAAGAATTTGATGAAAAGGGAATTGCCTATAAAAAAGACATTCAGGTGGGAATCATGGTGGAGACGGCTGCCGCTTCTTTAATGGCGGATGCGTTTGCAAAAGAAGTTGATTTCTTCAGCATCGGAACCAATGACCTGACCCAGTACACCATGTCTGTGGACAGGGGAAATGATAAGGTATCCTACTTATATTCCCCGTTAAATCCTGCAGTTTTAAGAAGCATCCGCCATGTCATTGAATGCGGACGCAGAGAAGGGATTATGGTCGGAATGTGCGGGGAGGCTGCCAGCGATCCCATGATCATTCCCCTGCTTCTGGCATTTGGCTTAAATGAGTTCAGTATGAGTGCGTCGGCTATCTTAAACGCCAGAAAGCTGATCACCGGCTACAGCATAAAGGATCTGCAGGCAGTGGCAGAAAAGGCAATGTCCTATTCCACTGTAAAAGAGGTAGAAGATTATATGAGAGAGTTCATCAGCCACATATAATGGACGACCAAAGGGGAAGTGCGGCTGTCGCCTGGCGGCGGCTGCCTTTTTTCCATATAAGACGGCGTTTCTATTATTTGCAAAAGGGGATATTTTGTAATGAGTGTTTATCTGATCAGCTATGGAGCGTCTTTTTTATTTGCAAGAGCAGGTTTCTACTGGCTGTCTGGTATTATTTTAATACTGGCAGCTCTTTTCCTGTATTGGCGGGATTACCGCCGGACCGAGAATATCATACATTTAAGGGGATTGTTTTCTCTGTTCTGGGTAGGAGGAGAAGGCATCGCCTGTTTAAAGCTCTCAGAGCTTTCTTTTGACTGGAATATTATTACGTGGCTCTGCTTTCTGGTAGCATTCCTGGGATTTTGGGTCACCTTTGAATTTTTTGCAAAGCTGCAGGGGGAATCAGGAGGGCAGCGTTCCAGCTGGTTCAGTTTTAAAGGCTATGAAAAGCCTCTGTTTCTATCTATGGTTTTCGTCACCGTTGTATCCCTTGCCGGTTTTATCGTTGAGGCGGCGGTGCTGGGGTTCATCCCATTCTTTGTGAAAGGAGTGCCCCATGCTTACTCTACGTTCCACATAACAGGAATTCACTATTTCACTGTATCCTGCGTGCTGGTGCCTGCGCTGTCGGTCCTTTATCTTTGCATAGAGCAAGGGAGAAACGGCTTAAGGCTGATTCTGGCTATACTTATGGACGTCATCGCATGTTTGATTCCGATTCTATGCGTGTCCAGGTTCCAGCTGATCCTTTCTGTAGGATTGGCGGTTCTCACCTATATTGCTATGGAGCACAGGCTGAAGATCGCTTATGGGGTAGGCCTGGCGATCGGCATGATCCCCATTTATGTGATCCTCACCATTGCAAGAGGCCATGATGTCTCCTACTTAAATGGCATTTTTCAGATGAAAAACAGCCAGATGCCCATATTTATCACCCAGCCTTATATGTACATTGCGAACAACTACGACAATTTTAACTGTCTGGTGGAGTGGCTTCCGTCCCATACTTTTGGTCTTCGGATGCTCTTTCCCTTATGGGCTCTAACAGGACTTAAATTTCTTGTCCCGGCCCTTGTGGATTTTCCCATCTATGTGACAAAAGAGGAATTGACTACGGTTACCCTGTTTTATGATTCCTTTTATGATTTTGGCATCGTGGGCGTCCTGCTTTTTGGATGTATTCTTGGCGGAGTTGCGTTTTTCCTGGTGAGGATGGTAAAGCGTATCCGCAATCCCATCGGTTATCTGTTCTATGCCCAATTTGCCATGTATATGATCCTTTCTTTTTTCACGACCTGGTTCAGCAATCCCGCCACCTGGTTTTATTTTGGAATGACAGGGATTTTATTCGCTTTCTGTTCGTGGAAGAACAATGGAAGGCATGGATGACATGGATGACATTAAAAAAAGCTCCTGGAAAAAATCCGGGAGCTTTTTTTATTTGGTATGATTTGAAGTTAAACTTTGGGTGTGCCGGTAGTTTCCTTTTCCTCCTTGGCAAGAGCGATGGCAGGGAGTTTTTTCTTTTTGCGCCGGCGGAAGAAGATAATGGCAGTGGCAATGGCCGCAATGGGGAACCAGAATGGGATAGTGGTAATGATGCCGATCGTAAGGCTTAACAGGACGTTCTTAAAAAGCTTAAGATTGCTTGCAAATCCATTGCTTATACGGGTTCCGGCTGATTCCGGAGCAATTGGAGTAAATGTGGTGACTTCCCTGATACTGAGGGAAACCGTACTGTAATCCACCTGATTGTCGTAAAGCTTAAGCTGGGATTCCATGGATTCCAACTGATAGCGTATCTCGGAAAGCCTCTGCTGAAGGGTGATGACCGTATCAATTGATTCCGCTTTTTCAAGGAATTCCCACAGCTTCTCCTGCTCTATTTCCAGAGATTTCTTTCTGCTTTCCAGATCGCTGTACTGCAGCGTGACATCCTGGGTGGATTCGGATTTATTCGTGACATTTCCGTTTGTTTCTACTGTATCGATAAAGCTGTCGATCTGGTTTACGGGAACCCGGACGGTCATATTGGCAAATCTTGGGTCCGGACTTCCCATGCGGTCCTGGCGGCTGCCTGACATGTCGGACTGTTCCACATATCCGCCAAGCTGTGTAATTTTGGACTGCAGGTTTGAAAGAAGTGTTTCAAACTCATTTGTTTCCACGTTCATGGATATGTTCCGTATAAGCTTTCTTCCAGCCGGCAGCATCTGGCTGCTTCCGGTTTCGCTTGCCAGTGATGTCACCGGCTTTTCCCCAGTCTCATTTTCATACTGGCTGTCTGCGCTAACCGAGTCATTGATCTCTGCAGGCATAGCAGCCCCATAATCCGATGCGGCGTTCTGGGCCGTTGCTGCGGACTTGCCTGAGCATGCACTTAAGCAGAGAACGAACAGAAGAGACGGAATAAATCCCCATTTTCTTATTCTCATTGAACCCCTCCTTTTATCAGCATATTTCTAAGAATCCTGTGATATCCTTAGAATAGCATGACGCCTTGACCATTTCAACAAAGGCAGAGGAAGCTTAAGAAAAACTTATATATTTACACCTTCTTTTATTGCTTCAGATGGAGAAACGTGATAATGTTTTTTATAGGCTCTGAAAAACGTTGAGTAATTTTTAAAACCGCTGGCAAAACATGCTTCAGTAACCGGCATTCCTGTTCTTAAAAGATCCCTTGCCAAAGTCAGACGTTTTTCCGTGATATAATCAAACAGTGTGTAGCCGGTTTCCCCTTTGAATAAATGCATCAGGTGATAGCGGCTGATATAACAGGCCCCTGCAATTGTTTCTACGGTTATCTCCTCCGTTAAGTGATTGTTGATGTAGTCCATAATATTTAAAATGCGCCGGTCACCGGTGGTAGGGGGCAGGTATTGTACCCGGTTGGCCAGGGATGCCCTGTTTAACTGAATCATGAATTCCAGAAAAACCACCTGGCAGTACAAATCCCTGGCATATCCATCATGGGTACAGGCATACTCCAGGTTCGCCAATGTGCGGTATATATCGCTCTTTTCCATGGAATGAATCCGCAGGACATGGGAATGAAGCTCTTTCGATTTCTGGAAGCAGGTGCTCAAATCATAGCTGTCGGACCGGTAAGCCAGTAAGAAGCCGGGGGAAAGATAGACGATGATCCTTTCATAAGGAACCGAAGGGTCGATGTCAGGCTTGTGAATATCGTTATGGCGGACCAGTATGATGTCATAAGGCTTCAGTTTATAAGCGCATCCTTCAATCCGGTAAGTCACGGATCCCCGGATGAATATGATGATTTTATCAAAATCATGATAATGGTATTCAAAATCCTGTTTTATTGTATCGGTCAGATGAAACAGCCGGAAATCACTGTTTAAATATCCACGCTTTTCGTAGTTATCCATGTCAATCTTATTCCTCCTGTATGCTTCCTTTTATAATACAACATAATTTGCAATAAAAAAAGCATTATATTGATGGAAATGATAAATAGTGCTGTATATAATGGAGTATATAAAACAAATGTGCAGAAACAGAAGGAAGACAAGAATGAAAATAGTCGTGTTGGCGGGCGGTTACAGCCCGGAAAGAGAAGTCTCATTATCTTCAGGTGCGATGATCACAAACGCTCTGATAAAAAACGGACATGAGGTTTACC
>POVV01000506.1_pt1 | contig 23975 bp, 20 predicted proteins | sample 1560271 | NCBI WGS metagenome assembly POVV01 (sample SAMN08337232, study PRJNA429181) | Bioreactor metagenome, whole genome shotgun sequencing project. | biome: cows' rumen and soil; feature: anaerobic; isolation source: anaerobic chemostat enrichment culture, galacturonate as sole carbon... | reverse complement strand
CTGCAAGGAGACGATTTTGTCGATTCGGAAAATATGACAAATAATCAGACTGAAGAAACTGCCAATGTAGAGGCTAGTGACAATGTGGCTGATTGGGAATCGAAATATAATGAATTAAATAATTCTTATTTGCGTTTAAATGCTGAATTCGATAATTATCGTAAGCGTACATTGAAAGAAAAAGCTGACTTGTTAAAGTCGGGAAGTGAGCGTGTCTTAGTAGATATTATAGCTGTTGTCGATGATTTTGAGCGTGCTTTGGAGAATATATCTAAAACGGAAGATATCGAAGCTGTGAAAGAAGGTGTAGGACTTATATATAGTAAATTTGCGAGTTTCCTAACTAAACATGGCGTGAAGGAAATAGAAACTATAGGGCACACTTTCGATTTAGATAAACACGAGGCTATTACTACCGTTCCGGCTCAGTCAGAAGAAGATAAAGATAAAATAGTAGACAGTATACAAAAGGGTTATACGCTTGATGATAAAGTGATACGATACCCGAAAGTAATTGTTGCAAAATAAAATAGAGAAAAGATATCCCAATGGCAACAAAAAGAGACTACTACGAAGTACTAGAGGTGTCTAAAACCGCAACTGTAGAAGAAATAAAAAAAGCTTACCGAAAGAAAGCTGTTCAATATCATCCAGATAAAAATCCCGGAGATAAATCGGCTGAAGATAAATTTAAAGAAGTCGCTGAGGCGTATGAAGTGCTGAGTGATGAACAAAAACGTTCTAAATACGACCAGTTCGGACATGAGGCTCCCGGTGGCTTCGGTGGTTTTGGAGGTGGCTTTTCAGATCCATTCGATATATTTTCTAGTTTCGGTGGATTTGGTGGCTTCGGTGGATTTGGAGGTCAACGCGGCCCTAGAACTAACCGTGGATCGGATCTGAGAGTGAAAGTTAAATTGTCATTGAAGGATATCGCTTCGGGTGTAGAGAAAAAAATAAAAGTAAATAAATTTGTTGCTTGTTCGCACTGTAGAGGAACAGGAGCCGATGGGGGTACAGCTTACGAAACTTGTTCTACATGTAAGGGTTCGGGAGTTGTTACTCGTGTGATGAATACCATTCTTGGGCAGATGCAAACCCAGTCTACATGTCCTACATGTAATGGAGAAGGTAAGACGATCACGAAGAAATGTTCTCATTGCTCCGGTGAAGGTATTGTTCGCGAAGAGGAGGTTATTACTATAAATATTCCGGCAGGAGTTGCTGAAGGAATGCAACTTTCGATGAGCGGAAAAGGGAATGCAGCTCGTCATGGAGGTGTGAATGGGGACTTATTGATTGTAGTGGAAGAAGAGCAACATCCTGAATTGTTCAGAGATGATAATGATGTTGTTTACAATCTGTTATTGAGTGTTTCTACGGCTGCCCTCGGAGGAAGTGTGGTTGTTCCCACGATAGATGGAAAAGTAAAGGTTACTATAGAGCCGGGCACGCAGCCGGGCAAGGTGCTTCGTCTGAAAAATAAAGGGCTTCCTAGTGTCAATAGATATGGAACAGGGGATTTGCTAGTTAATATAAGCGTTTATATTCCCGAAAACCTGAGTGATTCAGAGAAAGCGACATTAACAGGATTGGAAAACTCTCCGAACTTCCAACCAAGCAAGTCTGTGAAAGAAAAAATATTCAGTCATTTCAGGAAAATGTTTGATTGAACAAATTTAGATATATAAAAGCCTCGGGTGATATAATATTCATGCCGGGGCTTTTTGTTATTTAGTATTCAGATTCCTATCAATATTGTCTGAACGTCTATTGGAAAATAAGTTATATATTCATCGATACTTGTGAATGGTTGTTCGTCTGTAGCCATGTTGCTGAAATAAGAATGTTTCAGATGTAATAATACTAAACATTCAATTAAAATGATAACTTTGGTATTACAAAATAGAGAATTATGAAAATAAAAGATATACTACATATTATAGAACAAGTTGCCCCTATTCCTTTGCAAGAAGGGTTTGATAATAGTGGTGTTCAGGTTGGAGATGTTAGCTTGGAGGCGAAAGGGGCTGTTGTTTGCATCGATGTTACCGAATCGGTGGTGGATGAAGCGATATCTTTGGGGTGTAATCTTATTATTTCACATCATCCTTTAGCTTTTCGTCCATTTAAATCTCTTACCGGGAAAAATTATGTAGAGCGATGTATGATCAAAGCGTGTAAGCATGATATTGTTATTTATGCCGCTCATACCAATTTGGATAATGCATCGCAGGGGATTAATCGCTATTTGGCAGATATGCTTAATTTACAGCATGTGAGAATTCTTGACCCTCAGAAAAACAAGCTCATGAAGCTTATTACATTTGTTCCGCTTTCGCATGCTGAGCTCATGCGAGGAGCGCTATTTAATGCTGGTGCTGGTCATATAGGTAACTATGATTCATGTAGCTATAATCTGTCAGGAGAAGGTACTTTTAGAGCCGGGGAAGGCTCGAATCCTTTTGTAGGAGAAATAGATGAGTTGCATACTGAATCCGAGATTCGTATAGAAATTATTCTCCCGGCTTACAAGCAAGCAGAAGTGCAGCAGGCTTTGATTGCTGTACACCCTTATGAAGAGCCTGCTTATGATTTTTACGCTCTTGAGAATGTTTGGTCGGGAGCCGGAAGTGGTGTTGTCGGTACTTTGTCGGAGGAAATGGATGAAGAGGACTTCTTGTATTTGCTAAAGGATACATTTAATCTGAAAACAATACAACATTCGGCTATTCGGGGCAAAGCTGTTCGTGATGTCGCCATTTGTAGCGGAAGCGGAGCTTTTCTTATTCCAAAGGCTATATCATATAGTGCAGATGTGTTTATAACCGGAGAGGCCAAGTATAATGATTTTTATGATGTTGAAGATAAGTTATTGCTTGCTGTGGTAGGACATTACGAATCTGAAATTTTCACAAAGAATATATTTTTCGATATTATTTCGAAAAAATATCCTACCTTTGCGGTATATATGTCAGGGTTTGATGTAAATCCTGTAAACTATTTGTAATTGAGCGGAGATATACTCCCGTTTGTTGCGGATGATGTAGTAAGAAGATACTCAACTATCGGATTACTGCATTTTTTTGTGGAAAATTTAATAACTCTCAATCATATTTATTATGGCTAAAAAATTAGTTGATAAAGAAGTTGCTGTAGAAGATAAGCTGAGGACGCTGTATTTTTTGCAACAAAAACTTTCAGAAATAGACAATATTAAGATTCTGCGTGGAGAACTTCCGCTTGAAGTGGGCGATCTTGAAGATGAAATTATTGGTTTGGAAACTCGTATTAAAAAGTACGAAGCTGAGCTTAAAGAGGCGGATACAGCCGTATCGCATCAAAAGCAGAAAGCAAAAGATAGCTCTTTGAAGATTGAGAAATATAAAGAGCAATTGGATAACGTACGTAATAATCGTGAATTTGACCATTTGAGTAAAGAGATAGAGTTTGAAACACTTGAAATCGAATTGGCAGAAAAACGTACCCGTGAATTTTCTCAAGAATCGAAAAATCTTTCAGAACAAATTGAAAAAAGTAAAACTTTTCTGACTGAGCGTTCGGAAGATCTTGCTCAAAAGAAAGAAGAATTAGAAAGTATTGTTTCTGAAACCAGACAGCAGGAAGAGCAGCTTCGCGATGAAGTGAAAGATGTGGAAGCTGAGGTAGAACCTCGTTTGCTTCATGCATTTAAACGTATCCGTAAAAGTGCTCGCAATGGTTTGGCTGTAGTGTGTATCGAGCGTGGTGCTTGTGGAGGTTGCTTCAATAAGATTCCACCTCAGAAACAGATGGATATCAAAATTGGTAAAAAAATTATTGTTTGCGAATATTGCGGACGTATAATGATTGATCCGGAACTTATCGGAGCAGAGTAATTCGAAAGGCTCAGATTAATAATATATTATAAAATCGAAAAGGTTAAAGTTTTCCTTTTCGATTTTTTTTGTGTCTTTTTCTGGAACATAATCAATTGTTTGTTGTTTTAAAAATAATGAGATGTGTTTTTAAAATGGAAAACTTTTTCTTGTTTTATTTTTTTTAAATACCAGTATATCAATTTATTATTGTTTTTTATGGAAAACTTTCTTTTTTGTTAATAAAATATTATTGGAAAATTTGCTTTGTCTCTTCTTATTCCATAATATTGTATGATGAAAAATATCACAAGCTTTCCTTTATAAAAAAGAGTGTAATTAAGCAAAAAATATAGAGTAAATGGCACAGAAGGTTTATACTTTTGAAGAGGCATATAATGCCGCATTAAATTATTTTGACGGAGACGAGTTAGCCGCTAAGGTATGGGTCAACAAATATGCATTGAAGGATGCTTCGGGCAAAATATACGAGCGTTCACCAGAAGATATGCATTGGAGATTAGCTAACGAAATTGGACGTGTGGAGGCGAAGTATAAAAATGGGCTGGCAGAAAAGGAACTTTTCGATTTATTTGACCATTTTAAATATATTGTGCCGCAGGGAAGTCCTATGACAGGTATAGGCAATAATTTTCAAATAGCTTCTTTGTCTAATTGTTTCGTGATAGGTTTGGATGGTCCTTCAGATTCCTATGGTGCAATTATCCGTATAGATGAAGAGCAAGTTCAGCTAATGAAACGTCGCGGTGGAGTAGGGCACGATTTGTCTCACATCCGGCCGAAAGGGTCTCCTGTGAAAAATTCCGCTTTGACATCTACGGGCTTGGTGCCATTCATGGAAAGATACTCAAATTCAACACGTGAAGTTGCTCAGGATGGCCGTCGTGGAGCTTTAATGTTGAGTGTGTCAATTAAGCATCCTGATTCGGAATCTTTTATCGATGCCAAAATGATAGAAGGAAAGGTTACAGGGGCGAACGTTTCTGTAAGGATAGACGATGCATTTATGCAGGCAGTAGTGGACGGAACACAATATGCACAACAATATCCGATTGATTCTTCAAGCCCGACTACAGTAAAAGATATTAACGCAACTGAATTGTGGAGAAAAATAGTCCATAATGCATGGAGTTCGGCCGAACCCGGAGTTCTATTCTGGGATACTATAATTAGAGAGTCTGTGCCGGATTGTTATGCTGATTTAGGTTTTAAGACAATATCTACAAACCCTTGTGGCGAGATACCTCTTTGCCCTTACGATAGTTGTCGTTTACTTGCTATTAATCTGTATTCATATGTAGTTAATCCGTTCAAGAAAGATGCATATTTCGATTTTGAACTGTTTAAAAAACATGTGGCATTGGCTCAGCGTATTATGGATGATATTATCGATCTGGAAACAGAGAAGATAGATATGATTATGGAAAAAATAGGTGCTGATCCGGAAACAGACGAAGTAAGAGGTCCGGAGAAACATCTATGGGAGAAGATTCGCAAGAAAACACTAGAAGGACGTCGTACAGGTGTTGGTATTACCGCAGAAGGTGACATGATTGCAGCTATGGGATTGCGTTATGGCACAGAAGAAGCTACTGCTTTTGCAGAAGAGGTACACCGTACATTGGCTTTGGCTGCTTATCGTTCGTCTGTAGAATTGGCTAAAGAACGTGGCGCATTTGAAATATATGATGCTGAAAGAGAAAAGGCGAATCCTTTCATAAATCGTCTGGCTGAAGCTGATCCGCAGTTGATCAAAGATATGCAGAAATATGGTCGTCGTAATATTGCTTGTCTTACTGTTGCGCCTACTGGTACTACAAGTTTGATGACGCAGTCTACATCAGGTATAGAACCGGTTTTCTTGCCTGTGTATAAACGTCGCCGTAAAGTCAATCCGAATGATAAAGAAGTTCGTGTAGACTTTGTTGACGAGAATGGTGATTCTTGGGAAGAATATATTGTGTTTCATCATAAATTCGTTACATGGATGGAAAGTATGGGTTATCCTACGGCCAAACGTTATACGAATGAAGAGGTAGAAGCTATGGTCGCCGAATCTCCGTATTATAAAGCAACATCTAATGATGTGGATTGGTTGCAGAAGGTGAAGATGCAAGGACGTATACAAAAGTGGGTAGACCATTCGATTAGTGTTACAATCAACCTACCGTCCGATGTATCGGAAGATCTGGTAAATGATCTTTACATTGAAGCATGGAAAAGTGGCTGTAAGGGGTGTACCGTTTACCGTGATGGTTCTCGTGCCGGAGTTCTAATAGCAGCTGATAATAATAAGAAAAAAGAGGATGATTGCGATGACTGTTACGAACGTCCTCAGGTTGTGATAGATCGGCCACGCGAATTGGTTGCTGATGTTATCAAATTTCAAAATAATAAGGAAAAATGGATCGCTTTCATTGGTTTGTTGGATGGTCGTCCTTACGAAGTCTTTACAGGATTATCCGATGACGATGAGGGCTTGATGCTTCCGAAGAATGTAAATCAGGGAGTTATTATTAAAACATTGAATGATGAAGGACATCGTTCTTATGACTTCCAGTTCAAGAATAAGAGAGGATATAAGACTACAATCGAAGGGCTGAACAGTAAATTTAATCCTGAGTTCTGGAATTATGCTAAGCTTATATCTGGGGTGTTGCGTTATGGTATGCCTATCGATCAGGTGGTTAAGCTGGTACAAGGTTTGGAATTGAATAACGAAACCATCAATACTTGGAAGAATGGTGTTGAACGTGCATTGAAAAAATATTTACCGAACGATACCGAGGCTAAAGGTCAAAAATGTCCTGTGTGTGGTCTTGAAACTCTTGTATATCAGGAAGGTTGTATGAAGTGTACAAACTGTGGTGCTTCTAAATGTGGATAAAATAACGTTTTAATATATGAAAAGAGTAAGCTACATAGCTTACTCTTTTTTTATATCTATAAAAAAAGCCACTTATAAAGGAAATAAGCAGCCTCTTCGGATTTATTGATTGATCATTATGGTGTTGTATGTTAATCCTTTATTTCTTCATACTTAACATATTCACCTTCTTCTTTAGAGAATATCTTTTTATAAGATTTGTTCGTATTCTCATGCGAATTATATTCCTGTCTTTGGGTATGACCTCTATAGTTGGATGAAGTATTATTGGATTTTCCAAATAGAAATGAAGTAATTCCATTTATTACGGAAAGAACAAGCATTATCCCAAATATGGCAATAGCAAATATTAAAAATAGAAGAATAGTCATGATGATTGCAATATTAACTTAATTCAAATATAACAAATAAACAGGCTTGTTGATCTATCTGTTTTAGTTATTTAACAAGACTTGGGGTTTGTAAACAAGCTAGGCTTTTAGTATTGTATGTTGAGCTAGAATACTAAATCCGATAACGATAAGGATAATACCTCCGATTATATTTATTGGATAATTGTACCGTTGTCCGACTTTGCAACCAAAAACGACACCTAGCGATGATAATACAAATGTTACAGTACCTATTATTATAGCCGGAAGTATAATGTTCATATTTATCAACGACATAGAGAGGCCTACGGCTGTGGCATCAATACTCGTCGCTATGCCTAAGCTAAACATAACCTTAAAGTTTAGCGGATTGAAAGGAGAGTTGTTTTCTTCTCCTTTTATGCTACAAATGATTACTCGCATACCTAAGATAAACAATATACCAAAAGCTAACCAGTGATCGTATTGATCGATATACTGAGAAAATGTAGACCCTATAAACCATCCTGCAATAGTTAGGCATGATTGCATAAAAGCAAGCATACCTGCTATCTTAAATATATTGACAATTCTATGATTTCCAATTATTGCTCCACTGGTGAGGGCTATGACTAGACTATCCATTGATAGGCCGAAAGCCAGGATTATTATCTGTACTATTTCCATTCGGTGATGTCTGTTAACTGTTTCCTCACTTTTGAAGGATTAGTACTTTTTTCTTTGTTTACATAACCGATGGGAAATATAGCAAGGGCTTCTATATGCGGAGGTAAATCGAGTGCTTTATTTAGAATATCAGGATTGAAATTGCAAATCCAGCATGTGCCTAATCCTTCCTCTGCTGCTGCTAGACAGATATGTTCTGCTGCAATCGCTGCATCTACATCGCTAAAGTCTTTTCCGTCGGTAGCTGTTCGTTTCCATGAGGTAGATGTATCCTTGCATACTATGATGTGCATTGGTGCACTTTTGAACCATTCCCGGTTATACGATTCTTCTACCTTTTGTTTCAATACAGGGTCTGTTATTATATAGAATCTCCAAGGTTGAAAGTTGCATGCAGAAGGAGATAGTCTGGCGCATTCAAGAATGTAGTCAATTTTTTCCCGCTCTACAGCATTAGGGAGATAAGCCCTTACAGAGTAACGGCTTTCGATAAGATTTTTTAGTCGCATTAGTACTTATGATTGTAAAGAATGCTGTATTCTGTGGCATTCTTTTATATATTATAGTTCTTCTTCTATTTTATAGTCGTTTCTGTCTGAAGAATTCCTCGATACAATCTCCCCTAAGAATCCAGCCAGAAAAAGCTGGGTGCCTAATATCATCATGGTGAGTGCGATATAAAAATAGGGAGAATTGGTAACTAACGGGTGAGGAACACCCTTACTTATTGAATATAGTTTAGATGCTCCAACTACAATAGCAGCCAGTAATCCTAGAAAGAACATTACTGAACCCCATAGCCCGAAAAAATGCATCGGTTTTCTTCCAAAAACTGATAAAAACCAAAGGGTAAGTAAATCAAGATATCCATTAACAAATCGGCTTAATCCGAACTTGCTCTTTCCATATTTACGGGCACGATGTTGTACCTCTTTTTCCCCTATTTTGGTGAAGCCTGCTATTTTTGCCAAGTAAGGAACATAACGATGCATATCGTTATATATTTCAATATTTTTCACCACATCCTTTCTGTACGATTTCAATCCACAATTGAAGTCATGTAGCTTTACACCTGAAACCTTTCTGGCCGTTGCGTTGAATAGTTTAGTCGGAATTGTTTTTGAAAGAGGATCGTAGCGTTTCTTCTTCCATCCTGAAACAAGATCGAAACCTTCTTCTTTTATTTTTTTATATAAATCGGGTATTTCATCGGGACTATCCTGAAGATCAGCATCCATTGTAATGATAACGTCTCCTTCTGCTCGTTTGAAAGCACAATGTAATGCCGGTGATTTACCATAATTGCGTCTGAAGCGTATTGCTTTTACGTTATTGTCAGCTTTTTTTAGATCACAGATCACATTCCATGAGCGATCGGTACTGCCGTCATCTACGAAAATAATCTCATAAGAAAAGCTATTTTCACTCATCACTCTTTTTATCCAAGCATGGAGTTCGCCAAGCGATTCTTCTTCATTCAACAATGGTATAACTACAGATATGTCCATATCGGCGATCAATTCTTTTTTATACTTACAACAACGTTTAGGATAAGACCTAAAAATAACCCTAGAAATATATTCTTTATAAACTCGAATACAATATAAGTAATTTTACTTGAGTAAATAGCAACCATTGTATCTCGGGTCTGAGCATAGTTTTCTTCTGATATCAGACCTGTTTTAGGCATACTATCTACCCCCGAAATAGTTATAGATACAAGATTCGAGAAATATGCCGGATCTATGAATTTATAGTGTGCATATATGATTGCCCCTTCTAAAAATGAGGCGTAGAAACACATCATTATCATAAATAAAATGCAATATATGGCGCCTTTTGGTTTCTCTGTATCAGAGCTCTTATATTTATAATAAAAACTATACATGAGTAGAAGCGTCACAATATTCATCAGATAGAATAAGAATTTAAATCTATCAGATACACCGATCTCAGCAACAACCAGAAATAAATATCTGAATACCCAAAATGCGCCAAGAATCAGGCCATAATGCATTGCATATCTGTTGATTTGAGATAGGCTTCCTTCTGTATTCTGAATTCTACTCATAAGTGATACAAATGTAAGAAATTTGTTTAAAACAAATAAGTGCAAACCTGTTGATTTGCACTTATCCTGTTATTAGTTTGAAGCTTTTTTCTCTTCTACTGTCAGATCGAGAGGATGTTTTACTTTCTCTTTCAGCAAGGCAATGTCGAGAACCTGCCTGATATCATCTACATAATGAAAAGTCAATCCTTTTAGATATAGAGGTTTGATCTCGTCTATATTTTTCTTGTTCTCTTTGCAAAGGATGATTTCTTTGATTCCGGCACGTTTAGCAGCCAGAATTTTTTCCCTGATACCACCTACCGGCAATACTTTTCCACGTAGAGTAATTTCGCCTGTCATTGCCAGATTTGTTTTCACTTTTTGCTGAGTGAATGCCGATGCCAATGATGTAACCATTGTAATACCGGCTGAAGGTCCGTCCTTCGGAATGGCTCCTTCAGGAACATGCACATGTACATTCCAGTTTTCAAATATCTTCTCATCAATACCCAGTTCCTTATGGTGAGCGTGTAGATATTCTAACGCTAATACGGCAGACTCTTTCATTACGTCACCCAAATTTCCGGTAAGGGTTAGTTTTCCACCTTTGCCTTTACTTAAGGATGTTTCGATGAATAGAATTTCTCCTCCAACCGATGTCCAGGCTAGTCCGGTAACCACTCCTGCATATTGATTTCCTTGATACAGATCTCTTGTGTATTCTACTGCACCGAGGTATTCATGCAGATCTTCCGGCTCAATAGTTTTTTTGTAGTCCTCTTCGGATGCTACTTTCCGGGCAAGCTTACGCATTATCTTAGCTAGTTTCTTGTCTAGTTCGCGTACTCCGGATTCACGAGTGTAGTTTTCAACTACTTTTTCTATTGTTTTTTTCGGAATGTCAATAGAATTCGCATCCAGACCATGATTTTCTAATTGTTTAGGAATCAAATGTCGGCGTGCAATTTCTATCTTCTCTTCAATTATATATCCACTCACGTCGATTAATTCCATACGATCGAGTAGAGGTTGCGAAATTGTAGAAAGATTGTTGGCTGTAGCCAGGAACATAACTTTCGACAAATCGTAGTCTATATTCAGATAATTGTCGTGAAATGCAGAATTCTGCTCCGGATCCAGTACTTCGAGCAGAGCTGAAGAAGGATCACCCTTGAAATCACTTCCAATTTTGTCTATCTCATCCAATACAAATACCGGGTTAGATGAACCTGCTTTTAGTATATTTTGGATTATACGTCCGGGCATAGCTCCAATGTAGGTGCGACGATGACCTCGTATTTCGGATTCATCGTGTAATCCGCCAAATGAAACGCGTACATAATTGCGGTTAAGAGCCTTTGCCACAGACTTTCCCAGTGAGGTTTTTCCGACTCCGGGAGGCCCATATAAGCATATTATTGGTGATTTTAAATCACCTTTTAGCTTTAATACGGCAAGGTGCTCTATGATACGCTCTTTGACCTTTTCTAATCCAAAATGGTCTTGATCAAGTACCTTTTGTGCATTTTTAAGATTGAAGTTATCTTTTGTATATTCGCCCCAAGGTAAATCGAGCAATGTTTCTATATAAGTGTACTGAGTAGAATAGTCCGGTGATTGAGGGTGTAAACGTTCCAGTTTACTCATTTCTTTTTCAAATGCTTCGGCTACATCTTTACTCCATTTTTTCTTTCGTGCACGTTCTTTGAACTCCTCTAAATCTGCTTGCTGAGGATTTCCTCCAAGCTCGTCTTGTATGGTTTTTATTTGTTGCTGTAGAAAATATTCCTTTTGCTGTTGATTAAGTTCTTCCCGTGTTTTCATCTGGATGTTGAGTTTCATCTCCATCATTTGATTTTCACGGTTGAGAATAACCAATAACCTGTAAGCACGTTCTTTTTCGTCGTCAATTTCGAGTAAAGCTTGTTTTTCTATTGCCGGAACAGGCAGATTAGAACAACAGTAATTTACTAAAAGAGAAGACGCATTTTCCGATTTTAGGCGTTGTATAAATTCCTTCGGAGGTTCTCCATACATGCGTAGCATCTGTATCGTAAGATCACGGATGGAATCGAGCAATGCTTTGTATTCTGTATCGTGTTTAGCAACAGGTACACCCTCTCTTATTTCATAATGACCTTTCAAGAAAGGTTCGGTTTGTGTCAATTCTGTCAGTCTGAAACGTTTCTTTCCCTGAAAAATGACAGTGACGTTGTCTTCGTCGGGTAACTCTATTACTCGTATAATTTCCCCTATGACACCTATTGAATAAAGATCTCCAAATTCAGGTTCTTCATTTTCTGCGTCTTTTTGGCAGACAAGAGCTACGTATTTACCTCTTTGCCGATTCACACTTCGAATCAGCTTCAGTGATTTTTTACGTGCTACCGATATTGGCATGCTTGTCCCTGGAAAGATGATTGTATTTCGGAGAGGAAGAACCGATAGTTCGTCCTTTAAATCTTTTTCGTTTATAGAACAGTCTCCGTCATCAAAGTCGTTGGTAATTATTGAAATAACAGGCTCGTTATTTTCCTCTAGACCGAGAAGATTCTTTTTTTTATTAAACATATTTTATTCTTTTGTTTACTATTTGGGAGAATTCAGAAAAAGTCGAATTTATAACTATATTTGTTTATGTATAACAAAATTCGTGCCAGTGAAAATTTACTATTTTTGCAATTATAATTGAAACAACTAAATTAAAGTTTTGTTGTTATTTTGTAGTAAAGAGCGATTGCATTTTCTTTCTGTAGAAATCAGGAGAAGCTCTTAATAGTAAGATAAAGATAAATTGAAAGAGATGGCGAATCCCTATTTTAGGTTTAAACAATTCACAATTCATCATGATCGTTGCGCAATGAAAGTTGGTACGGATGGTGTTTTGTTAGGAGTCTGGACTAATGCGAAAAATATAAAAAATACTCTTGATATAGGAACTGGCTCGGGTTTGATAGCTCTTATGCTGGCTCAGCAAAATAAAGACCTGTTGATTGATGCCATAGATATTGACAATAATGCTGTGGAACAGGCCAGGGAGAATGTAATGAGATCGCCTTTTTCTGCTCAAGTCAGATGTTTTAATACTTCTTTACAGGAATATGCTTTAGGTTGTGAACAGAAATATGACCTGATTGTATCTAATCCTCCTTATTTCGAACAATCGTTGAAGTCTCCTAAAGAGAATAGATCAATAGCACGTCACACAGATAGTTTATCGGTGGATGAATTGATAAGGCTCTCATCCGAACTTCTTTCTCATAATGGACGGCTTTCTATTATTTACCCTTTTGAATATAAGAACTACCTATTAGAACAAGATCAGTTGTTTGTAACGCGAGTGACTAATGTTTACCCTGTACCTGATTCTTTACCTAAGAGAGTATTAGTTGAGTTTTCGAAACAGAGATCTTCTTTGAAAGAAAATGATTTATTGATTGAGAAGAAAAGACATATTTATTCCGACGAATTTATCAGTTTAGCAAAGGACTATTATTTGAAATTATAAATATAAAAATGAAAGTGCTAATTTCGAGTCTTTATGTTAGATAAAAATGAATAAATGAAATAGGAATAATGTAAAAAAGATAAAAAGGATCACCTTTTTGATATTGTTGATTTTTTCTTGATGCAGTATTTTTTATCTTTGTGAAGGTTGGAAATAAAAATAAACTACTAATAATTAGATATGATATTGTCTTCCCTTTTTACCCCTATCAATATAACTCTAGCTACTTTATTAATTGCTTCGTTTTTCTTTATGCGAGGAAAAGTTCGTGCCGATTTAGTAGCTATATGTGCCTTGTTAGTTCTAACCTTATTTGATATTTTAACCCCGACGGAGGCATTGGCTGGTTTTTCAAATTCGGTAGTAATAATGATGATCGGTTTATTTGTAGTCGGAGCCGGAATATTTCGTACAGGTTTGGCGAAAATGATAAGTAGTAAAATCTTACAAACGGCGGGGAGTAGCGAAAATAAATTGTTTATACTTGTTATGCTTGCGACAGCCTCGATAGGAGCCTTCGTTAGTAATACCGGAACTGTGGCCGTGATGATGCCTATTATTGTCAGTATGGCAGCAAGTGCCAATATTAGTCCTCGTCGCTATCTTATGCCTTTGGCTTTTGCTAGTAGTATGGGGATGTTTACTCTGATTAGTACTCCTCCCAATCTAGTTATTCAGAACGCATTAATTGATGGGGGATATGAGGCTCTCTCTTTCTTCTCTTTTGCACCTATTGGTTTTACAGCTTTGTCTGTCGGTGTGATTGTCCTTTTCTTTTTGAGTAAATTACTTATTTCCAAAAATGAGAACTCAACGAACAAGAAAAAGGGTAAGTCGTTGAAAGAGTTGGCTGAAGAATATAATTTATCCAGACAATCATATAAGATTGATGTTGAAAGTAAGTCGCCTTTAATCGGAAAAACACTTGCTGAATTAAAAATTGCTTCAAATTACGATGTGAGTATCAGTAAAATTGTAAGACGAAATGGTAATTCTCGCTTTCGGAAGACATTTATAGAGGAAGTCGCAGGACCAAAATCTATTATACAGAAAGACGATGCTCTTTATTGCCATGGGGAAGAAGTGGATATAGAACGTTTTGTATCAGAAAATAAACTGACATTAGAAAAGAGCGATAGGGATTTTTCTGATTTTCAGGATTCTGGATTGGCCGAAGTGTTTATTATGCCTAATTCAAGACTTATTAACAGAACGATCTCCGAGATACGTTTCCGAGAGGAGTATAATGTAAATGTATTGGGACTGCAGCGTCAGAACGAATATAAGATGCTGGATATAAAAAATACTAAATTACACTCAGGAGATGCCCTGTTGATACAGGGAACATGGAAAGATTTAGCCAACTTGGATGACAGGCAAGACGATCTTGTACTTGTAGGCCAGCCTTTGAAAGAAGCGGCAAAAGTAACATTGGATCAAAAAGCACCTGTCGCTGCGGTTATTATGGTATTGATGGTACTTGCTATGGTTTTTGAGATTGTACCTTCTGTTATTGCTATCATGCTTGCAGCCGTACTGATGGTGGCAACAGGGTGTTTACGAAATGTAGAGGAGGCTTACGATAGTATTAACTGGGAGAGCGTTGTTCTTATCGGTGCCATGTTGCCGATGGCTACAGCTTTTCAAAACACCGGGGTAGATACGTTAATATCAGGAGGCTTAGTTAGTAAACTAGGTGATATGGGGCCATACGCGTTGTTGGCGGGTATATACTTCTGTACATCACTTCTTACTATGTTTATAAGTAATACTGCCACTGCTGTTTTGTTCACACCTATTGCACTGAAGGCCGCTATTGGAATGGGAATAAGTCCGTATCCATTTTTGTTTGCTGTTGCTGTTGCTGCAAGTATGTGTTTTGCATCTCCGTTTTCTACACCTCCTAATGCCCTTGTAATGAGTGCTGGACGATATAGTTTTATGGATTACGTAAAGGTAGGATTTCCATTACAACTTGTTATGGGTATTGTAATGATATTGGTGTTACCTTTATTGTTCCCGTTTTAAATACAGATTTTTTGCTCTAATAGCTTGATAATTTGTTGTAGATAAAGTGCATCCGTTTCATCAAAGTGGTTCAAATAATCGCAGTCAATGTCTAATACAGCAATAACATTATTATGGCTGAAAAGGGGAATCACTATTTCTGATTGTGATGCGGCATCGCAGGCAATGTGTCCGGGGAATTTATTTACGTCTTCTACAATGATTGTTTGTTTTTTTTTCCAAGCTGTACCGCATACGCCCTTTCCATATCTGATACGTGTACAGGCTACTGTCCCTTGGAAAGGGCCAAGTACAAGCTCATCTTTTTTTACAATATAGAATCCTACCCAGAAAAAATTAAAAGATTGTTTTAATGCAGCAGAAATATTTGCAAAGTTTGCAATCATATCGTCTTCTCCTTCTAATAAACCTTTGAGTTGAGGAAGTAGCGATATATATTTCTCTTCTTTAGATACTGTTGAAGATATATCTAAATGATTCATTTTATATATTAGAATTTATCCTGCTATGCATGTATGACCAGACAATTTTTTTTAGATAATAACACCGGTGCATATGTTTATAGTCTATGATTCAAAAGTAGTTGCCAGAGTTTATTAAGACTCCTTTTTTTCTCCGTATCCATATGTATATCCATATCCATAGCGACCATGTCTTCCTTTATTCTTAATAGTTTCCACACCGTTGATAACAAGATACATATTTGGTAGTTTCTGGTCACGATGAACTTCATTAACAAATGTGATAGCATTCTTAGGTGTTACATTCTCTCTTGTTACATATACTGTGGTGTTTGCGTAAGAACTAATAAGGAATGTGTCAGAAACAACTCCTATTGGAGCAGAGTCTATTATAATGATATCATATATAGTTCTTGCTTCATCAATGAGCCTTTTTAAGGAAGGTTTCATTAATAGTTCATTCGGATTAGGCGGAATTGCTCCAGCTTGTAGTATGTCTAAATTAGGAAGATCTTTGGTTTGATGTAACATCGTTTTCCAATCCTGGACACTCCCGGACAAATAAGATGTAAGTCCTGCGCTTTTAGCAAAATTCATATCTGTTGCAAGCTTCGGATTTCGGATATCCATACCGATTAGTAATATTTTTTTATCGGATAAAGCAAAGGAAGCCGCAAGGTTGATACTTACAAATGTTTTTCCTTCTCCTGGAACGGTAGAAGTTACCAATATTATTTTCTTTTCAGGTTCGTCTAAAACAAATTGGATATTGTTTCTCAATGTTCTGAATAGCTCTACAATAGGGGTTGTTCTGTTTTCTCGAACGACTATTATATCCTCTTCTTCTTTCTTCATTATTTCTCCGATAACAGTAACATCAGAGAGTTTTTCTAATTCTTCTCGGCTCGAAATATTTAATTGGAGAAGATCTTTTATATAAATGATGATGACCGGTGCTATTATTCCAATTAAGAAAGCCGCTAAGAAAATTATATTTTTCTTCGGAGATACTGGATCATCCGGGATAATAGGATCGGTAATGACTTTTGCTTTATCTGAGGTTGATGCCATTGTTATGCTAGTCTCTTCGCGTACTTGCATGAGATACAGATATAATGCCTGTTTTACTTGCTGTTGGCGTGTTACTTCTAACAGACCTCGTTCTTGCGTAGGTACAGATCTTATTCTAGATGATATTTGGCTGGCTTGTTTGTCAGATTCAGATTTTGAAATGTTTAACGCTCTTTTTACATTATTGATAGCACTTTGTATACTTTGTCTAGTGCTCATTAATTCAGCTAGTGCTCTCTCTCTTGCAGGATTGTTCTCGCTTGCGCTTCTCTCCAACCGTTGATAGACTAACAATGATTCATTATATTTTGTTATTACTTCCGCCAAACCAGCGTCTGTAATTCCTAGTACCGGTATCAATTTATAGTTGTTGTCTGACTTGTGAACAAAGTTCTCTATTAATTCGACTGTTTTTAGCTGCGTTTCGGTTTCAATGCGTTTTTGTTCTACAGAAGCAGTTTGTTCGACAAATATTTTCGCTTCTGTGCTAAGGTCTGTTATACCTTGCTCTTTTTTGAAATTAACGACTTTATCTTCAATACCGCTTAATTCAATAGAGATACTATCTAATCGTTCATTGATGAAGTTTGATGTATTTACTGCCATTTCATTGTTTTCCTGAACATTGTTGGCATTATATATTTTAACAACTTCGTTTAAGATATCAATGCCTTTAGATATGTTTAATACATCAAGATTTATCGTTAAAACAGACGAGCTTTTAGTCGTAGATTGGACTTGTATTTCTTTAGAGAGGTTGTATGCAACCCGTTGTGCATTATTTATTTTAATATAGTACTTTTCGTTTAATTTATCTTTGTTCGCTTCTGGGCGCTTTGTGATATACAGTCTACCCAATTCGGATGGTAAATTGATAAATCCTGGCAATTTGTCTATTTTGCCCTCTATCCTTATCTCTTCTTTTTTTACAATATATTTTCCTTCTATAGCTACACCACTTTCACCTACGTTGATTAAAGAAATGTCTATATATCCCTGTAGATCATCGGGCTTGGTATCCTCTAGCCGAGCGTAATAAGGACAGTCTTTGTATACTTCTGTGTCTCGAAATATTCCACTCTCAAAATACGAAGTCTGAAGCTCAAGAGCTAATACTATCTGCTTCATTAGGTTTGGAGAAGAGAATACGGCAATTTCATTATCTATATTATTGGTTGTACTTAATAATCCTAATTCTTCTAAACTCCCTAAAGGACTACTTTTTTGAGCACTACTGCCTTTGTTTTCCTTTAATAGAACAGATGTTGAAATATTAAACTTACGATCCATTTTAAGATATACTACAGACCCAAGTATCAAAAATACAATTGTAGATAGAACGAACCATCTCCAATAACGAAGATATTTGAATACAATTTCTCTTAAGTTAATTTCTTCAGCGTCCTCTTTATTATTAACGCTGTCTGTGGAGAATTTATTCATTTTGTGATAGATTTATTTCTCAATAATGGTTTAGCGTGTGATAATGGCAATCACGGATATTAATACTGAAAGTCCAGATAGGGCTAAGGATTCAAGTGTACCAAAAGAAGAGTTGTTCCCTTTGGCTTTATTGGCCGATACAATTATTTTATCATTTTGTTGTAAATAATAAATATCTGGATCTAATAGTAGATTTTTATCTTGCAAATCTATTTGCTTTACATCGAGCTGACCGTTGGCTGCTTCTCTTATTATCCGCACACCTTTTCTATCTCCATATATAGTTAAGTCTCCAGCAGCAGCTAGTGCATCGAAAAGTGTCATTTGTTCGTTAGCTGAACTATAAGTCCCGGGTCTAGCAACCTCACCTATAACAGAAACTTTATAATTTAAAAAACGGATACTTATAATTGGCTCTTCTTTTAAATATTCTGGATAAATGAGCGAGAGGATGTTTTTTTCAGCCTCACTTTTTTTCAATCCCCCTATTTTGATTTGTCCAATAACAGGGAAGTTTATATATCCATCATTATCTACGATGTAGTTCTGCAGACTACCATATCCTCCAGACGTTGATGAGACTCTTGTTTGAATTATATCTGTTGCTTCTTGTGGAATTAAAGGTAAATTAAAATCTCTCGATGCTGCATTTGTCGGAGTATTGACAGTTATGCTTAAAATATCTTTTGGCATGATAACAGCCTCATAATTTTTAGCTGCTTTAGCAAACTCTTCAGTTGTTATTGTTTCTGCTTCGGTTATATATGGAAGTTTTTTATACGCTGTGCACGAACTTAGTAAAATGGGAATAAGCAGTATAAAATATTTTTTTTTAAGCAAAAATTTCATTATTTCTTGATTTGATATTTTGAATGTATTTCTTATATGTTTCTGCAAGTATGGATATTGTATACTGGTTTATGTGTCTGTGTTTTAGGTGATTGCCCTTTGTGTAATTGGACACATTAATCCCATCGTTTTTATGCGTTACAAATGTAACTATTTTTTAGCTTAAAACAAGTCTAGTATATACATTTTCTGTAAACAAACTTATTTGAATATTTATATTTTTTTAGTCTTGCCAAATAGTACTTCTTCTACAATACAGCATATTATGTGGCCGACTAGAATATGGACTTCTTGTATTCTAGGTGTAATCTTAGATGGAACTTTTATACAGATGTCGCATAAATCAGATACTTTTCCTCCTGACTCTCCAGTTAGAATTATAGATTTGAGACCGTACTCTTTACATGAATGTAGTGCTTGGATAATATTCTCGGAGTTACCAGATGTTGTAATTCCAATAAATACATCGCCTTCATTTCCTAGAGCTTGCACTTGACGGGAAAAAAGTTTGTCAAAGCCGTAATCATTGCCTATGGCAGTAATAATAGAAGTATCCGTAGATAATGAAATTGATGGTATTCCTGGGCGGTCAAAATAGAAACGACTGACAAACTCTCCCGCGATATGTTGCGCGTCTGCGGCACTTCCTCCATTGCCGGCAATTAATGTTTTTGCATTAAGCTTGTATGCATTAACAATCATCAACGAAGCATCATTTATTGATTTTAATACCTTAGGATTTGAGAGAACTGCTTCCTTTACCGATATCGAATCTTGTATATGTGTAATAATTGTTTCTTCTATATTCATTTGTTTTCTATTTTTACCCAAAAATATACTTTTATGTCGGAATAGTTATTATTTGTCGCTGTTAAAAACTTTTGAATAAGATTTAGAGTTTATTATTTTAAATATCCCGCATATCTTTATCTTTGCATTATGAAGAATGATATATTTAAATATTTAGAGTATTCTCTTTTCGTTCATAACTATGTTGTAATACCTGGTTTTGGCGGATTTATTATAAACATAGATTCTGCTTATTCCGGTATTAATATAGAGTCACCAAGGTTTAAAATAGCTTTTAATCCTGAGTTAAATCATGACGATGGGATTTTAGTCTCATATATAGTTAAAGATGAAAAAGTGTCTTATAACGCTGCATCCCAAAAAATAAAAGATTTTGTTAAAGAACTAAAGTATGATTTACAGAATGATATAGTTGTGAGTTTTGGCTTTGGGCAAATATTTTTGGATAAAGAGAGAAATATTTCTTTTGTAGAAAGCAAAACAGTCGCTCATCCTCTCTTTTATGGATTAACGGCTGTCAAATTGCAATATCTTACAGATATTAGAGGTGCTTCTGTAAAAGAAACCAAACATGTGTTGTTGAGGAATGTTATGGGAGGTGTTGCTGCTGTTGCCGCCGCAGTGTTTCTATTTGTGGTCCCTTCTATAAATATATCTAATAATGAAAAGAATCAGGAGGCTGGTTTTCTTCACACATTAACAAATTCATTATCTTTAGATACAAAGCCAGATAATAGTTTGTTGGATGTGAAAGAAGAGATTCAACCGGATAATAAAATACAAGGAAGAATATATTACATAGTTGTCGGAGGAGAAGATTCTAAGTCTCGGGCACAGAATTTGTTGGAAAAGGTTCAATTGTCAGGGTTTAGTAAGGCCGCTATCATTCAGTCTGAAGAAAGATATAGGATATATATCGCTTCTTTTATGGATAAAGTGGAAGGGGAGTCTTTTTTACAGACTTTTAGAAAAGAGAATCCGAAATATGAATCAGCTTGGTTGTATTCTAAACGAAACTAATAAAAATAAAGCCCGATTTTTTAATCGGGCTTTATTTTTATTACTCTTTTTCTCCATAAGCGAGATCTCCGGCATCTCCTAATCCAGGGACGATGTATGCGCTTTCATTTAGTTCCGGGTCTATTGCCGCAGCCCAGATGGTCGTTTTGTCTTTTGGAAAGTTCGCTGCACAATATTCTATGGCCTGCTTACTTGAGATTATTGTTGCAATATGGATATGGCTAGGTTCACCTTTAGTCAATAAAGCCTGATAGGATAGATCCATACTTCCTCCCGTTGCCAACATCGGGTCGGTAAGGATAAGAACTTTATTTTCAATTCTTGGCGAAGCTATGTATTCTATATGAACATGAAAACTCTGATGATTTTCTCTGTATTTGCGATATGCTGAAACAAAAGCATTTTCTGCTCTGTCGTAAAATTGCAAAAAACCTTGATGATAAGCTAGTCCTGCTCGCAATATTGTAGCTATTACAATAGGATCTGTAGGTACATTTGTAATTGATTTTCCTAAAGGAGTCTCAGTTTCTATCGGGAAATAGTTTAAAGTTTTGCTTATTTCATAAGCCATAATTTCACCTATACGCTCAATATTTCTCCTGAAACGCATGCTATCTTTTTGTATTTCTACATCACGCAATTCGCTCACAAAGCGATTGAGGATCGTGTTCTGTTCCGAAAGATTTATAATTTTCATTTTAGTATTTTAATCTGGAGTTATAGTTTTTCTTTCAATATACATTTCTTGAATGCTGGATCAGCTATTCCATATTTCCCATGCCGCGCGAGCCTGTAATTCGAGCATCTCGGTTCCATTTTTTATTGTTGCCCCTCGCTGTTTTCCTAATTGCAGAAATTTAGTCTCAGCAGGATTGTAGACAAGATCATATAACACATGATCGTTTGATAATAAATGGTAAGGAATGTTTGGAGCGTCCTCTACATTTGGAAAAGTTCCTAAAGGAGAAGTGTTTACTATAACTTTGTAATTATTAATAATATCTTGGTCTATATCAGAATATGAGATCTGTCCTGAGTTTGGTGTTCGCGATACGAAAATTGATTCTATTCCGAAAGCTTTCAATCCGTTAAGTGCAGCTTTAGATGCACCTCCTGTGCCTAATATCAGGGCTTTGGTGTGGATGTTCTTGTTTATCAAAGGAGAAATAGAATTTTGGAAACCTATAATATCGGAATTGTATCCGATCAATTTTATCTTTCCGTTTTCTCGTAATACTTTTATTACGTTTATAGCTCCTATTGCTTGGGCACCTGGGTCGATTTCGTCGAGAAAAGGTATTACTTGCTCTTTATATGGCAGAGTAACATTTAATCCTTTAAGGGTGGGATGGGATTCTATAATGGCAGTAAATAAAGATATATTTTCTATCTCAAAATTGAGATAAACAGCATCAATCTCCTCTTTTGTAAACTTTTCTGTGAAAAAGGCTCTCGAAAAGGAGTGTTTGAGCGGATACCCTATTAGTCCATATGTGTCCATAACTGACAGGTTGATAATATTGCAAAAAAATAGGATAACCTAAGAAGTGATTACCCTATTCATTTTATTTAAATTGCTATTTAGATACTTGCGGTTTATACCGTGTATTTAATAGACTAATTATTTTTGTTGTAATATCATAATTATCTTTTGCTAATAGCACGTTGTCTAAACCTGCATTGCTGAAAATAATTTGATAGTTAGCTGTTTTGTTATATTCTTTTAAACATAAACGTACAGAATCTGCTATTTGTCCGTTCATCTTTTGTTGCTCTCTTGCGTATTCCTCTTGATATCTTTGGGCAAGGGCATGGAGGTCGGCCTCTAGTTGTTGAATCCGTAATTGTTCTTGTTGTCCGCGCTCTGGACTCAAAAAAGCGTTGTTTTGTGCTTTTTTCTGAAAATCGGCTATTTCGGACTCTAATTGTCTTTGTCTTCTTGTTATTTCAGCGTTCGAACTATTATACTTCTTCATCAAAGCTTCGTTAGCATCTTTTGCTAAGTTGTAGTTCAGGTATATAGAATCGACATTGATGTACGCCAAAGGCAACAATACAGAGTCTCCTTCTGCAAACTTGAGAGGGGATGTAGTTTCTTCACCTCCGCTTTTTTTATTTGATGTAAAAAACAGAATGAAAAGGATGATAATCGCTACGGCAAACACGCCATTAATAATGTAAGAAACATTCTTCATTTATATGTATTCATTTTAGTTAATCTCCTCGATGCTGCAATAATCAGTATCCTTATTTTTGAACGACTTGGCAAAGATATATCTTTATGTTAAAACAATGCCATATTTAAACCTTTAAAAGATGTAAAAAAATTGCTTTTTAAGCTTTCTATCCATAATTTTATATGTCATTAAGTAGAAAACAATATAAATATATAATTAAAAACTGAATGTATGACAATAAAAGACTTAAAACCAACAGGAATTTGGAGTTATTTTCATGAAATCACTCAAATTCCACGTCCGTCGAAGAAGGAAGAGAAAATAATCGCTTACCTATTGGATTTTGCAAAAAAGCATAATTTGGAGGCGAAAAAAGATGATGCAGGGAATGTTCTAATTATTAAATCTGCAACAAAGGGTAAAGAAAATCTACCGACAGTTATATTACAAGGTCATGTGGATATGGTTTGTGAAAAAAATGCAGGTACTGTACATGATTTTGAAAATGATCCGATAGAAACTTATGTTGACGGCGATTGGCTGAAAGCAAAAGGCACGACTTTGGGTGCCGATAATGGTATGGGGGTCGCAGCAGCACTTACTATTTTAGCCTCTGATACTATTGAGCACGGTAAGTTGGAATGTTTGTTTACCGTTGATGAAGAAACCGGCTTGACTGGGGCTTATGCTTTAGGTCAAAATTTTCTGAATGGGGATATTCTTATCAATCTGGATACAGAAGAAGAAGGCGAA
>POVV01000505.1_pt1 | contig 24003 bp, 15 predicted proteins | sample 1560271 | NCBI WGS metagenome assembly POVV01 (sample SAMN08337232, study PRJNA429181) | Bioreactor metagenome, whole genome shotgun sequencing project. | biome: cows' rumen and soil; feature: anaerobic; isolation source: anaerobic chemostat enrichment culture, galacturonate as sole carbon... | reverse complement strand
CCGGTACGCTGCGGTTAAACCAAGTTGGCGTTATAACAAGCATTGGTGACTTTACCCTGATGGGCGGAGCAGCCCTTGATCTTGGCAATCCTGGTAGCTACTTAACCGTTGATAGCAATTTCAATATGCAGGACGGCTCAACGTTAAACGTGTTTATCGATCCGAAGGTGGGCGTTCAGTATACCGACATTTATGCTCAGCAAGCACAGATAGGTTCAGATACCACGCTGAATATCGCTGGTTTCTCTGCTACCTATGGCTTACCTAACAGCAGTGATTACCATCTGACCGATATCACGGTACTTCACACCCTTAATGGACTGAATTTTATTAACGGCGCTACTGACTTTGCCACGCTGGGCGTAGGCGGTGCAGGTTCCTCGGTAGATTATTTAGTGGTTGAAGGTAAGCAAATTGGCGGAACCGACTATAACATCGGTGTGGGTTTATCCTGGTATGGCGCTCACTTCAATTTACCGGCCGGGTACCTGCCAACCGGTAACTTCACGTTGACCAATGTCAATGAGGTTTTTCAGGTTGATGCTGCACTGAATAACGAATCGAGCTATGGTCAGTCAGGAGATGCTGATTATTGGGACGGCCAGAGCCTGACTAAAAAAGGGCAAGGTACTCTGCTGCTCTCTGAAGCCAATACTTATACCGGCGATACGGTTATTGAGCAAGGCGGACTCTCACTATTAGGCAACGGTGATATTTCTTATAGTCGTCAGCTCAGCCTGAACGGCGCTGATGCTAATTTTAATATTAGTCAGGTCAATAGCACCGCCCGCACGATACACAACCTGACCGGCGTAGCCGGCAGTCAGATTATCCTTGGTGACAAAACGTTGACGGTCAATAATGCGACGGATACGTTATTTAGCGGTGATTTTATTACGGCCGAAGGAAGCCTGAGTAAGACCGGAAATGGTGAACTGATTCTGGCTGGCTATACCGGCTGGACCGGTAATACCGAGCTACAGGCAGGTACCCTCACGCTCGACGGCAGTAACGGCGGGGCTCAGTTGGTTAGTGATATTATTGGCAGCAGCGGCAGCACGCTGAACCTTATTCACGGGGCAAGCCTGACCGGGGCTATCGATCCTGCCGATGTGAATATTGATCGCGACAGCCTGTGGAATATGACCGCCAGCTCTCAGGTTAATCATCTTACACTGGCTGGGACTGTTAATTTTTCCCAGCCGGAAGGCCCGCTAAATGCCGGGCGAACGCTCAATGTGGCGAACTGGGCCGGGGACGGTGGCAGCATCAGTTTGTACAGTGCACTCGGCGGCGACGATGCCATCACGGATAAATTAGTGATTGATGGTGATACCTCCGGCTCAACCTCGGTTAAAGTGACCAATGCCGGCGGCAGCGGAGCCCAAACCTTAAAAGGCATTGAGCTAATTGAAGTAAAAGGCGCGTCGAACGGTGAGTTTGTTCAGAACGGGCGTATTGTGGCCGGTGCCTACGACTACTCGCTGGTACGCGGAACTGGCGACAGTGCCAATAACTGGTACCTGACGTCATTAGCGCCAAAACCCAATCCCGGGCCGGAGCCGCTACCGGAGATTAAACGTCCGGAAGCAGGCAGCTATATTGCCAATCTTGCCGCTGCCAATACGCTGTTTATCACCAGCCTGCACGATCGACTAGGTGAAACCCAGTATATTGATGCACTGAGCGGCGAGAAAAAAGTCACCAGTATGTGGTTACGCAGTATCGGCGGACATAACCGCTGGCGTGACAGCAGCGACCAGATAAAAACCCAGAGCGACCGCTATGTTATCCAGATGGGCGGTGATATTGCCCAGTGGAGCACTGACGGCCTTGACCGTTGGCATTTAGGACTGATGGCCGGTTACGGTAATAGCCAGAGTAACAGCGGCTCCCGCCTGTCAGGTTATAGTTCTGACGGTTCCGTTGATGGCTATAGCCTAGGCATTTACGGCACATGGTATGCCAACCAGCAGGATAAATCCGGCCTGTACCTTGATAGCTGGGCACAGTACGGTTGGTTTGATAATCAGGTCAACGGCCAGGACATCGGTCAGGAGAATTATCATTCCAGCGGTATCACAGCATCGGTTGAAAGCGGCTATACCTTTAAGATGGGTGAAACGGTTAACAGCGATAGCAATCGTGAGAGCTATTTTATTCAACCCAAATTACAGGTGATTTGGATGGGCGTCAGTGCCGATGACCATCATGAAGCCAACGGAACCCGTGTCAGTGGAAAAGGCGACGGTAATGTTATGACCCGTTTAGGCCTGCGGGCTTATATGCAGGGCCATAGCGCGATTGACGATGGTAAAGATCGTCAGTTCCAGCCGTTTATTGAAGCCAATTGGATCCATAATAGCGACGATTTTGGTACCACCATGAACGGTGTCACCGTGACACAGGCCGGTGCTAAAAACAGAGGCGAACTCAAGTTAGGCGTCGAAGGTCAATGGAGCCCGAGATTAAATCTATGGGGTAACGTAGGCCAGCAGTTGGGTGATAAAGGATACAGTGATACCGCGATAGTCCTAGGGGTAAAATATAACTTCTAATGGCGTCAGGTAAAACCTTGCCTCGCGCCGCCGGAAGAAAGTCATATATCGATACTTTTTTGCCGACGAAAGCGATGCTGAAGCCCGACTAAATTACGTTATCATCAATCCGGCGTGCAGGGTTAAAACTGCACGCTATTTTTATCAGTCTGATAGCTAGAATCCTAAACTCACCGCTATCTCACCGTTTTCAGTCGTGGTTTTATTTCTCCTGCTTACGGAACTGGGTCACCGTATCCCATGCAACCTGCTGTAAAGCCCGAGCCGTCTGCTCAGTCATATCACTATCGACCGGCAGCGCTCCGCCAATCGGAGATTGGTCGTAAATAGTGGCAAACAGCACACAGGCAGCCAGATAGGTACCGGCTAACGAAGGATGATTACCGTCACTGTGATACAAATCGATCTCTGGATGGGTCGCCATGGCCCGGCTAAATGCCAGACCGACCGGAGCAACATATCCGCCGGTTTGAGTAGCAATATCCATATAGGCTTTCGCCAGTTTATCGGTCTGTTCCGGCTTGTCTTTATTGGCCCAGGTCATAAAGTACAGCACCTTAGACCCGGCCTGATGAGCGGTATCTGCCATTAAGCGGGCCGAGTCGGTAAAGTACCTACGCGTCTCTTCTTTAGCTGAAATAGACTCGGTAGAGTTCCCCTGAAGCACAACAATATCCCACTTTTGCAGCGAATTCTGAAAGCTCAGGTTCGGAACATGCCAACCTAATCGCCCGCTGGAAATAGTTATTCCACGATACATATAGTCTTTAGCCCGATCGGCCAGCAACGAGCGGCTTAAATCACGCAGCCGGGTATTCAAATGGTTGTTGTAATGCATATATGAATTCCCGTAGAGCGCAACCGTCTTGTTCTCTCCGTCCATTTTCGCCTGCGGCTGTGGAGCAATAATCGTATTCGCTTGGGCACTGGCCATAGAAAGTACGCCACATACCAGTAATAACATGACTTTTTTCATAATAATTATCCTTAGAAGTCGAAACGCAACCCGACAATGACAGCATCATCATTAGTTTTTACATTTTTATCCGCCAGCTGTTTAATATAGCTCACCGACAAATAGGTATTTTTCGCCATGGTTAGCTGGGCTTCGGCTCTCCAGCCCTCTTTTTCATAGATATCTTGACCGTCTTCATCCAGAAAACTATATCCACCCAAGATCTTAACTTTTTCAAACTGATATGAAGCCACCGAATCGAAGCTAACGTAATCATTGTCAGACTTATTATCACGTTCGATAGTGAGTTTTCCTGCCGTTACCGCAAGCGACATCGCGTCATAATCAAACTGTAATCCGCCCATCACCTGCTGATGTTTCTTACGGCCATCGGTGACCTTTTTCTGAATATTATCCTTACGATTAAATTCACTGGCAGCAATAGCCGGCGTAATTTTCAGATCCCCCACCTTTAGCATTTTACGATAGCTAAGCATCATGGCGTTATCCAGTACTTCATTATCACTATTGCCATTACCGGCAACGTATGCGGCCCGAATCTGATGGCCGTCGAAATCACCATTCCACTGAAGAGTACCGTCCTGGCGATTAAACTGGTATGAAGTATCAATGGTACTAATACCGTAGTTATAAACGTTTGGCGTAAAGTTTTTATATTTATCCGTCATTCTCATTACCTGATATAACGGGTTCTGAGTACGCCCGCCAATTAATTCACCGTAACGGGCGTGAGATAATCCAAGCCAGGCATAACGTGCATCAAGATCTTTATCCTTTGTTTTATTATCATTTTTTTCAGTACGGACCTGCCATTCAAGGCGGCCAATCACTTTAGTCTCTTCTAATAATGAAAGATCGCGGGTGACATAAATACCCAGACGGCCACCCAATTGATTTCTCGAATCATTTCCTGCAAAAGAAGCATCTCCATGGGCAAACTGATATTCTAATCGCCCATAAATATCTAACGTAGTGTCTTTATCTTTATAGACATTTACGGCTAATGCAGATGAACTTATTCCCGCAAATAACATCATCATTATTATTTTATTTTTCATATTTAATCCATAAACAAAAGAGTGTAAAAAACCCCAACCATAAGGCTGTTATTTAATAAAAAATAATAATCTATTTTTATCGCCATTATTATTATCAACGAATAAAAATGCGGGGTACGGGAATATTTATTTCTCAGTTTGAAATGTGACAACCCACCCATAAAACGAATTAAACCGGATTTAAATCACAATTCATCAGTTTACATTCATTATTAAACATTAAATACAGGGAGATATTTCTTACCATAAATTATATAAATAACAAGAAGTAAACAGATTATGTTAAGTTCATCACGCTTTCAGTCATAAAATAGAATATTACGGGGGAAAACTATATTCTCATTTTTATCAATAAATATTTATATCAAACTTCCCGCGAGTGATTATATATTAATAAAACCTATCTTATTATCGCGTAAATAAATCCCTTAATTGCCGAGCTTTTTATTTATATATTGCGAATTCTGACACCCTTTCTGCCCATCCCCTGCCCGACTCCTACCTTTTACTTTTAGCCGCTAAAACGGCTTTTTTTCCCTTTCTCGTCATTCCACATAAATTATTGATCGACCAATTAAATTGGTCGATCAATAATCTACCTATCAAGATTGGCGACAAACTGCCAACCGAAAGAGAGTTGACTGAAACGTTTGGTGTCGGGCGTACGGTTATCCGAGAAGCCCTGATCTTGCTGGAAGTTGAGGGCTTTATCGAAATCCGAAAAAGCTCGGGCATTTATGTGATCAAAAATGAGATCGGCATGGACTCTTTTCTTACCGGAAAGGTCGGGCCGTTTGAGCTTCTCCAGGCAAGACAACTGATTGAAAGTACCATTGCTGCATTTGCCGCTACGCAAATAGTGAAAAGCGATCTTGAAAAGCTCAGTGACGTTCTGGAGCAGGAAAAAGAGTATCTCGACTTGCCCCCCAACGAAGAACTCGACCGCTATTTCCACTGCTTGGTTGCCGGCGCGACGCAAAACGCCCTATTAACCGATCTTGTTCGCTATATCTGGGACGTCCGTAAACACGACCCGATATGGCAAGAGTTAAAGCAACAGGACGAACAGCGCGAATATAGCCAAAGAGGGTATGAAGAGCACAAGGCCATTTTACAGGCGCTACAGCGTAAAGATCCTATGGCGGCAAAATTAGCCATGTGGCAGCATCTGGAAAATATTAATGACCGAGTGACTAAGCAGCTTGAGTCAAAAGAACCCTCCTTCGACCGCTTTTTATTTGAATCCGTTCCCCTGGATATCAAAGCCTAAATTTTTACTCTGTCCTAACCGCACTGAACGGCTAAATCAGAAAACGTCCTCTTCTGATATCCGTTTGGGGCTGGGTATATACTTTCATTGATTACGGCTTCGCTGTTAAAAATTCACCCATAATAAGTAGCACCATACTTCCAGCTAACTCTTTTTCCTCCAATTAACACAGTTCCCTCGACTTTTAGCCATTCATTCTGGGGTTCCACCCGCTAAACCTAGAGATCAGACATGCGTCACAGTTATGCCGCATGTCTGTTTTCTGTGCAATTTTCTACTATCATTCCAAAAAAATATATTATATATAATATATGATTTCAATAAAAAGGCCTATATCTCAGTTGCCATAGCGTCTTAATACATTTTTGTCATAAAGGGGAAACAGAATGAAAATTGTCAGCGTCGATATTATTGATGTGAAAAATCCGTTGCAGTCAGCGGTCTCTAAATGGCGCCCTATCGTTGTGCGTATTAATACCGATGAAGGTATTTCTGGCTTCGGTGAAGTCGGCATGGCTTACGGTATTGGTGCTTCAGCCGGCTTTGGTATGGCTAAAGATTTAGCCAGCATTATTATCGGTATGGACCCAATGGAGAGTGAAAAAATCTGGGACAAGATGCAGAAAAAAACCTTTTGGGGCCAAGGGGGAGGAACGGTTGTATCTGCCGGGATGAGTGCTATCGATATTGCACTTTGGGATATCAAAGGAAAAGCCTTAAATGTACCCTGTTATCAACTGCTCGGCGGGAAGTGTCGGGATACGCTGCGGACTTATGCCAGTCAGCTACAGTTTGGCTGGGGTGATGCGGCTAAAAAAGAGATACTTACCACGCCACAACAGTATGCTGCAGCGGCAGAGAAGGCCCTGGCCGACGGCTATGATGCAATAAAAGTAGACGTAAATGAAATTGATGAACAGGGCGTAGCTAAGAAACGTAACCTATATGGTGTGTTTGCTGACCGTGAACTGATGGTCGGATATAAACGTTTAAAAGCCATCCGCGACGCGGTTGGCGATGAAGTGGATATTATCGTTGAAGCTCATGCGTTAACCGATACCGCTTCAGCGATCCGTTTTGGCCGAATGATCGAAGACCTGCGTATTTCTGCCTATGAAGAACCGGTCATGGCGTTAAATCACGGCCAACTCAAAGAAGTTAAAAACAATATTAATATACCGATCGCTGCCGGTGAGCGCATCTATACCCGCTGGGGATTCCGTCCATTCTTTGAAGAACACATTATCGATTTAATTCAACCTGACCTTGGTACCTGCGGCGGTATCACCGAAGCGAAGAAAATATGCGATATGGGCCATATCTATGACACAACCTGCCAGATCCACGTATGCGGTGGGCCGATTATGACTGCGGCCTCGCTGCAGTTGGAATGCGCTATTCCAAACTTCGGTATTCATGAATTACACCGCTATGCGTTACTTGAAGGCAACCGCGATACCTGTAAATACGATTATCTGCCTAAGAATGGGAAATACGAGATCCCGGATTTGCCGGGCATCGGTCAGGAGTTGACGGATAAATCTATTGCTGAGTCGCCAAAAGTGACGGTTCAGTAAGGTTTAGCTAAACGACAAAAAAGACGTTGTTTGTGGCAAAGTCGGGGAAAGAATCAAGCGCAGCTAAATAGAACAATCAAGCCGGTTAATTGACGGAGAAAAATCAATATATCCAAAATTATTATCCGTTATTTTTAACGCTTAAGATGCAACCGATTTTTATCCGGCTTTGCCCTTTCTGTAAGGATACATAGGCAAGGACGACGTCCATGGTTACGTGAGTAGGTTATTACTACTCATTAATAGACTGTTGTTTTGAGCGAAGCTGCTGACACCAATGTGTTGCTTCTTCGTGGGGGATAAAGCTATGGGATTAACAATTTCGCTCGTTGTCATCGCCTGGGTTGCGTGGATGATTGCGAGAAAAGGCTATGCTACCGCAGTATTACTGGTCGCTGGCGTTATTTTACTCGGTACCTCTGTTTTACTCGATCTGGGACCAGGCCTAGCAGTTAAGAAGTCAACAGGTAGCAGTTTTTTTGATATATTTCAGGTAGTTCAGAATATTATGTCTTCCAATCTAGGGGGACTTGGTTTATCCATTATGGCGATGGGGGGCTTCTCACGCTATATGGATACTCTCAACGCCGGACAGGCTCTCTACTCTGTTGTTGGTGGACCACTAAAATACATTAAATCACCTTATATGCTGGCCTGCATGGGCTTCATTATTTCTCAGATTATCGGCATGGCTATTCCCAGTGCGTCCGGGCTGGCGTTGATGCTAATGGTGACGCTCTACCCGGTGATGATTCGAGCCGGAGTTTCGCGGCTTACCGCCGTTGCAATTATCGGTTCTAGCCGGTTCTTTGATTTAGGGCCCGGCTCGGCTAACTGTCTGTTGGCGGCTAAAACTTCCGGCATTGAATGGGCTGAATACTTTTTCAGTTGGCAGATGAAAATTTACTTTCCACTGCTGCTGGTGATGTTGATCTCCCACTATTTTGTTCAGCGTTTTTGGGAGCGGCGTGAAGGTCCCGATCCGGAAGACATTCTTTTGCAGGAAAAATTTCACAGGGAGCAGGCTGAAGCTGGCATTTCGGTACCTAAGATTTATGCACTGTTGCCGATTATTCCATTAATTATTCTCTTGTCATTTAACCCGGTAGTTCTGGGGCAATTTGGTATTGATATAAACGTTGGCGTTCCTTCCGCAATTATTTTGAGCACCTTAATTGCAATGGCTTTTGATTTTCTGCGTCGTCGCGACACCTTAGAAGTGCTAAATGGTATGAAGTCTTTCTTTGAGGGGCTGGGCAAGCAATTAACCATCGTTGTTGCCTTGATCATCGCCGGTCAGGTTTTCGGCGAAGGTCTTATTGCGATAGGTGCCGTTAATTCGCTGATCTCCGGCGTTGAAAGTGCCGGAATGGGGGCTGGCTTTATGATTATTGTAATGAGCCTGATTATTGGCGTCGTTGCTTTTCTCATGGGGTCCGGTAATGCGCCATTCTTCTCGTTTGCTGCTTTAATCCCGGCGATTGCCGCTAAGCTTGGCGTCCCTTCCGCCGCGATGCTATTACCACTACAAACCATGACCGGCTTTGGCCGTACATTATCACCGGTTACCGGCGCAATTGTTGCCGTCGCCGGTATCGCTGGAGTTTCACCTTTCCAGATTGTGAAACGCAACGCAATTCAGCTGATTCTGTGTGCCATCGTCAATTTTATTCTGACGTTTACCATTGTACTTCCGTGATAACGGCATGCATAAAAAGATAGAAGCATACTTGGGAAAATGGCTCTCTCAGGTATGCTTTTTTGAGGAGTCAATGATGGAAGATAAGATTCAACAAAATCTGGCCAACTTTATTGTCAATTGTCGTTATGAAAGTATAGAACCGCGGTTGATTGCTGATATGAAATACCGGGTTATCGACTGGTTAGGCTGTGCCATTGCCGGAGCTGACTATCCCCAGGCTATTATCGGGCGCCAGCTTTTTGCAGATATCGGTGGTAAACAAGACGCCGTTATCATCGGGGCGAGCGGAAAATATCCCGCGGCCTGTGCAGCTATGGTTAATGGTATAATTGGTCACGTTTCTGAGCTGGATGATGGTCATCGTAAAGCGATCGGACACCCGGGCTCGGTGACGTTACCAGTGGCTTTAGCGTTAGGTGAGAAACTCAATATCACCGGTAAGGAGTTTCTACAGGCACTGGCTATTGGTTACGACCTGTTTATCCGCCTTGGACAAACGGTAAACCCTTCCCATTATGCTTATTGGCATACCACCGGAACCTGTGGCGCTTTTGCTGCAACGGCGACGGCAGCTTCAATAATGAAGTTGACCGCGGAGCAGACCAATAATGCATTGGGTATTGTCGCAACCTTGAGCGGTGGCCTTACCGTCTCTTTTGGATCGCATGCAAAAGCACTAAATATAGGCCATGCCTGTCAGAGCGGTATTTATGCCGCCTGTTTAGCTGAAGGTGGATTTACCGGCGCACCGGATGCGATTACCGGTAAAAAAGGGTTTATTGCGGCAACAAGTACACAAGATAACCATGATGGCTTAATCCATTGTGGTGAAACAGGACTGCTATCAGATACCGCGTTTTACAAGGTTTATGCCTCATGCGGGCATACAAACTCTCCGTTGGATGCCACGTTCAATCTATTAAACAGCCATCGACCAGATCCAAATAATATTGTAAAGATCGAAGTAGAAACCTACCGGATAGCAGTCTCGCTGACCGGTGAATTTAAGGCTGATAATGAAGATCAGGCTAAGTTCTCTTTGCCTTATTGCATGGCCGTTGCCATCCTGTTCGGCAAAGTGTCATTACAGCAGTTTAAGCCGGGAGTTTTAAGCGATCCGGCGGTTAGGGCGTTAGCTAAAAAGATCGTTGTTACAGAGTCTTCACAGGCAACACAACGTTTTCCTAAACGACAGGCCAGTGTGACTATTACGTTGAATAATGGACAGAAATATACTGATTCAGTTTCAGACTCTTGCGATATAGCTGATTATGATTTGATTGAGAAGAAATTTCTCGATGCTGCACAGGCCATTGATCTGAACGCATCTGAAAGTGTTATTTGTTATATTAAAACGATGGACCAATATGCAGGTATAACGCCATTAATCAATTACCTTCGGCTAATGTGAGTAAATCAGGCCTATTACTGCGGGAACCGTTAGGTAAAGGTTCCCGCACAGGTTTACGCTTCAGGGCCTGAAGTCGCGTTATTTCTCACCGTTACTACGGCACAAATCGTATCTTGCTCAAATGGATTACCGCAAACTATGGGGTGATTGCTAACTATTGGTTTCCCTTCTTAAGACTATTCTTCTTATCGTTAACAATATGCGTTTGATTTTTCTTATATTGAGCCCGTGCGATAAAAGTATAGTTCTACTAATTAGCGCTCTTATTTAGTAGAATTGGCGAATAAATCCGCTGATTGCTGTTCCGTAATTTGAAGTTGGTTCTCTATGACAATGATAACAAAAACAAAAGCAAAGATGATTTACGACGATTTGAAGCGCAGGATACTGTCCGGAGAATTAAAAGCGGATGTGCGTTTAGTTATTCATCAGTTAGCCGTCTCTTATGACAGTAGTGATATTCCGGTTCGGGAAGCTCTAAAAGAGCTGGCGGCGGAAGATTTGATTGAAATGAGCCCGCATAAAGGCTCGCGGGTTAAGAAACTTTCAGTCAAAGAAATGCAAGATATGCTAGAGATAAGAAAGAACCTTGAGCCTTTAGCGGCACGTTTGGCTGCTGAAAATTCAACGCCGGAACTTATAGCGGCGCTAGAAGGGGTCTTGCACCGAAGCGAAAAATTGGCTGAAGAGAAAAATTACTCGGAATACTCTAACGTTAACCGGGAGTTCCACCAGCTTATTGTCGAAGCCAGTGACAATACCTACCTAAAAAAAATTCTCAGTGAACTGCTCAGTAATGAGCGCCGTACCAAGACTATTTTTGACTTATTCCCGGATATTGTGACCGTTTCATTAAAAGAGCACAGGCAGATGATACGCCTGATAGAGGCTAAAAAAGGGCAAGAAATTGCAGAACTGATGCTAATGCACAAATCCCGTTCCTATGGAAAACTGCAGGATTACTTTTCCAAGTTAAGTCATGAAGCTAACGAATAGCTGCCAGAAATTATATCTACATGATGTAAGCCATTTATGTCGTCACTCCATTGAGAAACGGAGTGACGGAGAAGAGATTTTTCTATCCGCAGTTTTTTTCAGCCATCACTTTTTCTGCTATTTCACGCGCCTGCTTTTTAACAAGGTCATACCTGCTATTGCCATGACAATCCATAGTAACGATAAACGGACCAAAGCGTTGTGCCTCTAATACCCACATGGCTTCCGGCATACCATTCTCCAACCAGTGAACGGCTTTAACCTTTTTGATTCCCGTGGCTAAAACTACTGCACAGCCGGGAGCGGCTTGAAGATAAGCCTGTTTATATTGACGAAAAGCTTGCAGGCTATCGGAACTCATACCACCTTTGCCTATAATAAGCTTAATGCCCAGACTACCAACAAATTCAGCATGAGGCTCCATACGAATAGAGGTTGTCGGCCCTATTACGTGTAGTTGCCAGTTATTCTCGGCGTCTTTTATCATTACCGGACCGGCATGAAAAATGGCACCACCTTTCATCTGCTCCGGGAGTTGTTTACCGCTTTCAACCCGTTCTCGCATTTGCAAATGCGCCATATCACGTGCCGTACATAAGGTACCGTATAGATAAACTGCATCACCAACAGCCAGCTTTTCGACATCGGCATCCTGTAAAGGCAGGGTCAGTTCATAAATTGCCATTCTTATTCCTCCACCTGAAATAGTGATTCACGGCGGCCGTCAGGGTATATCCGCACGCCAAAACGACGAGCCACCCAGCAATGGAAATTAATCGTTACCGGGCATATAGCGGTATGAGTGGCCGCATAAGCTATTTTGACCGCTAGCGTCGTGGTTTTCCCACCGATACCTCCGGGGCCAATACCCAGCTTATTGATGTCCTCCAGTAGCTCTTGTTCTAGTTCATCCAGCAACGCATCCGGATTATGATCGAGCCAACTTCGCGTACTGATCGCCTCACGACTAAGCTTCGCGCTGATATCCATTTGCCCACCAAGACCAATTCCTATTGCTGAAGGCGGACAAGGGAAACCACCGGCATTAATTACGGTATCCAGTACCAGTTGTTTCAGACCACTATAGTTTTTACCTAACGTCGCCGGCGTCAAAATTTTAGAGATATTTCCCAGTTCAGCGCCGCAGCCTTTTGCACTCATGATAATTTCGACAAATGGCTGGTCCGGAACATAACGAAGTTCGATATTAGGAACACCCAGACCGGTACTGTCTCCCGGGTTGTGGCGGGTTAGAGGGTGAACAATACTCGGGCGAATTAACCCTTCTTGCGTGGCCTGAGTCAGCGCCTTTGGTAAATAACTTAACAGTGGTCCCATATCAAAATATTCACCAAAACGGATCCAAACAGTCGGAAAGCCGGGTGACTGGCATACCGGTTTATCCTGTAGCGTAGCTTGTGCAACATTGTCGATCATCGTTTCTAAAAATACCTTCGCTTCCGGATGACTCTCCTGTACGACGGCGTTTCGCATCAGATAAAGAACATCCGGCGAGATTGTTGTACAGGCCCGGTGGAGCAGGTCATATACATCTTGGTAGGTTATTCCCAAATCTTTCATTCTCTGATCCTTCTTATTATCTTGGGATTTCATATATTATATATAATATATGAAATTGCAATTTCTTATTCAAACCACCCCAAAAATGGGGGGCATCCACTGAAAAATAAAAAAAGATAAGAAAAATAAGGTGATACGCTGATTTGAATCATCAAAAATAGCGTTGAAAAACCGATTTGGGATACCGCCACCTGATGTCAATTTCGAGATAAATCTAATATTCTGCTGAAAATTCATGCTTCCAAACCGCATGCCCCAACCGCCCAATAGATTAGTGTTAAGCACATCACGTTTTTGGCAATAAAATCGGGGAGGCACAGGGGAAATTCATATTCTCATGTTTATAAGCCGGTAATTAGACCAGACTTTGCGTTATCGACCGCAATAGATATATGCCCAAAATGGTTGAAGTCGCAGGTAAGCGAGCGCCGTCCCCCTCCCCTACAATTGACGTATGGCGGGCATAAACCATGCACTAATATCGTTCATCTACTTATATTTGGAGTCAATAATGCGAGGTAGTCATAGTTCAGTATTTGATTCAGAGCTGTATTCATCCCTGTTCACGCAGCCGGAGATGAAGCAGATTTGGTCTGATGAAAACTTAATTCGCTGCTGGCTGGAATTTGAAGTGACGATAGCCCGCGTACAGGCAGAGTTAGATATTATTCCGGCTCAGGCCGCCGAAGAAATAGCTTCAACCTGTCGGTCTTTAGACATTGACTGGGAACGACTGGCGAAAGAAACACGCATCGTCGGAATGGCGATCAAGCCGCTGGTAGATCAAATCACCGATGCCGGTACCCCGCTGGTGAAAAAACACCTGCACTGGGGCTGCACTACTCAGGATCTATTAGATACCGCACTGGCGATGAGAATGAAACAGACGCTGCTTTTGCTGCGCCGCCAGCTGATGGAACTTGGTGAAAACCTAAAAACCATGGCGCTGGAACACAAAGCGACCGTGATGGTGGCCAGAACGAACTCCGTCGACGCGTCTGCAACCACCTGGGGGCTGCAGGTCAGTAGCTATCTGAGCGAGTTAACCCGGCATATTCATCGTCTTGATAATCTCTACCCTACGGCAACGACCGGTTTATTCGGCGGCGCGGTAGGAAACCTTGCATCGGTAGGCCATGATGGCATAGCTACCCGCAATAATCTGATGAAATCACTAGGCTTATCTAGGCCAATCGGCATGATGAACGCCAGTCAGGATAACATCGTGCAGGTTATTCAATTTTTTGCGCTGGTGCACGGCACCCTGTGCCGGATAGCTAACGACGTCGAAACCATGGGTCGCCCGTCCTTTGCAGAGCTCAGAGAGGGTGAAGGCGGTGGCGGTTCCAGTACCATGCCGCACAAAACTAACCCTCGGGCCAGTAATATGATCCAAACCCTGTCCCGTATGGGCTGGATGTATGCCTCAGGCGCAACAAACCTGCTCGATCAGCAAGATGTGCGGGCCGCTTCGATGCGCGTGCTGAACTGGTCTTTGGTTCCGGAGTCGGCGTTAAGCCTTTCCACCAGCCTTGAGCGAGCTTCTCGTCTGATCGCCCACTTGGTGGTGGATAAACAGAAGATGAGAGATAACTTCAGCGCATCGAAAAACTTCATTATGTCGGAATCTGTATCCATGAGGCTGGCAGATAAAATCGGCCGGGATCAGGGCTACCACATCATGAAAACGTTAGTTAAAGAGGCGGACGGAACTCAGGATCTACAGCAGTTGGTGCTCGGCAATGCCCAAATTCGCGAAACCTTAACCGAAGAAGAGATCGTTGCTGCCTGCGATCCATTATCTTACTTAGGATGTAATGACGCACTGATCGACGAAACGCTGGCGTTCTTTGATGCTACTGATAAAAGCATAGCGCGATAAAGACGACCGATTGATATTGCTAAGATTCCTCAAGCGGGCTACCGCTTGGGGATCTTTACTCACATAGTTATTTACTTAGGCAATGGTGAAAAGAGTTCAAAAAATACAAACAGCTCTTCCAACTGTTCAAAATTCCCTTCTCCTTCACCCTTCTCATAGGCTAAATGCAGTACCAGCTCGACAAAAAAGAAGCCGATAATTCGACTTTTAAATACCGACTGCACATCGCTGGGCAGCACGAACTGTAGATTACAGAATTTACCGTACGGATTAGATTCTGAGTTAGTGACTACCACCACCACCGCATCCTTCTTGCGAAACCATTCGGTCACCCGAATAACCACTCGGTTAAACCGATAGTAGGAAAAGGCAATCAGCACATCTTTACTGGATAAATTCAGTAAGGCTTTCGGCAAATCACCAACGTCTACCGAAAGCAGCGTTACCCGATCCCTAAAATAGTTAATCAGGGTGGTAAAATGTTTGGCCATGGCATGAGACGAAGAAGGGCCTATTACATAGAGATGCCGGTCTGTATCGAGAATAAGATCGATAAACTCATCCAGACTGTCGATATCGATATTATCTTTGAAGCTATCAAACAGCATGGTGACATTCTTATTAAACTCAGAGACGATCTCCGCCGTAGTCACCTTGGCTTTTCCCTGAGCCCGGGAGGCCAGCTCGAACGGCGGCACCAGTTTCTGCTGCGACAGAGCCTCTTCCAGTTCACGCCTAAAGGCCGAATAACCGGTAAATCCCAACTTATTTAAAAAACGGCCAACCGTGGCTTTGCTTACCGAGGCATTACGGGCGAGATCGACAATGCCATGAAATGGCAGCTCATTGAAATGAGCCTGAATATAAGCATCCAATCGGCACTCTGATTCAGTTAATGAATGTAATTGCGTAGTCTGTGAAATATATTTTTCTAGCGTCAATAAATCATTATTTTTCATTCGTCTCTGTCTCTTGGTATTCCAGTTGACCCGCTAATATTAAATATATGCTAAATAAAAAGTCTTGTTAACGATCGCTAAAGCTGAAAATAAAAAAGAGTTGGTTAAACGTTGTCACTCATGCTTTGGCGTTATGAGATCCTGCGCACAAATTATTGTGAGAAAACTATTTTCTCATTCTGCCCGCCGCGCCTTACTCCTACTATGACCGCATAACTAACCGGCATATAGATTATATCGTGCCACCAGCTCCAGCTAAGTACAAAAGTTATTTAACAGCAGTTTTTTCTACTCGGAAAAACAAATAAAAGGGCACCCTCATGACTGCATTTATAATCGCAATAGTGATTACTATCATTGCTGCATGGTTAATCATCAAGAACTACCAACCCCAGACAGTATTATTACTGGCCGGTCTTTCTTTACTGACTATCACTGCCATTTTCTACCCCGACAACAGTATCTTATACGAAAAAGCAAAGTCGACGGGCTCAGTTTGGATTGATATTTTTGCCTTCGCAAAAGGTTCACTCTCCACTCAGGTGGCTGGTATCGGTTTGATCATCATGGCGGCGGGCGGCTTCGCAAGCTACATGGACCATATCAAAGCGTCAAACGCCATGGTTAACGTCTGTATTCGTCCTCTGCAAATTATTAAAGCACCGTACCTGATTCTGGCACTGGGCTATATTTGCGCACAAATGCTGCACGTAGCGATTTCAAGCGCCGCCGGATTAGCCATGTTGTTATTGGTTACCTTCTTCCCGGTGCTGGTTCGTTTAGGCGTAAGTAAAGCAGCCGCGGCTTCGATGATTGGTCTGTGTGCCTTTATGGACCTCGGCCCGGCCGTAGGAACGGCCAACCTGGCGGCAAAGCATGCCGGAATGGAAACGGCTATCTACTTCGCCCATTACCAGATGCCGGTAGCCGTTGCCGTTATGTTGGTTGTGTCGATATTAGTGTTCTTTACCGCTAAATATTACGATAAAAAAGATGGTCACGTTGTCGTGGTTCAAGACGTTACCAAGGTTGAAAATGCAGAGGAAGAGCGAGTGCCAACGTTCTATGCATTATTGCCTATCTTCCCGGTAGCGCTGGTACTGATATTCAGCCCGCTGATCATTGATACCATCAAAATAGACGTGGTTACCGCCATGATCCTTGGCACCATGACGGCATTTCTCTGCGAACTACTGGTGAAGCGTGATTTCCGCGCCTGCTGTAAAGGGGTTCAGGTGTTCTTCAAAGGCATGGGCAGTATGTTTACCAGTATTGTTTCATTACTGGTTTGTGCCGATATCTACGCTCAGGGTATGCAAAAAATCGGGGCCATCGACTATCTGCTGATATCGGTGCAAAACGCCGGCTTTGGCTTCGTCAGCATGACTATTCTGATGACGCTGCTGGTTGGTGTGACTGCGGTACTGACTGGTTCCGGTGTTGCCGCCTTCTTCTCCTTCTCAGGCATGGCCCCGTCTATCGCCAGCAAGTTTGGTCAGGAAGCGGTTCATATGATTCTGCCGATGCAGTTGATGGCCGGTATGGGACGCTCCATTTCTCCGGTCGCGGGTATCATTATTGCCGTCAGTAAGGCCGGTGAATGCTCTCCGTTTATGATAGTGAGGCGAACGCTGATTCCGGCAATAGGCGGTATCATAACCATGCTACTGGTTAACTTTATGTTGTTCTAACCCAAGACATTTATAGCAATCCCTTCTAATTCTTAATTCAAGTTGCAGGCACCTTGGCTGCAGCTTGAATTATTTCGACTGAACATCTTCATCGTTAGGTATTTGGATATTAATATGTTTCATGAAGCAAGCGAGAATGCACTGTATATCCCCTATACGGGCTCAGTATTGATGGAATCCCCACTGCTGAATAAAGGCAGTGGATTTACCAGTAATGAACGGGAAACCTTTAATTTACACGGGCTGCTACCGGCGGCGGTAGAAACCATTGAAGAGCAGTCGCAGCGGGCCTACCAACAGTTTCTCGATATCAAATCTGATATTGCACGCCATATCTACCTGCGCAACATCCAGGATACCAACGAGACGCTGTTTTATCATTTGGTCGGTACCCATATTTCAGAAATGATGCCCATCATTTACACCCCGGTTGTCGGCCATGCCTGTGAGCACTTCTCTGATATTTACCGCCGGGCCCGGGGGCTTTTTATCTCCTGGCCCGATCGGCATATGATTGACGACATTTTGCATAATGCCACCAAACAGAATATTAAAGTGATTGTGGTGACTGACGGTGAACGCATACTCGGTCTTGGCGATCAGGGTATTGGCGGTATGGGGATCCCGATTGGTAAACTATCGCTATATACCGTGTGCGGCGGTATCAGCCCGACTCAAACATTGCCTATTTTGCTCGATGTGGGAACTAACAATTCTCAGTTACTTAATGACCCGCTCTATATGGGCTGGCGCCATCCGCGCATCACCGGCGATGAGTACTTTGAATTCGTCGATATGTTTATCAGCGCCGTTAAGCGCCGCTGGCCTGACGTACTGCTACAGTTTGAAGACTTCGCCCAGCATACCGCCATGCCTCTGCTAAACCGCTATCAGCATCAAATCTGCTGCTTTAACGATGATATACAGGGCACGGCCTCTGTCGCATTGGGTACCTTAATGGCCGCCTGCCGCGCCGCAAATAATCCGCTGCGCGATCATCGAGTGGTATTTTTGGGTGCCGGCTCTGCCGGGTGCGGTATTGCCGAACATATCGTGGCGCAAATGGTGTCTGAAGGTTTAACTGATACACTGGCCCGCGCCAATATCTATATGGTCGACCGTTTTGGCCTGCTAACCGACGACCAGACTAATCTGGCGCCTTTCCAAGGTAATCTGGCGCAGCCGCGTTCAGCGTTAGCAAATTGGGAGAACCAAGGCGATGCGTTCTCGTTTATCGATGTTATCCGCAATGCTAAACCGACGGTGCTGATTGGCGTAACCGGTCAACCGGGGCTATTCAGCGAAGATGTCATCAGGGAAATGCATAGCCACTGCCAGAAACCGATTGTGATGCCGCTTTCCAACCCGACTTCTCGGGTAGAAGCCCGCCCGGAAGATATTCTGCGCTGGACCGATGGCAATGCCATTATCGCGACCGGCAGCCCGTTTGAGCCGGTGACCTATAAAGATAAGGTCTATCCGATTGTTCAGTGTAATAACGTGTATATCTTCCCCGGCATAGGACTTGGCGTCATAGCCAGTCAGGCCCGGCGCGTAACCGAAAGTATGCTGATGGCGGCAAGCCGAACGCTGGCCGACTTCTCACCGCTGGCCCGTGACGGCTATGGCCCGCTGCTGCCGGATATTAACGATATTCAGCAGGTAACTCAGGCTATCGCCTATAACGTCGCGAAAGAGGCGCAGGCGGCCGGTGTCGCGGCCAATATTTCGGACGATACGCTCAGGGAAAATATCACCAAGAGCTTCTGGCAACCTCAGTACCGCCGCTATAAGCGAACCTCATTTTAATCATGCCTGCATAAAGTAGCTCCCCGTTTTCACGAGGATGACGAGGGTGCAAATGTCTTCGTTACCCCGTTGAAAAACGGGGTCCAGCCCTTAAGCCAAGCGCTAACGGATTAGCCAAAACCTGGGTCCCCGCTTTCGCGGGGATGACGGAGGAGGGAACTTCGTCGCCACTCCATTGGGCAACGGGATGACGAGGGGAGTATTAATAATTAAACTCACCTAGAAGTTATATTTAATACCAAAATTAACTGAAGTATCGCTATAGCCTTTATCGCCGAGCTGTTGCCCTACGTTAGTCCATAGGTTCAGGTTCTGATTCAGCTTACCTTCCGTACCCAGCTTTAGTTCACCGATATTCCGGCTACCCGCCTGTTTGACTTCGACACCGTCCATAATGGCACCGGCCTGTTGACTGTTGTTCAACCAGTTAGCTTCAGCATACACGGTAAACAGCTTATCGCGACCAATGTCTTTATCACTCACCCCGTCACGGGAGATTTTTACACCCAGGCGGGTTTGAACATTATCGCTGCCGCTGGAACTCACCTTGGTGCCGTTAGCTTCACGATGGTCATCGGCCTTAATACCACTCCAGACAACCTGAGCCTGTGGAGTAATAAATACTTCACTGTTCAGCCCCTGATAGACCGCTAGGCGATAACCCGCTTCAATCGAAGCGCTAAAGCCGTCCATATCGTAGGACTCTTTCGCTACGCTCTGACCGTTAACTTCTGCATCTAACCAGCTGTACTGAACCCAACTGTCAACATAAGCCCCGTTCAGCGTCTTGGCATCCTGATACCAAGTACCATAGATGCCGGTACTGTAACCATCAATGCGACTGTCAGCCCGATAACCGGTTAGTTTAGAACCCGACTTGCTGTCAGCCTGACCATAGGCCGCCATCACGCCTAAGCCAAAGCGGTCGCTGTCGGTAAATTGAGTCCCAAATACTTCTCCGCCGCCCTGAATTACGTAGCTGTTAGTGGCAGTACGTAGCTGGCCAGTGCTGTCGCGGTGTTTGGTACGCGATCCGACCTGACGTAGCCACAGGCTGGAGTTTTCTGCCCGGCCTTCACGATCTTCTAACCGCAGGCTGAACAGATTACCTGCCGCTGCCATATTAGCCATATAGCCGCCGGCTTCTGGGCGATAAATAGACGGCGTTGCCGTTGGTGAATCAAACGTTGAACGAAGATACCAGTCGCCATCGGTTGGCGTGGTCATTCCGCCCTGATACAAGAAGTATTCATAGGCTCCGGCTACTGCACGCCCTTCCAGATTGAAGCGACCGCTCGAGTCTCCTCTCACATCAACCAACTTAATGCCGTCTTGCGTTTCCGCTCCGGTTCCGCCGGCGTTAACCACTTTTACATGAGTCGTTCCCGAGGTATTGCCCGTGACCACTAAAAGGTCGGTAGGAGCATCGTTAGCAGCCAATGCGGTATTGTAGACAATTGTTCCGTTGTCGCCGTGATAGTCACCGTTCACTGTCAGCAGGTTATGACCACTACCGTTAGCGTTAGCATCGGTATGGAAGGTAATTAAGCCTGCGTTTGTCGTATTGCCCAACGTTTGGTTATGGCTGGCCATATCCAGCCAACCACCGGCGTCAATCTGGTAGTCAGCGTTGCTGCTAAAGGTATTTTCACCGCCTGCACGAGCGATACCTTGGCTATGAATTTCGGTTGTTCCCGCGTAGGTATTCTGCCCGTTAAATCGAGTGGTACCACTTTGTACTATTACGGAACCATCACCTGAGGTATCAGCGTTAAAATTGTAGCCACTATGAGTATGGTTAAAGACAATAGTGCCATCGCCGCCGGTATTAACCCCCGAGCTATCAACGTTACCTAATACGATACTGCTTAGATTTAATGTACCAGCGTCGGTTGCCGCATAGCCCAGAGCGGAGCCGACGTTAAGCGTACCCTCACCTCCGACCTGAGCACCGATATTCAATACTCCGCCAACGGTAAGCTCTGCATTACGATTTAGCGTAAGAATACCGCTCCCCGCATCGCCGAGAGTCATATCACCTAAATTATTCCAGCTTGCGCCTCCGGTCAGCAGAACTTCGCCTTTAGCATCGGCGAATACGCCAACAGAAGATGAGCCGGACTCAACATAGCCCTGATGCTGAACAACCATCGTTGCCTGACCTCTGCGCCCCAACAGCATCTGTTTATCATTAATCCAGCGGGAGCCTGCATCAGAGACCAATATTTCACCAGCACCGGTGGCGTTTGTACCCACCATAACGTTGACGGAGTTTACTTCGCCTTGGTTGGTTATTTGCATGGTGCCTTTACTACCACTACCGATATACATTCCGCCGCCAGAAACCGGATCGTCAGTAACGTTCAAGACAGAGCCTCTGTCTGCTACGGTAAGAATGCCTTCGCTCTCAGTGGTAAACACACTGATCTCAAACACACCCTTAGAATTTATTGTCCCACCGTTACGAATATCTAACCGGTGTTGAACATCCGGTCTGGCGGCAGTGTTGAGCACAAATCCACCGTTAGCGTTCCAGACCGAACCCGGACCGGTTACCAATGCCCAAGAATCGATGCTACCGTTAACCTGACTACTAGCACCAATGTTCATTACGCCGCCGTTTTCAAGAACCAGCGTTCCTGTACCACCATGACCAACCACAATCTCTTTAACCGTATTCAGAGTACTTCCCTGACCGGAAATAACGACGCTTCCTTGGCTGCCCGCATAGTGGCCAACATGTACAATCTCGATATTAGCAAGTGCTCCATTGAGAATCTGGAGTGACCCGTTACCCCGTTGCCCGACTCGCATCAGCGCATTAATATCAATGGCGGCAATCTTATTACCAAGCACATCAAGGGCAGCCCCATTGGCAATAATGGTACCGCTAGCTCCGGCATTCTCTCCCAATTGAAGAATAGGGGGAGAAGCGGCACCATTGCTTGTCAGTTGCCCGCCATTTTCCAGAGTAATAACCGCCTCTCCGCTATTGCCAATACGCCAAACGGCAAAATCAGCACCGGAGTTAATGGCTGAACCAATACCGCTGACTAAAACCGTTGTTTTAGTATTGGCTTCATGACCTAAATTAAGTTGTTCAAGGGCCAGAACGCCACCGGCATTGATATTTAAAGTGGCATCATTAGCGTAAAAATATTTAACCAGATCTGTTGGCTGAGTGACGTTAACGGAGGGCCCGCCGCTAATAGTGGCGGTACTATCTGCATTTGGTACGCCATTATCCCAGTTAACAGCGTCGTGCCAATGTCCTGTTGCGCTGCCCTGCCAGGTAAAGGAAGCCGCCTGTGCATAAGCACCACAGCACAAAGCACCGATTAAAATGACTAAAGGCTTTTTAAAAAAGCCGAAGGGTTGGTTTTTTCTTTGCATACAATTATATCCTTATTAATGCCTACATAAAGAAACGTTTATCGACGTCGCTTTATGAGAAAATATCCTTTCAATTCAATAATAAATCTCTTACTTCTTGATTATCCCGTTGCTAAATAATTACCTAATCATTTATTAAGAAAAAATAAATCCTGACCAATATAAAATTTAGCCCCTACCTATTAATCGGAGTTAAACAGCTATTTAATCGATTTGTAACACTAACAATAACGAGTTGTTATTGCTTTAAGGTAGATTAATTAAAGCATGACTTAAAAAGATATTTTTAATATTTACAACGAGTTAAAATCGGCAAGCAAAGACATTAAAACCTAAAAACCCCAATGTGTTTTTATTGTCTATTCTTAATATTATAAATATTAGCCAATGCGTTAGTTAGACAAGTGTATTCGATCTAAATTATCGTGTAAACCGCATTAATTAAGAATAAAACACAAAATTCCCGATTAACCTAGATATAACATCTCATTAAAGTAATTTATGTATTTCACTAACCAATGTTAATCAATAATGTTTTTTATCGCTGTTTTCAGCATTTAGCCACTCAACCAAATATAATTACACCTGTTATTTAATTCCAAGGTAAAAAAGTTGCAATAAATAGAAATTATTTTATCTGGATATTATCTATAAAGACTTAAACGTCTCGTCCGCCAATAGAACATTAGGATATGATCGCTATTTAGCCGACTAAGAACGGAGTTTATTCGGTTTGTCAGGTTTTCGACCCACAGTCCTTTTATTATTTATCGCTATTTCGCTGCTTAAGCTTTGTGCTCGCTGAATCATAATACCGGCTTGGCCATATTGCACTTGGTTGAACATTAAGAGCCTCAGCGATCAACGTTTCACCTTTAAGCCAAGGGCTAACGGGTTAGCCAAAACATGGGTCCCCGCTTTCGCGGGGATGACGAGGGAGGGAACTTCGTCGCCACCCCGTTGGACAACGGGAATAACGAGGGTGCAAATTTCTTCGTCACCCCGTTGAAAAACGGGGTCCAGCCCTTAAGCCAAGGGCTAACGGGTTAGCCAAAACATGGGTCCCCGCTTTCGCGGGGATGACGGAGGAGGGAACTTCGTCGCCACCCCGTTGGACAACGGGAATAACGAGGGTGCAAA
>POVV01000504.1_pt1 | contig 24010 bp, 25 predicted proteins | sample 1560271 | NCBI WGS metagenome assembly POVV01 (sample SAMN08337232, study PRJNA429181) | Bioreactor metagenome, whole genome shotgun sequencing project. | biome: cows' rumen and soil; feature: anaerobic; isolation source: anaerobic chemostat enrichment culture, galacturonate as sole carbon... | reverse complement strand
TTATTAGCAAGATCAACTTTCATATCTGTCACACCTTTCTCGAAAGCGATATTCTTTTCAATTCTCTTTTGGCAATTCTCGCATGTCATAGACACATCAAAAACAACTGTCTCTTTATCACTTTTTGGCTTTTGTGCTTGCATAGTCATTCCTAAACCAAGCACCATAACAAGCGTAATTATAAAAACTTTCATATTCATATTTTCTGCTTTATACTTATATTAATAAACAAATTAACTCAACTAAAGTTTATTCTAAACATATTCAACCCTTTATCCCATATCACAAAGACAAGTGATAAGATTCCTGTCTCCATAAGCATTATCCAACCGGGCCACATTGATCCAGAATTTATTTTCTTTTACAAAATCCAGAGGATAGGCCGCTTTCGAACGAGGATAAGCATGCTTCCATTCATCAGCACAGATTTCATATTCAGGATGCGGTGCATTTACCAGCACATTATCTTCTTTCGTATATGTTCCGTTCTCCACTTCCTTGATTTCCGCCCATATCTGATTCATGGTATCTACAAAACGATTCAATTCTGACAGACTTTCACTCTCTGTTGGCTCTATCATAAGCGTACCATGAACAGGGAAAGATAGTGTAGGCGCATGATATCCGTAGTCCATCAGACGTTTTGCTATATCCGATTCGGTTATGCCCGAAGTTTCTTTTACTTTTCGGCATTCCAATATCAATTCATGCCCCACTCGCCCTGTTGTTCCTGTATAAACAACTCCGTATGTATCTTTAAAACATTCAGCTAAATAGTTGGCGTTTAGAATAGCAATCTTCGTTGCATGTGTCAGCCCCGCCCCGCCCATCATACGGATATAACCGTAAGTAATAGGTAAAATACCGGCACTTCCATAAGGAGCAGAAGCTACAGTGTTGACTGTGCTTCCATCTACTTCAGGATGATGAGGCAAGAATGGGATCAAATGCTCAGCGACGCATATAGGACCTTCTCCCGGACCGCCACCGCCATGAGGTATTGCAAATGTTTTATGCAAATTCAAGTGACAAACGTCAGCCCCAATAAATCCCGGATTGGTCAAGCCTACCTGAGCATTCATATTGGCACCGTCCATATATACCTGTCCTCCTTTTTCGCGAACTATTTTGCACATCTCCTTTATTTCTTTTTCAAAGATGCCATGAGTAGAAGGGTATGTAATCATGCAACCTGCAAGATTGTCTTTATGTTGATCTGCTTTTGTCTGCAAATCCTCTACAACGACATTACCATGACTATCACAGTCAATTGTTACTGTTTCATAACCTGCCTGAATAGCAGATGCAGGATTGGTTCCATGAGCAGATGCCGGGATGAGTATAATATTACGATGTCCCTGACCTATACTATCCTGATACTTACGGATTGTCATAAGTCCGGCATATTCTCCTGCTGCACCGGAGTTAGGTTGAAAGCTTATTCCGGCAAAGCCTGTTATTTCTTTTAGATATTCACCAAGCTCTTCTATCAGTTCCGTATATCCTTGAGTTTGCAATTTAGGCGCAAACGGGTGAATATTCTGAAATCCGCCCAAAGACAAAGGAAGTAATTCCGAGGCTGCATTCAGCTTCATCGTACATGACCCCAATGAAATCATTGAGTGAGCCAACGAAATATCTTTTCTGTCGAGACGCTTAATATAGCGCATCAATTCGGTTTCAGTATGGTATTTATTAAATACTTCATGAGTCAGATATTCGCTCTTACGCAAGAAAGTATCTTTGATCGTTATCTTTTCAGGTAGATCGTCGATCATGAATACTTCCTGACGACCAGCCGCCAAAGAAAACACAGCCAACAATTCATGAGCTTTATATTCTGTAATTGTTTCATCGATACTCAGCCCTACTTCTCCGGCTTCGTAATAGCGAAGATTAATATCGCGCATTTCAGCATATTCACGCAATGTATATTGTGACACACCGCTAGGCAAGCCTATTTTAAGAGTATCGAAATACTGTTCATTCAATACTGTGTATCCCAATTCTTTCAACTCATCAGCTATCAAAGCTGTTGCTGAATGAATCTGAGTTGCAATATCTTTTAACCCTTTAGGGCCATGATAAACAGCATAAAATCCGGCCATTGTTGCCAACAGAGCTTGAGCCGTACAAATATTCGATGTTGCTTTTTCGCGCTTAATGTGCTGCTCACGTGTTTGCAAAGCCATACGATATGCCGATTTACCGTAAGCATCTTTTGATACACCAATAATACGTCCCGGTACGTTACGATTATATTCGTCTTTTGTAGCAAAGAATCCGGCAGAAGGACCACCATAAAACATCGGGATACCAAAACGCTGACTGCTTCCAAATGCAATATCTGCACCCCACTCGCCGGGAGGAACAAGCAATGTAAGAGCCATTAAGTCTGTAGCCACAGCAACTTTGCAGTCTGCCGCATGCGCTTTTTCTGCAAAAGCAGTATAATCTACAACATTCCCGTTAGAGTTAGGGTATTGTATTATGGCTCCAAAGAATCCGTCAGCAAGATTTACATCCTGATAGTTACCTATCACGACTTTTATACCCTGAGGCTCCATCCGAGTATTGATAACAGCCAAAGTCTGAGGAAAAATATTTTTATCTACAAAGAGCTTATTCACTTCGCCTTTCACTTGTTCCCGACTACGAAGGGCAAACATCATAGTGGCAGCTTCAGCTCCAGCAGTTGCCTCATCCAAAAGAGAGCAATTTGACAGAGGAAGACCAGTCAGATCACTTATTACTGTCTGAAAGTTCATCAAAGCCTCAAGGCGACCTTGCGATATTTCAGCTTGATAGGGAGTATATGATGTATACCACACTGGGTTTTCGAAAACATTACGAAAAATGGGCGCAGGGCATATTGTATCATACCATCCCATTCCTATATATGAAGCACAAATACGATTTTTCGATGCCATCAAAGCCATTTCCTCCGCATACTCATGTTCGCTCAACGCTTCCGGCAAATTTAATCCACCTTGCAAGCGTATATTAGCAGGTATCGTCTGGTCTATTAATTCATCCAGCGACTTTACTCCTACTTTAGACAACATCAGTTTTTCCTCTTCCGGATTGATGCCTATATGGCGATCTTGAAATTTTTGAGTTTTCATGTGTTTTTTCGGTTTATTGTAAGTAAAAGTTGTTTCTCATTTCCTCTTTGATTGTAGTTAGTGGGCCATGTCCCGAATAGACAACAGTATCGGGTGGAAGAGTTAGTAGTTTTTTCTTAATCCCATCAATTAACTGCTGATGATTTCCGCCTACTAAATCAGTACGTCCAACACTTCCTCTAAATAAGGCGTCTCCGACAAAGACACATTCAGCCTCTTCATTGTAGAAAGCAATACTACCAGGCGAATGACCAGGCACCTCGAATACAACCATCCTTTGGTTACCAAATGTTACGACATCATTTTCTTTAAGATACTTTCCTACCTTAGGTACTTGTACACCTTCGCTGCTAAAACCGAACATTTGCATTTGTCCCGGCAGTTGCTTTAGAAGGAATTCATCACCTTCATGTGCTTCCGTTTCCAAATTGAATTGTTCATGTATGAAATGATTGCCAAACACATGATCGAAATGCAAATGCGTATTAAGCAGATGTTTTACTACTAAATCATTATCAAGTATAAAATCGAGGAGTAAAGATTTTTCATCAGGAAAGAAACATCCAGGGTCGATAATAACGCACTCATTTGTCTCGTCATATGCCACATATGTGTTCTCACTAATAGGGTTGAATTCAAATATTTTTATGTTCATATTTATAATTTTCAATATATAAAAAAGCAGAACAAAGATACAATTTTTCCAGATGCAAAGCTAGTTGTGCCATATGGGTTTTCTGCTAATTTCATTTAAATTGAAACCGTATGATTGACTTATTTTCAGTCTATTTTCCCCTCAGAACCTTAAAGAATAATTCTGTAATTCACAAAAGTCAACTCATACTCAAAGATAAACAAAAACTACAAGTTATATAACCTGTAGTTTCTGCTATTTATACAAAATTAAGAACAATGTAGTTTTATTTAGGACGTTCTGCCATCGCGGTCAATTGTCCTTTGGTTTTCAGATTTTTCATTAAGAAATCATCCCCTTCATTCGGTTCAACTATCATATACTTGCCAACTCCGCATATTTGCATCTCATCCAAAGCATCTACCAGATTCTTAAAGCTAGCATCTTTTGTGGGTTTTATGAGAGTGTAAATACCTTCTTCCGACTTATTAACCTTGCTGACTTCAGCCTTGAACTCTTCATCTGTAATCAGCTTCTTACTCCGTTTTTGCCTCAAATCTTTTATTTTAGAAAGGTTTATGTTGTTTTTTGAAAGTATTATATCTCTCATCCCTTTATAATCAGTCTCTTTCAATGAGGTATAATTTTCATAATCAGCTTCTCCTTCATAATAAAAGACCTTGTCGTTTTCACCCAATATTACAGTCAGAGCTTTTGATTCGGGGATCTTGCTATCTCCCCCCTTTGCATCTGTCGGCATAGCAATATCCATAATTTGAGGAATACTAAGCGTAGTGCAGAACATAAAGAAAGTGATTAACAACATGTTCATATCTACCATCGGAGTGAAATCTACTCTTAATACTTTTCTTTCCGGTTTTCCCTTTTTAGCGCCATTACCGCCTGTTTCTATATTAGCCATAATATCAATATTTAAAGAGTTTAACGTCTGTTTTTACATAATAGAGACAATATGTGTTGAAATTTCATAAATCCTCTCCACTTTTTTTTAGAAATTGTATCTTTGCCATACTAACAGTCGAATAGCAGATGAAACAGCGTATACTTTTATTTATTGCCATATTCTTTTATTTCGTTTTGATCTTCCTTATCGGAAAAGTTGCTTTCGCCCTTATCCATTCATCTTTGGGTGGAGGTGTTTCTGCTGCCGACATATATCAAGTGCTATACCACGGGCTTCCTCTCGATTTGTCGATGAGTGGTTACTTTACAGCAATTCCTGCGTTGATGCTTATTCTATCCATCTGGCTTAGGCCGCAGTACATCGCCCGAATATTTAATATCTATTTTACCATTATCCTTTCCATTATCGCAATCATTACAGTTGTAGATATCGTCTTATATCCTTATTGGGGCTTTCACTTCGACTCTACAATTTTTCTCTACCTGAAAAAACCGCAAGAAGCATTTGCCAGCGGTTCCATTATTGAAATATTACTAGGACTATTCTTCACTATTCTATTTGCTGCAATCATATATATTGGCTATATATTTATCATTCGCAAACAGGTTTTAATACTAAAGGTTCCAAAATCTATTCGCAACACAGGCATTGTACTAGTATTACTCACTGCCGCTCTATTCTTACCTATTAGAGGTGGAATTACAGTTTCTACAATGAACGTAGGACAAGTCTATTACAGTGACAATATGTTTCTGAACCATGCCGCTATCAATCCGCATTTCAACCTGATGTATTCTTTTATCAAATCGGATGATTTTGCTTCGCAATATCAGTTTTATGAAAAAGATGAAGCCGCCAAAATATTTAGTAAAATCACAAATCAACCGCATAGCGATAGTATTCCGCAATTACTAAATACAGGTAAGCCAAACATTATTCTGTTTGTTTTAGAAAGCTTTTCGGCTAGTGTAGCTTTAGATTCTCTTGTAGCCCCCAACATGAGTAACTTCGCAAAGGAAGGTATCTTTTTTGAAAATTTCTATGCAAATAGCTTCCGCACAGACAGAGGTATCGTATCGGTGCTAAGCGGTTATCCAGCTCACCCGACCGTTGCTATAATGAAATATCCCCAAAAGACTGGAAATTTACCAACGATACCTCGTACATTAAAAGATAAAGGATATGATCTTTCCTTTTATTACGGAGGTGATGCCGATTTTGCTAATATGCGTTCTTATTTTGTAGGGGCGTGCGGCATAAAAGATATTGTAGCCGATAAAGAATTTCCATTAAGTGAACGAATGACAAAATGGGGTGTTCCTGACAAGCTTCTTATTGAAAGATTCTACAAGGATCTCACAACAAAGGAGACAAAAACTCCTTTCTTCAAAACTGTATTGACATTGAGTAGCCATGAACCGTTTGACGTCCCTGTGACTGAATTCAAAGAACCATTTCTCAATGCGGTTCATTACACCGATGAATGTCTCGGTAATTTCGTCAAGCAATTGAAGACTACAAAATATTGGGACAACACATTAATAATTTTTGTAGCGGATCATGCGATGCAATCTTATCCACAAGGTATAAACAACAGTGATTCCAGACGATTCCGTATCCCGATGATTTGGGTAGGAGGAGCTGTAAAACAGCCACAAGTAATAAAAGACTTTGCTTCACAGAACGATCTGGCAGCAACTTTACTTTCCCAACTAAATGTAAATCATGACGAGTTCACTTTCAGCAAAAACGTACTAAATCCTGATGGAGACAAGTTTGCATTTTATTCATACGTAAATGGATTTAGCATGACGGATTCAACCGGAACAGTAACCTATGACAACGACAAGAAGAGCATAATTAAACAAGAAGGGAACCCTGATCTGGAGAAAAAAGCGAAGGCTTTCTTTCAAATGATGTATTGGGATTTGGGGAACAGATAGCTTACTCCATCCTAATTTCTTTCAGAGGATTCCAAAAGACAGTTTTCCAATTTACGATACGGTCGTTTTTCACAACCACGCCTTCAGCTTCCAATCGCTTTTGCATTTCGCCAGCAGAACCGAACGCGTCTTTACCGGAAAGGATACCCTGGCTATTTACTACTCTGTGAGCAGGAATGTTTTCATCTGAACATCCAGACATAATCTTTCCAACCATTCTCGACAAATTCGGATAGCCTGCGGCTTTAGCAATTGCGCCATAACTGGTTGCCCGCCCACAAGGAATACATTTAACGATATCATATACTCCCTGCCTAAGACTATCTTTCTCCAAATCATTCATCTCTCAGTTTTGATATAAAGATAAACAGAAAATCGTATTTTTGTATTTATAAAGATATGATATGAAAATTACTCTCCTTGTTATAGGCAAAACAGATGCCGGATATTTTATCGACGCCGTGAATGAATATCAGAAACGGCTGGAACACTATATCCCTTTCGAAATACAGATTATCCCCGACATAAAAAACACTAAAAACCTGACCGCAGAGCAACAAAAAGAGAAGGAAGGAGAGCTAATCCTGAAAAGCTTGCAGGCAGGTGATTACATCGTACTGTTAGACGATAAAGGAAAGGAATATACCTCTATTCAATTTGCCAACTACATCGAAAAGAAAACGCATACGGTGTCAAAGCGACTTGTCTTTATCATTGGTGGGCCTTACGGATTTTCACAAACAGTCTATGATAAGACCAATGAAAAACTAACACTATCGCGCATGACATTCTCGCACCAAATGGTACGCTTAATATTTGTGGAACAACTATACAGGGCTATGACAATACTCAACAATGAGCCGTATCACCATGAATAATAGTTATTCGAATCGGATAGATTTTGCAGGAGAAATTTTGGCTATCAGATAAGAAGGCCCTATCATAGCCACAACAGACAATACAAGAGTCCCAATATTGATCAGTAGAATATACAGAATATTTATATCTACAGGCATTTCGGACACATAATAGTTATCCGGATTCAATTTTATCACTCCAAAATATTTCTGTATCAATAGAATTGAAAGTGCTATAATGTTTCCCCAAAACATACCCTTCAGGATAAGGAATGAAGCCACATATAAGAATGTCTTACGAATACTGAAATTTCTCGCCCCCAGAGTTTTCAGCATCCCTATCATATTCGTACGTTCGAGTATAATAATCAGCAAGCCCGAAATCATTGTAAATACAGAGATAACAAACATAAGTCCAATAATTACCCAAACATTCATATCCAACAGATCGAGCCAGCTAAATATCATAGGATTCAACTCCTTTATAGAGCGTGCGAGTAGGGTATTATCGTCCTTGTCTCGATATGTCATCAGATTGAAATAAACGTCCTGAGTTGTCTCCTCCAATTTATTATAATCTTTTACTAACAATTCTACCCCACTTACCTGATCTGGCGACCATTTATTCAATCGCTGTATCAGAGATAAGTCTGTCACGACAAAAAGCTTATCGTACTCTTCAAAGTTCGTACTGTATATTCCCGTAATATTGAACTTACGAGCACTACGCTCCTCGACATTGCGCTCGCCAACGAAATAAGCGATGAAACTATCGCCTGTTTTAAGATGCAGTTTCGATGCTATATTTTTTGATATGATAACCTGATTAGCAACAGAAGTATCCTGTGGGTTAATAATGGAACCATCAACCATGTTTTGCTTAAAGAAGCTCCAGTCGTAATCTTCACCAACCCCTTTGAGCATAATGCCTTGAAAAGCATCCTTCGTTTTTATCACGCCGGGTTTTGTTCCGTAGAGCTGCGCCTGCTTTATATTGGGAGCATCAGTCAGTTCTTTTATCAACTCGGGAGATATCGATATAGGCTGATTTTCGTAAGATGTAGTATTATTGAGATTAGTTATCTGGATATGCGAACCAAACCCGACTACTTTATTGCGCACTTCCGTTTTAAACCCAACAACGATCGATAGAGACAGTATCATAGCTGCAAGCCCTATTGCTACTCCGGCAACAGCAATTTTTATGGCGGGAGAAGAAACTCGCTTCTCTCCTTTTTCACTTTTGAAGTGAATTCGTCTCGCTATGAATAATTCTAAATTCAAGTTACTCTGTTAAAATAAGAAACCTTGTTCGCTTTGTCTTTTCCGTCCCAGATGGGTATAAGCCAAATCGGTGACTTCACGCCCACGTGGAGTACGCTTCATAAAACCTTCTTTGATAAGGAATGGTTCGTAAACCTCTTCTATGGTTCCTCCATCTTCACCTAATGCAGTAGCAATAGTAGATATACCAACCGGCCCACCTTTAAATTTATCAATAAGAATCAGCAATATCTTATTATCGATCTCATCAAGTCCGTACTTATCTATATTGAGGGCTTCAAGAGAATAAGTTGCAATAGCCTTATCTATATTACCCGATCCTTTGACTTGAGCGAAATCTCGTACCCGACGCAATAGGGCATTAGCGATACGCGGAGTCCCGCGGCTACGCGATGCAATTTCCATAGCTGCATCTTCCGAGGTATGTATGTCGAGTATATCTGCCGAACGAAGAATAATACGCATCAGCGTATCAATATCATAATATTCCAGATGCATATTGATACCAAATCGAGCACGTAAAGGACTGGTCAGCAACCCACTGCGCGTAGTTGCCCCGATTAGTGTAAACGGATTCAGTTCTATTTGTACAGAACGAGCACTTGGACCTTTATCTATCATAATATCAATCCTGTAATCTTCCATTGCACTGTACAAGTATTCCTCCACAACAGGTGAAAGCCGATGTATCTCATCTATGAATAGCACATCATTAGCTTCGAGCGAAGTTAATAAACCGGCAAGATCACCGGGCTTGTCCAAAACAGGTCCTGATGTTATTTTAAAACCAACACCAAGTTCGTTGGCTATTATATTCGAAAGCGTTGTTTTCCCGAGTCCGGGAGGGCCATGTAATAGCGTATGATCTAAAGACTCTCCACGCATTTTTGCGGCTGTGACAAAAACTTGCAGATTCTCTACGACCTTATTTTGTCCGCTGAAACTACGAAATGTCAACGGCCTAAGAGCATTTTCAAACTCTTTCTCGTTGTCATTTATATTACCTCTGTGTATGTTAAATGTTTCTTCCATAAAGCATGAATGCAAATTTACATCAATTATCTATAAAGTGAGCAAACTTTATCTTTTTCAACATATTTTATTTATAATAACCGTAAAATCTTATTTTCTTTGCATTTTCTATTAACAAACTATACAACAATGTTAGATAAAATCATAGAGTGGGACAAAGAGTTATTTCTGTTTTTAAACGGCATGCACTCTGATTGGCTCAACCCCATCATGCTTTTCCTTAGTTCATATCTCTGCTGGATATTAGCTTGTTTAGTTATGCTGGCAATCATCTTTCTCAAAAGTCATTCGTGGAAAAAGCTAGCCTCTTTATCTTTTCTGATTACAGTAGGGGTAAGTGCCATCATCACTAATATAATCAAAATTATAATTGGACGTCCACGCCCAATACATAATGCCGATTGGCAAGACCTACTTAACGCGCTAGAAGGTACAGCAGACACTAGCTACAGTTTTTTTTCATCGCATTCAGCCACGACTTTTTCGATGGCTGTGTTTTTTGCTCTTATAACACGTAAAATCTACCTATCCCGATTCTATGGGTATGCCGCCATCATCTGGGCTACAGCAGTCGCATACAGCCGTATATATGTGGCAAAGCACTTCCCTTTGGATGTTTTTTGCGGCATCCTGTTTGGTATAGGAATGGGGATAGTAGGATATGAATTGCTACAACGTTATATAAAGAGTAAATCTGATAAATTATAGTTAATTTTCAAATTATCTTGTATTATTCATTTCAAGTTTATTACATTTGTACTGTAATAATAAAAATTACAGTATGAACGATCGCAGATTTGCAATATCAATCCATATACTCGTCTTATTAGCTGAAAGCAATGAGGAATGGCTGGCATCGGATCACCTGGCCGGAAGCATGAATATCAATCCTGTTTTGGTAAGGAAAGAGATATCTAACCTCCGCAAGAATAGAATTATTATCAGCAAAGAAGGAAAAAACGGAGGCTGTGCATTAGCAAAATCAGCTGACGAGATCTACCTTTCAGACGTATACAAGATTGTAAGCCCGCAAAGTTTATTGGGAAATCTGCTGGCATCACCTAATCCCAAGTGCCCAGTAGGATTACAAATCAACGGGCATCTGGAAAATCTGAACCTAGAAGCGGAAAGATTTATGATAAAACAATTATCAAACCAAACATTAGCAGATTTTGTAAAAAAGTTCAAATAATTTTTTTATCGAAAACTGTAACAAATATAAATACAGATTTAATTTATAAACTAAAAAAAGAGAAATATGAAAAAGATTGCATTAATCGGAGCCACAGGATTTGTCGGCTCACACTTATTACAAGAATTATTAGACAGAGGATACGAAGTAACAGCACTAGCCCGTTCGGTAGAAAAAATACAGATAAAAAGCGACAAGCTGAAAACGGTAGCTGTTGACATTACAAATTTGAGCGCATTGACAGAGGTTTTGAAAGGAAACGACATTGTTTTAAGCGCATATAATCCAGGATGGACTAATCCTAATATTTACAATGATTTTATCAAAGGATCTGAAACTATTCAACAAGCAGTAAAAAATGCAGGCGTAAAACGTTATATTGCCATCGGAGGTGCCGGAAGTCTTTACATAGACGGCAAGCAAATAGTTGACGGAGCCGACTTCCCAGCAAGTATAAAATCTGGGGCAACTGCTGCACGCGACTATCTGAATGAATTGAGGAAAGAAACTGAACTGGATTGGACTATGTTTTCTCCGGCAATAAACATGCACCAAGGAATTAAAACCGGAAGAACAGGGAAATACCGCTTGGGCACAGAAGAACCTGTATTTGACAAAGACGGAGAATCTATCCTATCAGTCGAAGACTTGGCTGTAGCCGTTGTTGATGAACTAGAAAATCATGAATTTTCCCGCCAACGCTTTACTGCAGCGTATTAAGCGACCTGAAAAAGATTAAGAAAAGAGATATGCAAAAAATGCATATCTCTTTTTTTTATAAAAATAATCTACAAAAAATTTGGAAACAAAAATATATATTCTACATTTGTAGAACTAAATACATAAACATAGAACAATGAGCCTATCGAAAAGTGAAGAACAACTAATGGAAATCATCTGGAAAGGTGGAAATATATTTATGAAAGAGATAATAGATAATTATCCCGAACCTAAACCAGCATCAACCACTATAGCAACCCTATTAAAGAGAATGCAGGATAAAGGCTTTGTAGGCTATAAACTCTTTGGAAATTCGAGACAATACCATCCTCTGATTAAGAAAGAAGAATATTTCTCGAAACATGTAAATAGAATAATCAAAGATTTCTTCGGAGATTCGGCTTTGCAATTTGCGTCATTCTTTGCCAAAACAAGTAATCTGTCTGCCGAAGAATTGGAAGATTTGAAAAGAATTGTTGATCAGGAAATAAAAAAGAAAAAGTCATGATGACCTATCTCCTACAAATGACTATATGTGCATTGTTGCTTCTGGGAATCTATTATTTCTTTCTGGAAAAGGAGACAATGCACCGATTCAAAAGGCTTTACCTATTGTTCAGCCTCATGCTGTCGATAACAATTCCTTTTATTTCGATTGAAATTTCGGGAAATTCAGCCTTAGTTAGCAAGCTACCGTTCACTGAAATCCAGATTACAACAAACAAAGTAGCTCTTAAGAACGAAATGATTGTTGTGCAAGAAAAAACGAATACCGCCAATCCAACAAATATTCTCTTCATTGCATATATTACAATAGTCGGTATTTTATTATCTAGATTTCTTATAAACATTGCGAGGCTTATTATAGTAATAAAGAAGAATAAACATATAGCTCTGGGTAATATAAAAATAGTATTAACCGATACAGAGTCTATACCGCATAGCTTTGGAAACTATATTTTTTTAAATAAAAACGAATATAACTCAGGGTTAATAGAGGAGGAAGTCCTAACACACGAAATGACTCACGTCAGACAATGGCATTCGCTCGACATCCTCTTCATAGAGTTTCTCTTAATCCTGTTCTGGTTCAACCCCATACTATACTTATACAGAAACCGAATAAAACTTAATCATGAATTCTTAGCAGATGAGGGCGTCATAAGCGCTTATAACGATGTCCCTCATTATCAAATGATATTGATAGATAAAATCAGCCGGCAAAATAGTCTGTCATTAACATCCAATTTTAATTATTTATTAACTAAAAAACGATTGACTATGATGACCAGAAAGACATCGACACGTATAGCCGTAATGAAAAGAGTCGTAATCTTACCTCTATTTCTCTTGTTTGCCTTTGCATTCTGCACGAAAAAGGTGAGTGAACAACCCCCTAATAGTGGCAAAGATCCAGATACCGCAATGGTGCAAGAAAAAGTGAAGCCTCTACAAGACACTATTTCCAGAAAGATGGCAGGTGAAGACACTTCAAGAACAAAAGTTGTATTTGTTCCACCTCCACCCTCAAAAGCTGAAAAAAAGAAAACAGTAAGATTTACTCCACCGGTAATAGCTAAAGATAAGGCACAAGCTCCTCCGCCTCCTCCGGTAAAAATACCCGATCTTTCATCCTATAAAGTTGGTGATAAATATATCGATAGTGATGGACACGAATGGATTGTGGAATCTATAAACCCTCCTAAACTTAAAACAAGTCCGGCAAAATCAAATTGAGCGGAAGTAGAATTAACAACAACTCGGATAAGACAAGAAAAGCAGTTCAACTAACATGAACTGCTTTTCTGAATATTATAACTTGGTTAATTCCGAAAGCACCTCATACGCAATCGGGCAAGTCGCTGTATTTTTAACTGTCAGTTTGTATATTTGTTCAAAATTCCGTCTATCTGTATGTGGATATTCACGGCATGCCTTTGGACGGGAATCATATATAGAGCAATAATTATCCGGCATAAGAAATGGACAAGGCATGGATTTGAAAACATAATCGCCATCCTCATCTACTCTCAAATAGGAAGAAACGACCTCAGACGGTTTTATCCGCAGAGCCTTTGCCATCCGTTCTATATCCTTATCATATATAGCTGGTCCAAGGCTTTTACAACAATTGGCACAGGACAAGCAGTCTATTTTTTCAGATATATCTTCGTGCAATTGATGGACAATAGTATCCATCTTACCCAATCGCTTTTTGTTCTTTTTATAATATTCAAGGAATGACGGTTTAGCTTTCTCAGCCATTAACCGCAAATTTTCATATTGTTTCATTCACTCTATCTTCTGGCCGTGTTATTTCACCAATGAGGGGTACGCGCATTCTTATCTTTATATCTTCTTTATCGTATTTGTGTCCTATCAGAAACATAAGTTTAGCCAAAGCCGATTCGAAAGTAGCATCAAACCCGCTTATTGCCCCAGCCCGCAGTAATTCTCTTCCGGTTTCATACAATTGCATATTCACCATACCAATATCACACTGTGTTATATTTAGTATGATTACCCCCCTTTTAACAGCCTCGCGTATTAGATCTAAAAACCAAGGAGAAAGAGGAGCATTACCCGAGCCATAGGTTTCCAGAATAATAGCTTTCAGATTCCTCATCCCCATTATGGCTTCCACCGTCTGTTTATCGATTCCGGGAAATAATCTTAATGATGCAATCCTTGTATCTAATCGATAATGAAAACGGGTATTCTTTTCATAATCAGGCTGAATAATCATATTCCTGTTGTATCTTATCTGTATTCCCGATTTTGCCAAGCTAGGATAATTATGTGACTTAAACGCATTAAAATTATCTGCATTTACTTTCGTTGCACGATTACCTCTCAACAAATCATTTTGAAAAAATATACAAACCTCAGGAACAATCGGATTTCCCAACGTGTCTTTATCGGCCGCTATTTCCAATGCTGTTATCAGATTTTCTTTTGCATCTGTTCTCAATTTACCTACAGGCAATTGCGATCCCGTAAGTACAACAGGCTTATGCAAGTTTTCTATCATAAAACTGAGTGCCGAAGCCGTAAACGCCATCGTATCGGTACCATGCAGAATAACAAAGCCATCGTATTTATTATAATTAGTCTCAATAGTATGGACTATTTTTTTCCAATGCTCAGGGGTAATATCGGATGAGTCTATTACAGGATTAAAAACAATATGATCAATTTGAAATTTAAAACGCTGCAATTCGGGCAAATGCTTGGTAATATGAGCAAAGTCGAAAGGCTCCAACGAACCTGTCGCCGGATTTTCAACCATACCGATTGTACCTCCTGTATAGATCAATAAAATATGCGCATTAACATCAATCATTATTTCTAGACTAGATATATGTCACCTTTCCAAATGTATTCTCTATATTTGCAGCCGCTAAAATAGCAAAATGATTTAAATCAACCCCTATTTCTGCGGAAATATTTTTATACACCTTACAAATAGTCACCTTGGAGGTGTCAGTTTCACAAAAAATAGAATCCAAGGGCATCTGTTTTACGGACTCTTTATTAAAAAACTCTCCTAGAGAAAATTTAAACCCCAATTTACTCAACTGCTTTGTCTGTTCCGGATTTCCTCTATAGCCGTGTAAAATCCACGGAATAGCATCTTTATATTCTTTATGCAATGCAATTATCTCATCCCACGCCTTTACACAATGTATTATAATAGGTTTGCGAATTTCAACAGCCAGTTCTATTTGTTTCCTGAATATAATTATTTGCGTTGCGATATCAGGGCCTTGCAGTTTATCCAATCCTATTTCACCAATAGCTACAACATTGCGATCTTTTGCATTCTTTTCAAGGAGAGTGAACATTTCTTCTGAAGCATCAGAGAGCCAAGGATGTATACCACACGAGAACCATGCATCAGAATACATTTGCTTCTTCTCTTCAAAATCCTCGGGATATGTATTCAATATATACTTGACATTATATCCGTTTTCCATAACAGACCCTATATCATGCGTATGAATGTTGTATAAATACATAGGCAAAAATATATATTAAAAAAACGAGATAATTTTCACATGAAAAAGAATCTCGTTGCATATTTATATTCTTTGCAACTCTCCTATCTTATGAGGTTGATAAATTCTTCTCTTGTCTTAGCTTGGTTGAACACTCCTGTAAAATCAGAGGTCGTGGTCGTAGAATTTTGTTTCTCAACGCCACGCATTTGCATACACATGTGCTGAGCCTCGATTACGACCATTACCCCCAAAGGATTAAGGGTATTCTGGATACATTCTTTTATCTGGAGGGTCATACGCTCCTGCACTTGCAAACGCCGTGCAAAAACATCTACAACCCGGGCTATTTTACTCAACCCTGTAATATATCCATTCGGAATGTAGGCCACATGTGCCTTACCCCAGAATGGGAGCATATGGTGTTCACACAAAGAATAGAAACCAATATCCTTGACAATAACCATTTGCCGATAATCCTCTTTAAATAAAGCCTTTTTTAATATTTCTTCCGGATTTTCCCTATAGCCTTTTGTCAAAAACTGCATAGCTTTTGCTACTCTATCGGGTGTCTTGAGTAAACCTTCTCTATCGGGATCTTCTCCCAAAAGAGAGATGGCCTCTCTATAATGGCTAGCCAGTAAATTAGTAGAATTCTCGTCTCGCATTATCAAATTATCGATTTGGTGGAATAACGTACATTTCTTTTCCGAACGAAGGGAACTGTTTTTTCAATTCTGTCAATATCTGCTGAGCTTCTTCTTTCGTTGCTATATTAATCACACGCAATCTCCAAAACGGAGAATTAAAAGCGATTGACGTTTGCAATTCAGGATAAGCACTCTTGATCTGAGCCTGCTTCGATTCAGCTTCTCTTTTAGATTGTTGCTGGTTATTTCCCATAAAAATCTGTATTCTATACCCTCCGCCTTTAATAGGTGTGGAAGAGGAGCGTATCTGCGTATCGTCAATACTATCATCCGAATTATCGTAGCGTATGGCTACACGGTTTTGAATAGTTTCGTCCTGCATCACTTTTACATCTCCTTGTCCCCATTTAGCAGTATTTATATCCTCTACTATCGTTTTCTGAGCAAAAGTATAAGTCGCAAAAAGGCAAAAAGTAAAAAATAGATAAAATCGTCTTTTCATATTTTATAAGTAAAAGTGTTGCGGATACACAGATTGAACCCGCAACAGATTATATAGTAAAAATTTAGAAACCTTCGATAACCGGAATAAACTTCTCTACATCCAGAGATGCTCCTCCGATAAGGCCGCCATCGATATCCGGACAAGCAAAAAGTTCTTTTGCATTTCCGCCGTTAGCACTACCTCCATATAAAATAGATGTATTTCCCGCTACTTCTTTACCAAATTTGTCAGCAATAATTTGACGGATAAACGCATGCATTTCCTGCGCTTGAGCAGAAGTAGCAGTAAGGCCTGTACCAATAGCCCAAACTGGTTCGTATGCAATAACTATTTTAGAGAAATCTTCTGCTGAAAGATTGAATAATGCCTCAACAGTCTGTCTTTTAACAACATCGAAATGTACATTTGCTTCTCTTTCGTCCTTAGTCTCACCAATACAGAAGATAGGGCTCAAACCGTTAGCCAAAGCCAACAATACTTTTTCTTTTAGAATAGTATCTGTTTCTCCGTAATATGTGCGGCGCTCAGAGTGTCCCAGTATAACATATTTAGCACCAGTAGAAGCAACCATAGCAGCAGATACTTCTCCGGTATAAGCTCCGGAAGCTTTATCTGCACAGTTTTGAGCAGCTACTGCAAGTTTTGTAGCAGAAGCTACACTGGCTAAATGAATAAACGGAGTACCGATTACCACTTCGCATTTCAGTGTCTTACCAGCTAGTGCTGTTTCTAAGTCTTTAGCAAAAGCTACACCTTCCTGAAGGTTCTTATTCATTTTCCAGTTCCCTGCAACAATATTTTTTCTCATGATTTAAAAGTAGTTTATTATATTAATAAATATTTATTCGTCGTCTTTACTCTCTATTTCGGCAATAGCCTTTTTCTGCTTCCTGTAAAAGAGAAAATCCAATCCTTTGAGAAGAAGTAAAGGTAATAGAAATACTGCACTTGCATAAAATAAGTTTTTCTTATTTTGTTCTTTTACGTCAACCATTTGCCCATATTCCATCTCATTCAGAGGCTTATACAAATCTTCTTCTGCGGGCACATTTATATCTGCCCATTTATTTACAACCATACCATTCTTCAACAAGATAAGTCCCGGATTGGTACGGATAATTGTTTTCAATGTTCTTTCGTCAGTTATGCAAAAATCAAAATTAATCGTATTGGTTTTCGCCCAATTAATTATTTCATCTGTAACCGAAGATGTAAGACAATAAAATTTATAGCCTCTATAATCGGCATAATTCTCTACATCTTCGAAATGACTAAGGTAAGACATATCCATCTCGGTAAGAAATGGCGATATCATCAGAAACACATAATTAGAATCGGATAATACTTCCTGTGTGATATCTGTCTGACCTTCAACTTCTGTTCTATTCTGGTTAAATTCGAGTTTTGTTATCGAAAAGTCTTTAATGGGAGAAACCCTTCCCTCTTTAATTGTCTTCGTTTCCATTCGAACAAATACCCATGTGCTATCCTCCCATGGATAGCTATCCTCTGTAAACTCCTTTTCTACTCCGTCTTTAGCATAAACAAGATAAGACTTATGCTCACTACCTTTCCCCTCTTCTACACCCAGTAATTCGGGAATATTAGCACCTACTTTATAAGGACGAAAATCGAATATGGGGTCAAAAATATAATTGCGCAAAGCAAATAGTCCGATGAAAATAAAAATATACAAAAACGCTAACCAGTATGTCTTTCCTGTAAATAAATTACTAATACGTTCACAATAAAAGAAAGTACAGATTGCACATAATAGTAAGACTATGTTTTTATAAAACGTTTGCCAATTTGTTATAATCAGCGCATCGCCAAAACATCCGCAATCTTCAACAGGGTTACTTATAGCTAGATAGAGAGTCAGCATAGTCATAAAGACCATAACCAGAAGCATTAGCCTCGAATTCCATTTGCGGTAAAGCCCGAACAGCATACATGCACCCATCGCAAACTCAGCTATACACAACAAGATAGACAAAGGCATGGATAAAAACGACAATGACGTCAAATGGAATGCTGCGAAATAATCATTTATTTTATAAGCTGTACCAAACGGATCTACCGCTTTTACAAATCCTGAAAAAACGAAAACTGCTCCCAGAATAATTCTGGATATCTCAACAAGTATCTTTTTTAAAACATCAATTTTACTCATCTACTCCTCATTATCAGGATACTCTAATTTAATCAGCCCAAAAAGGGAATAATTAATCATATCCATATAATTGGCGTCTATCCCTTCCGAAACAAGCGTCTTTCCTTTATTTTCTTCTATCTGTTTAGTGCGGTAAATCTTAGTAAGAATAAGATCGGTATACGAACTGATACGCATCGATCGCCAAGCCTCATCATAGTCGTGATTCTTGGCATACATCAACTCCTTGGTTTCAGTCATATGCTTATCATATAAAGCTATAACCTGTTCTTCTGTCAGATCTACAGCATCGGCATATCCCAATTCCAGTTGAATAAGTCCAATAATACCATAATTGACAATACCAATAAATTCAGGAGTAATACCTTCATCAATCAGGCTCATCCCTTTTTCCTCAATACTTCTTATGCGCTTTGCCTTGATCAGTATTTGATCGGTAACCGACTGAGGACGGAGTATCCTCCATGAAGCACCATAATCTTTTAGTTTCTTAGTAAAAAGATTACGACACATTGAGATCACATGCTCAAACTGTTGTTTAGTATCTGCCATGTTAATATCGCGATTTTCGACCAACAAAGGTAAATAAAATACTTCAATGTGCTGTTAGGGAGATTTTAAATTATGGTAAAGGATTGGATAACTTCCTAAAAGAAGTTTATTTTCCCTCTTCTAAAGCACGAAAAAGATACCTGCCATTTAATAAATAAAGAATTATAGCTAACTTGCGGCGTTTTTCACTCCGGACTTCGACGATCGATGATTCCGCATCAACTAAATACTTTCTAATGAAAGACTTTATAACACTTATAAGGCGTTTTGTACCCCCCTACAAGAAACAAGTAGGATTAAATCTGTTTTTTAATATATTGAGTGCTATCCTAAATGTGTTTTCATTTGCACTGATAGTTCCCATTCTACGAATTCTTTTCAAAGTAGACGAAACAGTATATGAATATATACCTGTTGACACATCAAGCATTAAAAACATACTTGATTTTAAGGTTTTAGAAAATAACTTCTATGCGTTTCTCTCTGATATGATGAGTACTCATTCGGGTGGCGCTGTACTTCTGGGACTGGGCTTGACCTTAGTTGTTATGACAATGCTTAAAACTGGCGCTATTTATCTCAGTGCATATTTCATTACCGATGTACGCACAGGAGTAGTTCGGGATATCCGCAAACAAATAAATGACAAAATACTTTCCTTACCTTTAGGATTCTTCTCAGGAGAACGAAAAGGCGACATCATCGCACGTATGACGGGCGATGTGGGTGAAGTGGAAAACTCGGTAATGAGTTCCCTCGATATGATTACAAAAAATCCTATCATGATACTGATATATCTGGGGACCATGCTTTTCATCAGCTGGGAGCTTACCATTTTTGTACTTATCCTCCTACCCATAGCCGGATATATTATGGGTAAAGTAGGAAAAAGCCTTAAACGCAAGTCCGTAGAAGCTCAGAACCATTGGGGGCTGCTAATGTCTCAAATAGAGGAAACTCTTAGCGGGTTGCGTATCATAAAGGCTTTCAATGCTGAGTCAAAAATGGAAAAACGGTTCGACGGTTCGAATAATATATTCAGAGGTATGTCGAACAAAATTGCACGCCGCCAACAATTGGCTCATCCTATGAGCGAATTGCTAGGTACAATAGCAGTTGTGTTTGTATTATGGTTTGGAGGCACATTGATTCTTGATGGCTCCGGATCGATGGATGCATCGAAGTTTATCTACTACCTTACTATTTTTTACCTGATTATCAATCCGGCTAAAGATTTATCTAAATCGGTTTACGCTATACAAAAAGGGATGGCTTCGGTAGAGCGTATTGATAAAATACTAACTGCTGAAAATAATATTCAAAGCCCAGTTAATCCAAAAGCAATACCGTTTAACACCGAGATATCATACCGAAATGTTCATTTCAAGTATGAGAACAACTGGGTAATAAAAGATGTAAGCATAACCATTCCTAAAGGAAAAACAGTTGCTCTTGTAGGACAATCTGGATCAGGAAAATCTACAATGGCCGATCTATTGCCTCGTTTTTATGATGTAAACGATGGAGGAATTCACATAGACGGAGTAAATATAAAAGATGCAAATATACATGACCTCCGCGCTCTGATGGGGAATGTGAACCAAGAAGCTATCTTATTTAATGATACTTTCTTCAATAACATTTCCTTTGGAGTAGACAATGCTACAATGGAGCAAGTAATTGAAGCTGCAAAGATCGCCAATGCTCATGAATTTATTATGGCTACAGAAGCTGGCTATGAGACAAATATTGGGGATCGTGGCGGTAAACTTTCCGGTGGACAACGTCAACGCATCAGTATCGCCCGTGCCATATTAAAAAACCCGCAGATATTAATTCTTGACGAGGCGACATCTGCATTAGATACCGAATCTGAACGATTGGTACAAGATGCTTTGGAGCGACTAATGAAAAATCGTACAACGCTCGTTATCGCGCACCGTCTGTCTACGATCAAAAATGCGGATGAAATATGCGTAATGCATGAAGGCGAAGTTGTAGAACGCGGGCATCACGATGACTTGTTTGAAAAGAACGGATATTACCGTAAGCTATGTGATATGCAACAATTTTAATGTAAGATGGGAAAGAATAAACTTGCAAAATTTGCTAACATGGAGGAATACCCTCACGTGTTTCAATATCCTTTTGCTGTATTACAAGAAAAAGGGTTTGAAATGAAGGGCAAATGGAACGAACTGTTTTTTAAGAACAACAATCCTATTGTCCTCGAACTTGGTTGCGGCAAAGGAGAATATACTGTTGGGTTGGCAAAACTATTTCCTGATAAAAACTTTATCGGCATTGACATCAAAGGAGCCCGCATGTGGACAGGTGCAAAGCAATCGCTAAACGAAGGCTTAACAAATGTAGCTTTCCTGCGCACACATATCGAATTGATCACTCACTTTTTCGGACAAGGAGAAATATCTGAAATATGGATAACATTTCCCGACCCGCAAATGAATAAGGTGAATAAGCGGATGACATCTACACGATTCATGAAACTATACCGTCAAATTCTATCAGACAATGGAATCATTCATCTCAAGACAGACAGTAATTTCATATTCACGTACACTTGCGAAATGGTGAAAGAAAATTCTTTACCTATATTGTTCGAGACTGACGACTTGTATCATTCGGGACTGGCTGATGATATTCTGAAAATACAAACTTTTTATGAACAACAATGGCTTGCACGCGGTTTAAATATTAAGTATATAAAATTCGAATGTCCTGAGAAAAATATTTGGACAGAACCAGAAATAGAAATAGAAAAAGACCCTTATAGAAGCTTCGGAAGAAGCAATATATTAAATCAATCAACTAAAAATGGCTAATATATATCCAAAATTAATTCTTGACGCTTTACGTAATGTGCGTTACCCCGGAACGGGAAAAGATATTGTAGAAATGGGATTTGTATCCGACGATATCCATATAAATGGGATGAAGGTAAGTTTTTCCCTCTTGTTTGATAAGCCAAATGATCCTTTCATCAAATCGATTGTAAAGGCTGCTGAAACAGCTATACTTACATACGCCGATCCTAACATTGAAATAAAGGGCAACATTGAGGTTAAGGCAAAACAACCAGAAGCCCCTAAATCGACAAAGTTACTTCCGCAAGTAAAAAATATAATTGCTATATCTTCAGGTAAAGGAGGTGTCGGTAAAAGTACAGTATCTGTTAATCTTGCCGTATCTCTTGCCAAGAAAGGCTATAAAGTGGGATTACTCGATGCTGATATATTCGGCCCATCTCTTCCAAAAATGTTTAATGAAGAAGAGGCTCGCCCTCTTCTCGAACCTATAGATGGTAAAGAATATATTGTCCCCGTAGAAAAATACGGCGTAAAAATGCTATCCATCGGATTCTTTGTAAATAGAGACGATGCTGTTGTATGGCGTGGAGCTATGGCTGGAAACGCTTTGAAGCAGTTGATAGCCGATGCTAACTGGGGAGAATTGGATTATTTCCTTATAGACTTCCCTCCAGGCACAAGTGATATCCACTTAACATTGGTGCAAACATTGGCTATCACGGGAGCAGTAGTGGTGAGTACTCCGCAACAAGTAGCCTTGTCTGATGCTCGGAAAGGAATCAACATGTTTACGAATGATAAGGTAAATGTGCCTATACTTGGTTTGGTAGAAAACATGGCATGGTTCACTCCGGCTGAACTACCTGAAAATAAATATTACATTTTTGGCCAAGATGGAGCGAAGAATCTAGCGGACGAAATGCACGTTCCTCTACTAGGACAAATACCTATTGTACAAAGTATTTGTGAAGGAGGAGACAAAGGTGTTCCTGTTGCCCTGAATGATAATACGATCACAGGTATGGCATTCTCCCATTTAGCCGATAATTTTATAGAAGCAGTTGAAAAACGAAACGCAGAGCTTGCGCCGACTCAAATAGTAGAGGTAAGTAATAAATAAGATAATACAAAAAAATACAATCTAAAAGGTCTGGAAATATTCTCAGACCTTTTTGTTATATTTGTGACAATATCTTATAATATAAAACTCATGAAAAAACTACTTTTTATACTAGTCTTATGCCTAACGATATCCTGTAGTCCTGATGAAGACGAAAAAAAGGATGGATTAATTGGGTCTATCTGGTATTCTGACATAAATGGTCGTAGTGAGTTGAAGTTCTTATCAGATAATGAATGCCATCTTTTTATAGACTATCACGATTCTAAAGAGGATATCTTTTTTAACTATGAAAGTAAAGATTCCCATATTGAGTTATACAACAAGGATAATCCTTACAAGGATGCATTATATAAACTAGAGTTTAATAACAAGGGCAATTTATCTTTGATTAATATTTTCGGTTACTATATGGTAGAACTAATTCGAAAAAAATAGTCCGCAAATCTATTATCTGATACTTTTTGCCCTT
>POVV01000503.1_pt1 | contig 24043 bp, 22 predicted proteins | sample 1560271 | NCBI WGS metagenome assembly POVV01 (sample SAMN08337232, study PRJNA429181) | Bioreactor metagenome, whole genome shotgun sequencing project. | biome: cows' rumen and soil; feature: anaerobic; isolation source: anaerobic chemostat enrichment culture, galacturonate as sole carbon... | reverse complement strand
ATTTGCCTACAGCTTCCTTCAGATTTTACCTCACGATAAACACCCTTGCTGTTCAGCTATGCACTTCCTCGTTACCTAGGTGTGCTCGGGACTTGCACCCGTTAGAGCGCGCCCATGGCGCGCAAACGAAAAAAAGAGCTTCCACTTTTCATAGTGGAAACTCTTAAAAGGCTTGGATTTACTGGCTTTGTATGCAATAAATCTTTTTACTCTTTGTTTCTGATGCGGATGACAGGACTTGAACCTGCACGTCGGGGACACTAGATCCTAAGTCTAGCGCGTCTGCCAATTCCGCCACATCCGCAAATCTTCATATAATAGTACTTAGTACTACATACAATGGTAAAAAATAGAACAAGAACTTATGTCTTGTTCCTATGAGCGTGCGGGGAGTCGAACCCCGGACAACTTGATTAAAAGTCAAGTGCTCTACCAACTGAGCTACACGCCCTCATATTATTCAGTTGCCTTGTTAAGACAAACTGGGCTAGCTGGATTCGAACCAGCGAATGCAGGAGTCAAAGTCCTGTGCCTTACCGCTTGGCGATAGCCCATTAAAGACTTATATCTGACACTGCGTTGCCAGTACATAATCATTAAAAAGGTGGGTAATGGGACTCGAACCCACGATATCCAGAACCACAATCTGGCGCGCTAACCAACTGCACCACACCCACCATAACGAGCCTGGGGGGATTCGAACCCTCGACCTACGGCTTAGAAGGCCGTTGCTCTATCCAACTGAGCTACAGACTCTTATGCGATTTTCCCCTACTCATGCTTCTTGCAAATAGGCTGCAAGAAAGCGGGTGATGGGAATCGAACCCACGTATCTAGCTTGGAAGGCTAGTGTTCTACCATTGAACTACACCCGCATTATCGGGGTGACAGGATTCGAACCTGCGACCTCCTGGTCCCAAACCAGGCGCTCTAGCCAAGCTGAGCCACACCCCGACATTCAATTTTTTGTCACTGTTTCTCCGTGACACAATAGTTATTATATAACACGCTTGTCCTCATGTCAACAATTATTTTATTTTTTTTTAATTATTCTAAAAAGTCCCGTTTTTCCGCTGTTTTCTCCCTTAAATTAATATCTAAACCAGATAACATTGTTGAAAATGAAGCTTTTCTTCTTTGTCCAATTCCATAAGCATGTAGCTTCCTTTTCTGCCTTCCTGCCTTGGATAAGATACACTTCCGGGATTTAAAACCGTGATTTCATCACTTTCATAAAAAAATGGTCTGTGTGTATGACCAAACATTACGATATCTGCATGACGTGCAATTCCCTCGGCTTTAATATATTCAGGGTCAAGGGATACATAATGTCCATGACCATGAGTGATAAAGACCTTGTATCTGCCAATATAAAACTCATCTTCCTTAGGAAGATCGGAAAAAAAATCATTATTCCCCCGTACCATATGCTTTTCGCATCTAAGTACTTTATTTAGATACTCTTCTCCGCCTTCTACATCCCCCAAATGGATAAGCATATCAATATGGGGGACCAGTTCCAAAATCTTATCCAGATTTCTATGATTTCCATGTGTATCACTTATAATTAGTACTTTCATCTATTTTTCTTCCCTGTTTGCTATTTCGTATATTTTCTTTTCATTATTTCACGCATTGCACGCAATGCATTTCCTCTATGGCTTATTTCATTCTTTTTTACAGGATCTAACTGAGCCGTTGAATTTGAAAATTCAGGAAGATAAAAAATGGGATCATATCCAAATCCATTACCGCCAACAATTTCATGCCCAATAATGCCTTCCATAGTACCTCTTACTGTTTCCGTCTCTCCTCCCGGAAAGACAGCAGAAATAGCACATACGAATCTAGCTGTCCTCTTATCGTCCGGCACGCCTTCCAACTTATCCAGCAATGCCTGGTTTTTCACTAAATACGGTGTATCCTCACCCATAAATCTTGCGGAATAAATCCCGGGTGCTTTGTCAAGATAATCGATTTCAAGTCCAGAATCATCAGCAAGTATAATATCCTCTGGAAGTAGTTTAGCGATAGCCTGGGCCTTAATGGAAGCATTTTCTTCAAAAGAGGATCCGTTCTCCACAATATCAACATCAATCCCTACTTCCTTCATTGAATAAATAGGAATGCCGATATCTTGGAGTATCATTTGAATTTCTTTCATTTTATCCTGATTTCCTGTTGCAAAAACAATTCTTTTCTCCATCTGTTTTCCTCTATCTCTTTTGTCTTGGCGGTTTGGGCCCCATAAACTGATAAAAATATGTTTTAATCATTCCATTATATATTTTACGATTTTTATCTGCCTTTCTTCCAAAGTATCGCTCTGCATCCTCATAACTGGTAATCATATACGCAGACCAACTATCCAAATTGCGGAAACTTTCTCCAAATTCACTATACAGTGCTGGCAGTGACTGCTTCTCTTCCAGGCGTTCTCCATAAGGTGGATTTGTAATAACAAAACCATACTTTTTTGGATGTCTAAGCTCTTTTACTTCTCTTTGCTGGAAATGAATGAGGTGGTCAACCCCCGCATCTTTTGCATTTTGCCTGGCAGCCTTTACCACTTCTCCATCTATATCATATCCCTGTATATCTACCTCTATATCCTCTTGAACAAGACTTGCAGCTTCATCTGCCGCTTCATACCATGCCTGACGCGGAACAAGGTTGGACCACTCCTCAGCTAAAAAGGATCGATTCATTCCAGGAGCTATATTGGCCGCAATCATTGCCGCCTCAATAGGAAAAGTACCGCTGCCACAATAGGGATCAACTAAAACCCTGTCCTTGCTCCACGGCGTAAGCATAATTAATGCTGCTGCGAGTGTCTCGGTAATAGGTGCTTTGCTAGATAGCTGACGATACCCTCTCTTATGAAGCGAAACGCCTGAAGCATCAATCCCCACAGTAACAATATCCTTCATAAAAAAAACTCTTACCGGATAAGATGCTCCATTTTCCTCAAACCATTTAATATGATATTGTGATTTAAGCCGCTCTACCATTGCCTTCTTCATAATTGACTGTATGTCAGATGGACTAAACAACTTACTTTTCACAGAAGCTGCTTTTGCCACCCAAAATTTCCCATCTTTTGGAATGTAGTTTTCCCAAGGAATAGCTTTTGTTTTTTCAAACAACTCGTCAAAAGTCTCCGCTTTAAAAGATCCTGTCTTTAATAAAACACGCTCTGCTGTTCTTAAAAATATATTGGCTCTGCAAATTGCCTTATCATCACCATAAAAGGTAACTCGGCCATCTTCCACTTGAGAAATCTCATAACCTAAATCTTGTATTTCTCGTTTTAAAACGGCTTCTAATCCAAAATGACAAGGTGCTATTAATTCTAATTTATTCATTTATCCCTCCATATGTACAGCACTAAAACGCTGCATATTGCCTATGCAATATCTGTATTCATATTACTATAAATTTAGGACGTAGTAAAGTTCAACTTTACTGCGTCCTAAATTAACTTCAAACGTGTACCAAAATCAGTTTTGCCCTTTTCTTTTCCGTATTACGTGCTTTAATTAATAATTGTTACTCTCGTTGTAAGAATTCATATTCTGGCTGTTTTTGCTGTTGTTTGATGTTGTGTTTCCTGTAGAATTCTTTGAAGAATTCTTTGAAGAACTTTTTGTTGCATTTTTGTTTGTGTTTTTGTTCTTGCTCTGTTCATCAGAATAAGATGAATATCCACTATTAGTTGTGTTTTTTGAAGAGTTGTTTGAGCTATTTGATGAGCTATAATTCTTTGACATGAGTATTCCTCCTGAGAAAATTTATTTGGTACACTCATATTGTTTCTTTAACTGTCTTTTTTTATTCATATTTCGATAAATACCTTTTTTGTTTTTTCAGATTTTTTTTATTTTTGCTTGCATTTTCCAATTTGTTATATTATACTTATTCTTGTAGAAAGGTTACTTTCTACAACCCCTTATTAATTATTTATACTCCCCTCAAAAGACCGATGGCTCCCCCATCGGTCTTTTACGTTGCCTTCTTTAGTCTCACCGGCGTCTGCTTCCCAAAATGCGGATCAAAATTAAAATAATCAATATTGGTACAAGAATTGGCGCCAACAAACTTACAATCCCTGTAATTACCGAAAAAACTGCAATAATGATCATGATTATACCTAGTATTAACAGCAGCTTTTTCCACCACTTATCTAATACTGCTGCATGTACTGGAGAATGCATCTCATTTCCAGGATGATCCTTCTCATAATCTTTAAATCCCCGCTCTCGGTCTGATTGATAAGAATAATTACCGCGGCCCTTTTCTCTTGCTGTTGACTGATCTGTCCCATCCTGAGCATCAGTAACCGTTTTAGCCAGTATCCAAGGATCCCCAAGCATTTGAATTACCTGCTCTACATTTTTACCTTGGTTAACTTCGTCAGAAATATATTGTGTATAAAACTCCACATTTTCCTGCACTATACTTTCAGGCAGGCTATTTTCCAATGCACAGCGAAGTTCTTGAAGAAATTCACTTTGTGTCATTTTTATCTCCTTCCACAGTAGCAGTCTTAATATACAGTTCTAATACTAAGGTATCCACTACCCGTTTATTTATAAGTGATTTTTTAACAAGCTGTAGTTTAGCATAACATAATCTGCTCATCTTTCCAATAGACGTCTTCTTAAAAATTTCTTATAATTTTCTAAGTATATGCCAATCTCATAAAGTCAATATATCAGCCTATGTTCAATTCTGTCTTTACCTTTTCGCTGTTCATACTTTGTTCATTTATCATTCAAAAATCTTTCACTTTCTACTCACGTTTTCTTCATTTCTGTTGACTATACTATAAATATCAAATAGAAACAACACATTTGATATAATAAATCGACATTAGGTGTAACACTATTTGAATAAACTTTTTCATAATACATGCCGGGTATCCATTTGGGTCCCCGGCATCCTCCCTTTTAGGGCTTTTCTGATAAGAATTTTATCTTGATGCAACATTCAAAAGATACTTAAAGATATTTCCATGTCTTTTTTATTACTTCTTTAAACTTTTAAAATTCCATTTCTGGAAAAATCACTTTAATAAAAAAATTAGTACAATAATTATCATTTTCTCTTTTTAACTTTTGCTTTTGGGGTATGAATTTTAGGAAGTTCTTTTTGCACTTGCTTTAATGCAGTATAAAATTTATTTGCACTTTTATTTAAACATTTATCAATGATTTTAGACAATAAATAGATTTCATAATAAGTAAAACACACCTTTTCTTCACTACAAGCAAGAACAAACTGGATTGTTTTTCCTAAACAATAAAAATCCACAGATAATTTCGAACTTTCTTTGATATGAATAACTGGCTTAACAAAATGTTCTCTCAATGCTGGCTTCTGCATGTTTTTTATCACAAAGCTATTACTTTGTGCATGCAAATCTAAAAGTGAAATTTTTTCTTCTTCAGTAACCAGAACAGTATATGGGTTTAAATATCTATAGCATTGATTTTTACATTTATGATACTTCTCCAATTCATCGATTATCTGTTGAAACCAATTTAATATGATGCCTTTTGTAATAGTACTCGCATCATTTAACCTATAAATCAACAGTCTCCCAGAAACACAGTCCATGATAATACGGCACTTATCATTATGTTCCACAAATTTTAAAACTTCATACTTTTTATTGTTAATAAAATGCTCCTTTCATAATTTGTTGTTTATTTTTGAAATATATATCAGAAAAGATTTAGAAAATGATGATAAAATCAGCTTATCAGAATACTTGTATCTTACTGGATTTAATTAAAAAATGCAAGTACTTTAGCACCTGCATTTTTCATTTTACAAAAACATTAAATTCTCACGGACCGCTTTATTTCTCTGAACTTCCATCTTCTAAAAATAATTTTCTTGTAATAAAATTATATACCATTACTACTCCTGTAGCAGCTATTTTAGTAATCATATAAAATATGCCTAGTTTATCAACGCAAATCCACATTATCAACTGGTTTATCCCCAACCCTATAATACTCAATATAATAAACACAAGAAAGTCATTTCTCTTACTTCTATCCTTACTTACATCAAATACCCAGTGAACGCTCAAAAGATAATTATAAATCACTGAAACTGAAAACGATATTCCACTGGATACCAAATAATCTACTCCAAAAATTTCTGTGAGTAGTATCATAATACCATAATCAATGAAGAAAGCACTTCCTCCTACTGCAGCAAATCGGATAATCTGCCTTCCCAGACTGGTTTTTTCACTGTTATTCATACTTATATTTTACACCTGCATTTCCCCAAGCCTACACAATGCCGCTTCCACGACCTTGTCCATATCATAGTATTTATAGTCCCCAAGACGACCTCCAAAGATTACGTTTTTTTCTTGAGCAGCCAATTCTTTATATTGTGCAAACAAACTGTTATTTTGCTCATCATTCACCGGGTAATATGGATCCATTCCAACTTCCCATTCCGAAGAATATTCTTTAGAAATCACTGTCTTTTCCTGAGTGCCGAATTCAAAGTGCTTGTGTTCTATAATTCTGGTGTATGGAACTTCTCTCTCTGTATAATTCACTACTGCATTCCCCTGATAATTGTCACATTCAAGAACTTCCGTCTCAAATCTAACCGAACGATATTGCAACGCCCCTAGACGATAACCAAAATATTCATCTATCATTCCTGTAAAAATTATAGTTTCTGCTATATCTTCATGCTCTTTATTAAATTCAAAGAAATCTACCCCTGTTCTTACTTCTATGCCTTCAAGCATTTTTTCAATTACCGCAGTATATCCGCCAATCGGTATCCCCTGATATCTATCATTAAAATAATTATTATCAAATGTAAATCTAAATGGAAGTCTCTTAATGATAAATGCGGGTAATTCCCTACAGTCTCTTCCCCATTGTTTTTCCGTATAACCCTTAATTAATTTTTCATAAACATCACGTCCACCCAAAGAAAGTGCCTGTTCTTCTAAATTAGCAGGATTTGTAATTCCAGATTCTTTTACCTGTTCTGCAATTTTCTCCTTTGCTTCCTGAGGCGTTTTTATTCCCCACATCTTGCTAAAAGTATTCATGTTAAAGGGCAGATTATACAGTTCATCTTTATAAATAGCTACAGGTGAATTAATATAATGATTAAATTCAGTAAACTGATTCATATAATCCCATATTTTTTTATTTGATGTATGAAAAATATGAGCACCATACTTGTGCACATGAATTCCCTCAACATCTTCACAGTATATGTTTCCTGCAATATGTTCCCTTCTGTCAATTACGAGACATCTCTTTCCTTTTTTCTTAAGTTCACAGGCCATTACAGCCCCGTATAATCCAGCGCCTACTATGAGATAATCATACTGATGCATTTTTTGATCCTCCTAAAATTTGTTCTTCGTTAAAGTTGGATATTTTACTTTGTTCATTATTATAGCATTTTGTGGACAATCTGTACATAGAATGCAAAAAGAAACAGCATTCAAGAAAACAGTGCTAAAACTTTTTTTGTTTACAAATTAGTAAAAATGCACTAAACTAAATATAATCATTTGATTTTTTTGTTAGAAATCAGCAAATTATTATTATACCACTAGGGAGGTAACAAGCATGAAAGGAAATGTAATCGTTGGACAATCCGGCGGGCCCACGGCAGCAATAAATTCAAGTCTGGCCGGAGTATATCGTACTGCAAAAGATCGTGGTGCAGATAAGGTTTTTGGTATGCTTCATGGTATACAAGGTCTTCTGCAAGAAAGGTATATCGATTTATCTGAGTTTATTACTACCGAGTTAGATGCCGAATTACTCAAAAGGACACCTGCTGCTTTTTTAGGTTCCTGCCGCTATAAACTTCCGGGAATTCATGAAAATATGGAGGTATATGAAAAAATTTTCAGTATACTAGATAAGTTGAACATTGAAGCCTTTATCTATATAGGTGGAAATGACTCTATGGATACCATTAAAAAATTATCCGACTATGCAATCGTTACCGGACACTCCACTCATTTTATCGGCTGTCCAAAAACTATAGATAATGATCTGGCCTTAACAGACCACACACCCGGATATGGAAGTGCTGCTAAATACATCGGCACCTCTGTAAAAGAAATCATTCGAGACAGTTTTTGCCTTGAATACGAAAAAGGTCTTGTATCTGTAGTAGAAATTATGGGAAGAAATGCAGGGTGGCTCACAGGTGCCGCTGCTTTGGCAAAAGGTGAAGATTGTGCAGGACCTGACCTGATCTATCTTCCCGAACAACCTTTTAATGTTGAAAAATTCGGAAAAAAAGTAAAAGAACTGCTTACCCGAAAACCATCTGTTGTTGTAGCTGTTTCTGAAGGAATTCGCCTCGATGACGGGCGTTATGTATGTGAACTTGGACAAAGTCTCGATTTCGTGGATGCCTTTGGGCATAAACAACTATCCGGTACTGCAAACTATCTTGCAAGTTATATTGCCGGCGAAGTCGGCTGCAAAACACGCGCAATTGAACTTAGCAGCCTGCAACGTTCTGCTTCTCATTGTGCCTCTCGTGTGGATATACTTGAAGCGTATCAGGTAGGAGGTGCTGCCGTTAAGGCTGCTGATGAAGGAGACTCAGGCAAAATGGTGATATTAAATCGTCTATCTGATGATCCATACCAAAGCGGAACTGAGGTAAAAGATGTTCATAAAATTGCAAACGATGAAAAACTAGTTCCCAGAGACTGGGTAAACAAGGATTGTAATTACGTTACCGATGCATTTGTGAATTACGTCCGCCCCCTCATACAGGGAGATGTTTCGCCTGTTATGGTAGATGGAATTCCCAGACACCTTTTCCGTCCTGTTTTTACGCAAAAATAAAATATCAGCAGTTCAGTTATGGTAGAAAATTATATTTACCCGTTAACTGAACTGCCAACAGAATTACATCTATAAAAAAATATTTTATTTTATTAAAAACGCTATTGACAGAACAAGCATTATGTTATAAAATAATATTTGCTGTGAACGAAGTAGTTTCAGCATGTGCGCGTAGCTCAGCTGGATAGAGCGTCTGGCTACGGACCAGAAGGTCGGGAGTTCGAATCTTCTCGCGCACGTTTAAAACCTGAAAGCAAACGCTTTCAGGTTTTTTTATGCAAACTCACGATTAAAAATAAAAAACCTGAAGACATGCCGGCATCAATGCTGCTGTAACATCCCTTCAGGTACCTGTTTTTTTATTTTCTAAATTTCTCTGCCTGTGCATTAATCAATTCCTGGTCCTCAAAATAATTGATTTTCATGGCCTCTTTTACATCTCTAAGCGTATCAGCTGCTGCTTTCGATGCTCTTTCACTGCCCTTTTTCAGAATCTCGTAAATTAATGGAATATCTTTTTGATACTCTTCTCTTCTTTTTCGAATAGGCTCCAATTCAGCCTGGAGAACAGAATTCAAAAAGCGTTTCACCTTCATATCACCAAGACCACCGCGTTTATAATGTTCCTTTAACTCATCCAGTCCAGCATAATCTGGAAGAAATTCCTCAAAATATTCTTTACGACAAAAAGCATCAAGATACGTAAATACGGTATTTCCTTCCAATTTCCCCGGATCTTCTACCCTGATGTGAGTCGGATCCGTAAACATACTAAACACCTTTTGTTTGATAGAATCTGGCTCTTCAGAAAGATAAATACAGTTATTCAATGATTTACTCATCTTTGCTTTTCCATCTATACCCGGCAATCTAAGGCAAGCAGCATTATCAGGAAGAAGTATTTCAGGTTCAACAAGAGTATCTCCATATATTGAATTAAATTTTCTGACAATCTCCTTTGTCTGTTCCAGCATAGGAAGCTGGTCTTCACCTACAGGAACCGTATTAGCTTTAAAAGCTGTTATATCGGCTGCCTGGCTAATTGGATACGTAAAAAATCCTACCGGAATACTGGTTTCAAAATCCCTCATTTGTATTTCCGCTTTTACTGTTGGATTTCTCTGTAGCCGGGATACTGTTACCAGATTCATATAATAAAATGAAAGCTCACAAAGCTCAGCTATCTGTGACTGTATAAATAACGTTGACTTTTCAGGATCTAAACCACATGCCAGATAATCCAGTGCAACTTCGATAATATTTTGCCTTACCTTTTCCGGGTCATCTGCATTGTCTGTTAATGCCTGAGCATCTGCTATCATAATAAATATATCATCAAAGTCTCCGGAATTTTGTAATTCTACTCTCCGCTTCAAAGAACCTACATAATGACCTACATGTAATTTTCCGGTGGGCCTGTCTCCTGTTAACATAATCTTACCCATGATTCTTCTATTTCCTCCTAATCCCTTTGTTGTCTTTCCACATTATAGCACTGCAATAACCCTTTTGGCTATAGGAAGAAACTGTGATACAATATTTATTTGCTTCCCAGGACAGTTTGAGCAGCCTGTTTTGGTACTTTCTTTTTATTTGTCTCATACACAAACTGATAAATAACATAAGACATCAATACAGCTGCCATGACGTCAATCACAGAATGTTGTTTCAAAAACATGGTAGCAAGAATTATTAATCCCGCTAAAGCATATGCACTCCAGCTGATCAGTTTGTGCTTTCTTAATTTTTCACTGTGACTGATCGCTATACATGCACATATAGAATTAAATACATGTAGACTCGGAAGCACATTAGTAGGGGTATCTGCCCGGTAAAGCATCTTAACCATATCAATAAAAATATTATCTCTCGTAAAGTATACAGGACGCAGATTTACTCCATTTGGAATGAGTGTAGATATAATAAGAAAAATTGTCATTCCGGTGAACATCAGCTTTGCTAATTTATAAAAACCGTCCACGTCTGTAAAGAAAAAGTATAAAAACGTAGCAGCAATAAATACAAACCACAAAAAATAAGGAACAATGAAGTATTCTATAAAAGGTATCTTTTCATCTATTACAGAATGGATAACATGATAGTTGCTAGTCACATGTTTTTCAAGATACAAAAACCAGGGCATGTAGATTAAAATATAGCTAAATACCCAGATATGTTTATATTTTTTTATGAAATCTACTGCTTTCTTTTTTAAGTTCATACAGAACACTCCCTCTTTTTGAATCTGAGTCCCTTTTAACTTCCCCGATTATAACACGAATCTGTTATGACAACAATATTGTTCATAAAACCTTAACAAATTCTTTCGAATTTTACTGGCTTCAACGATAAAGATGTTACTAATATGTTACTTAAAAGATGTTCTGATTTTATTCTCCTGCATTACTTTTATGACGTAATAACACGTATCTGTTTATTATACAGTTCTGCTGAAATTTTTTTCCTTAAAAATAGAGGCTCACCGTCTGTATGAACAGCAAGCGCTCTCTCTGTTTCTACTGTTATTTTTTTACATCTAAATACAGATATTCCCGGAAAACGTACATGGGCCCCTTTATATGCAGTAGGCAGCAAAAGCAACACTGCCAGTTTAGGAAGTCCCGATACCACAATTACATCTAGAAAACCGTCACCCGAATCTGCATGAGGACAAAAATAAAAGCCGCCTCCCTCATAAGGGTTATTCATGGCTGCCACAAAATATACCTTTTCATAAATTTTTATCTCCCTGTCATCGAGTATTACCTTTGCTTTAACAGGCTTATCATGAAACAATCTGTTAAGGGCGATACCCACATATGTAAGTTTTCCAAGTTTCAAGCGATTTAATATAAACTTCAAACGGGATACTGATGCTTCATGACAGATTGCTGCATCAAATCCAATGCCGGAACTTACCGCAAACCTTCGTTCCTTTCCTGCACGAGATAAAATCCCAACATCCATTTTATGTATATGTTTTATACTCAGTATAACGTCCAGCGCCGCCATTGGATCAGAAGGAAGCCTGACCCCTCTCGCAAAATCATTACTTGAACCAGTAGGTATATAACCCAGTATCGTATTCTCCATGTTCACAATACCATTTATGACCTCATTTACCGTTCCATCTCCGCCCACTACTGCAAGGATATGTTCCTGATTATCTTGAGTTATCCTGCCGGCGATCATTACTGCATGTCCGGGATATTTTGTATGAAAACTTTCATATTGCACCTGACGTTTTTTAAGTTCAGGCTCAATATGTTTCCAGATCAGTCCCCCCATACCTGAACGGGAATGCGGATTTACTATAAAATCATATTTCATCTCTGCTTTCCTCCGTCCTGAGAATTTGCTTTCTCCTGACGCATTCCTTCAAAGATTGTACTATCCAGGTATTTTCCCAGTGAACGTCTCATATTTCCCTCAAAATCTGCCTTGCCGCTACTCAGACACCACTCAAAAACATTTCCGATAACAATCATACGTATATCTGTTGTAAAAGCCTCAATCTCCACATTCAGTTGGATAATATTTTCTGCAGCTGCTTTTTCCACATAAGTCTGTACTGTAACAATTGGGTAAGGTCTCTCTGTCCGGCTGGAAGGATTTAGTGCCTGATTCTTTGGATCGTAATAACCTGACATAAATTCTACGCCCAGTTCTCTGCAGTATTCTACATAATTTAAATATACATGAATGATAGCGATTTTAGCCTCTTCAAGATTCACTGGTACATCTAGAAGATCAGGATTAATGCTTGGCTGGTCTTCAATGTAATAAGAAAGTAAATCATCTTTTGTTTTAAAATGATGATAAAAACTTCCATTTGAGACACCTGCTTCTTCACAGATATTCTTAATAGAAAGCTCCTCATATCCCTTTTTCCGTAATATTTCTTTAGCTGCACGAAATATCTTTTCTTTTGTTTCTTTGGACTTTTGACGCTGTTTTGATAATTCTAACTTATCCCCCATTTCATACTCTCCTTCTAATCCAGCTCTTAATAGTTCGAGTATAGCATAAAACATTCTATGTTTCAACAAAACAGAGTGGACTCTAAAACGTTCCTCTGTAATACGCAAAAGCTGATGGTATAGGATATCTTTCATCCACCTCCGTTCTGGATGCAAATATCATTTTTTCACTGCATTTTTTTTCCAGTTCATCTACTTTAATTTCATAACCTGTCATATGCCACTCTACATGACTAAAAACATGTTTTGTGTCTCCTGCTTTCGTAATACGCAGAGGAGATAGTCCAATCTCATGACAATATGCAATCACTTCTTTTCTGTTTAAATGCCCCTGAAGACTGGGAAGTTCATACATACCTGCAAGTAAACCTTTTTCTGGTCGTTTTTTTATGGCAATCGTTTCTCCGTCTTTTAAAATTAAAATAGTTCTCTCTTCAATTCGTCTTGGTTTTGACTTTGACTTTACCGGTAATTCATTCACTATCCCCTTTTTTACAGCCAGACATTTTTGCCTAACTGGGCACACATCACATTTGGGCTCTCCCTTAGGAATACAAATCAACGCTCCCAGTTCAATCAGCCCTTGATTAAAATCGGAGGATGCTTCAATCGGTATTACTTCTTCAAGTTCCGCTTCGATTCTAGTTCTAACGCCTGCCTTCATAATGTCATCTCGGCTGGCTGTAAGTCTTGATACTACCCTTAATACATTTCCATCGACAGCAGGTTTTGGCAATCCATAGGCAAAAGAACTGACAGCCCCTGCCGTATAGCTTCCTATTCCTTTGAGAGAACAAATATCCCCGTATGTTTCTGGAAATACACCATTATAATCCGCCATAATCTGCTTTGCGGCTTTCTGCATATTTCTTACCCGGTTATAATATCCCAGCCCCTCCCAAAGTTTCAACAGCTTTTCCTCTTCTACATCCGCAAGATCCTTTACCTCAGGAAGTTCCCTGATAAATCTTTCATAATACGGTCTGACAGCTTCTACTCGTGTCTGCTGAAGCATTATCTCAGATACCCAGATATGATAGGCATTTACATTATGTCTCCAGGGTAAATCTCTTTGGTTTTTTCTGTACCATTCTACAATCGGGTAGACCGTCTCTTTAAGTATCACACTTCCCAAAACTATATCTACACGTTTATTTAACATAATACTTTCAGGTGAAACTATGCAATCATACGCCAACAACTTAACTCCACCAGACACTGCCGATTTAAGCGCTTTACCAAAAGCTGGATGGGTATCTACATTAGGTGTAAAATACCTGACATCTTTCATTTGGATTACTAAAACAATATAAGCTTCATAACCATCTTTGACAGCTTTTACCAGTTCTTCCACATGTTTTACTGCGCGCTCACTAGGCGCATCAGGGAATTTTACCACACCGTCTTCTTCTAAAGTTACCCCTTTTACTTCTATAAAGCTTTTCCGCTCCCCTGCTTCTACATAAAAATCAAATCTAGAATTTCCATAAGTGGTTTCGGGCTTAATATAGATCTCCTTCCCAAACAGCTCTCCCTTTTCCAGCCATTCTCCAACAACTTTATTGGGAATCTGAGAATCCATATTAATAAGACGATCTCCTTTTTGCACCGCAATTAAATCCCATTTTGTAGTACGTGACGGACTTTCATTGTTCTGTATATAAACTACTGCTCCAGGCTGCAGTAATTCTGCGCATCTCCCTGTATTTTTCACATGAACGACCACCTTCTCTTTGCCCAGCAGAACATTAGCAATAAACCGGTTAGGACGTTCTATAAATACCGCTTGTTCTATTCTTTTATAAATCATATATTGACCAACCTCTCCACAAAGCAATTCAACCCGAATGTATTGTTTTCTTAATTTAACATAATTCCGTTTATTTTCCAATAACAAAACACTCCCTGCCTGCAAAAAATGTATAGTCTCATCTTTTACCAAAAGGGAGTGCGATTCCTGATTATAATATTTTTGATAAGAACTCTTTAAGTCTAGGTTCTTCTGGATTCTGAAAGAAACTTTGGGGAGGACCCTGCTCTTTTATTCTGCCCTCATCCATAAAAATCACTCTGGTTCCCACTTCTCTGGCAAACCCCATCTCATGTGTTACTACAACCATCGTCATCCCGTCCTGAGCAAGCTTTTTCATCAATTCCAAGACTTCTCCCACCATTTCGGGATCCAGTGCTGATGTAGGTTCATCAAAAAGCATTACATCAGGATCCATAGCCAGAGAACGTACAATTGCAATACGCTGTTTTTGGCCTCCTGAAAGTTGAGACGGATAGGCATGTGCCTTTTCCTCCAACCCAACCAGTTTAAGCAGTTCTAATGCCCTCTCCTCTGCCTCACTTTTTGTTTTTTTCAACAACTTTACTGGTGCCAGCGTAATATTTTCAATTATCGTTTTATGAGGGAACAGATTGAAGTGCTGAAACACCATCCCCATTTTTCGGCGATGATGATCTATATCAGTTTCTTTACTTGTAATATCTATACCTTCAAAATAAATATGTCCTGCAGTGGGCGTCTCCAGCAAATTTAACGAACGTAGAAAAGTAGATTTTCCTGAACCAGAAGGTCCAACAATTACAACTACCTCTCCCTTTCTGATTTCTTCCGAAATACCATCTAACGCATGCAGCTTATTATTGAAAACCTTTTCCAGACCCTCAACCTTGATCAGTACATCTCCATTAATGGTCACTGTTTCTCAGCCTCCTCTCAAGCATATTTACAAGTTTTGTAAATATCATTACCAAGACAAGATAAATTAACGCTACAGCAATGAGAGGCATTAATGCATCATATGTACGACTTCGAATGATATCACCACCCTTAGTCAGATCCTGTAATGCGATATAACCTGAAACAGAAGTCTCTTTCAACAATACAATGAACTCATTACCAAGTGCCGGTAAAACATTTTTAAAAGCCTGAGGCATAATGATATAAATCATTGTCTGTACATAATTAAAGCCAAGGCTTCTTCCCGCCTCAAACTGTCCCCCGTCAACAGACATAATTCCTGAACGAAATATCTCTGCAACATAGGCTCCTGAATTAAAACCGAAGGCCATAATAGCTACCAGGACCTTACTTATATCAGAACTTCCAAATATAACAAAATAGATAATTAACAACTGAACAACAACGGGAGTTCCCCTTACAACGGTAAGATATACCTTACAAATCAAGTTAAGTATTTTTAGTTTACCTGTCTTATCATAAGTAGAACGAACAATAGCTACCAGAAACCCAATTACTATTCCTATGATAACGGCGAAGAAGGTCACTTGCAAAGTGACCCCGAGACCTTCCGTAATGTATTTCCATCGGCTTTCATCTATAAAATTTTGATAGAATTTATCCTGCAACGTCTGTAACATTATTGTATCCTCTTTTATTCTGCGCTGTCAGCACTGATATATTTTGCTATAATTTCATCAAGCTTTCCAGAATCCTTTAAATTTCCCAGTGCCTCATTTAATTTATCCTTTAATTCATCATTTCCTTTTTTTACCGCTATAGCATATTCTTCTTCAGTAAATGCCTCATCTAAAACCTTTAACCCATCTGCTTCTTTAACAAACTCTTTAGCCGGCTCTCCATCGATTACTACTGCATCAATCTTTCCCTGCTGCAGTGCCTGTACAGCTTCAAATCCTTTATTATAGCGCTCAACTGTAGCATCTTCGATATCATCCGCATATATATCTCCGGTTGTTCCCAACTGTACACCTATTTTCTTACCACTTAAATCATCCGGGCTTCCAATAGTACTATCTTCTTTTACAATAATAACCTGTGTTGCTGTTGCATAAGTATCCGTAAAGTCTACATTCTTCAGGCGATCTTCCGTCACCGTCATTCCCGCTGCGCCAAAGTCAGCTTTGCCTCCTGAAACAGCTGTAATAATAGAATCAAATGCCATATCCTCAATCTTCAGTTCCATCCCAAGCTCATCAGCTATTGCAGCTGCCACATCCGCATCGATTCCCACTATTTTATCACCTTCATAATATTCATAGGGTGGAAACTCAGCATTTGTCGCCATAACTAATGTTTCCTTTTTGCTTGAATCCCCAGAATTGCTTTCTGACTTTCCAGAACCACATGCTGCTAAAGACATTACACATGCTGCAGTTAACAATACACTTAATATTTTCTTTTTCATCCTCTTATTCCTCCACATCAGTCTTACTTTGCATAATAATACACACTATTTTTATATTTTATCATGTTTTGATTAAATTACAATAGCAAGTATGTATATTTTATTTCTAAGCAAACAATGCGCTCATACCAAAATAGATGAGTACAATAGCACCCAGTACAATTCTGTAGTATCCAAATACCTTGAAATCATGATTTTTAATGTACTTCATTAAAAACTTAATTGCAAATATTGATACGCCAAAAGATACAACGCAGCCAAGTAAGAGCAAGAAAAATTCCATTCCGGTAAAGCTAAAACCAAACTTAATTATTTTCAGGAAGCTTGCGCCAAACATAACTGGTATTGCCAGGAAAAATGTAAATTCTGCAGCAACTCCTCTGGCAGCACCTAATAAAAGACCTCCAATAATTGTAGCACCTGAACGTGATGTTCCCGGAATAAGTGCCAGTACCTGAAATCCGCCGATAATCAAAGCCATGGGTATAGTTAGATCTGAAAGCCGCCTTACTGTAGGTTTTGAATGTTCATTCTGTTTCTCTACTATTATAAATAGAATCCCATAAAATATAAGCATTATCGCAACAACCACATAATTCATTAAATGTTCATCAATATAATCGTCGAATAAAAGACCAATAATTGCTGCCGGTACGGATGCCACAATGACCTTAACCCACAATTGCAAGGTCAACATTTTCTGCTTATTTGTCTTGGTTGGAGAAAATGGGTTCAGCTTATGAAAATAAATAACTACTACAGCTAAAATAGCACCTAATTGAATAACAACATTGAACATAGACATAAACGAATCACTCATTTTAAGTTTCACGAACTCTTCAACCAGTATAAGATGCCCTGTACTGCTGATTGGCAGCCATTCCGTTATCCCTTCCACAATTCCTAATATAATAACTTTTAATGCTTCTAACATAATTTTCCTCCTCTTAAGGCAAATAATTCAATCGCTTTTGCTGCTCCATCTTGGTCATTTGAACATGTTATGTAATCTGCCACAGCCTTAACTTCATCCTGAGCATTTCCCATGGCAACCCCCAATCCAGCTTCCTGCAGCATATCGATATCATTGTCCCTGTCACCGCATGCCATTATCTCTTCACGCTCAATTCCAAGTTTTTTACCCAGCTCAACCAATGATAATCCTTTATTTACTCCTGATGCATTTATTTCAATATTATATCCCAATGAACTGACCAATAGAATACCTTTCTGCTTTTCCAGTTCACTCCAGGCATCTTCTTGTTCTCTGCTGTTCGCAAATACAGCCTGAATTTTGTCTGCATCCTTGTTCTTTTCCTCTGCCAGCTTAATAATGTCTGGTACGCTTTTTCTACTGCTGAGAACATACTTCCACATATTAGGATCTTTATGATAGTGTTTAATATTATTCAATTTATGTTCATCAGCATATCCTTCACCATCAAAATAGATCTCTTGTAATGTATCATATTTTCGAAAAGTTTCCAATGCCTTCTTTGCTCTTTCTATCGGAAGAAGCTTTTCAATCAATACCTTATCTTCTTTTTTATCAATTACTCTTGCTCCATTGGATGTTAGTGCATATCGAATGCCAGGAAAATCCTGTAATACTTGTGGAATCCCGGAAAAAGGTCTTCCGGTTGCTGCCAACACAATAATTCCCTGTTCTATTGCTTTATGCAAAACCCTCCGTGTATAATTGGTCAGTTCTTTTTTTTCATTTAAAAGTGTACCATCCAAATCAAGTCCTATCATTTTTATCTGATGTTTCACAAACTACTACCTCCCTATAATTCTATAATACAGGTAAAGCTTCCATGATACCTGCAAATCGGAATATAGTTGCTGCCTCTAGTATCATGTTATATAAAAATTTTATAACTTATTCTATCAAAATTTGCTTAATAATGCAATTTATAGTATAATATCTAAGCAAATCAATTATAAACAATTAAGAAAGGAATTGAATATTATGAAATTGCGCTTAAAACGCGGAGGAAAAATCATTGTTACTCTCGCTTGTTCTGCTGCATTATTGCTTTCTGCAATTCCGGTTCATGCAGAGGATAAGGAAAGTCTGGAAAACAAAACTTCCGATTTGCAGAATCAGCTTACGGACATTAATGAAGAACTTCTCGCTATAAGTGATAAGATAAGCACGGCTGAAATGCAGGTTGAAATAACCGATGGTGAAATTCAAAGAACAAAAGATTCCTTGGCAGAAGCAGAAGCAAACGAAGCAAAGCAATATGAAGATATGAAATCCCGAATAAAATATATGTATGAAACGGGAAATGCTACAATGCTGGAGATGCTCTTTTCAGCAGACAATATGACCGACTTTCTGAACAAGGCAGATTTCATACAAAACATCAGTGATTATGATCGGGACATGCTGCTTGAACTGCAAAAGACACAGAAAAAAATCGCGGATCAAAAAGACACTTTAGAGGCACAGCAAACCTCTATGCAAGACCTTAAAAACAGCCTGAAGAAACGACAGAATGAATTAGTCAGTAAAGCGCAGTCTACGTCAACAGACCTGGCCGCTTATAACGCTCAGCTGGAAAAAGTTCGTGCCGATGAAGCCGCAAAACTCGCTGCTGAAGCCGCTGCACAGGCTGCTGCAAAAGCTGCTGCTGAAGCCAGCAGTAATAATGTTGCAAATGTCAATTCAGGTGGAACAGGCTCAGGAACAATAATAAATGGAGGTGGTACAAATGTATCAGGAAGTGATCTTGATGTGTTTGCCGCTATTCTGGATTGTGAAGCAATGCACGATTACAACTCCATGCTTGCTGTAGCAACCGTAATTATGAATCGTGTACAAAGCCCCGCTTTTCCAAGTTCAATCTCGGATGTAGTATATGCAGGAGGACAGTTTGAACCAGTTTGGACAGGACGGCTGGATTCAGTATTAGCAAACGGACCAAGTGATTTAGCTTACAGTGTTGCACAAGATGCCATAAACGGCTCACGACTGGCTGATGTTTCAGATTGTTATTTCTTTCTCTATGCAGGAGCAACGGACAGGCCTGGTGTAAACATTGGTAACAATTTGTTTTTCCCGAGTTGGTAAATGATGATCAAATAATTATGTCAAATAGCTATATAAAAGTAGAGAGATGTGTTATGTGGTTCAAACTGACCGCATAACACATCTCTTTATTTTTATACAATGTAGCTTTCATGGTATAATCCACAAGTTTACTATTCAAAAAAATGTCGCTGTATTCATAGTAATCTATGTTTACAGCGACATCTTTTATATGACAAACCAAGTTAACATAATCTAATTATTTACCATAGTAGCATTTCAGGTAAACTTCTTTCATTTCTTTCATCAATGGATATCTTGGATTTGCACCAGTACACTGGTCATTAAATGCCTGTTCTACCATATCATCCAATGTATCAAGGAAGTATTTTTCATCAACGCCATATTCTTTGATTGTCTTTTTAATTCCAATTTTCACCTTTAACTCTTCCAGTTTAGCTATAAGGTTTTCAAAAACTTCATTGTCATCTTTACCTGTGCATCCTGCAAATCTTCCGATTTCAGCATATCTTGCAAGTGCATGAGGGTACTGATACTGAGAGAATGTACCCATCTTAGTCGGTACTTCTGCAGCGTTATACCTCATAACATCAGTCAGTATAACAGCATTAGCAACTCCATGTGGCAAGTGGTGGAACGCACCAAGTTTATGTGCCATAGAGTGGTTGATTCCAAGGAATGCATTCGCAAATGCCATACCTGCCATGCAAGACGCATTAGCCATCTTCTCACGTGCAATAGGATCTGTTGCGCCATTCTCATATGCAGACGGCAGATAATCAAATACAGCCTTTACTGCTTTTAACGCAAGACCATCTGTATAGTCTGTCGCCATAATAGAAACATAAGCCTCAATTGCATGGGTCATAACATCGATACCTGAAGCACTTGTCAAACCTTTAGGCTGTGTCATCATGTTGTCAACATCAACAATAGCCATATTCGGAAGTAGCTCATAATCTGCCAAAGGCCATTTTACGCCTGTATCCGCATCTGTAATAATTGCGAAAGGTGTAACTTCTGAACCTGTTCCTGATGATGTTGGGATAGCTACAAAGTATGCTTTCTGCCCCATTTTCGGGAATGTATATACTCTCTTGCGAATATCCATAAAATCCATTGCCATGTCTTCAAAATTAGCTTCCGGATGCTCATACATCATCCACATAATCTTAGCAGCATCCATTGCAGAACCACCACCCAGAGCTATAATAACATCTGGTTCAAAGGCTCTAATCATATCAGCACCTTTTCTCGCTGTCTGCAGAGTTGGATCAGGAGCAACCTCATAGAAACATGTATGCTGAATTCCCATTTCATCTAATTTAGCCTCAATCGGAGCAACGTTTCCATTCTTATATAAGAATGTATCAGTTACGATAAACGCTTTCTTCTTGTGCATAATTGTTCCAAGTTCATCGAGTGCAACTGGCATACACCCTTTTTTAAAGTAAACCTTCTCAGGTGTTCTGAACCAAAGCATATTCTCTCTCCTCTCAGCAACTGTCTTTACATTTAATAATTGTTTAACTCCAACATTTTCAGATACAGAGTTGCCTCCCCAGGATCCACATCCAAGTGTAAGAGAAGGAATTACTTTAAAGTTGTAAAGATCGCCAATACCACCATGAGAAGAAGGTGTATTTACAAGTACACGTCCAGTCTTCATTGCTGCTGCATGTTTTGCCATTTTTTCTTTCTCAACTGGATTTATGTATAGAGAAGAAGTATGACCATAACCACCGTCAGCTACCAATTGTTCCGCTTTTGATAATGCATCATCAAAATCTTTCGCTTTATACATTCCAAGTACAGGAGATAATTTTTCATGAGCAAATTCTTCAGAGATATCTACTGATTCCACTTCACCAATAAGAATCTTTGTATCTACCGGTACATCTACACCTGCCATCTTTGCGATATCATATGCAGATTTTCCTGGAATCTTTGCGTTCAATGCGCCATTGATAATGATTGTTTTACGTACTTTATCAAGTTCAGCACCCTTTTTCAGGAAATAACATCCTCTATATGCAAACTCTTTCTTTACTTCTTCGTAAATACTTTCAAGTACAGTTACAGACTGCTCAGAAGCACAAATCATACCGTTATCAAATGTTTTTGAGTGAATGATAGAGTTTACAGCCATCTTAATATCTGCTGAATCATCAATAATAACCGGTGTATTTCCAGGTCCAACACCAAGTGCAGGTTTTCCTGACGAATAAGCAGCTTTAACCATTCCAGGTCCGCCGGTAGCAAGAATTACATCAGCATCTCTCATTACCTGATTAGTAAGTTCAAGAGAAGGTACATCAATCCAGCCGATAATACCTTCTGGTGCACCTGCTTTTACTGCTGCATCCAATACGATTCTAGCTGCTTCTGTCGTACATTTTTTTGCTGCAGGATGTGGACTGATAATAATTGCATTTCTAGTTTTCAGACTGATTAACGTTTTAAATATTGCAGTTGATGTTGGATTTGTGGTTGGAATTACCGCTGCAATCAATCCAAGAGGCTCTGCAATTTTCTTTACCCCAAATGCTGTATCTTCTTCAATAACACCACATGTTTTGGTGTTTCTGTATGCATTGTAAATATACTCTGCTGCATAATGGTTCTTTGTGATTTTATCCTCTACAATACCTCTTTGTGTCTCCTCCACTGCTAATTTTGCTAGCGGAATACGTTGCTTATTAGCTGCCATGGCTGCTTCGAAGAATATCTTATCTACCTGTTCTTGAGTGAAAGTTGCAAATACTTTCTGCGCCTCACGCATAGCTTGCATCTTTGCCTCCAGTGTTTCTGGACTGTCAACGATCTCAGGTACTACTACCTTATCCTTTTTTGCCATTTCGATTCTTCCTCCTGTAATTGAATTATTTTCTTCATTACTTAATCACTGAATTCAGTTTACATTATCCCTAAATAATTTGTCAATACTATTATTATTCTTTTAGTATAAGTTATTTTTTTATCATTTTATGTGCACTTTGCACATTATCACTTTTAATTTTAAATATTATTTTGTAAATATTGCTTTAAGACAGTTTTACGCACAAAATTAGGATAAAAAATACTCTTGACAACAAATTTCATTATTTTGACCTTGCTGTTTTTCTTAATTGTACATCAAAAAGAAAGAGACAGCATGTGTATTCATGATAAATTAAAGACGATAGAAACTTATTGAAATTTAAATACATTAAAAATAAATCAATAATTTATAAACAATAATACATTTATAATAGGAAGAAACTCAATTAATTTTACGCTCTAAAACACATCTATATTTCTTCTTTATCTTAGATAATACAAATAATAAAGCATATAATCCTTTAATAATCATGCTTTGTAAACTTACATGTTTTCTTCAACTAATCCAGTATACATAGGAATTATCATTCTAAATCTTTATTCTTTTTCCAAGTCTAGTATGTTTATAATAAATCGTTTACATTAACCAGAAGTTAAAGCAGGTATGTTGATTTTTGAATTTCAGTATTTACAATAAAATATATTAAGTGTTTAATGAAAATCATTTGCTATTCTATATTCATATATTGTCATTTAATTCACACTGTAATCACTTGTATCGGTCAAATCATTGTTAAAACTTTAACGTTATATTTTTAACTTATTTAGTGATTTTGCACATAATAATAATGCTAAAACATAAAAAAAGATGGGCAATTCAATGTAAATTCAGTTTTTATTTAGGTTCTGAACCTCTGTAACAGCAATAATTTTTTTTAAAAAATATAATATATTAAAGTCTTTTCTTTATTTGGTTTAATCAAACCACATGAAATCAACCTATATTTAATCGAGTAGGAGGGAAATTCAAATAAATTTCCCGACCTCTCACACCACCGTGCGTACCGTTCGGTACACGGCGGTTCAATCAACTTAACATTTGACATACCTTTCGGTGTAGTAATCTAACATTGA
>POVV01000502.1_pt1 | contig 24063 bp, 20 predicted proteins | sample 1560271 | NCBI WGS metagenome assembly POVV01 (sample SAMN08337232, study PRJNA429181) | Bioreactor metagenome, whole genome shotgun sequencing project. | biome: cows' rumen and soil; feature: anaerobic; isolation source: anaerobic chemostat enrichment culture, galacturonate as sole carbon... | reverse complement strand
ATCGCACTCTCTAACGTATCACCTATATTCAATGCAATCAGCATACCCAGACATAATCCTGATACCAGTGCAATCGTTGGATACTCATGTCTTATGGTAATTGCTGCATTATAAGGCGTTCCCCCCTTTATGTCAGAAATAATCGCCTGACACTGTTCTTCTCCTTTTTCCGCAATAATCTCTCTGTAGGCATTCTCTACCGATTCTTTCGTCATTTCTTCTGTAAATGTCACTACTGAAAACTGGGGTGCTGCTCCGGTAATCATTTCGCAGCTCTTTTTACAAGCCACAGCATATTCCCCATGTGAAGCAATAATATAATACATATCCCTTCCTCCTAACGTTTTCACAAACTTTTTATTGGCTATGTCACCCTCCCCATCATTTAACGGTCATTAATAACCCATCTCTGACTCCTTTCATGACTGAATTTTACAAATTATTATGCATAATAACTTGAGACTTATTATAAATAAAAATACATTAAAAATCTTTGAATTTCGCTTTTTGGAAACTTTTTTAGCAACTTCCCCTTAATTGTTCAAACATATTTTAGTTATTTCTCACAAAAAAAACAGACTCTTCATGAAAGTCTGTCTTTTTTCGGTTTGACTATTTTTCTCTTTTCTCTTTCCTGATTTTTCTATAGCTGTCCACAATCAGATCCACGACGATACGTTCAATTATCAGATGATTCTGCACAACCGTTGTTAAATGATATAAGACCGGATACGTGATACAGGGGTCATACGCCGCCTCTTTATTCGAAGTAATGAGCGCGATCCGGCCCTTCGTTTTTTTGATAAATAACTTGGATGAATTCAAGGCTTTCATCCCATCCTTATAAATATACTGGCCTGAATTGGAGAATATAATAATCAGAGTATCCTCGTCTGCCTGATTAATGAATTGTTCCTGCTTTATATCAAAGAGATTTGTTTTTATATATTTCCTCTCCTCAGCAAACATATACATAAAATCCATAGCAACCGTTTCCGAATAAACGGCTCCGAATGCAGCAATTTTATCATATTCATAAATAGCCTCTGCCAGTTTTTGAATCTGCTCCATGTTAATTCCGGACAGAAAATTCTTAACATCCCCAGAAAGCACATTCAAATATCGTTCAATCCCTTGTGCTTCAATAAACTCGTTCATCGACAATTTTTGTTCGTTTCCGGTATATCTGCTTCTTTTCTTCTCATTCCTCACATTATCCCTAAACTCTTTGTAATCCTCAAAACCAAGACGCTTTATGAATTTAGAAAGTGTTGACTTGGAAATGTGGCATTTTGCCGCGACCTGGTCAATCGGTAAAAATTCAACCTCATATATCATATCCAGCAAACTTTTCGCGATATGCGCATCTGTAGAACCAAACTCACAGTCATTCAGTAAATTTAATAAGCGATAAGCCACAATATACATCCATCATCATCCCCAATGCAAGAAATGTCTATATTTCTTTTATAGTAAGTATATTGTATATTCCGAATTTGTCAACTTCTTTATCCTTGAATTCACCGAATATTCTTACGTGTCCCGGGAAACATTTTAATAGATTTTTGTTTCCGGTATTCCCCTATAGCGAATCCAATGCCTGCTTCAAATCTGCGATAAGATCCTCCGCATCTTCAATGCCCACGGACAAACGAAGGGTATCATCATAAACTCCTGCTTTTTCCCTTTGCTCCTTCGACTGGCCAAAATGTGTGGAGCTTGCGGAATGTACGATCAAGGACTTTGCATCTCCTACGTTTACCATGTAATCGAAGATGCGGACCCGCTCCAACACCTTCTTGGCCGCCTCTAAGCCTCCTTTAAGGCGGATGGACAGTATCGCGCCGGGGCCTTTAGGAAAATACTTTTTCGCCAGGTTATAGTAAGGACTGCTCTCCAATCCTGGATAGGATACTTGCAGAATCTGCGGATGGCTTTCTAAGAATTGTGCCACCTTAAGGGCATTTTCCACATGGCGTTCCATGCGAAGGGACAGAGTTTCCATACCCTGCAGAAGATAAAAGGCATTGGTCGGGCTGAGATGGGATCCGAAGTCCGTCAGATACCGGATGCGGAGCCTCTTGGTAAAGATGTTTTTTCTCAGCTCTTCCTCTCCGATTGAGTCCTTATACTCTTCATAAAAAGAATCAAACTGAGGGAATTTCCCATTATGCCAATCAAAGCCTCCCTTTTCCACCACAAGACCCACGATGATGGTACCATGACCCGCCAGATATTTCGTAGCGGAATAACATAAGATGTCGGCGCCGTAGTCGAAAGCCTTGATGAGATAAGGAGTTGCAAAGGTATTGTCAATGACCAGGGGAATGCCGTTTTCATGGGCAAGCTTTGCAATGGCCTCAATATCTACGATGTTCATTCCGGGATTTCCAAGGCTCTCGATATAGATGGCTTTTGTTTTCTCATTGATTGCCCGTTTATAAGATTCAATATCGTTTTCGTCCTCTATGAACCTGCCCGTGATTCCGTATTCGGGCAGGATTTTATTCAGCAGGGTAGTGCTCCCGCCGTATAAAGTCTGAACCGCCGCAATCTCATCCCCCGCTGTTGCAAGATTCAAAAATGTATTGGAAATGGCTGCCATACCTGAACTTAAGGAAAGAGCTGCACTTCCGCCCTCTAACGATGCTATTCTTTTTTCAAGCACATCATTTGTGGGGTTGGAAAATCTCACATAGGAATGCCCTTCCTCCGAATAGTCAAAAAGCCTGGTGCAGCGGTCAAAATCACCCAGTTCAAAGGCTGCAGTATGATAAATCGGTACCGCTTTCGAACGGTAATGCTCTCCCGGGTTATATCCTGCATGGAGCTGCCTGGTCGTAAAACCGAGAGAACTGTCTTTGTATGCTTCATAGCTCATGTTTAAATCCCACCTTCTTATATAATATTGATTCAATCATCTGAAGCAACACATCTGCCGCCCATGCGATACCGGCGCAAAAGATCGTGCCCCAAAGGATTTTATAAGTATTCATTGTACGAAGCCCATCAAATAGTATGGTACCTAAACCGCCGGCATTGATGGTGGCGGCTATGGTTGCGATACCGATCGTAGATATGATCGCCAGATGAATTCCAGCCATAATTACGGGCAGTGCAAGAGGCAGCTTCACCTTGTATAAAATCTGCCACTGGTTCATTCCCATTCCCATAGCTGCTTCCAGAACCGGCTCATCCACCCCCTTTAGTCCCGCCATGATATTGCGGAGCAATAGAAACTGGTTATAAAGTACCAGAACGAAGATCGCCGTATTTCTGCCGATTCCCATAATCGGGATGAGTATTGCAAAGAGCGCAAGGCTGGGTATGGAATAGATGACACTGAAAATCTGGATTGCCGCATTCACCAGCCGCTCCGACCGAATGCTAAGCAGGGTGATGGCAAAAGCCAACAGGAGGGAAATAATCAATGTGATTCCTACGATCTGTAAGTGCTGCACCAAAGCGGTCAGTAATTTTTCCTGATATGTACTTAAGTAAGCTATCATCAAATCCCTCCCCTATCCGAAAGAATATAGTTCTTTCCGGCGGTCCTGATCAAAGCCTCAACAAACTCATCCGCAGGATGGGCTGTAATCGCTCCGGGCGAATCGAATTGTTTCACCTTTCCTCTATCCATAATCAGTACCCGTGTGCCCAGCTTAAAGGCTTCATTGATATCATGGGTTACAAAAAGAAACGTCTTTTTCGATTTCTCATGGATTTTAAGAAGTTCATCCTGAAGATTTTCCCGATTGATTGCATCAATGGCACCAAAAGGCTCGTCAAAGAGCATTACCGCCGGATCTCCCGCCAGCGCTCTTGCCAGCCCGATTCTCTGCTGCTGTCCGCCGGAAAGCTGTGCTGGATAGCGGGATTTAAACTCCTTCGCCTCCAGATTTACCAGATTGAAAAGCTCGTCAATCCTGTCGTCGATCCGCTTTTTTTCCCACCCTAGAATCTTTGGAACAGTGGCGATATTATTATAAATAGTCATATGAGGGAAAAGTCCGATCTGCTGGATGACATACCCGATCCCTCTTCTCAGCTTGACAGGGTCCATATCTTTGATACTGCTGCCAAATAGCCTGATCTCACCGCTGTCGGGTTCAAAGATACGGTTTATCATTTTTAACAGCGTGGTTTTTCCGCAACCCGAGGTTCCCAGTATTGTGATAAGTTCTCCTTCCTCAATGCTTAAGTTCACATTTTCCAACGCATTATAGTTTGCCTTGGGAAACCGTTTATTGACATTTATAAATTCAACAGCAATAGCCATAACCTTATCTTCCTTTCAGCGACAACGCATTTACAGGGCATCCCTGGACGCAGACCCCGCAGCCAACACATTTTGACGCATCCTTTTGGATTTCCCCTTCTTTATAAAATACTTCAAAGCTGCAGCGTTTGACGCACTTGCCGCATTGGATGCACTTTGATCGGTCGAAATTAATAATATATGAGGCCTTAGGCCAGATTCCCAGACTGTTTCTTTTCTTCTGGCCTCGAAACAGGTAGCAGCAGTCTCCGCAGCAATTGCAGATCCCGTTGGGATTTACCGTATGCATGAGCCCTGCCTGATCGGCCTTCCTTACGATTTCCTTTGCCTTCTTCTTATCGATCTGTTCTGACAGGCCCCGGTGTGCAAAGGAATTTAAGCCGTTTTTATAGGTAATACAGGTCTTTGTGGGTAAACCGCAGTCTCCCCGCAAGCTTCTGCAATCGCAGTAATTGAGGTAAACCGGCCGCTCCTGTTTATCGATGAAATCAAGCACCTCATCAAGTGGCATTATTTCATCCGCTGTGGGGGGACGGTCCAGGTCCGGGTCCAATCCGCTGCAGTAGGCTTCGAAATACCACTCGTCCAGAGCCTCTCTGTCTTCTTTGGAAAAGCTTCGATAGGTTTCCGTTTCCGATATGGAAAAGATATCAAGTCTGTTATAAAAGTCCGATATCCGGAATGTTCCTTTTTCTTCATCCGCCAGAGACACAATACCTCTTTTATAACTGTTCTTCAAAAAGCCCTTAGGATCGGAAAAGCCCATGGCTCTTACATCTTCTTCCGAAAAAACCTTCTGTTCCATCCGGCTTACAAAATCTATCTCCTCTGGTGTAAATAATTTATCCAAATTGGAATATGCAGCTTCCGGAATTTGAAATTTCTTTATGAATACAAGGTTCTTCATATCTTCTGCCTCCGCCGTTATTTAATGGAATCATAGAATTCCTTTCCTACTTCTTCATATTCCCTCTTGTTTACATCCACCTCGGCATTCAGTTCTGTAATGGTCTTGATATCGATTTTAGTGTTTACGGCATTGAGGATTTCCGCGATATCAGGATTGGCGTCCAAGACCTCTTTTCTGACTACAGGAGCGATGTTGTAAGGCGGCCAGACCGCTTTGTCATCCTCTAACAGGGTGAACTTGGGATCAATCAAATTTCCTTCTGTTGTTGATGCCGGGGCCACATCGGCTTCTCCTGCTGCAAGAACTTCATACTTCAGTGAGTTATCGTATACCTTGGAGGAAGCCCAGTCAAATTTCCCATATGCAGCCTCCAGTGCGGGAATGCCGTCTTCCCTTATGTCAAATTCTCCCTGAGAAGCGAATCTTAGCTTGGTTGCATTCTTCTGAAGATCCGAAATGGTTTTGATCCCATATTTCTCCGAAACTTCCGTGGTGATCACCAACCCCTGGCCGTCATTTGCTTGTGCATAATTCAACCAGACTACATTGAATTTTTTCCCATATTCTTCTTTTACGATGTCATAAACTTTTTGAGGATCAGTTTCCAACGGAAGCTTCAACACGGCTAACAAGCCGGTCCCCGTATACTCAGGGTAGAGATCTATATCACCATTTACCAAAGATGTATGTACCACAGAACTTGCAATATCGAATACCCGTTCCACTTTAAAGCCTTTGTCTTCCAAAGCCAGTGCGTAAATCTCGCCCAAAATTAAATTTTCCGTAAAATTCTTTGTTCCTATTTTGATCGCTTTCTGATCAGCAGAACCGGCATCACCGGATTTCTGGGAAGAGCAGCCTGCGGCCATAGAGATGACGAATGTCAAAATCAAAAATAAAGATACCCTTTTCAAAACTGAATGTTTCATGATAGTTTCCTCCTAGTTATTTACCGTTTTATATTTTGTGATCCTATGATCCAATCGGTTAAGAAGATATCCCGAAAGCAGCGAAAGGATTCCCACAGAAACGCCACCGATCAGCAGCAGATCCGTTCTCATCAGTCCCAGTCCTGTAAAAATCAGGCTTCCCAGTCCTCCCGCACCGATATAAGCAGCAAGGGTAGCGCTTGCGATCACTTCGACAACAGCGGTCTTAATTCCTGCAAAAATAAGCGGAAAAGCCAGTGGTAATTTTACTATAAAAAAAGTTCGCCATGCTCCCATACCCATTCCCAGGGCTGTCTCCAGCACAGCTTCAGGCAGCGTACGAAAGGCCAGTGCAGTATTGATCAGGATGGGAGGGATTGCTAAAATTGTCAACGCCAGGACGGCAAGTTTCATACCGGTTCCTACTATAGGTATGAACAGCACCAGAATGGCAAGGCTTGGTACAATACGCAGCGTTCCGAAAAGCCCCTTGACTCCCTTGTAAAGGAAATCGCTCGAGGTGCACAGAATCCCGAGAGGAATGGCGATGATCATCGCCAGGATAACGGTACTGAGGCTGATTATGATATGTTCCCTTACCAATAGGATATAGTCAGAGAAATGATTGGAAAAATATGTTAGAACAAGTTGCAATAGCTTCCGCCCCCTTTTAATAACATAGTATTTCTATATGTTTTATAAGTTTTGTTTATTATATTCTATGCGCCTCCTCTTTGTCAATAAAAATTTATCAAAGCCGAAGATTAATTGATTTCCCCCTCCAGAGGTGAAAATACCGGAATACGCTTTTGATAAAACTCCAGTAAAATACCAACGTCCTGCTAAAATCTGTTCGATGCAGGAAAAAGTTTTCGCCATTTGCTATTTAAAAATGCCTCCAAATAACAGCAGGCTCTCATGGCTTAGTGCCATGAGAGCCAAAATTCGAATTTAAAGTATTAACTTACCACTGTCACAGTAGGTTTACAGGCTCGCCATGATTGAAAGCCATCTGCCCGCCGGAGTCAGCCATACTTCTTTATAGGTGGCGTTGTTACCTGCCGGCCAGTATGGAATATCTTCATTTTCCATCGTCTGGACCCCTACCGGAACCTCACCTGCCATCTCACCCGGGTAATTGGCATCCTGCTGCGCGTACCGTTCCCCTTCGCCGTACATCAGGGATTGGCAGAACGGATTTTTACCGGATACCCAGTAAAGCTGTTCTCTTGCAATATCCGCAAGTTCCCTGTCTTTAAAATAATTTCCCAGCAGTGCTGCTGCTTTTCCCATCCCAAGATGTATGGCACTGTTCCCCCGGAAAGAAAACCATACCGGAAACATCCTTACGTAGTAGCCGCCGCCCAAGTCTATTCCTGATTTTAGCTGCTCCCTGTAGTTCTCCTGCTCCTTTGAAAACTCCACCTGCAGGTGCAGCAGCTTAAAGGTTTCTTCATCCTCCGCCTCCTTTATGGAGTGAAGCCCTGCCGGAAGCATTCCATAAGGCGCTGCCATCCGGCTTAGTTCTTTTAAATATTCCCCATAAAGGCGCATGGACGCTTCCCACTTCGTCTTATTTGCTGAGTCCGGCAGTGCCTGGCACAGTGCTTCCAGTGCCTGCACAAAGGAATGGTCCCTGCCCTGATGAGTAAAATGTACCATCGTCTTGTGGAGTTCATCCCGATAAAAGAACCCCTTCATGGGAACTCCCTCCGTACCTGTTTCCTGGCAGGCCATCAGCCTGGCACCCCAATTCTCAGCCTCCTGAATATAAGCTTCATCGCAGGTGGCCTGATAGATATTGGCTGCTGCCCATGCGGCTGCCGCATAATACTGGGACTTGCCGCTGTTTAATGTATGCTCCCACATAATCGGCAGCTCCATTCCAAACTCTTCAAATCTTGCCTTGGCAAACTGATAGTCATCCTTAGCTGCCTGGCCGCATTTCCATGCCAGATCTGCATCATAACCTTTCAAGGCAATCGCCGCATAGGCTTCTGCTGCTCCGCAGAAAAAGTTCTGAAATGCCTGATTATGCACACGGGTTTCCACATCATCCCTATCTCCGATCAAACCGCCGGTCCACATGCCAAGCCCCACGCTGCTGGCACGGTAACCATCCCCAAAGCGGGTCTTCAAAGTAAATTCCAATCCCCACAGTGCTTCCTCCATTAATCTCTGATAAAGCAGGAGGTCGTCTTTCCTATGCTCTGCCAGTTCAAACAGCACCTGCATGACCTCAGCCGTCTGCAAGGACTGCTGTGACATATCTCCAGCATCATGCCAGCCGCCTCCATAGGGCATAATCAGTCCCTTATGCTTTGCGATCACATCCATATGGCATTGTCCATGTTTGCCCGGAATCGGATAACCGCACCTCTCACAATAAATAAAGTTCAGCACCTTCCAGACAGCTTCTTCCATCACATCCGGCCCTATCCTAAAACTTCCGGTGGACAATCCGCCATACACCACCCGGTACTGCCCCGGCTCCGTTATTTCAGAAAAATCCAGGATCCCATAGTTTCCCGTCCGTTCCGATAACGCCCTGGCCTCCTGCCCCAGCACCACCCGTCCTTCCCCGTCCAGTACCTGAAATCTTGTGATTTCATCCGGCTTTAAATCCTGTGGGTTTATGATCGCAATCTTCCTTCCTGAATTGTGATAGCCCGACATAGAATAGGAGATACGTCCTTTCTGGCATTCCCATCCTTTTTCCAGCTCTGGCTCCGCGATTGTCTCCAGCCGGATTTGGTCAAAGTCATATTGAAAGAAATCACCGGTGGATGTATCCTGTCCATCTGCATCCATCTTAATGGCAAATTCCGTCACACAGTCCTTGGGTAAAAGTGCACATTCCCAAATAACATGGTTCCATTCATGGTTTACCAGATTGGCCAGAAACTGACCCTCTCTGTGATAAGCATCCGGTACCGGATGCTCTCCCTCATTACGCAGATAGCATCTTAAATGCACCGCCCGGCTTCCTGGGGAATCCGGTTTTACCCAGAAGGAAATACGGTTGTACTGTTCCCAGTTTTCCCTGTCTGCAGGAAAATGCAGCATGGCATGATAAACCTCCTTCTCTTCCCCGTTCTCCCAGCCGGGAGAGCCGTAAGTCCAGATATCATGAGCGGTAGGAGCGGCAATACGCAGGGAAGCTCTTCCCTCCTTCCCATTCCCAGCCTCTATGGTTATTGTTCCGATTCCTGTATGTACCGGTTTCTTCATCCCTTCCTTCCAGATATCATTTGCCGCCAGGACCGTTTTATTCTCCATTTCCGCTTCCAGAGACTTTTCCGTATGAAGCGGAAGCGGTCTATGGAGATACCCGGATTCCCGCAGTTCTTTCTCAAACACTTGATCCATCTTCCTGTAACCCCCTTGTTTTATCAGTGCTTTTCCTGATGTGTCATAAAGTACCGGTTCATATCACTGTGATTATTGGGCTTCGTAAGGTCACGCCCGCCATCCACGGTCAGAAAGTATGCCATAATCTGTGGTACCGCGCACACCTCCAGACAGTTGAAGTCACCACTCTTGATGTCCAGCAGCAGATCCTTTTCATCTACCACGGTTCCACCGGCCACAAGGCCGTTGTGATGCACTTCCTTCATAAACCGCGCCAGGGAAAGAGATTTCTCCACGTCACGGATTCCATCATTAAATATCACTACACAGTGGCTGCTGTTATAGCCATAATTCGGTCCGTGCATTCCTTCTTCCAGTTCATATCCCGCGGAAATCACCTGCGGCATCTCCCAGAACTTGATGGCTCCCTCCAGGGACACCCCATAAAGACTTCCCGAACCGGTAAAGATCACACAGGCAGAACGCATAATTTGCCTTTTATTTATCTGGAACCACTGGGCCGCTTGCTTGGTAATGACTCTTCTGCTGTCCGGAACCTGTCCTGCCTGTGCCAGATATGCATCATACTGCTCCTTAGTCAGATGTCCACGAATTAAGCCCAGCTTCATTCCCATCAGCATATGAGTCAATATGCTGGCGCAATAACCGATGGTTCTCATGCCGTATTCCTCTTTTCCGCAGCCCATCACAATATGTGCTGCAGATTCCTTTGCCAGCGGAGTCTCTTCCGATTCTGTGATGCTGGCGCAAAGACATCCTTCCGTCAGCAGCTTCCTTTGAATATCTGCCGTCACCTTGGAGGTTCCTGTCTGGGAAGTAAATACATGAAGGGCGTTAGGATTCCAAACATGTCCCTCTCCCATAAAATCATTTGGGTAGCATACTTTTACCCGCAATCCGGCCGCCTTTTCTACAAAGATCTGGGAGGTCAAGGCAGCGGTATTGGAGGTCCCTGATCCGATGAATACCACCTCATCAAGCTTCATTACCTTTTCACCCAGATACTCTGTCAAAGGTGTCAGCCTTTCCTCTCTCTTCTCCAAAATATCCTCCAGAGCAGAGGGAATCCTCTCAATGCAATCCAATAATGTTACCATAATGTAGCTCCTTTCTGCCTGTATATTTGTTTTATTTATACCTTTTGATGTTAAAGAAGATTTGCTCTCCCTACTTAGAAAACCTTCTGATACCCCAGTCCGATTGCGGCTGCCCCCAACAGCCCGGTATAATTTGGATTCAGGGAGGAAAGATGGATTCCCTTAGGGATCCGCGCCTTCACCTTATCCTTGACCCGCTCACAGATACGTGCCGCTAACCAGCCATCTGCTACCAGGCCTCCGCCAAGAATTACTGTTTCCGGAGCGGTCACACAGCTCATGTTTTCAATCAGCAGAGCCACCGTTTGAACCGCTTCTTCCAGCATCCTTTGTGACAGGGCATCCCCGTCCTTTGCCAGTTCAAATACCGTCTGGCCGGATATCACCTCATTTTCTCTTTCCCCAAGCGGGGAATCCGGATATTCCGGCAGAAGTTCCTTTCTTCTTTGATTTAACCCTATGCCGGAAGCAATGCCCTCCAGATGCGGTCCCTTCCCCATATTAAAATTCATGTACCCAATTTCCCCCGCATAATTATCCGCGCCGCGGATAACCCTGCCGTTTGATACCGTTCCCGCAGCAAGACCTGTTCCTACATTAATATAAATCATATCCCTGCAGTCCTTCGCTCCACCGAATACACACTCTGCAATGGTGGCGGCCTTCACATCATTGTCAATGTAACAGGTTACGCCGAATTTCTCCTTCATGATGGCTGCCAGCGGTGTCGGTTCAACAAACTCATGATCAATAAAATTCCAGATTCCATGCTCGATCTCCAGGTTACCCACAATGCCGATTCCCATCAGGACCGGCTGATTTCCATAGGCCCAGCCAAAGCTTTCCTCAAAATCTTTTACATTAGCAATCATTCGTTTCACCAGCTCCCGCTGATTGATCCTTCCAGTAGGGTAGCGCTTTACGTTAAACACTGTCCCGTTCGATGCCACCTCCGCAACCAGCATCTTAGTTCCGCCGACATCAATTGCAATACAACTCTTTTCCGTTTCCATTTCACTACCGCCTTTCTCAATTCCCAGTCATATCATGGACCCATTTCCCAGTTCGAAGCCGCCACTCGCTAGTGAATACCTTGATTACCTGGTCACACTTTAAGCAGATGCCTACCACCATAATGGGGGCCTGCAAATACATTCCCGTCAGGAATCCCAGGGGAACCGTTACCCCCCACAGGAATATCATATCATTCAGCATCTGAAAATGAACGTCTCCGCCGCCCCTCAGTACTCCCATCATATTCGTACTCTGAACCGCCTGGAAAGGAGTTATAATGGCTGTTATCAACATAAGCTGCCTGCAATAGGTCAGAGTGATACCGTCTATGTGATACAGAAATGGCACCAGCGGAATTGCAAGAAGCACAAGGCTTCCTGCTATCGTTCCGAAAACCGCTGTATATTTTTGAAAATATTTTTTTAGTTCATCCAGCTGTTCCCGCTCTCCTGAACCAATGGCATTTCCTACAATGACACAGGCCGCCGATGAAATTCCATGAAACAGTACCGCCGTAAGCTGAGTAATTGCAGAGCAGATACTATTGGCTGCAACCACATCCGTTCCCATTCTTCCCAGTACAATGGCCTGGGCCGATACACCAAAAGCCCAGAATACTTCATTGCAGATCACAGGAATGCTGGTTCTAAAATAAAGCCTTCCCAGGCCGCCCTCCAGCTTCCGCATCTTTTTCAGACGAATCTGAAGTTTGTCTTCCTTCCAGTATACGAACACCATCACTAACAGGAACTCTCCGGTTCTTGCAATCAGGGTGGCTAAAGCAGCTCCTTCTATTCCCAGTGCCGGAAATCCCAGTTTACCGCCTATCAGGAGCCAGTTCATGGCAGACTTTAACACCAGGGATACAAGAGAAGAATACATAGCTATCTTTACGATCCGGACGGACCTTAAAACTCCGGTAGTCATCCCTGACAGCGCATAGAGCATATAGGACCATACCACGATTCTTAAATATCTGGCCCCCAGTTCTATGACCAACGGGTCATTGGTATAAATGCTCATGACCGTTTCCGGGAACAAAGCCACAATTGCCGTTAATATTATGATAAATCCAACTGCAGTCCGGTAAGCATATGCCAGAACCTTATGGATCCGTTCCGTATCATGATTCCCCCATGCCTGGGAGATCAGCACATTGGCACCATCCGCAATTCCCGGAATGGCCATGGATACAATAAAAAATATCTGATTAGCCTGAGATACGGCAGATAACTCGCCTGTTCCCATGCGCCCTATCATCACGGTATCCAGCAGATTGACCATATACCCCAGCAAACTCTGCAGAGCCAGGGGAAGCGCGATTCCCAAGACGATTTTCGACAGCTTTTTCTGATTATCCATTGTTATTACTAAACCTTTCTTTTAGCCTTTTGCCCTTCCGCTTAACATGACTTCTTTAATGCAAGTGCATAAATAAACCAGGTTCCATGGGGAATCCACTGTTCTCCCCAACGCCAGTTATCGCTGATTTTCAGTTCCGGCATGGGCTCCTTTACCAGAAGAATTCCTTCTTCATCCTCCGGATGGCTGGTAATACCATTGCAGATGCCTCCTGGACAGTTCATGAAATCATTCCTATCTTCATAAAAATACTGTACATTGTTACGTCCATAGCCTTCCATCATGCAGGCGTCGTAGGGATTCATTCCCAGAATCCAATTTATCTGGTTCTGGCCAAAGTTCCATAGATCTTCTGCCAATTGTGCATCCTCTGTTTCGGAGGCGGTCATCCAGGCTGCTGCTGCTAAAGATGCAATCCGCGCGTTATCTCCCTGCCACCAGGGTGATGCAGGATTGGTGTGATAATAGAAGAATTTCTCCGCTCTTTCTTCCTTCTCTGTTTTATGTACATATCTGGCATATCCAAAGGGATTGTTTACCCTCCCGGTCACTTTAAGCACATGACGCATAGCCTTTATTGCCGATCTTTTCACCCTGGTTTTTAAATCCCCCTCCGGTTCGATCCCAGCAAAGGTCAGAAGTGCCACCACCGGCAGGCCTTCGTCAGCAGCATGACAGAACGGCTCTCCCTGACGGGACATAAACCAGGCAGTATCCTCTCCGGTCTCCTCCATCCGGTCCATCATACGTTCCGCCAGCTCCTCGGCAAAAATTAAATAATTATACTCACTGGTGGCTCGATACAGTTCAGACGCAGCCAGCAGCGCACAATAATCATCCAATAGATTCCATTGTCCGTCATTGGTGTAACAATGATTGTTTTCCCAGAGACACTTCCATGCTTTCTTCGCTGCTACCAGATACTGGGAGCACGTGTAGTCCGTACCAGGATAATAGTGCCTGGCTGCTGCTGCAAGGGCAGCAATACAGGTACCGCCTCCGGAGCGCATACTGGTTTCATAATTGGTGTCATTTACCTGTTCCTGGTCTGCAGTCGCTGCTACCTCGGAGAACTGGTCGCTGGAACCATGATACTCGAAGCCGATGACTCTGCTGTCGAAACTCCCAAAAGCATCCGTCCTGCTGATAGAACGGAAAAAGCTTCCTGAGGGTGCTCTCATACGCATGATAAAATCGGCTCCAAAGGTCCCTTCATCCAGCATACGCCTGATTAACAAATGCGCCTGTTTATGATTCTTCTTTTGAAAACATTCCACTGCCTTAAAAAAAACATAAGCGCTGAATGCGGCCTGTTGGGGATTGCAGACTGTGCTGTGAGACAGATGGGACATATGAATTCCATAGTCTCCGGAAGCATCCAGCCAGCCTCCATGTCCATCCACCACACCTTTTCTTGCTCCTTTAAACGAAAGATGAGAGTCCGCTTCCTTCCATTCACCGGTAACGCGCTGGGCCTTGAAATAATAACTGACAGCATTCATCATACGTATATCCTGAAAATCTGCTGTTATATCAAATGGATAGGATTTGCTTACTCCTTCGGAGGTGTCTAATTCCAGATAATATTGTCCCGGAACGTTGAATTCGGAAAAATCCATGGTCCAGTAGTAACCCGTATTCCAGTTTGCTACCTTGCCGCATTCTTTGGCATATCCGTTATAAGCGAGCCTACCGTCACGATCCATCAGGCGGAAAACCTCCGCCTTCATACCTTCCTTTCCCTGGAATACTGCTCTTTTATAGTCCTTTCCCAGATAGCCTATCTGGTTCGTAAGAATCTGAATCATATCCCCTATTCCTCCATTTCTGTAGAAAGGGGGCCGCTTTTGCATAGATTGAATATGCTTTCAAGTGTCCCCCCATCTTATGACCTATTGATCTGAGCCCGGTTTATTGCTGATCAGCGTACAGTTTCATCGCCTCACTTAATCTTGGAGTCATGAATTCAGCCAAAGAATCTACATGAATAGAATCCAGCCTGTTGATAAACTCCTGATAGTTTCGTTCAAATTCCGCATCATCTGCGGAAAGAATCACTTTAACCTGCCCGGTTTTCACTTCATCCTCCATCTTGTCATACAGCACCTTCCAATCCCCATCATTCACCTTGGGCGTTGCATAGGCGTACCACGGTTCATTGATGTAGGATTCACGAATCAGATTGTTGGTTTCCTGGAAGCTCTCCGGCTCATTGGCACAACGGGATTCTGCTTCAAGAATTTTGGAACCGCCAAAATAGAACCATGGATTATAAATCGTGGAGTTGGTATTGTCCTCGACCGACTGTTTCCACTCTTTGCTGAATTCAGGAAAACCGGATGCATTTAAAGTATATTCCTTGCCTTCCCGTCCCCACTGGGTTAACTTCTGCCCTTCCTCTGAGAATAAAAACTCCATGAAACGAACGGATTCCTCCGGATGCTTGTTGTTCTTGGTGATAAAGGTTGCGGCCCATCCGATCTCTGTATTGATCAGCGGATAGTCAGAAAGCGGCTTCATCTCCCGAAGCTCTGCATCCGGCACGGTATCATAAATGGAGTTGTAAGAGCCCGGACCGTATTGTGTGCTTCCTACGGTAGAAAAGGCCTTTCCGCTGCAGATATCCGCACTTGCCTGAGCAGAGTTCCAGGCAAAGTTATCTGCGTTGAAGTATCCCTTCTGATACATATAATTACAATTCTTCAAGTAGTTCTTAAATTCGTCGGTCTTTGCCGCGATACGGCACTTGTCATCGGGTCCATCCATTATAAAATACTGTAAGGTGCAGCCGCTCCACTGTTTAAACGGATCCAGCCACCATGTCTCAGAAGAAAAATTCATAGGTGTTATACCTGGCCATTTTTCCTTTACCATATCGTAGACCTTGAATAAATCATCCAGCGTGTTGATCTGCGGATTATCAAGCTGCTCCAGCATATCATAGCGGTAGAGCATGGTGGCCACCATAGGTACAGCCTTGGTTTTCTGCCAATCCTTATTGGTGGCTGTATGGGAGAGAATAAAATAGTAATTCTCGTCAGGAGAAAAACATTTTGCATTGGTAATCAATTCACCGGGAACTTCCCAATCCAAATTATATTTATCTATCAGCTCATTATAGGAATAACAGATATCTGGATCGGAAAGCGTGTCCATCATCTGGCTGGTAAAAATTAAGTCGGGGAGTTCTCCGGAAGAAGCAAGTACACCCAACTGAGTATAATCTGTTGCTCGGACAGGTTTTAACTTAATACCCGTACGTTTTGTGATTTCCTCCGGAATGATTCCCGTGAAATCCTCGATTGGGTACCAGGTATGGTTTAAAAATACCGTGAGCTCCGTGGGATTCTCCGGATCCCCAATCATCCATTTGTTATCTCCGGTTACAATACCATCATCCTTACCCTGGCTGCCATTCTCACCTGTCATATTGGTTTTTCCTTCGTCCGTACGGCTGTTTTTGCTGTCCCTGCTGCTTACACATCCGGTGAAGCTGGTTGTTATCATGAGGGCTGCCATGATCAACGCTGTTAGTTTGTAAACATTTTTTTTCATACCTACTCTCCTTCTCTTTTTTGATTTATTTGCACCGGTAGAATACCGGAAGAATCTTTTTTCCCCCTGCACTTCTCTATGACTTTACTGCACCAACGGTAAGGCCGGTTACAAAATATCTCTGAAAGAAAGGATACACACAGAGAATGGGCAATACTGCTATCACCATGGCAGCCAGCTGAATGGATAATGTAGTGGTGGTTCTGACCCCTGCTGCCATAGCGGCATCAGCTGCCGTATTTTGCGTTGAGGACTGATTAATGATTGCAGTCATTAAGTATGCCATGGTACGGATCCCTTTATTTGAAGTTGCAAAGAATGCGGAATCATACCAGTTGTTCCAATGTCCTACCGAAGTAAATATAGCAATTGTCGCCATGATCGGCTTTGAGAGAGGCAGGATCAGACTTCTAAAAATCTTCAGTTCCCCTGCACCGTCCAATTTTGCCGATTCAGCAATTTCCTCTGGAATACCCTGAAAAAAGGAGGTTGCCACCAGAATATAAAACAGACTCAGGCAGCCAGGCACCACATAAACCCAGAACTTATTCAACAGATGCAGAGACCTTAGCAATATGTAATACGGAATTACACCTCCGGAGAAGTACATTGCAAAAATAAAAAAACTAAAATAAAATTTGCGGAACACTAAATCTTTATGGGATAATCCATAGGAAACAAACAAAGTAAATAATACTGTCAGGGTCGTTCCGATTACAGTTCTTCCAAACGTCACAAAGAACGCCTTTCCCCATACCGGGTCCTTGAAAAGGGAATTATAATTTTCAAAGGTCAGTTTTCTCGGCCAGAAATAAATACCGCCTTTCAAAGCGTCAATCCCTTCATTAAACGACATGATAACCGCAAGTAAAAACGGATATAGGCAGGAAAACACCACAAGAACCATCACTACAACGATCGCCGCATCCAAAAGCATATCCTGAATACTCTTTTTCTTCTTTTTTCTTTCCGCCTTCATTCCTTAACCTCCTGTCAGAATAATCCGTCACCGGATATTTTCTTTGATATAAAGTTGCTTGAATAAACCAGCATTACGGAAATAACAGATTGGAGCATTCCCACTGCAGTTGCATAGGAGTAGCGGCCCTGGGATAAACCAATACGCATGACATAAGTCTGAATAATATCTGCAACCTCCCGATTGCCGGCATTGCCCAGCAAATAGCTTTGCTCGAAGTTGGAGCCGCTTAAGCCTCCTCCCAGCAGATTACCCAATGCCAGAATTAATACAACCGTCACCGTACCTGCAATACTTGGGAATGTAATGTACTTCATTTTCTGAATTCTTGTGGCACCGTCAATGGAGGCCGCTTCATACATGGTGGGATCAACCCCTGTAATCGCTGCCAGAAATATTATGGTCCACCATCCGGTATCCTTCCAGATCGCAGTCAAGATACACATCGCGTAAAAAAATTTGGGACTCGTCAGAAATTCCAAAGGAGTTGCTATGACTCCTGCGCTTAAAAGAATGTGGTTAATAATTCCGCTGTCTGATGCGATAATTCTCAACAGCCCGGCCACAATGACCCAGGAAATAAAGTATGGTAGATAGCTGATGGTCTGTATGAACTTCTTTGTACCCTCATGTCTTACTTCATTTAACATGATTGCAAATATAATCGGTATTGGGAAGCTGCAAATTAGTTTTAAAATACTTAATACCAGAGTATTTCTCATCAGTTCTACAAATTTATAGTCAGTAAAAAATTCCGTAAAATGTTTAAATCCCACCCATGGACTGGAAATCATACCGGCTATACCGCTGGTAATCTTATAATCTTTAAATCCAATCACTAATCCAAACATCGGAATGTAATTAAAAATCAGAATATAGACAATACCTGCCAGAACAAATATCTGCAGGGAACGTTGTTTCCAGAATTCACACCAGACACCTTTTTTATATTGCTTTGCCTTACTTTCTCCTTTCATTTCTTTCATCCTTTCTATATTTGATATCTTGATTATAAGTACCTGGGTTCTCAAAGTACACTGTCCGTTTCTTACATTCATTGTCATATATTATTATTTTTGCACAACACATCTCGCATTTAGCTTTTATATATGTATACTTTTACATACGCAATGACGTTTATGAGCAGCTTCCAACAATTCCACAAGTCTTATTGTACAATCAAAACAAAAAAAGACGAATACCCGGATTTTTTCTTGAACCGGTATATTCGCCCATATGGGATAGATGATTGCTTCTAAATTTCTTCGGCCACAGCTTCCCTTTCCCCGTTTCTGATCTGTTGCGGTGTCAGACCGACCTTCCCTTTGATCAGACGAAACAGCTGCCGTTCCGTTTTATATCCTACTCTGCCTGCTACATCCCGGACAGGTAAATTTTTATCATAAAGTAACAGATACAGGGTTTCCTTCAAACGCATCTCATTCACCAGATCCAGAAAAGTGATATTCCACTGTTTCTTAAACTGGCTGCACAAATAATTCTCACTTTTCCCGACATGCTCCGCCAGCATGGTCAGTGAAATGTCTTTTCCGTAATTATCCCGTATAAAAGCAACGCTCTTTTTCAACGTATACGGAATATTCTTCTCATCCACATGGCTGAAATAATCCTGATACTGCTTCAGCTGCTCCAGATCCTCATGGTTCTCCAGGCGCATAGCAATGGCACAGATATTCTTACGCAGTTCTTCCTTATCCACAGGTTTTAACATATAATCCTTTACCCCGTAACGGATTGCGCCTTTGGCGTATTCAAATTTATCATATCCGGACAGAACCATAAAATGCTGACACAGATTTCTCTGCTGCACCTTTTCCAGCAGCTCCAAGCCGGACATTCCCGGCATTTCCACATCAGTAATTAAAACATCTGCAGAAAATACCTCCAATAACTCCAACGCTTGTTTTCCGGAGGTTGCGGTTTCTACCTGGCACTCAATATCCGGAATCTTTTCAATACAGCTCTTCAGTCCCATTATAATCAGACGTTCATCATCCACGATCAGTATCTTCATTCCTCCAGCCTCCCTTTTAATCGTATCGTGACCAGGCAGCCCTGTTTTCTGCTCTCAAGCCGCAGGCCGCATTCCTCGCCGCACAGAAGCTGTACCCGTTCATGTACATTTAACAGACCGATGGAGTTCTTTTCCTTCTCCCTCTGGGTACCCTTCTGCAGACGTTGTTCTATTTTCCTTAATTTATCCGGTTCTATCCCGGAGCCATTATCCTCAATCTCGATATATACAAATTCATCCCTCCAGAAAACCCTGACTGATACCCAGAACTCCCTCTCCTCATGGCGAAACCCATGCCTGAAACAGTTCTCAATTACCGGCTGCAGCATGCAGTAAGGACAGAGGATCTTACTGCAGGAAGGGTCTGCATTCACCTCATAATGAAAATCATCCCGCATCCGATAGGAATACAGCTTTAAATAGTCTGTAATATGGGATACCTCTTCACCAACCGCAGCCTTCTCCTGATTCTTCGACACATTGTACCTGAGGATCCTTCCGAAAAGAGCAATCATCTGAGAAGCCTTTTCGTACTCTCCCATTTCAATAAGCATATCAATATTTTCCAGTGTATTATACAGAAAATGAGGCTGTATCTGGGACTGCATGGCATAATACTGCGCTTGGCCCACCAATCGTTCCTTCTGGTAAATTTCATCAATCAGCCTGTTCATCCTCTCTGCCGTGTCATTATACACACGTATCATAGTACCAATTTCATCCTGGCTGTCGTCAATCTTAAACGGTGCCATCCGATCCTTCTGCATCCGCGACATGTAGCCTGTCAAATCTGTGATTCTCTTGGTAATGGAATAATAGAAAAGGTAATACACTACTGTAAAAAACGCCAAAATCAGAATCATTCCGATCAGTACTGAAATGAGGTTATTGTTGGATAGAAGCTGAAAATTTTGATAGTAATAATCTATTTTTGCTCCCATCGGCTCCACCGTAATTGATACCTGGTTCTCCCTTCCTGGAATTTCTCCATCGTAAGGAGTCAGACATAGCTTTCCCTGTTCATTCTTACTGATGCTCCAGATTGATTCATTTAATGTAAAGAGCATTGTCTCGCCATTTTCCGCAAATTCCAGAGATTGAAAAATAGTATCAAAGCTGCATTCAACACACGAAAAACCGATTTTCTGATAATACCGGCTGTCATACAGTACCATATACATCCTGCACATGGTAACGCCGCTTTTCTCATCTGTGTAAATGACGGTTTTCATACTTTTCATAGACATATTGTTCGTGTCTTTCAGCTCTTCCACATTTAGGCCATTCAAAACATATGCAGGATCATTCCATCTTTTCTCAAATCTTCTATAGATACAAATAGTTTGATAATCGGTATAGGTTGCCTTCATCTGCAAAAATACCGGCAGCACGGTCTTCATGTACGTATAAGCACCATTGGCCGTAGAAAAATCCTCTGATTCCACATAGTGGAGCAAATCTGCATTGCTTTGAAAGGACCTGGTGCAGAACACTACCTGGGAAAGGTTATTTTCAATGGATTTCCTGCACTGATCCATGATAGCCGTCTTTGCCGCTACATACTGTTCTCTCATATGTACACTGAAGTTCCCAATATAAAAGGTTCCCAGAAGTATCATGGGAATAAAAATAATCAGAATATACAGAAATATCATCTTATGTACCAAGGCCATGTCCCGAAATTTCTGCCCGTATTGCCGTAATTCCTTTTTCATAAGCTTCCCCCGAACTTATACCTTTGTATGAATTTATTCCAATTATAGACATTTCAATAGGAATAAGTCAATATGAAATAGATATGGTCACTATTATTGTTATTTGAGAGTCTAGACCACCGATTGGTGAAATGAATAGTACCAAGTGAAGAGATACAGCGAATACAAAATTTTGATATTAAATTGCTTAAAATTTATGTTTTTGTTTATTCATGTAATATCTCTTTTTATATTTCACGCCGGCAAATTTGCTGATTTTACGAATGATGCTATAATTTACAAAGCCTCCCACCGCTCCTACCAATGGGATCCCCTGTATGAATTTTGCGGTTAATAACGACTCCGACAGTATTCCTGCTGTGGTTTTTATAAGTTCTTCCAAATTAATTTCCGAAATCATCTTATCATCGATGTCATCGCCTAATTTTTCAAGTTTTTGATAGAATTCTTTCTGCCGCTCCATTTTCGTCATGGCAGTACAGATCAAAAGCAGGATATAAGCTTTTTCTTCCTCTGTTTCATAATGATATCCATAACTTAAAGCAATTTCATAAACAGATTTCATGACCAAGGATAAAAAAAGCGGAATATCTGGCAAGCCGATTCCTAATGCCCCCAAAACTCCTCCTTCTATTACAGAAATGGAAGAATTAAACATCTGGGACTGCTTGGAATGCCGGTCCAGACGTTTCAAATATTTTCTTTGGGTTACTTTGTCAATGGCATAATTATTTAAATCATATTCCAACTGTATCTTATCTTTATCATAAGTTTTCTCTATATAAATATATCCTTTTTCAAAAACCAGCCGGAAGCCTTTATAGAATGCCGTCTCCAGTGCGGTTTTCAGTTTGTTTGGAATATAACTTTGAATTTTATCAGCAACAGGCTCTATGGAAGCTTTTAATAATGGATTTTCCTTTTTGTTAAGCAATTTATTTTCTTCTTTTTTTATCTGCTTCACCTGCTTATCGAATTGACGTCTCATATATGTCAGCCTCCCCTTTCAGTGAGTCCTTGGTTTTAGATTGCTTTATCCAACATTGATCATACAAAAGAGCTATGTTACCATTTTGTACGGTGGTTCATAGCTCTCTTATGGCCATATTTAAAACTTCCTGGTCCCTCCTACTTTCGCAAGATCTCCCTTAATCGTATCAAAATCCATTCCGGCAGCCGCATCTATGGAGGCTACAACCGCGCCCTCCACTAATGGGCAATCTACCATTTCTACCTTTTTGTCCTCCAGCATTTCGATTACCATCTCAGTGGTCATGACGGCACTGCCCATATCCATGAGCACCAACACTCCGTCGTCGGTATAAACAGATTCAATCGCTGCCTGGATTTTCTCAAAGCTGGTGCCAAAGCTTCCGTCTTCGAGCCCGCCAGCCGGGGCAATCTGCGCATTGGACGCCATAATTTTTGTCAGTTCCACAACACTTTTTGCCAGCGAATCACTATGAGATACGATGACTAATCCAACCATCAATGATACACCTCCCTTCAGCCTGCCACTTTAGAAATCACTTCCAGCATAAAAGAATAAGACGTAGCCCCCGGGTCCTGATGCCCCAGGCCCCGTTCACCCACATAACTGGCACGGCCTTTGGTGGCAATCAGATCCTTCGTATGCTCTGCTCCGGACCATGCTGCCTTGACTCCTGCGTTAAGAACTTCTCCCGCCGTTTTCCCTTCCTGGGCAGCTTGATCCATGGCCTGATAGGACGGCACCATAGCATCCAGCATGGTCGCCTCCTCCACCACTGCCTTACCACGCTGTTCTACTCCTTCGATGGCAGTCTTTATGACCGTCAGAAAATCGGTAATGTCCACATCTTCCTTTCCGGCCATGGCCTGTCCAGCCTTCATGAAAGCAGATCCGTATAACGGACCAGAAGCTCCGCCGACAGTAGAAACAAGCGTCATACCTACTGCCTTTAATATGGTCCCGATATCCTTGCCTTCCAAACCGGTTAGCTTTTCATTTACCGCAGCAAAACCACGGGCCAGGTTAATACCGTGATCACTGTCTCCAATCGGCTGGTCCAGTTCCGTAAGATAATCCTTTTGTTCTTCCATTTTTAAACTGATCGCTTTAATGATCTCTAATACCTTTTTACTGTCTGCCATGGCAATCCACCTTTCTGATACATATTTACATTGATAAAGTCCCCGCAATAAGCGGGGACTGAAAAAATACGAAAATATCCCTTTAATTCCAAGCAGGCGTATCTGCCTGGGCATCCAAAAGCTGCTTCATTTCATCATCCAGGCGAAGAAGGGAGATTGAGAAGCCCTGCATCTCGATGGAGGTCATATATTCTCCGACAAAGGTTTTATGTATCCGTATACCTTTTTCTGCCAGAACATCAGAAACCCGATTGTTAATGATATAAAGCTCCATGAGCGGTGTTCCGCCGGCACCATTAATCATAACTGCTACTTCACTGCCTGCATAATCGATATCTTCAAGAATCTGGCTCAGCAGCATATCAACAATCTCATCCGCCTTCTTAACCGGCTCTCTATGGGTTCCCGGCTCTCCGTGGATACCGATTCCGATTTCCATCTCATCATCGGAAAGGGTAAATCCCGGTTTCCCCGCTGCCGGTACCGTACAAGGTTCAATCGCTGCTCCCATCGTTCTTACATTATCAATTACTTTTTGCGCAGTTGCCTGCACTTTATCAAGATCTGCACCAGTCTCTGCCATAGCACCTGCTATTTTATGCACAAAGACTGTCCCTGCCACTCCTCTGCGGCCGATCGTATAAAGACTGTCCTTTACTGCCACATCATCATTCGTGACAACA
>POVV01000501.1_pt1 | contig 24177 bp, 21 predicted proteins | sample 1560271 | NCBI WGS metagenome assembly POVV01 (sample SAMN08337232, study PRJNA429181) | Bioreactor metagenome, whole genome shotgun sequencing project. | biome: cows' rumen and soil; feature: anaerobic; isolation source: anaerobic chemostat enrichment culture, galacturonate as sole carbon... | reverse complement strand
AAACGGATAAGTAAATAATACAGTAAATAAAGATAGGCATTAGCGTAATTGTACCGCAGGGTAAATATACGTTAATGTCTTGGGGGTAGAATGCTCTGAAATACAGCTATCTTGAGCAAATGAAAGAAGGTTTGTAATGATTAGATCAGTAATGAAGGATGTCGTTTTTCTGAATCAGAAGTCAGAACCGGCAACGGAAGCGGACAAGCAGGTGGTTCGGGATTTGCTTGATACTTTAAAAGCGAATGAAGTAGGTTGTGTAGGACTGGCGGCTAACATGATTGGTGTCAAGAAGAGAATAATAGCAGTGAGTATGGGTTTTGCTAATATTGCTATGATTAATCCGGTGATTGTGAAGAAGTCCGGTGCGTACGAGACGGAGGAAGGCTGTCTTTCTTTGGTTGGAGTTCGCAAGACCACCAGATATATGGATATTGAGGTAGAGTTTCAGGATATTAATTTCAATAAACAGTGCCAGAAGTATTCCGGATGGATTGCACAGATTATACAACATGAAATCGACCACTGCGATGGCATAGTGATATAGAAGTATAGGAATTGATGGAAGTTGTAATAGTGAAATGAATACTAAAAAGGCGGAATAGAAGGATTTAATGCTTAACAGAAGAACCAGGAGGTAAGATTATATGGTACAGGCAGGAACAAAAGCACCAGCATTTTCATTGCCGGATCAGAATGGATTGATGCACACGTTGGAGGAGTACAAGGGTAGGAAGGTTATTTTATATTTCTATCCAAAGGACAATACTCCGGGCTGCGCCAAGCAGGCTTGCAACTTTGGAAAGTTGTATCCGCAGTTTCAGGAAAAGTATGTACTACCATTTACATTGCTTTCTGATACGGAACTTACCTGTATTCAGGCATATGATGTCTGGCAGGAAAAAATGAATTATGGTAAGGTTAGCATGGGAGTGGTTCGAACCACATATCTCATCGATGAAGATGGATTAATTCTAAATGCTTTTGGCAAAGTGAAGGCAGAGGAGAATCCGGCACAAATGCCGGCGCAATTTTAGGATATGAAGATCATAATTTCTCCGGCAAAGAAGATGATTGAGGATACGGATTCCATTGAGGTTACCGGTATGCCCGGATTTATTAATGATGCTATAATATTGATGCATGAAATGAAGGCCTTGTCCTTATCAGAGGGAAAAGCTTTGTGGAAATGCAATGATAAATTGGCAGAATTAAACTATAAGCGCTTCAAAGATATGGATTTGATGCATAGACTAACACCGGCAGTAATAGCATATGAGGGCTTGCAGTATCAGCATATGGCTCCGAAAGTGCTTACCACCAGGGCACTTTCGTACCTATCAGATCATTTGCGGATTTTGTCAGGCTTCTATGGAGTACTCAAGCCCTTTGATGGGGTAATGCCATATCGACTAGAAATGCAGGCAAAGCTATCCGTGAATGATTGTAAAGATTTATATGATTTCTGGGGAGACCGGTTGTATCATAGTCTAGTGGACGATGACAGAATTATCCTTAACTTGGCTTCTAAGGAATACTCACAATGCATCGAGAAATATATCACACCGAAGGATCGATTTATTACGATTGAGTTTGGTGAGCTAGTGGAAGGGAAAGTGAAGCAAAAGGGAACAATATCTAAGATGGCTCGCGGTGATATGGTGCGGTTCATGGCAGAGAATAATATTTCTGATCTGAATGGTCTCAAGGATTTCCAGGAGCTGGGATTTGCTTATTGCAAGGAGCTTTCCAGCAACTCAAAATATGTATTCATAATGTGAGGCGAGAGGTTGTCGTGAGAACATACCTGTTTGGGCTTCATTGGCACACAATGATAATGTTGGTTGCCCCTTTGGATACCTTTGGTAGTTGTGTGGTTTCTGCTGGTACCAATATGCATTATATTCAAGAATATCTTAACCGAGCTTTAGGGTATTGTCCTGATGTGCAAATTATGATTGGAGGCCTTAAGCAGGCATATAAAAAAGAAGATGAGGCACTTCAGAGACTTGTAAAGTTTCAGGGGGCTATTTCTTTGATGCAGACCGTAAAGCATTTTTAAACAAAGATTTCCGTGTTGAATTGTCCGGACTTTCCGGTACATATATTTGGAAATTAGAAAGACAAAATGAAACAATAAACATTAACATATACGAATCACAAACAATTCCCAATGATAGAAAACATCTTGAAAAAGAAGAAACATATCGTACCGATTTTGAAACAAATGGCGAATTTCGTGGGTTTGTAAAAGTAGTTGCAGCCTCCTTTGAAAAAGCTAAGAAACTGGATGATGAAAGAAAAAAGGCGGATTGGCAAATATTGTGGAGAAGGCCATGGGCTCCATTGCCAAATCAGGAACTTCTCAAATAGTGGAAGTACTTTCCCCTGCGGAATGTCCTTCCAAACGAGGACTGATTTATGCAGCGACGCCTGCCAGTGACTTCGTATGCGGCCCCTGTCAGCTGGCAAGCGGCATTGGCCTGCAGGTATTTATGACGGGGCGTGGAACTCCTTATGGTCTGGCCGCCGCCCCAGTCATTAAAGTCTGTACCAGAAATGAGATGAAAGAGCAATGGCCGGATTTAATCGATGTCAATGCAGGACTGATCGCTACAGAAGAAGCATCGGTAGAGGATATCGGACAGAAACTCTTCATGGAGATTATTGATGTGGCAAGTGGACGGAAACAAAGCTTTGCTGAAAAACATGGCATTTATAATGATTTGTGTATCTTTAATCCTGCTTCGATCACCTGATATGCAGCTATTGAGATCTTCTTATTTCGGAAGGAGCAGAAGTATATGAGGATGGATACATGAATATTTCTATATGCATGGAATGTGAGATTAACGATGGCGTTGCTATAGCCGGCAACGAACCGGATTCTATGTTTATACCGCTTGGACTTGTGTCAATATCGTAGACACAAGTCCAATTATTTTACACCGAACAAGATTAAGAAAAAGAATTACAATATACGAAAGGATTGATACTGAAACAGGAATGCCGGTAAAAATAAAATTCAGAGCCTTATGTTTAGCTATCCCATCTCCAGGAAAAAAATGATTTTATCTCAAATGATGGCAGTATGGATCTTCTGTGTGGCAGCTCTTTTCTTTGGGAAACTGTTGATTTATCTTCTCTTGGTTAGCTGTCTGGATGATTGAAAATGGCTACATAATAAAAGATATTAATCCTGATCTGGCTTACGATCAGAGAAAAAGCGGCATTTACATAGACATGGAGTCTATGCTTCCATATGGTTTAGTAAAATTGAACTGTTGTGATAACAGGTATGGTCTAAACGGTTGGTGCGAAAATATAGCGAACATTAGGACCTTAGGGGATTCGTACTTTCTTGTACAGAAAATGGCTAATTAAACGATTTTTGTGTTGATATTTTAATAGTTTTAGTTTGTGAGATAAGAGTTCTATTAAATGTACACAATTACTGAAAAATATGTTATGATATTATTGACGTTTTTTGCTGCCGCATCCTTCGTGGAAACGTGGATTAAAATGTAGGAATGCTAAATACCCTATACAAGTCCGCGTTATAGCTTCCTTTTCGATAGCCCAGACCGAAATTAACGCGATATCTCTCCACCATTGCAGCTGTCACGTATCTTCCCCTCACTAGTTAACCCCAGAAACACAAAGAAAATAATAGCAACAAAAAAATAACCATAATACTGTCAAAAAAGAGGTGCTGTTTTGAAGATAACAAAATGTAAATCTGTAATCCCAATTTATCTAACCGGATTATTGTGGTTCCTTTATTCTTTGATGTTTCCCTTATACCGCTTATGGGATTATTTCATAGTTCTTATATTATCTTTTTTCCTCCACTTATCAGCATCTGTTATATCATCCCGGCTCACTCAAAAAAGATATCAGGGTATTGATACCGGCGATTGGAATGTGAATGATGTGCTCTTAACAGCTGTGGACAATCTAGAAAAGATGAGACAAATACAAAGTACCGTTCAAAATGAAGAGATAAGAAAACAGGTACAAAGCCTTGAAGATGATTCCAGGCAGATTGTTGGATTTATCAGAAACAATCCTCAAAAATACTCCAAGGCCAGCCGTTTTTTTCAGTATTATCTGCCGGAGACAGTAAAATTGCTGCACAATTATGCAGAGATGGAGATACAGGTACAAAAAGCAGAGAACAGGTCCACGGGTCTTCAAAATATCGCTGATTTCCTAAAGCAGCTGGTAACGGTCTATCATAAAATACGGGATAATATATATGAAGATAAAGTTTTGGAATCCTCTATTGACATAGAGGTCATGGAGACAATGCTCCGACAAGACGGCTACTTAAATGATATGGCACCTTTATCTTTAGAGAATGGGGGAACAGATGAAATTTTTGAAGAATAGGAAAACGGCAACAGGTATCACTGCTTTAATTATTCTGTTTTCCATACTGCTAGGAGCCCATCTTTCGCTCACAAAATTAAAGGAAGAGACACTGTCTGTCTTTTACCATGGTGAAAATACAGGTGAAAAAGGAATACAAAGTGATTTGGAGTACATATCCGATCAGTGCTATAATCTGACGGTAGTAGCAGGCCGGTATATGAACCGGGAAGAGGAAACAGTAAAGGAAGTATCAGAGCAACTAGAGGCACTAAAGAAGGCCGCTGCTCCAGGGGATAAATATAAGGCAAAGGAAAACTTGATCAAAGCTTCTATGGAGCTACATGAAAAACTGGATTTGATGAATTTAACAGAGAAAGACCGGTACTATTGTGACAGCTTTCCTGTCAATTTGAGATCGAGAGAGCTTATTATTTCTCACAGCAGTTACAATGAAAAGGTAGCTTCCTATAACAGATGCCTGCAGCGGTTTCCTGCCAATATCTTAAGCAGGATAACGTTTGTAAGACCGTTGGAATTATACGAATAGAGGGGGGTTATTATGAAAAGACAGATTTGCTATTTGCTGCTGATTTTGTTATTGTCAGGTATTTTGCCAAGTAAAACGGCTGCCGCAGAAACCCTGGAGCCTTCCAGTGGATTTTACGTCAATGATTTTGCTGATGTGATCAGTGAGGATGTGGAAAATGAGATAATTGAATACGGCAGCAGACTGGAGGAACAGACAGGAGCTCAGGTAGTCCTGGTGACAATTGACTTTACAAATGGGGATTCCATGGAAAATTATTCTATGGACCTGTTTAATAAATGGAAAATTGGTTCAGAAGAAAAAAACAACGGACTGTTGATCCTGCTATCCGTTGGCGATGACGACTATTGGGCGATGCAGGGATCAGGACTGGAAGATACGCTTTCCAGCGGAAAGATATCCAGCATCTTAAATGAATATCTGGAACCTGATTTTGCAGCGAAAGACTATAGCACGGGTGCAGAGAAGGTTTATGGAGCCTTTATTCAGGAACTAGGAGGGCGATGGAAAAATGCCTCCGATAATGAAGGAGCCAGCAGCCAAACGGCAGTTCAGTATGTCATTGATGAGGCTGTCATAATCAGTGAGGATGCCGTCAATTACATTAATAACAAAAGTTCTGAATCAAAAAAAACATATGATGCAGCAGTTTATGTTGTAACAAAAGATTATTGCAAAGAGGGAATGAGCTTTCAGGAAGACACAATCAATACGTTTGAAGAGATTAATGCCGGAACGCGGGATGTAGTATTGGTTTTATACAGGGGAGATGATAATTATTGGCTCCTTCCAGGTCAGGAATTAGAAAAATTTGTAACAGAAGAGGTGTCAAGAGAGATATTGGATCATGTCCTGGAACCGGAGTTTGCGGCACAAAATTACAGCCAGGGAGCAACAGCAACAGCTAATCGGTTTTATGCTCTTTTTCAAAATAATTTTCAAAAAGTGAAAAGTACAGCTGCGGTAAAGGAAGCAGCTGGTACGGATAAAATCGGGATTAATAATGAAAAAGCTAATGAACAAAAGTCTAAAGAGCAAAAGCCCATTTTAAATCTTTCGTTATTACTGATCATCATCATATTATTCTTAGTAAGAAGAAAAAGAAGAAGGCATTATCTGATAAGGTATGGAATTCCCTTTAATCCCTATAAAAAAAGATATATTAGAAAATACGGGCCCGAAGGCTATTGGGGACCTTATGGTTATCCGCCAATGCACAGATACGGTTTTGACGGCGGAATGCACCCCATGGGTGGTCAGCCTGCCTCTACAGGTAGGTTTTGGGGAAGCAGCGGGAGAACAGGAGACTCCAACCCCAAAAGCAGTTGGGGAAGCAGCGGTGGTGCAGGCCGTTCCAGCTCCCAAAGCAGCAGCTGGGGAAGCAGCGGTGGTGCAGGCCGCTCCAGCTCCAAAAGCAGCAGTTGGGGAAGCAGTGGTGGTGCAGGTCGCTCCAGCTCTCAAAGCAGCGGTGGGGGAGGTCGCTCCAGCTCCAAAAGCAGCAGTTGGGGAAGCAGCGGTGGTACAGGTCGCTCCAGCTCTCAAAGCAGCAGCTGGAAAAGCAGTGGAAGCGGAGGTTCAAGCTCTGGAGGGGGAGCAGGCCGCTCAAGTGGAATGGGATCTGGTTCAGGCGGAGGCCGCTCAACTTTAGGAGGTGGCGGAAGCACAGGAGGTGGCGGAAGCACCCGTGGAGGCGGTGCAGGAAGAAAGAAATAAATTCAAAAAGACAAGGTGTCCTGGACTACCTGAAATAATGTACCAATATAAAAAATGATATAAGATAACCAAAGGTTTAGGGGGCTGTCGCAAATAAAAATTTCAACAGAATATGGTTTTATGGCTGCTTAGTCAATGCTTATTTTGCCTTATAACAATACTTTATTGGTGCGAATCGCCCTGTGCCAAGATTTTTATTTCTCATTAACCTTCGCAGGTCTATTTTCCTTCTCGATTAGATGAAAAGCAGATTGATTGGAACGAGGTAAATAAAATGTATCAGTTTATAATTGAACGTACATTTGAGACCTACGGGAAACTTCAAGTTATAATAGTAAATCATACTGACTTGAAAGAATAATCTTTCAGAAAATACATTTGTGGAAACTGGTGGCCTATTGATAAAAATATTGTGCCTGGTGATTGGTATGAAGATCCATTACAACAATAAAGCATAGATCATTGAATATGCAGAGAGCATCACCTGATCTATAAATTTATGGTATAATTTGTTTTGTGAGATGTGTACGAATTAGTGAGCCTTCAAAAAATCGTAAAAACAATAACGCTTCCTCCAAGACTGAATTATGCCTTACGCGAAACATTATTACTGCCTCAACACATGTGGAATCCATCGTCCAGCTGTAACGGAAAGACACTTGATAAATAGAGGATTTATAGAATTATAGCCAACAACATATTTTGACGTGAGAGGATACTTTCACGTCTTTTCTTTTGGGCAGAATCTTAATTTTATGACAGGTAGGAAGAGCAAGAATATCGGTCAACGCAATAATTACTATGAATAAATCGAAATGTATAGGAAGATAATAGTAAAGATAAAACTATGATTGATACATGAGAGAACGTCAAATAGATGCAGGAGATTAATATGGCAGCCAAAATTGATTTAAACGAAGTAACAATAACTGAATTGAGCAAGATAATAAAAAATAAAACTTTCTCTATAAAAGAGATTGTTTCACAATATTTAGAGCAAATCGACTCTTTCGACAAAGGTTTTAATGGATTAAATTCTATTCTTGAGATAAATTCTGATGTTATTACAATAGCAGAGGAGCTTGATGAAAGAAATAAGGATGATTCTGGTTTGCTTTATGGGGTACCTATTCTTTTAAAAGATAATATAAATACTGCAGATAGCTTGCACACATCTGCAGGGTCACTGGCATTGGCAGATTCAAGACCAGAAACGGACGCTGAGATTGTTAAAATTTTGAGAAAAAAAGGTGCTATTATTCTTGGCAAAACAAATATGACTGAATTTGCCAATTATATGACGAAAGGAATGCCAAACGGATATAGTTCCAAAGGAGGAATTGTAAAATCACCATACGTTTTAGGTGAAAACCCGGCAGGTTCTAGCACCGGTTCAGGAGTTGCAGTAGCAGCTAATTTATGTACGGCAGCTTTTGGCACGGATACTTCTGGCTCTATCATATCCCCTGGATTAAAGAATGGTATTGTAGGGTATCGTCCAGGTAAGGGTACTTTGAGCATAAAAGGGATTATACCGATAAGCTTTACTCTTGATATGATTGGTCCCATGACAAGAACCGTTCATGATGCAATCATTATTTTTAATGAAATATCAGCTAATAAAATAGACTTTAAAGAAAAGACAAATCTTAAAGGTGCTGTAATAGGAATTGATCAATCTGCTATAGATAATATGTCGCAGGAAGAAGAAAAGAAGGCTAATGGTGTTTTAGATAAGTTAAAGGAAGCTGGTGCGATCTTAAAACGAATTCATCTCAAAACAATTCCTAATAAAAGGATAGATAACATTAAAAAATATGAGTTTAAGCATGCCATGAATCAATATTTAGCTGAGTTACCACTGGATTATAAAATAAAAAATTTAAAGGAAATAATTGAATTTAACAATATTCATAAAGAAGAAACTTTAAGATATGGTCAAATATTATTAGAAGATGCCCAGAATAATACCTCTGGTGAAATGACAGAATCTAATTATCTGGATACGTTAAAAGATATAGAGTTCACTAAACTATATATGAAGGATCAGCTAAAGGATGTAAATGTGTGTATTGTATTTAAAGATCACCCAATTGTTCAATATACAGGTTTACCGGCGATTACAGTACCCTGCGGGCTATATAATGATGGAATGCCTTTTGGTATAAATATCATCGCTCAAACTGATGAAGAACTATTAAATACAGCTTATGCAATAGAACGAATCGCAGGCAGAAGAGTTAAACCTAAATTTATTGGGTATTAAATAAGCTCAGGCTCGACGGTCATCAGAATTGCAACAACATGGCATGTTGAAGCAGAGATAATGATGACGTATTGTGGTATGGAAAGGGCTAAGTGTAAGGTCCGTCAAAGCGAGCCTGTTTTTATGATGATCGATACTATGTGCAGAAGGTTAAGCCGTTCTTCGTAAATCAGAAAATTTATTACGAAGTTACCTTTACTGCGGCAAATGCCAAGGCAAGCAAATTTGACCGATTAATCGCATTTACTAAGCGTATAAGTGAAGAAAAGTTATCCCAGGAAACAGTAGTTATAATACGATAGCAAAGTTCCTATCTAAGAAAAACCGTTCTATCTAGATGTGAAGAGCATCTGAAAGGATGTAGATTGCAAAATACAGTATTTGAGAACAATATGAGACAAGAAGACATAGAGTTGTTGAAAAGATATTAAAGAATATTCTTCAATTTATAAGACGTTTTTATTAGGAATACGAATAATGTCTACTTGCTTTGTCAAGTGCTTTTTCCATAGAAGTAGAAATCTTAAATCGTTTCAGTAAAAAATGAATATACATGAATCGCTAAAATAAAAGGCGTGTGAATAAATATTCACGTCTTTTATTTGCGTAAAAATATAAGAGTTTATATTGGAATACGCTATGTTATATGCTAAGATAAATAAAATAATAAAAAAAATGAAGATGATTATATGAAAGCTGGTCATAAAATTATCATCTCAAAGACCAAAAAAGGAGATACTTATAAAATGTAATATAAGAAATAATGGTGAAGTGGAGGGGAAAATGGAGAAGTTTGAGAAAGTAATTGACTATTTTATTCAATATGAAATAATGAACAGATTTAATGATATCGAACTAAAAGAAGGAAAAGGTATACATCTAAGTAAAGAAACCTTTTTTGACGTTGATAATACACGAACGATAGTTAATGAGTATAAAGCCGATAAGATTATAAATTTAGTTAAAAAAATTAAATTTAAAGATAGTAAATATTGTGCGAAAATATTATCGGATATATTACAATTATTGACAGACAATAACGGAAAAAATACGGTTAAAGAAAGCCTGAAAAGCATAATTAACAAAGACAAATATAACTTTCCAAATGATTATGATGATGATATTTACGCTATTTCAAGTATCATTACGGATAATACACTACTAGTTCTGTATCCAATTTTAGCTTGTGGGAAAAGAAAAGTACCATTTATAACCTTTGAGTGTGAAATTGAAAAAGATAAGTATGTTATTAAAAACTATAAAGTACAACAGGAAGCTTTTAGAGTAATTGTTGCCAGTATACTGAATTGCGGAATAAGAGAAGTGCATGATGCCTTAGGCAACGAATTTTACAAATTGCTAAGCTCTTTATCCAGTATTAAAAATCCGGATATTTTTGAAACCATAAAGATTATTAATGAAGATATGAAAGGTAAATTTGCCAATGAAGGATTTACGAGCATATGGGATATCAAGGACTATGAATGGTGGGCGGTAACTGAGGAGTTAGTAATTACCATTGAAGCGTTTAATGAATTACAGCAGCCTATTTTTCGCGAGGAATTGAAGCATTTGAAAGAACTTACAAAGAATTCAGAAGTTCCTTCTATTATTCAGAAGTATCTGTACTCAAATAAAAGAGCGGTGCCTATTGATTGTGTACATAATGGAATTCATTATGGCAGCTATGACAGCAATTTTTCTGTAAATGAAAAGCAATGGAAGGTTATATCAGCATATAATTCAAGCGAGCTGATATCTGTTAGCGGCCCCCCAGGAACTGGAAAAACTACAATTCTAAAAGAAATTATTGCTGACAATTTTGTTAGAAAGATGAAAGACTTAATTTCTGTTTGGAATGAACCATGGGAAGAATTTGGTCAAGGAAACCAAAAAGTATTCTGTTCCCCTTTTAATGGAGAATGCAATAAATCTATGGTATTAACCAGTACTAATAATGATGCAATTGATAATATAGGTCTGGAGCTTCTTAGAGAAGTTGAGTATTTTAAGGATATCGCACAGAGTCATTTGTCACAACAGTATAAAAATGAAAATCTTAAGGGGATTTTTTGTGCAAGGCTTGGAAGAAAAAGCAATATGGATACTTTCAACCTCGGAGCACTTAAACCGCTGATAGGACTATTAAAAGACACGGATGCTTATGATGAACAATTATCATTGCAACTGATCAAGGACTTCAATCTGGGGTGGGAGTTAATTGCTTCTGCCGAAACCCAAATCAAAGATTATATAAACAGCCGGACAACCCTTTTAAATCAGTTAATACACAATGATATCATTCAAGAAGAAGTAACCATTGAACTGGTTCAGGCCGCAAAGAATGAATTACAAGGCGGTTATGATGATTTAACTAAATTAATTAATGATAATGAAGAAAGCTTGTGTGTGTACGCGGATAAAATGATTGATATTACCAGACTGCTTACCGATACAGAAAACAATATAAAGCAGGAGAAGGTGGATGTTGAGAATATAAGTAAAATAGTTGATCAAATTAGCAAATACAGAAAAGTTCCATTAATAGGAGCACTAATCGTTAAGATTACTAAAGTTGAAAAGGAAAACGGAACGCAGGAAGAATTAGAGAAGCAATTGGAAGAAAGAAAGCGTAGGATCAGCCATTATAGTTTAATAAAAGACAATATGTTCCGGGAATATGTGGAAAAGAATAAAAACGTTAAAGCAATAAAGTCGGAGTTGCAGGAACAAAAAAAGAAGCATAAGAAGAAAGAAGAAAAACTTATCATATTGGGACAGTTTCAAAGCTTAATAGAAAAGTTTGACTTAATTAAGAGGAAGTATCTATTAAATTGTGATTGGGATACGAATGAATACCTGCTGTTTAATGATATTGCATTTGTTAAAAAAAGAAATCAATTATTTAATCTTGGGATAAAAGTTAACGAAGCGTACATTCATAAGAATAAAAAGAATATTATATTTAATTTGGAAAAGGTATATCCTGATAGCTGGTTTCGGGATTTTTTCAGAGGGAATTTCAAATATGATAAGATTTATACAAAGTATATAAAGGTGATGTGGGAAACTTTGTTTTTATGTTTTCCCATTGTTACAACCACCCTGCATTCGTTTGATAAAAGTAAATTTCATATGATTGAAGGTATTTTTGACACAATTATGTTTGATGAATCTGGACAGGCACTTCTGCATACTGCAGTGGCACCGTTATTCAGGGCCAGAAAAGCTATTATAGTGGGAGATGTATTTCAGCTTGAACCTATACGGGGAGTTGAGGAACGTCTGGTGGAAAGCTATAAGTTTGAAGCTGAAATAGAAAGTGCTATAGACATCGAGAGAAATAGTGTACAGAATGGTGCAGACCGAGGATCTGATGTTTACGAAATGTTAAATAATCAGAGAGTTGGTATTATATTGGATGAGCATAGACGCTGTGAAAAGGCAATTGTGGAGTTTTCAAATAAATATGTTTATGAAAATCGTTTAAAAATAATTAAGGGGGATGAGAGGAAGGCGTTTTTGGAAAGGAATCTTTGCTTTATTGATGTTAGAGGCACAAAGAATAAAAATAATGAGAATCTCAGTGAAGTGAGTATTTGCAAAAACATAGTAAATTTATATATAAAGCAATACGGAGAGGAGTATAGAAATAAAATTGGGATCATCACACCATTTAAAAACCAGGCTAAACTGTTAAGCACACATATACCCAAGGTTGATATTGGAACTGTTCATTCTTTTCAGGGACAAGAAAAAGAAATAATTATTTTAAGCACCGCTATTGATGATACACAGAGGAATAATGGAGTGAGTTTCGTTGGCCAAAAGCCTAATTTCTTAAATGTTGCATTTACAAGAGCAAAAACGCAATTAATAGTAGTAGGTAATTATGAAGCATATAAATATAGCAATAACTATCTGATGTATGCAGTGGAAACAATAGAAAAGTTTGGGCATATTTATTCAATTTATAAAACTGAATTAACAGAAAATATTGGTAAAGTATACATTGGGCAGTTTTTAGATTTATTTAAAATTGAAACGTCACTATCTCAAAGATACGAAGAACTATTTAAAGAATATACGGTTAATGGCTTGATGCTTACACCCCAAAATCATCATAATTTTCTTTTAAATGCAATACAAAAATCTAATGAGTCTATACACATTGTATGTCCTTGGATTACAAATGCAGTAGTGAACGATGAGATGCTTGAATTGGTAAGGCACAAAATCAATGATGAGAATCAATTTGCTATATGCTTTGGCTATAATCAAACGAAATATACCCTGGATCAAGCAGAAAAGATAGTTGAAGCAGATAATTTTGGTGATAAAAAAGGACATCTTGAAGCTATTAACAAATTGAAAGATGTTATAAAAGAAAACCTTAAGTATTCTCCTCCCATTCATACAAAAGCATTGATCATTGATGAAGAGTTCATGCTCATTGGCTCTCATAATTGGTTGTCAAACAGTGGAGGTGGAAAGAATGCTAGGGATGAAATCAGCTGTATCATAGATGAAAAAGAAATGATTGACTATGTGAAGAGAAGATATTTTTGAAAATTGACAAACCATAAAACTGTGCGTATCCATATGTATTGGTATCCTATTTCGGGAACTGCATATTAATGTTGGGAAGTAATATTGTTTGAGCGATAAAATGAGCTGAAAATATTGACTATATTTTGATAAATAGATATATAAGCACTTAAGAAAGGAAAGTGTATCTGTGAATAAATGAACAGATGCGGAAAATAATAATGATAAAATTAAATGATTATTTATACTCAGGTGATACCGTTCTTAAGATATTACAGAGATATACTGAGGATTTGAAACAGTCATCGAAAGAAACTCATAATCAGATTGATCTTGTGCACTGTAATTTTCTACTTCAAATTGCGGAACTTTTACAGCACAACGAATTCCTGTCTTCGCAGTCTCAGCGGATTCGGGAATTCTATAAATATATGGCAAATGAATATCCTTTTCTTGCGTTTTCTTTTAAGGGACGAATTAAATCTCTAATACGCGCGGAAGCAAAATTTAACGGATACATTGTGGAATATATTTACGAGTATTATATTAAACACGGTAATTATCCTTCTCTTCCTGAACTGAAAAACTATTTAAACTGTTTTCGGGACCTGATTGCATACAGAATCGTGATTTCTCTTCCCAAATGTCATCTGAAAGAAGGTGAGATTTGTGCGGATGAAGAAAAAAAATATCTATATGATGTTGCCAACCAGCTGCTTGGTTTCATGGAGGAACGCGGATTTACCGCAGAAATCGCTTCCTTTAAAGGTGAGAATAAATCGCCTTTGCTAAGAGAGAGCATAAGCCCATATTATAGAGATTATGTTGTAAATCCAGAGTCTAGTGGCTATCGTTCGTTGCATATAACATTTTATGATAACATTGCACGTTGTTATGTGGAAGTACAACTTCGTACAAAAGATATGGACGATTTTGCTGAAATTGGTCCTGCCAATCATTTAGGTTACGAAAAACGACAGGAAAGTGAAAGAGCTAAACGAGATGCAATTCCAAAAGGAGAAAATATTTATTTTGATGATGCTTATGAAAGAGGTATCATGCTGCAGCTGCTTGAATTATCGAAATTGGATGTAAATATGTTTTCAGCAGTGAATAATTCACTTATTAACGATGGCTGCGGCCTGTATCGAGGAAGACTTATTCTTCCATATGAACATCTTTCAAGATTCCAAAATGACCTTGTTGATTAATTATTTGTGAGGCAATGAGGGATGTGTGCGTGTTGACTTGATGAGTAGTCTGGGGAAACTTATTTTACCCTGGGGTAAATTTATATATTCAAAATTGAACACAGGCTGAAAAAGCTGCTTTTTTACATCTTTAAAACAGGTTAAAATATAAGTGACATAAAGGAGATAAAATTATGAATGATAAAACTGTGGTTTTAAATGCAAGTTTGGTAAATTATGATGGGAACGTTGATTACTCACAAATTGCATCTGAAGTGGCAATCTATGATGAAACGTCTGAAGATAAAATTTTAGAGCGAGTCGACGGTTTTACAATCGTTGTAACGAAAGAAATGAAAGTCACAGGTGACATTATTAGAAAATTTCCTCATAGTGTAAAGATGATTTGCGAAGCCGGAACTGGATACAATAATATAGATTTGGATGCAGTGCGTGAAAAAGGAATTATATTATGCAACATCCCTGCGTATAGCAGTGAGCGAGTGGCCCATACCGCTATCCTTATGATTTTAAACCTGGCAAGCTCAATGCAAAAACAGATTCGTATGCTTTCTGAAGGTAATCATGATAATTTTCATAAACATTTGATGGTAGACCATGTGGAATTAAACGGTAAAACACTGGGAGTTATCGGTTATGGAAATATTGCAAAAGAAATAATCAAAGTAGCCCAGGCAATGGGAATGAAAATTTTAGCATCGACCAGAACTCCCAGAGCAGATGTGGACAATATTCACTTTACAACAAATGAAGAAGTTTTAACGCAAAGTGATTTTATCTCTCTTAATTGCCCTTTAAACGAATCAACAAGACACATGATCAATAAAGAAACCTTAGCAATGATGAAACCGACAGCATATTTAGTCAATACTGCACGGGGAGCGTTAATTGATGAAAAAGCATTGATTGAAGCACTGCAAAATAATGTAATTGCAGGTGCTGGATTAGATGTGCAAGAAGCAGAACCATTAGATGATACAAGTCCATTGTATTCAATGGATAGTGTTATCATTACTCCGCACATGGGATGGCGGGGATTAGAAACAAGACAACGTTTAGTTTCATTGATCCAAGGTAATATCAGAGCTTTTTCTGATGGACAGCCGATCAATAGAGTAGACTAAATAATGCCGGCCCATTTTTGATAACAGCTCCCTGGGTATTGCCACTGTCAAATATACACTGTCCTTTGGCGCGGATGCCGTTGTCCCTCCCGACCTTTGGAGTAGAGAATTTGTATGTTGAAAGTTAAGTGGCCTTTTGTGAAAAAGGTTCTGGCAATTGTCGTTTTGGCTCTGACTTTTAGTCAGATATTTTTTGAGTATAAATAGACAGAAACAGCAATATATAAATCTGAGAATTTAACGATTGAGAGTAAAATTGTCAGAGAAATATTTTGAATTTGGAAGTTAAATTTGACAATATATTAAATTAGTGTTATACTAAATACGTCAGCACTCTCTGATTACAAACGCTGACAACATACAAATAAATAGAGCTAATAAAAGTCACTTTGTATAAAAGTGGCTTTTTTATTATACGAACAGCAATGTTCGCAGTCCCATGAGTGAAAGTCGTGTGTTCGTCCTGATGGTGAGAACATAACGGAACATCAAGGGTGTCCATCGTGAGGTGGAATCTGAAAGAAGGTGGGAAGAAACGCAGAAAGCTCCTCTGGTAGGGGAAATATTGTGTATGAAAGGAGCTCTGGTTCATTCAGGTTGGCAGAGAGTGTAGAAAGGTACAGAACTAAAGTTCTGATATCTAAAAACAAATAAAGGAAAAAGAGGTGATTTTAAATGGCAGATAAAAATCCAAAGAAGTTATTAAAGAAGAAAAAAGTTAAGAAAGAATTTGTACAGCCTGAAATTGCAGCAGAAACAGTCGCAGCAAAGAAAACGAAGAAAAAATAATAAAATAAAACGAAAGCGAGATACTTAATTTGAATAAAAAAAGAGTATTAGTTGGCAGTCCGGTTTATCAAAAAACAAAAATTTTGAAGGAATTTTTAAGTTCGTTAAAAAACCTTAGACGGAATACGATTGCGATTGACTATATGTTTGTTGATGACAATATTGATGATGAAACCAGTCAGTTGTTAGCTGGCTTTGAACGAGAAGAATCGAAGGTTATTATCGTTCGCGGTAAAGGATTGGGAGTATATGAGTGTAATGACGAATCCCATCTATGGAACGACAGCTTAATGTTAAAAGTAGCAAATTATAAAAATTCTATTATCAATTATGCAATAGATAATAATTATGATTATCTGTTCTTTGTGGACTCCGATTTAGTTTTACATCCTAATTTAATAGAACATTTGAAAATTCAGAATAAGGATATAATTTCTGAAATATTTTGGTCTCAATGGCATAAAAACAGACCTTTCGAACCGAATGTTTGGATGTTTGACGAATATGATTTGGTTCCTAAGAAATTAGGCGAAGTTTTAAGTGAAAAAGAGATGGGAATACGACAAACTAAGTTTTTAAACCAGCTTAGGATACCGGGCGTGTATGAGGTGGGCGGATTGGGAGCGTGCACATTGCTAAGCAGAGCTTCATTGATGAAAGGCGTTTGTTTTAAGCCAATTAAAAACTTGACCATACATGGTGAAGACAGATTCTTCTGTATTCGTGCAGCGGTGCTGGGCATTGATCTTTTTGTTGATACTACTTATCCGGCATATCATATTTATAGAGAGCAGGATTTGGCAGGAGTTGAAGCTTATGTAAAAGATTGCGAAGCTGACCTTGCTTTTGCACGTCAATATAAAGAAGAAGGAAATAAAATCACTCTTTCCATGATAGTGAAAAATGAAGCAGGACGTTATCTGAAACAGGTATTAGAAAGTTTAAAGGGGCATATTGATGAAGCTGTTATCATAGATGACGCAAGCTGTGATAATTCAATAAATATGTGTAGAGTCATACTTAAAGAAATTCCGGTGCATATCATACAAAATGATAAATCTATGTTTGCGGATGAGGCCGAACTTAGGAAAAAACAATGGGAGGAAACTGTAAAAACAAATCCAGATTGGATTTTAAACCTGGATGCTGATGAAATATTAGAAAAAAATTTTTGGAAAAATGTACAGGAACTCATTAATAACCCAGATTATGATTTGTATTGCTTTCGGCTATATGATATGTGGGATAAAACTCAATATCGGGAAGATCAATATTGGAATGCACATAGCGTTTATAGACCGTTTTTAATAAGATATCAACCTGGTTTTAAATATATATGGAATGAAGCAGCACAACATTGTGGAAGATTTCCCATAAACACATCCTCTTTTCCAAAGGCAGAATCAGAGTTCAGAGTAAAACATCTTGGCTGGGCTACGCCGGCCGATCGAGAAGAAAAATATAAAAGGTATCGGCTTTTAGATTCGGATGCTATATATGGAATTAAAGAACAATACGATTCCATCCTGGATACCAATCCCAATTTAGTAGAATGGGATGAGGATTAAATGCAATGAAAATTGAAAAAAAGAAGATAAATGTTGGTGTTGGTTTTGTAACAGGACGAAAAAATTTTAAAAATGTTGTAAAAACCTATGTTGATAACTGGAATGAATCCGGACTTATTGATAAGAAAAAAGTAGCTGTTCATCTGTTTGTGGCTTATGATTTAAAGTATTACAGTACAAAAGTGAGCGATTACAAAATTACGGACGATGAGATATTGACATTGGTGGATTCCGCTTATTATTTAGGAAATTCAGCAATAACTAATGAAATGCAATATCTGGTAGAAAAAGATGTGATCACCTTGAAAGAGGCGAAACTGATCTTTGGTGAAGGCTATGCGATGAAACGAAATGCAGTTTTATATTTCGCTTTAAAAAATAAAATGGACTATCTCATTTTCCTTGATGATGACGAATATCCAATCGCAACTATAAAAATCAACAACAGTATTGTTTGGAAAGGTCAAGAAGTATTATCAACACATATTAACAATATTAAATATGCAGATATGACTCATGGGCATCATTGCGGTTATATTTCTCCAATACCTCAGTTGGATTTTAACGATAAGCTATCGGAAGATGAGTTTAGAATTTTCATTGAGTCTATAAGCAATGATATTATTAATTGGGACTCAATAAAAGAAAAAATGAACGATGGCGGTGTTACATATGCCGACCTTGATATTATTAATAGTGATACAATTGAAACAGTTAAAGAAGTAAATGGAATGAAATTTATTTCGGGTGCTAATTTGGGATTTAACCTCAAAAATCTTGATAAATTATTTCCATTTTATAACCCACCGGGAGCAAGAGGAGAAGATACTTTTTTAAGTACCTGCATTGTTGAATGTAATATAAGAAAAGTTCCTTGCTATACGTTCCACGACGGTTTCTCTAAGTATGAGCATTTACTTCTAGGAGTGCTTCCTAACAGATTAAAAGCTTTAAAAGCGGATTCAGGAGCTATTACAACTAGATTTCTAAAAGCTTCAATAGGCTGGATCAGGTACAAGCCACTTTTGCTTTATATTACGCAAAGAGATAATTATGAAGCAGAAATAAAAAAAATGAAAGAAGATTTATCTATAGTTATTCCTAAAATTTGCAATTATTTTGGGAATGATCAATTTAATAATATATTAGATGAACTTGAATTTTATCACTCACATGTTGAACAACACTATAGCGATTTTGAAAATACAAAGTTAACGTGGTTGAAGATAATTAAGTTTCTAAAGATTAATGAAAATATATCAAAAAATGAAATAAGATTGAAGTGACACATGTTCTGACAATACAAAAGGAGGAAAGAGCAGGATGAAAACAGTTATGCTGGTCTTTGGTACACGCCCGGAGGCAATTAAGATGTGCACTTTGGTGAATGAATTAAAGACTCGAAAAAATTTGAAAACAATAGTCTGTGTATCTGGGCAGCATCGTCAAATGCTGGATCAAGTATTGACAGCTTTTAATGTAATACCTGGTTATGATTTGTCAGTTATGCAGGATAATCAGACGCTATTTGATATAACGACCAACATTCTTAATCGCATTAAATGTATTTTGGAAGAAGTGAAACCTGATGTGGTATTAGTACATGGCGACACTTCTACTACTTTTGTAACTGCTCTGGCTTGCTATTACCTGCAAATTCCGGTTGGACATGTTGAAGCTGGACTTAGAACGTATAATATTTTCTCACCATATCCGGAAGAGTTTAATCGCCAGGCAGTCGGAATTATAGCAAAGTATCATTTTGCACCCACAGAATTATCTAAGAATAACTTAATTCGTGAAGGGAAAGTTCCTTCATCGATCTATGTGACTGGAAACACTGCGATTGATGCGCTAAAAACTACGGTGAGAGAGGAGTATACTCATGAACAGCTTACATGGGCTAAAGACAGCAGGCTCATTATGCTGACTGCTCATCGCAGAGAAAATCTTGGAGAACCACTTAACAATATGTTCAGAGCAATAAAGAGAATTGTCGATGAGACACCAGATATCAAGGTACTCTATCCCATTCATATGAACCCAGTGGTGAGGGAAGCAGCCAATACAATCTTTGGCAAACATGACAGAATAAGAATCATTGAACCTTTTGATGTTTTGGATTTTCACAATTTTCTTTCAAGATGTTATTTGATATTGACTGATAGCGGTGGGATACAAGAAGAAGCGCCGAGTCTGGGAAAGCCAGTTCTGGTTATGCGTGATACAACAGAACGGCCCGAGGGGATAGCTGCCGGCACTTTAAAGCTGGTTGGAACAGATGAAGGAGTAATCTATAAAACATTTAAACAGCTCCTTGATGACAAAGGGGAGTATGAAAAAATGAGCTATGCGAACAATCCGTATGGTGATGGGCATGCAAGTGAAAGAATAGCTGATATATTGGAGAAATCATTTGGTTATTGAAAAGTTATGATATAAAAATGTGGGAGTGGATGAAAACGATGGAATACCAATACGCCATCCTTAGGAGTAATATGCAAAAAAATCAAAAGCACGGTGCTTTTTTACTGCATCGTGCTTTCTTCGGGGATCTTACAGCTGTTTATAGAGATGCTTTATATATTGCGAGAACATCCGCACTTGTTAAGGGATAAAAGGCCTTTTCAAGACCATTAGATGCTTTTTCAGCCATAGTAACCAAATGTTCTTCGGTTACTCCAACCTCCCTTAAAGTAGAGGGAATATCCAGGGAAGCATAGAAGTTCTCTAATTTCTTAATGGCTGATTCAGCGATTTCAAAGGGCTCAAGACTAGAATCAATACCCCATACATTTACACCAAAGTCAACAAATTTTCCTACCGTCTTCTCATTAAGGATATGTTTCATCCAATGAGGTGTAATGATTGCCAGACCGACGCCATGAGTGATATCGTGATATGCGCTTAGCTGATGTTCCATTGGATGAGCGGAATTTACAACATCATTTCCTCTCCAGGTAATCCCGTCAATAGCGAGACTGGATGCCCACATAAGATTAGCACGGGCTTCGTAATTATTCGGTTCATGATAAGCGATTGGTCCATAGTGGATGCAGGTTTTCAAAAGTCCTTCAGACAAACGATCCTGGACATATGCTCCTTCAATATTGTGAAAATAACGTTCCATAATATGGGACATAATATCTGCGGTTCCTGCAGCTGTCTGGTTTTTCGGTACTGTAAAGGTGTATTCCGGATCCAGGATAGAAACCTTTGGATAGAACAATGGGCTGAAGGTCCCCAGTTTGTCGTTTGTATTCATGTCGGATATAACAGCAAATCGGTCCATTTCTGAGCCGGTAGCGGCGATGGTCAGAATAACGATCAGCGGAAGTGTTTCCTTAATCAGATTTCCGTTTTTCACAAGATCCCACACGTCACCCTCATATTTCACAGCTGCAGATATTACCTTAGCACAGTCAATGCTGCTGCCGCCTCCCACAGCAAGAATAACATCCACATTATTTTGCCGGCACAGTTGGACTCCTTTACGTACAGTGTCAATTCTGGGGTTAGGCTCCACACCGGCAAGTTCAAAGCTTTCAACTCCACTTTGAGAAAAGATGGTCTGGATGGTTTGATATAGGCCGGTACGCTTTATGCTTCCTCCCCCATAGACCAGCAATACCCTATGTCCGTATTTTAGAAGAGACGCTTCTAAATGTTTGATCTGACCTCTTCCAAAATAAATTTCAGTTGGAATTTGATAAGCGAAATTATTCATGATGATACCTCCGTTTTATTAGTGGTTATCTGGTTATTATAACCAGTTCACTTTATTACCTCCGTAATTAATATTTTGTACAATGATGATATCATAACGACATGGAGGCTGTTTTTCTATTCAGCTCAAATATACATGACAATTCAGCCCAAGTACTTCCCTACTCTCTAATGATATGATATATATGTATATGACAGGAAAAATCCCTTGAAAGGAGGAAGAACAAATGGTTGAAAGAGTGTTAAAAGTCCCTCAGGGTTTGGTATCACCGGAAAATAGTCAGCGTGTACTTAAGCTTAATGGACTTTCTGTTATTAAATCCTATACGTTTACTCAAAAACGGAAAGGTACTTTATTTCTGGAGGATCATCTTCTGCTGTTCGTTCAGCATGGGATTTATTCTATCAGCTATGGTGGGGAAATTTATACGGTTCATCAAAATGAGATGGTATTGCTGAAAAAAGCAATTTCAATCCAATATCAAAAAACAGAAGTCCCTGGTGACCCGTGCTTATTAGAGTATAAAATGTTCTTTTTAAAAGATGATTTATTAAGGGAATTTTTTAAAATGGCGGATATCAAAGCAAAAAATCCCCAGCTGACGGTTCCTATTTCTGTGAGACCGGTAAATGAGCGGCTTATCAAGTATGTGGAGTCCCTGGAACCATACTTTAATGAACCGGATTAAATAAATCTATATTTTCGTTTGTATGATATGGGTGAATTTCCATACCGCTCTTTAAAAGCTCTTGAAAAGTGTGCAACATTTTCAAACCCTGTCATAAAGCAGATATCTGTAACCGATATATCGGTGTTGATCAAGAGTTCTTTTGCTCGATCCAGTCTTCTCTCTCTAAGCCAAATTAACATTTCCTCCAATCAGGTAGAAGGGTGCTGGCCAAGAGCGACCATCTATGGACCGACAAAAGCGGCTGTCACAAAGTTTACCAAAATTGCAGTAGATGCAATTGTTGTGACTCCAGAGACTTATAAAGAGGTTATGGGAAGCTATGCAGAATAGAATGACCTGGTAAGATCCTCGAACCTATAAAGACCGCCAAACCAATGACGATAACGGATTCGGTTTGGTGGTCCTTGTTGATTATCTGCTGCGGATAAAAATCCCGACCGAGCAATCAGACGAACGACTCCCTCAAGAGTATTTTAAATTGTTTGTCATTATGTTATTTTGATAGGATGCCAAGCTATTATTTTGCTCATTATACCGGTCTATGAGAAAAGAAAGCCGAAGCAGGAAAAGTGTATTAATGTCTGTAAGATCGACCCGGCATATTTCAGTGATACGATTTAACCGGTAGACAAGGGAATTTCGGTGGATATAAAGACTTTCTGAAGTTAATTTAATGTTACACCCCTTTTCTATGTAGACATATAAGGTCTTATACAGCTGCGAACCATTTTCATGGTCATACTGATTGAGTACTGCCAGAGAAGGATGACAGTAGCACCCTAATTTATCTGGATTCTTTACTTCCGAAAACAAATCATAAATCTGATAATCCTGATAGAGGAATACCAATTCTTCCGGGTTTAATTTATGGCCCAACTCTAATGCTGCATGGGCTTGTTCATAGTGGTTTACAAAGTTTTCAATGCAGGAAAAAGAGTTACTGATTCCCATCCGTATGTGTTCCTTTTTGGAAAAACATTTCAACATTTCCAGCAGCTCTAAAGCTATTTCAGTATCTTCTTTTAACGGAATAACCGCAACAATCCCGTTATTATGATAAGTAACATGGGTACCGGGTATCTGTATTTTCAGATTCTTGCATATAAAATTTTTTAAGTACGGTTGTCCAGAATATCTTGCAGGACGAATGAATAAAATCCGCATTTTGGCTGGAAATTGAAGTTCTGTCAGTCTTGGCATGATATCCTTTGATGGCGTTCCGATCAGCATATCAAATAAAACTTCATGATAAATGCTGTTTTTTTCAAATAAGTCCGATTTATAGTATGAAATGGTGTAGCTGATCACATGGCTTATTGTACTTAACATTTCAAAATGGGAAGGAAGAAAGTTGTTTTCTCCTTCTATCATCAATAAAAATCCAATCTGGGTTTGATTATGAAATACTTTACTGCTTAACTTACGGAAAGGGGATTTGGAGCAGGTGACCTCTATGGCGGCTGTAGTCTGGGAAGCGTTGCGTATGGATTTCAATTCTTTTACTTCATTGATAAATTCATAACAGCAGTATCCCTTCTTTGTATTTTCTATCCAAAGAGGATCGAGGACAGGGATAGATGTAGAATTGGCAATGATTTTAAAGTTCATATCACAAAACA
>POVV01000500.1_pt1 | contig 24275 bp, 21 predicted proteins | sample 1560271 | NCBI WGS metagenome assembly POVV01 (sample SAMN08337232, study PRJNA429181) | Bioreactor metagenome, whole genome shotgun sequencing project. | biome: cows' rumen and soil; feature: anaerobic; isolation source: anaerobic chemostat enrichment culture, galacturonate as sole carbon... | reverse complement strand
AGGTGAATATAGCCGTGCCCATCTTACACTGGCAGAGGGTTTGCGCACATTAGGCCACGAAGTACTTACGGCTTCTGACGGTGACGGATTTAAAAACTATCCACGAGATGTGGATCTCTCCCGTAAAAGTTCGGGAATTGCCGATACCATTTCCAGTCTGAGGAATGTGCTCAAGCAATTCAAAAAGTTTGAAGGCTACGATGTAGTGCAGCTTATCAATCCCTGTTTCACAACTCAGAATGTGCGGATAAATAACTATCTGTATAAGAAACTGAAAAAGAATAACGACAAAGTTTTTATAGGCGCATTTGGTGACGACTCGTACTGGGTGAGGGCATGCTTGGAGAATAAGATATTCGACTATTGTGAATTTTTTGTCGACGGTAAACCGATCAACGTAGACTTCAATCAGCGGTTTATCGACAAGTGGATAGATACCCCGTTAGAAACTTTCAATAAAAAGCTGGCTACATCGTCCGATGGAATTGTAGCTTGTTTGTATGAGTATTACAAATCTTACGAACCGTTTTTTGCTGATAAGCTGAGGTATATTCCTCTTCCGATGAATATTTCCGAAATCGAGTTTCAACCGATACCCGAAGAGCCCGAAAAGGTGAATTTCTTTATTGGCATCAACAAGGTCAGGGAGAAATTTAAAGGAACGGATGTAATGGAAAAGGCTTTGGCTCGTGTCAAAGACAAATATCCCGATAAAGTAATTGTTACCCGTGTCGAATCTGTGAGTTACGATGTCTATCAAAAACTAATGTCGGAGGCGCATGTAGTGCTCGATCAGCTATATTCTCATACTCCGGCGATGAATGCTCTATTAGCGATGGCACAGGGTAAAGTATTGGTTGGTGGAGGCGAACCTTACATATACGACCTTTACGGTGAAACGGAAAATCGCCCCATCGTCAACGTCCATCCGAGCGAAGATGATGTGTTCGAGAAATTAGAATTAATTGTACTGAACAAGAATAAGATACCCGAAATATCTCAAAAAAGCCGCCAGTTTGTAGAGAAAAATCATGATTATATCTCTGTCGCGAAAAAATACCTTGAGTTTTGGAGCAGATAAGTAATTTATAAAAGAAAAACCACTATCATGCATAGTATCTATGCGTGATAGTAGTAAGTCATAATTGTAGTTATTAAGGTTTATGTAGCGCGATTCATACAATCTTACTCCGCTTTTTTCGAGCCATATTTTGCCTTTGCAAATTCATAGACACCCGGTAAAATGGATAAGACTATAATAAGAACAACTACAAGCTTCAAATTGTTCTGAACAATTGGATGAGTTCCAACGGCATAGCCTAGCAAACAGAATATAGCCACCCATGCTACCCCTCCAATTACATTAAACGAGAAGAAGTGCTTATATGTCATTTTGCCCATCCCTGCTACAAAAGGAGCGAAGGTGCGTACAATAGGTACAAAGCGGGCAATGATTATAGTTTTACCACCATGCTTCTCATAAAAATGATGCGTTTTCTCCAGATATTCCTGCTTGAAGATTTTCGAATGTGGATTGCTAAATAGTTTTTGCCCAAAGTATCGTCCGATACTGTAATTGACTGCATCTCCCAATACAGCGGCAACAATGAGTATTCCCAGCAACCAATAGATATGTAAATGATTACCCGGATTTGCCGTAACAGCTCCGGCTAAAAATAGCAGGGAGTCACCGGGAAGAAACGGTGTTACAACCAAGCCTGTTTCACAAAAAATAATAAGGAATAAAATAGCATACACCCACGTATCATATTCATTTACTAAATAATTCAGGGCATCTTGGGTGTTGAAAAGCAGTTCATGGATAAAAGCCCATGCTTCATGTAAAAATTCCATCTTTTAATTTTGCGTTATTATAATCAATATGAAGTATTTATAATATAACCAATAACATATTACTTCTTCGTCATTGCGAGCGTAAGGTAGTGCAGCAAAGCAATCCTGTTTAAAAATGAAGAATGAAAAACGAAAAATATTTTGGCTCTGCCGATTTTCAATTCACTTTTCACTTTTAGTTTTTCACTTTTTTCTGGATTGCTTCGGGTCAAACCTCACAATGAAGATATAAAGAAGAACATTTTACTTATTATATATAGAAAATGATGAGACTCTTCCCATCATTTCCAGTATTTTTTAATTTACCAACAATCCTGCGGCAACTGCATCGCGTTTTTCCTTTCCTGCAACCAATTCTACAAGTTTCAGAGCAAAATCGATAGTCAGCCCGGGGCCACGTCCTGTAGTTATATTTCCGTCTACTACCACGGCCTCGCTTGTTTGCAGATTTGCACCTGCCAGATATTGTTCAAATCCGGGGTAGCAAGTTGCATTCTTACCGTTCAACAGACCTAGTCCGCCAAGTACCATCGGAGAAGCACAGATCGCTGCAACCTTTTCTCCTTTGTTGGCAAAGGCAAGCACTTCTTTTTTCAAACCTTCGTGATCATTATATTTTGGTGTTCCACCAGGTAGAACAAGCATTTCAGCTTTCAGGAAATCAACTTCTTCGAACAACAAATCGGCTACGATGGGCACTCCGTGGCTTGCAACCACAGTCTTATTACCCGTGAGCGATACTGTTTTCACATCCAATTCGGCACGACGTAGAACATCTACCGTTGCCATAGCTTCAATCTCTTCAAATCCAGTCGTGAGGAATACGAATATTGTTTTCATGCCTGTTTAATTTAGATTAAATTTATATGTGATTGTTCCTTTCTGATTGGTTACCGAAGACACTTCGTTAAATTTAGTGCGTCTGGCGGCACGAAGAGCCTCGTTACGCAAGGTCGTATTCGGGGTATTTGTACCCTTTCCGATTGTAGCCTCTACCACATCGCCCTTTGCATTAACAAGAATATCGACTACTACTGTACCATAATCATTTTCGGAGTAGGTTGGTTTAGCTAGTCCTCCGCTACCCAAGCTGCGTCCGCCAAGAGCAAAAGAGCCCCAGCCTCCGATTCCGCTAGTAGCACCGTAACTGGCATTTCCGGTAGGTACACCCTGAGTACCTGTACCATGTGTATTGCCACGGCTACCACTACCTGTACCGTTGCCAAACAGTCCCGACATCTGGTTATTTATCTGTCCTTTTTTAGCGGCTTCCTGTTGAGCTATACGATCAGCTTCAGCTTTCTTAAGGCGTTCTGTAGCCTCTTGTTGCTTTTTCTCTTCAGCTTTTTTCTTTGCTTCTTTTATAGCTACCGTTTCTTCAAAATTCTGAGTAACGGGAGCTTTTTCAGTATTGGATACTGCGGGTTTTGTTGTTTTCGTGGTGTTTTCTACCATCGGGATAGGATCTTCCACAACATTGGGAGAAGTAGCTTCGTTAGCTCCCACATCACCGTTCCCCCTGCCAAAGGCTTCATCGTCGCCAAAGGCATCGGGTGTATTTCCGAACATCACGGGTATGCCCATCAGTTCTTCGGATTGACGTTTGATTGGAGCCAGATCGAGCGTGTAGAAAAGAAGGGCTAAAATAATCAGCAGATGGAAACCTACGGTAGCCCCTAAACTTATTGCCTTGTCTTTTTGCTCTTCCATATCTTTATTTTGTTATTACCAATTGCGTTTTCTAATGGCTGTTTCAATATCTATATCAATCTTGAAATAAGAAAGTATATCTTCTACGGTTTGTCCGATAGATTCGCGTGCCGTTGTTTCTATCTCACTGTCATTTTCATTAAACTCTTCTTCCAACTTGTTTATAGCAATGGTCATTTTATCCAATTCGCTCTGAATCTGGCCAGTTGTATATTCTCCGCTTTCTATAAACTTTACTACTTTTTTTATTTCATATTTTACCTTATCTACGAGGAAATTAGGAAAGTATTCATCCTTGTACATATCCTCAAGGTATTTGAAATCAGATGGCAATTTTTTATTAAGTTTCACCGTCGGAACAGTATCTTTTGCTATACTTAGAGAAGTAGTTTCAATCCCAAACAACACAGTTTCTCCGGCAGCAGCTATTGAGTTAAGACTGAAAAAAATAAAAGCGAAAACAACGAATAAACGGAAGTCCGCATTGGCCCCTAAACTCATTGCTTTGTCTTTTTGCTCTTCCATATCCTTATTATTTTATTGTCAACCGTGTTCTTTTCAAAATAGAACAACGGCTCTTAGTCTTTTACAGCTCTATATTCTTCAAACAGCTTTTATAGGCTTGGATAGTTTTTTCTAACCCCAAATACAAAGCATCACTGATAAGCGCATGACCAATAGAAACCTCATCCAGAAAAGGAATATTACTATACAGAAAGTTCAGGTTTTCGAGACTGAGGTCGTGACCTGCATTTATTCCCAATCCTAATTTTTTCGCCACTTTGGCAGCTTCCACAAAAGGAGTCACAGCAGCTTTCTTATCCTTAGCATATTCGCTGGCGTAAGGTTCGGTATAGAGTTCGATGCGGTCTGCTCCAGCCTTTGCAGCATGTTCAATAACCTTGATATCTGTACCTACAAAAATAGAAGTACGCACGCCTACCGCTCTGAATGTATCTACAAGATCGGACAGAAGCGACTGATGCTCTACAGTATCCCATCCTGCACTGGACGTTATTGCGTCGGGCTTGTCGGGAACGAGTGTCACCTGCGTCGGCCGGATAGTTGTAATCAGATCTACAAACTTCTGAGCCGGATAACCTTCTATATTAAATTCGGTTCTGATTTTAGCTTTCAAATCATATACATCCTTAAATCGGATGTGTCTTTCGTCTGGGCGGGGATGCACGGTAATACCCTCTGCCCCAAATTGTTCGCAATCAATTGCTACTTTTACAACATCAGGGACATTGCCTCCCCGTGCATTGCGTATAGTTGCAATTTTATTGATATTTACACTAAGTTTGGTCATATAAAAGAATTAAAAAAAATCATTCTGCTTTTACTTTATTAAAAAGTATATTTGTTAGTCGAAACTTTTCACCAACTTTGCGAAATGATACACGTTGCAAATGTAATACGAATTAACCAAATAGCGGGTATCAGTTCGGATTTATTAACAGCTCGGAAGCTTAATTTATTTTGTAATAGCAACCGATTCCTTAACCAGGAGACAGACAATGAAAATAGCTATATTCGGAAGTAAACATCAGAAAAAAGGACAGGTAGAAAAACTCTTTGAGATACTAGAACGCAATGATGCGAAAATATATCTTCAGGAAAAATTTTGCAACTATCTGAAAGATATGTTACACCTCGATTATAAGATCGAAGGCATAATCAGAGACAATGAGTTTGACGCAGATCTGGTAGTGAGCATCGGGGGCGATGGTACTTTCCTGCGCGCTACATCCGTTATTGGAAAAAAGAATATCCCTATACTTGGTATCAACGCCGGACGACTTGGTTTTCTTGCCGATGTAGGCGAAGAAGATCTTGAAGATACTTTTACCGATATATTTTCCGGTAATTACAGGATAGAGCACAGAAGCCAATTGCATCTGTCTACCGAGCTTAAAGAATATCAGGGATTCAATTATGCCTTAAACGAAATAGCGATTCTGAAGCAAGATACGGCTTCTATGATTACGGTGCATGCCCATATCAACGGGGAATACCTGACATCATACGAGGCTGACGGACTGATAATTGCAACACCTACCGGTTCTACGGCTTATGCCTTGAGCGCGGGAGGACCGGTGATGACTCCCGATTCGGCCAGTTTTGTGATAGCAGCAATTGCACCTCACAGTTTGGGTGGCAGACCACTGGTGGTTAGGGATGACTGCGAACTAACATTCGATGTGGAAAGTCGTAATAACAGTTATTTGATTTCACTGGATGGCCGTTCCAATATATTCAGAACAGGTACGAAACTAACCGTCAAGAAGGCTGACTTCGACCTTCAGGTAGTGAAGCGAATGGACAATTCATTCTACAATACTCTACGTAACAAGCTGATGTGGGGCATAGACCCAAGACAAAGCTAAAACGGTCAGCAGTTAATAGTGATCAGTTAGCAGTTAACAAACCTTGTCACAGGGGATTTAAAGTCTCCGTGTAATAATTTTACAAAATAAAATAACGAAATGAACAACAAAAAACTAACATTTTACTTTTTCCTATTGGCTATCGTGACAGTTTTTTTCTCATGCGGCGGCAACAATAAAAAGGATAAAGAAGCCGACAAACCGTATAACCTTGCTGAACAAGCTTACACAGACAGTATCAATAAGATTCGCCGCGAAGAAAAAAGAATAGAAAACGATAAAAGGAACGGGCGATTCAGGGCGATTGACACCATATATTTCGGCAGCCTGCATATCTATATTGATTCCATTGCCATAAAAGATGAACTGAGCCAGCTAAATGCCTCCTCTGGCAGAAAATCTATAGACAGGCTGATGGGAGGTGCATACCGTGGTTACGATGTTTACGTGTCCATGAAAAACACTTCACCGACTCAGACACTGACCATTCCATACGTTTTTCCGGAAAAGACAAAAGAGGAAATCCGAATGAGTGGCAACGATACCGGCACAATGCTTCTGCTGGGAACGCGTATGTTTATAAATTCGAAAACAAAAAAACTAGTCAAAAACTATGATATTTTGCCGGGAAAAGAAATATATGGGTATTATCACGTTACGAGCAGAAGCATAAAGGCAATCACAATATCTTATGGTAGTCAGGATTATTCGGATGAGGATGACGACACTCCTACCGGCTATGAGGATACGGAAGTCTACGTAGACCTGACAAGCAAATTACCTGACAAAAAACCGGCTCAGTGATTCCTCTTTTCCTGAGGAAGAGATATTATAAACACCTTCTTTTGTTATTTCGTCATTGCGAGCGGAGCGAAGCAATCCACAGAGAAGACTAGATTGCTTCGCTCCGCTCGCAATGACGAAGGTTTAATTTTTATAATAACTGTTCGTAATTAGAAATCTTCAAAAACAAAGACAGACTACTGCAATGGTAATGTAACGGAAGATTCCTTACTTTCGAACGATACGGAATCAACCGCCAATGAAGAATCTATGGTGAATGCAATTTGAGGTTTGGAAGAAAACGATCTTTGTTCCTCGCCTTTATTTACATCGTACCGTATGTGCAGCGTTTTGCCTGTGATGTAAGTTGTATCCAATTCTATATCGGTCTCATATTCGCTGGCAGGAAGAATAATTGCTCCCACAAACGATTTACTGAAATCAATTGCGGTAGGAGAATTAGCCATCGTTTTAGCTACTTGGAAACTTTTATCAAAATCTCCCTGGCTTTTCAGCACCAGAAATTCGGGTTTATCAGATTCAACTGTGGAAAAATAATGTTCTACCTTCCCTAACTCGATACTTGGCTCTTGATGAGGTTTATCCGTCTTACAGCTAACCAAAGCAATCGATATTGCCACTACAAACAAAATAGACTTTTTCATCTTTTCTTTTTTATATAGATTTTATTTCGATATCCTAAGTAATCTGAAATATTCATTATCGTTCTCCGTCATTGCGAGAATTTACTCGAAGCAATCTAGTATATTTGATAGGAATAACATTGTACTGGATTGCTTCACCACAAGTGGTTCGCAATGACGGTAGGTATAGAGGCAAAAAAACACATCATTAATATTAATTAGGTATCCTAACTTTAAACATCTTCGACTCCAAATCGACACTCGATGATTGCTTTGCCAATATAACAACATTCACCGAATCGTTTGCCTGATAAGTCAAATTGAAATTAGGATGTTCTTGTTTCAGCGATTCTATCTCCGATTTTGTAGGAAGCTTAAAGCTATAAAGCAAACTTCCCGTTAGCGTAGGGTTAACCAGTTCTTTATCCTGATGTAACCAAACATAAAGAATGTCACCTGTTGTTTTTTCAGTATCAATATACATTTCGAAGTTATCTAAAGAAAAAGTACTCTGATTGTATTGAGTAATAAAAGACGCAGTCAGATAATCTTTTGTACCCCAATAATCAGTTATAGAGACAAATGGTGCCCCTGCACTATAATCCAATTCTTCCGGCACGGTGAACTTCTTACCCACAAGATCCTGAGCACCTGTAATCGTAATATTATAACGTGTTTTACCTTGAGTAATCACTTCTCCATCTGCCAATCGGTAAGATATCCAAGCACGCTTTACATACTCAGAACCATTCGCGTATTTGAGTGCACTCATATTAGTAGGAATAAGAGTAAGGCCATCAAAGTCGCTAGTTAACGATGTAGGTACTCCCATAACACTCTCTACGGTCACTACTGCCGGATATTCAGATTCGGTAGGTTCAGAACTATTACACGATGTAACTGATACTCCCAACACAATAGCAAAAAATGCTATTATCATAAATTTCATGTTTTTCATTTATTCTATATTTAGTATTTTCTCAAGATTCGTAAAGATAAGATATTTAAGGACAAAGTCCTCTAGAATTTATATTTCATTCGGCTCTATTCGAATAAAAGCATTTTACACCTGACGTGCAAACTCCATTTCCTCATATGTGGAAATTACCTCACGCCATTCGTCAGGTATCAGCATCGACGACTGAGTACTGGCATTATAGGCTACAAATACCGATTCGCAACGACTCTTTATTTCGTTATTTTTCACGCTTCTCAACTGTTGAAGAAAGACTCCGCTTTTTTCTCCCAGTTTCTTGATTTTTGTTTCCACAACGATTTTTTCTTTATAATAAATTGGAGAAAGAAAATCGACTTCTACGTGTGCCACTACGATCAAGCCTTCTGTCCAACTAACAGCCATCGGTCTTATCAGGTCGAAGTAAGCTGTCTTTCCCAAATCGAAATAGCTGAAATATATATTATTATTAATATGCCCCATTGCATCTATATCGCCAAAACGTATCTGTATGGGCAATGAGGTTTTGAAAGTCTCTGGTTTTATTTCTTGCATAATGTTGAATTATATTTTCAATAAAATTATTGTTGTATTTATTATATCCTTTTCCTCTTCATTACAAGCGTAACAACAAAGAAAAGAACACTTTACGCTATCTGAAAACAATATCATTAACCACATGCATTCCGGCATGTTCATTCAATTTTGTAATAAGCCTGTCCTTAGCCATTATCAGCTCCGAGCGCAATACCGAAGAACTTAACGATACATAAAGCACATTGTTGCGCAAATAGATATTGGTTGTATAAGAAGCTATCATAGAACCCAACAATTGCGACCAACCCGATACAACCCTGCTTTCGGCAACCTTCCTTTTAAAGAACTGATTTTCTTCAAAAAATTGCTTCAGTACTTCGCCTATGCTTTCCGTGTTTCGCTTTCTCATAAGGCCGGATTCTTTTGAATGACCTCACCTCTTGCTACTTCGTAAAGATGATAATTACTGTTGGTACGCGATAATATATCGTCCAAATGCTCACGGTTTGTGTCGGTGATAAATATCTGTCCAAACTCCTTATCCAGCACCAGCTTTATGATTTGCTCCACACGAGACGAATCCAGTTTATCGAATATATCGTCGAGAAGCAATATCGGAGTTGTGTCCGTAGCTTTCCGCAAAAAATCGAACTGAGCCAATTTCAGTGCTACTACATAGGTCTTGTTTTGCCCTTGCGAGCCTACCCTCTTGATGGAATAGCCATCCATTTGCATATCCAGCTCATCCTTATGTATGCCGCTGCTGGTATAGCCCAAAATCTTATCTCTCTCCCGTTTCTGCCTCAGCGACTGCAAAAAATCGGGGTTCTCGAAGTGTGATTCGTATTTTAGTTCCACTTTTTCGTTCGACGAGCAGATGTAATCATAATACTTCTGAAACGTAGGGATGAATTTATCTATAAAATCGTTTCTTTTTGTATAAATCACACGCCCTTCTGCATTTAGCTGCTCATCCCAAAGGTCGAGTAAAGTATCGTCTATTACCCCGTCAGTTTTCAACAAAGCATTGCGTTGCTGCAAAGCTTTATTGTAACGGATGAGCGAGTGTAAATACTCTTTATCGAACTGCGAAAGCACCATATCTACAAATTTGCGACGCTCGTCACTTCCTCCGCTTATAAGGTCGGTATCGGACGGTGAAACCATCACCAACGGAAGCGAACCTATATGATCCGCCAAACGCTCGTACTCTTTTTTGTTACGCTTAAACTGCTTTTTCTGCTTACGGCGCAGGCTACAAAAAAACTCTTCCTGCTTATCATCAATCAAATACCATCCCTGTATAACCGCAAAATCGGCATCGTGGCGAATGTTCTGTGTATCCACCGCATTATTGTGGCTTTTGCAAAAGGAAAGGTAATAGATAGCATCGAGCAGATTGGTTTTACCCATGCCATTGCTCCCCAGAAAACAATTGATCTTAGGCGAAAGCGTAAGATCGGCTTGTTCCAGATTCTTATAATTCAGTATGGATAAACGTTCGAGTATCATATTGCGCAATAAATGTCAGGATTACAAAAGTAGTATTTTTATTCTTGGAATAGAAAAAGACAATCTTTTTATAACTAAAAAATGCTTACGTTTGTAACCATTCTGCCTATATCTACGTCGAATAAAATACGGATACAAAAAAATCTGACGATGAGAAAAATTGCAACACTATTATTGTTTATGCTTTCTTTAAACGGATTTTCGCAAGAAAGTTCAATTCTGGACAAGCCTAAGGTTGACAGAAGAGTAGAGATACTGAGTATAGTTGCCAGACTGGCAAATTACAACGAGTACAGCAGCAATATATTTAAACTTTATACCGACAAGATATATGAACATTTTGATCCGTATAAAGAGCATGAACTAATAAAGTTTGCAGCCAAACTGCGGGAAGAAAGAGGGGTAAGCTACGATGCTGTGATGGCAATGGCAGTACACTTGGACGATAATATGAATCCTCGTGTAGAATTTTCGGATAAGCTTCCCGAAAGCAGGTGGGGAAAGGAGAATGCCGATAAGTTCGCAATACTGCTGAAAGAATTTTACAAAGAGGCTCATTGCGAGGAATTTTTCGAAAACAACAACGAATTATACAAAGAAGTAAGCCAACGATTCTTACCCATCTACGAAGATTTGGACTTAAACTGGTATAGTACGTTTTACGGTAAAGAGCCATCCGAAAAATTCAAAATCGTCAATGGATTGGGAACAGGAGGCGGAAATTATGGTGCGTCAGTAGTTCCTCCATCGGGCGAAAAAGAGGTCTATGCGATAATGGGAACTTGGCAGATGGATAGCTTGGGGATACCTGTATTTGCAAAAGAAGGATATTTCCCGACATTACTCCACGAGTTCAACCATTCATTCGTCAATCATCTGATAGATATAAATGAGGATGAGCTGAAAGAGAGCGGGGAAAAGATATTCGGAAAAGTAAAAAAAGAAATGTCGCAACAAGCTTACGGCAGTTGGAAAACCGTAATGTACGAAGCATTGGTAAGAGCTGCGGTAATTAAATATATGAAAGATCATAATTTCGATCAAACCGCAATAGACAAAGAGACTGCGATGCAGTTGAATAGAAGTTTTATCTGGATAAACGAGCTTGTTGCCGAACTAGATAAATATAGCCAAGCCCGAGAGACTTATCCCACTCTGGAAAGCTATATGCCTAGAATAATAGAGGCGTATAAGGTATATGCAGACAACTTTGACAAATATGCCGAACGACTGGACAATGAAAGACCACATGTGATCTCTATCGACGAGTTTACAAACGGAGATACAGATGTAAACCCGAGTATAGAGACCATCACCATTAATTTTGACAAACCCCTATTAGGAAAAGGATATTCAATCAATCTTGGAGAAAAAGGAAAAGATGCCTTTCCTAAAATTGAGAAATCAGCCTATGCCAATGATAATAAAACACTAATATTGACTTTAAACCTCGAGAAGAATAAAGAATATCAATTTGTGCTAACAGGAAGGGCTTTCTTGTCAACAAACGGAATAGGGATAGAAGATTACGAAATAAGCTTTAAGACAAAGTAGATTACTTTTGCTTCTTAGTGGCAAGCATAGCTATACCAAATAGTCCGCAGACAATCACCCAGATAGACTGCACAGCAAATACCCCTGTAGCAAAAGCTGTTGCCTCGAGTTGTCCTACTCCGTAAAGGGTAAGAGCAGCGATAACAGCAACCTGCCATGGCCCTAGTCCTCCGTTGGAAGGGATACCCATACTCAAACTACTTAGGGCAAAAGCGATCAGTCCGGCTTCGAATCCAAGGTCTTTGGTAAAGTCGAAAGCAAAAAATGTTATGTAGAAATAAAAGAAGTAAGAAACCCAGATAGCTATGGTATATACCAACAAGCGAAACTTGGTTTTCATTTTCCAGATAGCTTTCATATCGGCATACATAGTCTTCATAATATTCTTGATCTTCATGATGATGAAGTTCTCTTTGAAGAACTTGAATACGATGTATGTGGTAATGGCAGCAGCAACTATCAGGATATACAACAGCGGCGATTGAAGAATGCCCGCTATGGCATCGAATGTACTCTGATTATGCTTTAGTTGGGTGATAAAGAATTGCATATTGATAATAAAAGCCACGAACACGATCAGCAAAACGGTGATGGTATCGAAAATACGATCGAGCACCATTGTTCCAAACAGTTTAGTAAACGGCACTTTCTCCTCTTTGGCTACCATGCCGCATTTCCATATTTCACCGGCACGGGGAATAGCATAGTTAACGGCATAACCGCCATATATGGCATAGTTGAGAGTCGATAATTTAGGCGAATATCCCAAAGGTTTTACAAACAGTTCCCACCGATAACCTCTGATAGTATTACCCAACAGACCAAAAATAAGAGAAGAGAGTAAAATGGCCCAGTTAGCACCTTTTACAATACCCCATACCTGATAGAAATCAATATCCCTAAACAAGTAATAGATAATAAATACCCCTAGAGCAAGAGGTAAGACCACCTTTATCAAAGTGTTGAACAGCGATTTCTTTTTGGGCACCTCTTCTACCGGATTCTCCATTCTCAATATTGTAAAATTGTGGTTTCTTTATGCAACTATGTAGATATTTTAGCAATAAAATACTACCTTTGCCGCGCAAAGATAATCATTAATTATAATTATGCCGGCAGTTAAACCGAAGAAATTCTTAGGACAGCACTTCCTCAAAGATCTGGATATAGCCCGTCGCATTGCCGATACACTCGACGAATTCGAAGGTGTACCTGTAATCGAAGTAGGTCCCGGAATGGGTGTGCTTACTCAATTTCTGATTGAGAAGAAAAAAGAATTGACGGTAGTGGAGCTCGACAAAGAATCGGTTCCTTACCTGAACGAGCATTATCCGGCTTTGCACGGAAAGATAATAGAGGCCGATTTTTTAAAACTGGAACTGGCGGATATCTACAAAGATCAGTTCTGTGTGATAGGAAATTATCCGTACAACATATCGTCTCAGATATTTTTCAAAATACTCGATTATAAAAATCATGTACCGTGCTGTTCGGGTATGCTTCAGAAAGAAGTTGCCGAACGCATTGCCGCCCCTCCGGGAAGCAAAACATACGGTATATTAAGCGTGCTGCTTCAGGCATGGTACAACGTAGAATATCTTTTCACGGTGAGTGAGAAGGTGTTCGACCCTCCTCCGAAGGTAAAATCTGCCGTAGTGAAACTGGTAAGAAACGAACGGCAAACATTGAGTTGCGACGAAAAGTTATTTAAAACCGTTGTGAAAACGGGATTTAACCAACGAAGAAAAACCTTGCGTAATTCGATGAAACCTTTGCTTGGGAAAGAGTGTGATGCCTTTAACGACCCCATATTCGGGGAACGACCCGAGCGGCTCTCGGTTGCAGACTTCGAAAAGCTGACCAACATTGTGGCGGCTAACCTGCCCGGGAGAGACAGAGAGAAGAAATAGAGTACACACGCACTTAAAAAAGGAGCGCTCATGTCAGAAGTAAAACTATACTACCACAAAGACAACATAATAAGATTGAGCCGCAGCATAGAGTTCTTGAAAACAACGCCTATCAAGAACTTCTTGTGGATTGACCTGAACAACGTAGACGAAGAAATAGAGCTGGAACTCGAAGACTACCTGAAAATATATATTCAGGAAGAGGAAGAAATGGTAGAGATCGAGATGTCGTCGCGATATATGGAAACAGCAGATTCGCTGGTGGTAAACTCTAACTTCCTTTTGGGTAATTTCGAGCGTGAGCCGGTTTCCTTCATCATGAAGAACAATATATTGATCACCGTTCGTGGCGAAGATCTAAGCTCTTTTCAAGAAACGGCAAAAAAGATATTTGCCAATCCCCGAAACTACCCTACCGGATACCACGCTTTTATGGCAATTCTGGAAACGCGGGTAGAAATAGACGCCGACATGGTAGAGGATATGACTTCACAGATTACCAGTCTGAGTAACAGCATCAGTATAAAAGAAGCAGACGAAGAACTCTTGTTAGAAATCAAGAACTTGCAGGAAAAGACAATGATGCTTCGCGAAAATATTATAGACAAACAGAGGGTGGTTACAAGTTTGCTAAAGAGCGAACTCATGCCGAAAGAACTGCACGGAAGAATAACCATACTGATAAAAGACATCAATTCGCTGCTCGAACATACACGCTTTAGTTTCGATCGCCTCGACTACTTACAGGATACCTTCCTCGGGTTCGTTAACATCGAACAGAACAAAATCATCAAAATGTTTACCGTGATCTCGGTAATATTCATGCCTCCTACCCTCATTGCCAGTATATATGGTATGAACTTCGGCGAAAATATGCCTGAGCTAAGTTGGGAATATGGTTACGTATTTTCTATCGGACTGATGATAGCCGCCGTTGCCATCATTCTATTCTACTTCAAAAAGAAAAAGTGGCTGTAATATAACATTAAGATTCTTCGTACTTCAGAAACAACGCTTCGTCATTGCGAGTCTGAAAGACGAAGCAATCCAGAAGAAAGAGAACCTAGATTGCTTCGGGTAAACCCTCGCAATGACGCGAGAAGGGTTTCGCTCTCAATAACAAAAAATTCTTTTAATATAAAATCCCATTACTCTGAAAAAAATATAATACCTTTGTCTCTAGATTTTGGTATCATTATTCCGCATCTTCGGAAAATGATAAAAGGGAATCAGGTGTAAATCCTGAACAGACCCGCTGCTGTAAGCTCTTTTCAGTTAATAATATTGCTGAAAAAGTTTTTGAACAAAACCAAATACCACTGTCGTAAACGGTGAACAGTAAACAGTGAACAATTTATATTGATAGCTGACAACTGATGACCGAAAAGATGGGAAGGACGTTCAAAGACGGAGCAAGTCAGAAGACCTGCCAAGATTGATTAGTTTTAAAGCTTTCGGGAAATAGAGCTGAATGACGCGGATAAGAAGTCAATCTTTTGAGTTAATTCAATTTATAGCTTAGGCTTCTGCTTATTCAATCTTCAAATTATTTTCTCCGTAAGTTGTTTGATAATTTTCAATAAGCTTGGGATGTTTTTCATTCGTTTGAAAAGAAATATATCGGTTACAGGAAGCTATTTTTGCAGCAGCCAGACAATCGAAATATCCCGAGATATACTGAATAAGGAATACGAAAAACCTTAAATTGGTACACTATTCTTAGCGAAATCAGCTAGATGAATATTTTTATGTAAAATTAAAATGGGGTCATCGTGAGATACCCCCATTTTAGAATGATTAGTTTGAACGATCCAAAATGGGTTATAGCTTAAGGTAAATGGAAATTTTGGATTATTGTATATAGGTCGGAAAAGGGACTACCTCGTGAAGAGCAGTCCCTTTTTTTATATGTTTACCAGATTGTCTAAAAACGCTCATTTTCTGTAAGCATTTAAAGTCAGTTCGATTAAGTACTTTAAAACATTTATTGTCTTATTTATTATCGTTCTCCGTCATTGCGAGAATTTATTCGAAGCAATCCACTTTAAAAATTAAAAATGAAGAATGAAAAACGAAAAATATTTTGGCTCTGCCGATTTTTAATTCACTTTTCACTTTTAGCTTTTCACTTTTTTCTGGATTGCTTCACCACAAGTGGTTCGCAATGACGGTCGGTATAGAGGTGAGAAATACGTCATTAATTTTTAATTAATACTTAACAAGCGCTATTCGTCTTTATACATCTTATTGAACTTAGGACGGATAAACAGGCGAAGAGAAACGTCGTAGTTGAGATAGCTCCACACCCAATCGATAAATACCGAAACTTTGTTTCTCATCCCCACAATAGACAATATGTGAACCCATAGCCACAACCACCATGCAAACCATCCGCCGAAACGAAACTTACCAAGATCGGCCACAGCAGCATTGCGCCCGATGGTGGCTAGTGAACCTTTATCTACATATTCAAATTTCTCCCACGAATGCCTTCCTTCAATATTGTTCAGGTTTTTAGCCAAACGGCGAGCCATTTGCAAAGCCACTTGCGCTACCTGCGGATGCCCTTTCGGACTTTTTTCAGAAATGAGCAAAGCTGTGTCACCAATTGCAAAGATATCTTCATATCCGTTCACCTGATTAAATTCGTTAACGGTAAGACGTCCTCTGGTATAAGCACTTTCATCGAGTCCGTTTATACTATTTGGTTTCACACCTGCTACCCAAAACACATTACGCGTACGTATCTTATTGCCATCAGCGAGTTCTACATAGGGTTTCTCAAAGGACTTTACCGATATCTCCTGATGAATAATCACTCCCCTATGGCGAAGCGTTTCGGCAGCTTTTTCCGAAGCATTCTCCGACATAGCAAAGAGCAATCGCGGAGAGGCATCTACCAGATGTATTTCCATTTTTGAAAAATCTATTTCAGGATAGTCTTTCGGCAAAATAGATTTTTGCATATCGGCCAATGCTCCGGCCAATTCTACTCCGGTAGCACCTCCGCCGACTATCACAAAAGACAGAGTTTCTTTCAGCTCGTCTTCATCACTAGCGCTCAACGCTTCTTCGAGACTTAGTAATATACGGTTTCTCATTAATAGTGACTCCGAAACCGATTTCAGGGCGAAGGTAGTTTCCTTAAGATTATCGTTTCCAAAATAATTGGTATCGCATCCCGTAGACACTGCCAAATAATCGTACGAAATATTGCCTATATTGGTTTTTACTACTTTATTTTGGGTATCAACATTTTGTGCCTCACACATGCGGAAATGGAAATTCTCATCTCGCTGAAAACCTTTTCGATGCGGATAAGAAATAGAACTGGGTTCTAATCCGCTTGTTGCTACCTGATAAAAAAGTGGTTGAAACTGGTAGTAGTTATTCTTATCGATCAATACTACCTGAAATTTATTTTTATCTGCTTTTTTTGCCAGTTCGAGTCCGGCAAAACCTCCGCCGATAATAACCAGCCGTTTTTTTTGATCCGGATCCGGAATATTTGCTATGTTCATTACGTTTTATATTTTAAGATATGTCAGTCATTCAATGTAGTTAACGATTTCGCACCAACTTAAGTTCTGTAAAAGTTGTTCTTCTGCTTCATCACCCCGAATTTTAAGCATCGTTCGGCAAAATAAAGTCAAAACAAAAGCAAAACAATCCAATATGTAAATATTACTATGGATTGCTCTGCTACAATTTGTTATCAACTTTACGAAAGAAATCCTGCTAGTTGAAACTACTGTTAAAAACGAAAATACATCTAAATTTCGTAAGAAACAATTTTCCCGTTTATCCGTTAACTTTTTTCATTGTTGCAATAGAATCGAGAACCTTGCAGGAGAATCCCCACTCATTGTCGTACCATGCTACTACTTTCACAAAAGTAGGACTTAACTGTATCCCTGCTTTCTCGTCAAAAATGGCAGTGTTCGGATTTCCGATCATATCAGACGACACTACCTCATCGGCTGTATATGCCAAATAACCTTTTAGTGCCCCTTCCGACGCTTCTTTCATCGCCTTACAGATTTCGGCATAGGTAGTTTCGCGAGACAAGCGTGCTGTAAGGTCTACAACCGATACATCGAGAGTAGGAACACGGAAAGACATACCTGTAAGTTTGCCGTTCAATTCGGGGATAACCTTGCCTACTGCCTTAGCCGCTCCGGTGGTAGAAGGTATGATATTGCCCGCAGCGGCACGACCTCCCCGCCAGTCTTTCATCGATGGGCCGTCCACTGTTTTTTGAGTAGCAGTAGTAGAGTGGATAGTACTCATCAAGGCTTCTTCGATACCAAATTTATCGTTCAATACTTTTGCTATCAATGCCAAACAGTTGGTTGTACATGAAGCATTCGATATAATCTGTGTTCCCTTCGTGTATTTATCATCGTTGACACCCGGAACAAACATCGGAGTATCATCCTTGGATGGGCCAGACATCACTACATATTTAGCTCCGGCAGCAATATGCCCCTGTGCTTTCTCCTTGGTAAGGAATAGGCCTGTGGATTCTACTATATACTCGGCTCCCACCTCGTCCCATTTCAGATTGGCAGGGTCTTTTTCGGCTGTAACACGCACTTCTTTTCCATTTACAATCAGCTTGCCGTCTTTAGTTTCGATAGTTCCGTCAAATTGCCCGTGAATACTATCGTACCGAAGCATATAAGCAATGTATTCCAGATCGATCAGATCGTTAATTCCAACTACTTGTATATCATCCCTGCTTTGAGCAGCACGAAATACTAAACGACCAATACGTCCAAAACCGTTAATACCTACTTTAATTGCTTTCATAATAAATTGGTTTTTAGTAATAAAACTTCTTGTTGTTTTTGTATTACAAAGATACATTATATTACAGTTGTCCGAAATGACAAAAAATATACAATTTCTGCCAAAACGAAATATTTATCCGCAAATAATATTTAATTTTAAGGACTTAAATATTTTCGTCATTGCGAACCTGAAAAGTGAAGCAATCCAGAAAAAAGTGAAAAACTAAAAGTGAAAAGTGAATTGAAAATCGGCAGAGCCAAAAATATTTTTCGTTTTTCATTCTTCATTTTTAAAGTGGATTGCTTCGGGCAAACCCTCGCAATGACGAAGGAAAACAATTGAAACAAATAATATGAATAATCCATTAAAGATAAAACATATAGCATTGCTCGTTCCGCCCAATTCAACACTATTGACGGCAGCAGGGCCTTTGGAAGTATTTGCTAAAGCAATAGACCTATTTGATGGGGTGCAGCACAATGTCGATTTCAAATATCAGGTACATGTAGTATCTATGGGAAAGGAAAAACAGATAAACACATCTTCCGGCCTACCGATATTGAGTGAAGGATGTTATACCGAAATCGATTACCCGATAGACACTCTGATTATAACAGGATTAGCCCGCCATTTCGATTCCGACCTGAGAAGTAAGATGCTGGATTGGCTAAAAGAGCAATCGGGTGCAATACGCCGGATATGCTCAGTTTGCTCCGGTGCATTTATTCTGGCAGAAGCGGGACTTCTGGATGGCAAGAAAGCCACTGCCCACTGGTCAAAAAATGAGGAACTGGCTCTGATGTACCCTGAAATAGATGTGCAGATAGCCCGTATTTTCATCAAAGACGGCAAAATATATACTGCTGCCGGAATAACGTCGGGTATGGATTTGGCTTTGGCATTAGTGGAAGAAGATTTGGGGCAATCTTTTGCCTTGCAAGTCGCCCGATGGCTGGTTTTGTATCTGAAACGTCCCGGAAATCAATCACAGTTCAGTACATATCTGGATTGCAAAAGAATAGGCAACCCTATCATCCGAAAGGTCTGCGAATGGATTCTGGAACATCTCCGAGAAGACCTGTCGGTAGAGCGACTTGCCGAATACGCAGCAATGAGTCCCCGCAACTTTGCCCGTGTTTTTGTTCGTGAGTTGCGTGTTACTCCGGCAAAGTTCATCAATAAACTGAGAGTGGAAAATGCCAGTCAACATCTGATAGAAACTCAACTGTCGGTAGACGAAATAGCCGATTATTGCGGACTAAAAACCGGAGAAAACCTGCGCCGTCAATTCCTCAGCCTGCTAGAGGTTACTCCGGCGCAATATAGAAAGAGCTTTCAATCATCGTTGTGCGACACAGAGATGCAGTATGTATAGTAATAGATAAGGGAAAACAGATGAAGATTCCTTTCTTCTGGATTGCTTCACTACGTTCGCAATGACGCTCGGATTTAGATATCATCGTTATTGCGAGGGTTTTCCCGAAGCAATCCAGAAGAAAGAGGGCTATTTTCAAGCATTTCATTAAAACAAAAAAGACCGAATCTTTCAATTCAGCCTTTTCTTATTATATATCAATGTATCAATTACATTTCAAGATCTATATCAAACTGTTCGTGCCAAGGCAATCCCTGTTTGTTTAGCTCTTCCATAAACGGATCGGGATTAAATTCCTCAACATTGAATACTCCCGGTTTGCGCCACAAGCCTTTCATAAACATGATAGCACCGATAGTAGCAGGCACTCCAGTTGTGTAGCTCACGCCCTGTGCTCCTGTTTCTTTATAAGCAGCCTCGTGCGAACAGTTGTTGTACACATAGTATGTACGTTCTTTTCCATCCTTGATACCCTTGATGCGGCATCCGATAGACGTTTCGCCTGTATAGTTTTCTCCGAGTTCGCCCGGATCAGGTAATACAGCTTTGAGGAACTGGATAGGAACTACTTCGACACCATTGTAAATAATAGGATCGATACGGGACATACCTATATTTTGTATCACTCGCAGGTGAGTCAGGTACTCCTGTCCGAAGGTCATCCAGAAACGGGCACGCTTCAATGTAGGGAAGTTTTTCACCAGCGATTCCAGCTCTTCGTGATAAATCACATACGATTCTTTCGGCCCGATATTCGGATAGTCGAGAGGTTTATGTATGGCGTGCGGCTCAGTTTCCACCCATTCTCCGTTCTCCCAGTATTTTCCTTTCTGAGTAACTTCGCGAATATTTATTTCAGGATTGAAGTTAGTTGCAAAAGCTTTTCCGTGATCCCCTGCATTACAGTCCACAATATCCAGATAATGCATTTCATCGAAATGATGTTTCGCTGCATAAGCCGTAAACACGCTTGTTACACCCGGATCGAATCCGCAACCAAGAATAGCAGTTAGCCCGGCTTCTTTAAATCTGTCCTGATATGCCCACTGCCAGCTATATTCATATTTCGCTTCCTCTTTCGGTTCGTAGTTTGCTGTATCCAGATAGTTTACTCCGCAAGCCAAACAAGCATCCATGATGGTCAGGTCTTGGTATGGCAAAGCCACATTGATAACCAGATCGGGCTTGTACGAATTGAAAAGTTTTTTCAGGTCTTCCACATTGTCTGCATCCACCTGCGCTGTTTGTATTTTGTTTCCACCTATCGCTTTAGCAATAGCATCGCATTTCGACTTGGTACGACTGGCAAGCATTATTTCAGTAAACACATCGTTGTTCTGCGCCACTTTGTGAGCCACAACTGTGCCTACCCCACCAGCCCCGATGATTAAGACTTTTCCCATTTTATGATCTTCTGATTTAATAAAGTAAAAATTTTTATGAAACAAAAATACGATTAAAATATGACAAAGAATAATCCTGATATTTTTTTAATTGAGAGCAATTAGACTGCCCACCCACAACAAAATAAACAATATGAGAAAATAAACGTTATTTACATACCAAATTAATCAAATAATATTCATTTATTTGCATTTGGAATTAAAAAACACAATATGAAAAGCATTCTGTTAAGAAAAAAGCTTATAGAAGATTCTTTAGCCAGAAGCAACGAAAAGGACGGACTAAAAAGAACCCTTGGCACCGGAAACCTTGTTGCATTAGGCATTGGAGCCATTATAGGCACAGGAATATTTGTCCTCACAGGAACGGCGGCAGCCAATTATGCAGGACCTGCACTTACCATTTCGTTTGCTATTTCGGCCTTAGGCTGTTTATTTGCCGGATTGTGTTACGCCGAATTTGCATCCATGATTCCCGTTGCCGGAAGTGCCTATGCTTATAGCTACTCCACTTTGGGCGAATTTATAGCATGGTTTATCGGATGGGATCTTATACTTGAATATCTGTTTGCCGCAGGCACTGTTGCCGTAGGATGGTCGGGATATGTCGTCAGCCTGTTCGACAGCATCGGCTTGCACATACCTACTTCCATCGCTCATTCCCCTGTCGGTTATACAGTTCAGGAAGGTTTCTATCTCACAGGTAGTGTTCTCAATTTTCCTGCAATGTTTATTGTTTCCTTGATGTCTGTTCTGCTCGTATTAGGAATAAAACAATCTGCCACTCTCAACAACCTGATTGTAATCATCAAAGTTGTTGTTATCTTATTATTCATCGGTTTTGGTATTGCCTATGTGTCAACAGACAATTGGGTACCATACATTCCTGCCGAAACCAGCCCGGGACACTTCGGTTGGTCGGGTATATTGCGAGGCGCAGGAGTTATATTCTTCGCATACATAGGGTTCGATGCTGTATCGACCGCCGCACAGGAAGCTAAAAACCCACAGAAAGATATGCCCAAAGGCATCTTATATTCCTTGCTGATATGTACGGTGCTATATGTAGTAGTAACGGCTGTGCTAACAGGGATCGTTCATTACTCGGAACTAGATCATCCTGCACCGATAGCTTACGCAATAGACAAAGTGGGCGGAGCCTTGCAATGGTTATCACCACTGATCAAAATAGGTGCTATCGCCGGATTGAGTTCAGTAGTACTGGTAATGATGCTGGGACAATCGCGTATATTTTATTCCATGTCGAAAGACGGTTTGCTGCCTCGTTTCTTCTCGGGAGTCCATAAACAATACGGAACTCCTTACAAATCGACTATATTGACAGGTTTTGCTTCGGCTCTCATCGCAGGGATATTGCCGATCAACATATTAGGAGAATTGGTATCGATAGGCACTTTGATGGCCTTTGTCATAGTCTGTATTTCTATTATTGTGCTACGCAAAACAAATCCGAGTATCAACCGTCCTTTCAGGACTCCATTAGTGCCGTTAGTACCTATTCTTGGAGCCGGAATCTGTTTAGTTCAAATGTTATATCTTCCTTGGGATACATGGTTGCGTCTGATAGTCTGGATGATTATAGGTTTTATTATCTATTTCGCTTATGGCATCAAACACAGCAAGCTTAATAATAAGTCCTAATAATATAAATCTATTCTTTTTATTTTAATAAACACTCTCAAAATAGCCTTCGGGCTATTTTGTTTTTTGGATATATACGAAGAAATCGTCTAGAGTTTTTCTTTATACGCTATTTTGTCATTTGTATTTTATGCCTCTATATTTAGCGTTATTGCGAACCGCTTGTGGTGAAGCAATCCAGAAAAAAGTGAAAAGTGAAAAGCTAAAAGTGAAAAGTGAATTAAAAATCGGCAGAGCCAAAATCTTTTTCGTTTTTCATTCTTCATTTTTAATTTTTAAAGTGGATTGCTTCGAATAAATTCTCGCAATGACGCAGAATGGCAATAAATATTTTAAGTTACTTATGTAAAAAGTCTAGACGACTTCGAAATAAAAGTAGAGGAAACACTATGCGATTGATTCTGTTCACATATTTTAAAACAAATATGCCATCAAGTGAAAAGAATGTGAATAAAATGATTTTATGTAAAATTGAAATGACAACGATTTAAAAACAAATGGCTTTAAATAAGCATTTTGAGCGTTAATTTTATTTTAACTTTTTAATACAGTGAGGTTAATTTACGTTTAAAAAAGATAAGCGTACTTATTTTTTTCTGTCACAAAATTACTATAAATATTAATATTGTTTATATTTGTCGAGACATTTATAGAAGAGTCTGGTGCCATTACATAATTGATAAGAACTGCGAATTTCACAGGTTAGCAAAAATTTACTATTATTAGGATTTTTACTTTCAATGAATTACATCCGTGATTCCATGAAATTAGGTAATGCATATTATTAAGATTAAAGAATAAAATAAAAAACTAATATAAATAAAAGAAGCTTATGTCACAAATAGTTGGGCATGTGTCTCAGATTATCGGACCTGTAGTAGACGTGCTTTTTGACACTGATAATCCGGTACTGAATCTTCCGAAGATTAACGATGCCCTTGAAGTTAAAAGACCCGATGGTCGTTCTTTGATTCTCGAAGTAAAACAACACATAGGCGAAGACACCGTGCGCACTGTCGCTATGGATAGTACAGACGGCTTAAGTCGCGGCTTGCAGGCCATTCCTCTGGGTTCACCTATCAAAATGCCTACGGGCGATCAGGTGAAAGGACGCCTCATGAATGTGGTAGGTGACACCATCGATGGTATGAAACCGATAGAAAAAGCCAGTGGTAACCCTATCCACCGCGAA
>POVV01000499.1_pt1 | contig 24297 bp, 15 predicted proteins | sample 1560271 | NCBI WGS metagenome assembly POVV01 (sample SAMN08337232, study PRJNA429181) | Bioreactor metagenome, whole genome shotgun sequencing project. | biome: cows' rumen and soil; feature: anaerobic; isolation source: anaerobic chemostat enrichment culture, galacturonate as sole carbon... | reverse complement strand
ATCTCAATTACGGCTTTAATCTTCTGCTTATTGACTTGCGGGCTCATGGCGAAAGCGGCGGTAATTCGGTCACCTGGGGCAATTATGAAAAATATGATCTTGATCAGTGGGTGGATTGGGTTGGCAATCGTTTTCCCAAAGGCATGATCGGTGTTCATGGAATTTCCATGGGCGCAGCGACCGCGCTCATGCATGCTGAGCTCAATGAAGCCAATAAGCGTGTGGCTTTCTATATTGCCGATAGTTCCTATTCTGATTTTGAGTCGTTATTAACGTTACAAATGGAGCAGCGGCTGAATCTTCCGGGAAAAGTGCTGACAAAACTGTTACTGCCATACGCCAATGTTGTTGCCTATTTCGATGCCCGCTTTACTTTCCGTCAGGCATCCCCGATCCGGTCAGTACGCAATATAACCACGCCGGTTCTCTACATTCATGGTGAAGCTGACAAGCTGGTTCCTGCTTCCATGTCGCTGGAGCTTTATCATGCCACCAAAGGTCCCCGGCAAATATATTTGTTTGCAAACGCCGGGCATGTAACTGCTATTTTTAATGACCGCTATCAGTATGGCGGAATAGTGCGAAAGTTTGTCCAGGCAATTGAAACATAAAAAAAGAAGCTTTGCAACAGCAAAACTTCTTTTTTTAGTCTGCCACTTACAACAAATTTTCTTCCAGCAGGCCCTGTTCAAACAGCTTTTGCATCGAGGACGCTGCCGCCAGAACATCCTGGCCCTGGACCGCAGTTTCCTCCAGCACGCGTCCCAAAGTCAAAATTCCCTGCGCGATGAGCCGGCCAAGCGGAACCAGGTGCGGAGCTCCTGTCAGCTTATGCAGCCGATAGGTGCTGCGAAGCTGGAATCCTGCCGGCAAAGCAGCAAACTCCAGATCTTGCCGGAAGGCCAGCCTATCCTCTGACGCCAGATGCTCAGGCATGCAGGCTGCCATGGTCTTAACAATAAAGTCATCCAGTTCCGCCGCATCAGCAAAATCTCCTTCAGCATGGATACGGTAGCCCAAAGGCCAGCGCTCTGACGGCGGACAGGGACTGATCAGGCGTACCGAGCGCTCCACCATATTTATCAGGTAGCCGGACAGGCAGCAAATGGTATGGGTAGTAACAAATTTGGCCTGAGAATCGGCTGAAACACTTGGGCGGTTGCGGCCTGAACGGGCCATAAGCCGGGACCAGGTGTCCGAATGCTGGAGAATAAGCTCTGTCAAAGCCAAATCCTCAGCAGAAAACTCCTTATGCACCCGGCGCAGAAGCTCTGTCGAATGAATGGAAAAGCGATCCGATGCCGTGACATGTTCACGGCGGAGCCGCAGCAATTCCCGTGTCCAGTCAGGCTTGCGCAGCGGGGCTGCCGTGGTGGTCTGCGGGTAAACACCCATTATCCTGCTATAATCGGCCATAAACTTGAAATAATCAGAGTTATCACTGGGTTCGGTCGCCCAGTAGCACATCCCGGCCCCTGCCGCAGTGCCAAGGCGCGCTGCCGCTACCTTGAGGACAGTCTGCCACAGCCGGGCATTCTCGTCAGTATACGGCAACACCTCCTGCAAAGGTTCGGCCGCAAGGCCGCAGAAGGGGCAGCCCAGGGAACACCCCTTGCTCAATTCGAACACGGCAGTCGCATGAACAATGGCCGCATTGGTCTCCTGACCCAGTTGACTTTGGCAGCGGTTTACCTGACGCCGGCGCCAGGCATTAAACCGGTGGCTGGGAGTTTTGTCCCCCTGCTGACGCCAAAGCTCCCGCATCCCGGCAGCCGCCTCGCAATAGCGCCGCCACAACAGAGCCTGCGGCTTGTCTGCCAATTCTGCGGTTGGGACTTCCTCCAGCATAAACTGTTCCGGAAACAATACCGCCAGCTGTTCCGGCTTCACATTGGCTATTCCCCTTGCTTGCAGCAGGGCTTCCCACCCGGCGGCGTCCTCCTGCAGTGCCGCATAAAATTCCGTATCGCCGACAACACATTCGAAAAAGCGTTTGATATGGGGAATCAGTCTTTTTTCATCTGCACTGATTTGGGAATTGAAATCACCGCAAAAGTACAGTTCGTTCATACTACGTCACCACCCCTTGGTAAGTTTCCCTTTAGCGAATGGCTACCCGCTCTTATCTGCAAACCGGCCCGGGCGCTGCTGACGCCCGGGCCGCGAAAATCAAAGTCTTTTTAAATCACGACTACCTTTCCCAAAACTATGGAAACACCGCCGGCCACCTTGTCCAGCTGTTCTTCAGACAACTCAGCCGATGTGGCACTGGCTTCCAGCTCGGCAAGCGTAAAATTATAGCCCTTGGCATTGGCATAAGCCACAATTTTCGCCAGATCATTACCGGCATTCTTTACTTCTTCCAGCATTTCCTTGTTCTCATTAAGATCTTTGTTAAAGCGTTGGATTTCACTCATTATCCGTTCTCCTTTTCCTTTATATTTGGGTCGAAGGAATGTCATCCACCGGGACCCTGCCGGAAAATGGCTAACCGGGGAGCAGCCATTTCTATCATTAAATACGTTATAGTGCAGTTTTCATTACACAGGCTGACCAATATTTTTTCGTGTGACAGGACAAACATAGCCTTTCCCCCAGGATGTTTAGTAAGATTGTCACACTGCTAGCGGCAAAAAGGGCATTTCCCCTGCATCCCGCCCCCACTCGCCCCGCAGCGGGGGCAAATGGCTCCCGCTCCCGGTCCTGCGGCAGTCACAAAGTCCAACTCTTCTTCTGTCAATTCCCCCTCCGGTCTGCCAGTGCCAGCCACAACAGTCAGACTGGCGATACCTGCCGGCGACAGTCTGTCCAAAAGCTGTTGCCGCAACCGTTCCCTGATTTTGCCGGTGCTGTGGCAATCAGCGGCAGCCATGCTTTGGGCCAGCCTGATAAGTCCGGCCATCTCACTGTCCGCTACCGGCCCAAGGTCTTTTTCTCCTGCCAGAATCCGGTCTAGATAGCTCAGAAACAGTTCAGCCTTAATCCCCTCTGTCATCAATACTCAACCCCCCGGCTTTCCAGAATCAGGCGCAACCGCCGCATGGCCCGGAACAGGGTAACGCCTGTATGGCTTTCGCTGATGCCGATCATGCCGGCAATCTCCCGGTTGGAAAAACCGCTCCAGAACTTGAGGGCAATAATTTCCCGCTCCCGCGAGGATAAGGAAGCCAAAGCCTCCTGCAAATGCTGCCATAATTCACGTGAGGCTGCCCTGTCGTCAGGCCCCGGCCGGGAATCGGAAATGTCGGGAATTGCCGCCAGCGGCGTAGCGGACCGTGAGTTCCGGCGATAATAATCAATCACCGTGTTGCGGGCTATAGTGAATATCCATACCGGCAGGGGAGCCTGTTGTGCATGATAGCGGTGCAGACCGGCAAAAAGTTTGACAAAGATCTCACTGCTCAAATCGTCTGCGTCATGATAGTTGTTCACCCGGTAAAGGACATAATGGTATATCCGCGAGAAGTAATCCCGGTAGATTTCGTCAAAAAAACGGTTAGTGTCATCATCCGGCTTAAGGCATACCCTGTCCTCCATTTGCGTCAGCCTGATCATCCTCCTAATCCTCCCCCTGAACCAATATCCCAGCCTGACCGGCTTATCCTTCCGCCCTGAATACGGCAAGCACCTTATCGGACTATATTTTAATTATAAAAAGACGTCTGCCACCAAAACTGCCGCCAGCCGCCAATTTTCAGCAATCGCAGCCAGGATTCGATTCCGCCTGCACCGCCGCCGCAAAGCAGCAGGAAATTTGTCCTGCCGGCCATAAGTTCGGCTCGATATTGTTCGAAAGTTCGCTTATAATGAAAAAAAGAAGTTATTTGCAGCGGAAGGCCGCGCAGGCCGTAAAGGAGGCGACAGGGTTGCACTATATTACGCCCAAAGAAGCGGCGGCAAAGTGGGGGATATCCCAGCGCCGGGTTCATACTCTCTGCCAGGAAGGCAGGCTCAGGGGTGTGGAGCGCCATGGCTGGACCTGGCTGATTCCGGCAACAGCAAACAAACCGGACGATGCCAGAATTAAATCAGGCCGTCACATTAGGCCAAAAGCCCAGCTGCCGCTTTTGCCGACAGGTGACGGCATCATTTTCCGTTCGCGCCTGGTAGAGAATTTTCGCCCTCCCGGCAGCAAGCTCACCTATATTCATGCCGGCGCAGGGTACGGAAAAACCACCCTGCTGCTGCAATATGCCCAGGGCCGGAATGATGTGGTCTGGCTGTCACTGGATGACAGGGACAGTGATATACCGTATTTCCTGTGTCATCTGGAGTCGTCCCTGCGGGAAAAGTTAGGGAAACTTGAGTTTTATGCCGCAGACTTTATCCCCTTTGCCCAAAGCGAACGGTTAGCAGCCATCCTGTTACCCGCCCTATTGACGGCCATCGGCCAGCGAAGACTGTCCATCCTTATAGATGATGTTCATATACTTCATAACCCTGCCATCACCGCCTTGCTCACAGGCTGGGCAACGGCTTGCCCGCCTACCCTCTCTCTGGTCATGGCCAGCCGCCATGAACCGTGGGATGGGCTGCTGCCTTTGAAGCTGACCGGCAAAATGGCTGAATTCACTAAGCAGGATTTATGTTTCAACCGGGAAGAGGCTGAACATCTTCTGGGTTTTTGGGATGATACTATCTACGAGGCTACCGAAGGCTGGACATTAGCCCTCCAGTCCTACCGTCTGGCGGCAAAGGGCGGCAGATCCCTTCCCGCAGCAAGGCTCTATGCCGAACAAGACCTCTACCGCTATCTCTTGCAGGAGATCATAACGCAGCTGCCTGCCGAGACCCAGTTTTTTTTGAAAGCTACTTCCGGTCTGCCGGTACTGGAACCCGCCTTTTGTGATACCCTCCTTGGCATCGGCAACAGCCGGGAACTCTTGGAAAGCCTTGTCCTGCGCAATATTTTCACGGCGCGCCATTCTGACTCAATCTATTGCCACCACGCCTTATTCCGATCCTTTTTGCAGCAAATTAGCGAGGGACTGGACAAGGAAATCCTGCAGAAAGCCCTGACCCTCTGTTACGCAGGCGGGAATTATGTACAGGCCGCCGAGTATGCCCTGCTGCTGGAAGACAGCCATGCGGTTCAAAATTGTATCAGCGCCATGCTGGCTCTGCCTTTTGCCTGGAACTGCAACCACCGCCTGAAAAAATACTTTGACTTTCTGGAAAAACACGCTGCCGGATTATCCCCCCGGGTTATGCTGGCCAAAGGCATGGTTTTATCCGATCTGGGAGATTTTCATCAGGCGGAAACCTATTTACATGCTGCTATTCCCCATTTAAGCGGCGATGAGCAAAGCCTCTACCGGTACGCTATGACCCATATGGCCAGAGTCCTCCGCAACAAGGTCTCTTTCGCGGAAAGCACCCGCTGCCTTGACGCCCTGCTGCCTTTGCCGCCGGACGCGCCTATGCAGGATTGGTACGCTGTAGTCATTGAAAAAATCTACAATCTGACCATGACTTCCCGGCTTAACGCAGCGCTGGAACTGACTATGACCATGGTGGAGCAATGCCTGAATACAGGAGCGGTCGGGGTAAAGGCATGGTTTGAACGATATTTGACAACTATTTATTTTTACCTGGGAGATTATAAAAGCTGTCTGCAAGCTTATGAAAAATCGCTCTCCATCCCCGGCGAGGAGCAGGACTGGCTGATGCGCCACAGCGTAGGTGCCTACGCAGCCAAGGCTTACCAGATTACCGGCCAGGGAGAAAAGGCACTGCCCTTGCTGGATGCAGAACTGGCACGCCTGAAACAACTGGGGCTGTACGAAGAATACAGCATATACTATCTCATTTATATGGAGATTCTTCATGCGGAAGAGCTCTTAAAACGGTATTGCGGCCTGCCCTTCGATTTTTCCATTATTGACCGGCATCTCGTCCTGGCGAAGGAATATGCCGTTTTGAACCGCAGTACCCGCGATCATTACTTGTTCATAAACATCTGGAAGCTCTGTGCCGGCCTGCTGGCACAGCCGGACAAAGCCAGTCAGTCGATCAGCGAAATCCTCACTCTCCTGGAAAAGGCAACACCTTTTTTCCAGACCCTGGCCTATGGGCGGATGGCCAATGCCTTGGATACACTGGGGCTGGCCGGTGAGCAATGCAAGCATTTTTTCCGCCAATCCATCCGGATTGGCGAAGACATTGGCAGCTATGCCTACGCGGCTGTCGCCTATGGCAGTCTGGCAGCCATTTACCTGCGGGAAGGAGACAGGGAGACAGCCCAAAAATACACCCGGCACTTTTTGGAGCTTTGCCGCCAATACGATCACCGCTATTACCTGCGTTTCAAGCCCCTTTACGCCCCAGTCCTCAAACTGGCGGCAGAGTGTGGCATTACCCCTGAATTCACGCAGGAAATGCTGTCCTATGGCGGCTATACGGTGGAACGGGTTTATCTGCATACGCTGGGCGCTTTCTCTATCGCTCCTGCTTATGACAGGAAAAGCCGGGTTAAGATCCGCACACAAAAAGCACGGGAGCTTCTGGCCTATTTGCTGGAACACCGCACGGGGGTTACCAGGGAGCAGGTTTGCCGGGATGTATGGGAAAACAGCGAGGCCAATGCCGCCAATCTGTTCCATACCCGCCGGGGTGAAATCCGGCGGGCTTTCGAAAGTCTGGGAGCGGCCAATCCTGTTATGTATGAGAATGGCTTATACCGCCTGAATGTAGAGGAAATGATCTGTGATCTCGACCTGTTCCGGCAGGCAGCGGCGGAATTCCGTCGGCAGCCCGAGCCTGCAACTGCCCAAAAGGTGGTTGACCGTTATACCGGCCGCTATCTGGACGATATGGAAGCACTGTGGGCCGAAAGTGCCAGGCTGGAGTACGAGGACAGTTTTCTGGCAGCAGCCGAAACCCTGCTGGCAAGCTACCGGGCGTCAGGGGAAAGGGCCAAGACCAGGGAACTGCTTCGGCGTTGTACCGCCCTGAGCTACCACGGTCATACGGTACTTTAGCCTGTATGTTCTGTTAGACCAAAAAAGGAACTTCTCAACAGAAGTTCCTTTTTTGGTGCATTAAGCAACTAAACCATGCAGTCTGTCTATGCCATCTGCCGGTGCGCAAGTTCGGCAAACAAGCCTTTTTCCGCCATCAGTCCGGCATATGTGCCACGCTCCACAAGCTTGCCCTTATCCAATACATAAATAACATCGGCGTTTATCACCGTACTCAGACGGTGCGCCACAACAATGCGAGTGGCTTTCAGCCGGCTAAGACTTTCTGTCACCATGGCCTGAGTCCTGTTGTCGAGCGCGCTGGTGGCCTCATCAAACAGGATAATCCGCGGCCGGTGGACAATGGAACGGGCAATCAGGATTCGCTGCCGTTGACCGCCGGAAATATTCGAAGCTCCTTCGCTGATTATGGTATGCATCCCCATGGGCATAGCACGGATGTCCTCGGCCAACCCCACCATTTCCGCCGCCTGCCAGGCATCATCGATGGTCAGCGGCAGCGAACCGGTAATATTGGTGAGGATATCGCCGGCCATCAGCTGGCCGTGCTGCAGCACCACGCCCATCTGCGCCCGCACGGAGGCGACATTCACTTCTGCCAGTTCCTGGCCATCATAGTAAATGGAGCCTGTCTCCGGTTTTTCAAACCCCAGCAGCAGCCGCAGCAACGTAGATTTTCCACTGCCGGAAGCCCCCACAAGGGCAATACATTGTCCCGGAAGCACATTTATGGATATATTGTGCAGTACCGGCGGCAGGTCAGGGTCATAACGGAATGAAACATTGCTGAGCTCAATCCGGCCACTCAATTCACCGGCCTCGGCCTTATCCTCGCTTGTTTCGGGCTCAGTCTCCAGAATAGGGCGCAGCCGTTCCAGCTGGGGCACAATTTCAAGCAGGTTGGTGCTCATCGATACCAGTCCCGTCAAGGTGGCGTTACAGCCGGTTAGCGCCGCATAGAAGGCCATAAATTGCGGCAAGGTTATGAAGGCTGTTTGTGCTCCGGTTCCTTGGTCAAACCAGTCCATCGTCAGCCAGAAAATCAGCATGGTTAGCAGCACCGGCTGCAGGGTATTGACGATTTCCAGCCAATTGGACTGCCAGCGAAACTCCCTGTTCCATTTCCATTGCTCGCCAAACTTCCGGGACCATAAATAAAAAGCCTGGGCTTCCGCCCCTTGCAGCCGGAATTTACTCAGGCCGTTGAATATTTGGAGTATCTGACCGGCCGTATCACCCGCCGCTGCCATCAGCCGGCGTTTGGCTACCACCATTCGCCACTCTAGCAAGGCACTCACGCCAAGGTAAACAAACCATACCGCCCCCGCCACTAAAGTCAGCTTCCAGCTGTAATACAGCATGACCAGCAAGCTCCAGAAAGAAAATACGGCATTAAACACAGCCGACACCGCCGAGTGGGAAAGCAAGGCGAACCATTGGGTGACACTATACATGCGCTGAGCTAAATCACCGGCCTCATACCGCCGGAAAAAAGCAGCCGGCAAGGACAAGAGACGCAGCCACAAAGCGGCCTCGACAACCAGCCGTGCCCGGCTTTTGCATCTCAGCACAGCAACACCCCGGGCAAAGGCAACACCGGCTGTGGCAAAAGCGGCCACTGCCATAACCTGCACAACCATAACCAGACCCTGGCGGTCATTAATGGGAATAATGTGTTCAAAAATAGTCTGGGTGACGAACGGTGTCAAAACCGGAATAATACCGGCTATCATACTGATACAGACAATAGACCATACATCACCGGACCGGCATTGTTGGAGGATAAAGCTGAGCAAACCGGATAAACCAAGCGCTTTCCCGGGCAACCCGGCATATAGGGTGTAGGCAATAGGAGCAAGGCTGCGGGCGGTTTCTTCCCCGACCATCACCATTTCCTTGCTGTCAGGATCAAACAAGCGGTATTGGGACGGCGACACCGGCAATAACGCCACCAGCCGTCGTTCCGGTCCCCGAAAACCAATCAGCGGGCCGTTATCCCGCTGTTGCCAGCCCGGTTCCAGACATACCTGCCTGGCCTGCATCCCGGACAAGCGGACAACTCTTCTCAACATGGCGATATCCTGCCGCAGCGGGTCGGCGCCTGCCGGCAGGCGCACCTGCCGCTCCGCGATGCCCAGCCGGCCGGCCACACCGTCAATACAGGGGAGTGAGTACCGGCCTCCGCCACTACCGGCGACAATTCAGGCATATCGGTACGCAGCAGATGATTGGCGGCGCCGTACAACAGCCGTTCGCGCAGCCGCCCTCGGGCAGCCAACCGCTCACTGTCGCGCAGCTTCTCGCCGGCAAACCAGCCGGCCATCAAAGCTGCGAACAATTGATGGCAGCAGTCCAAAGGCTGCCAAAACAGCTGTGGCTTCTCCCTGCTCGCCGGCGAGAAAATATCGGCTGTAGATAAGCCCTGGAGTACGGCATCGGTTTCTGCCGCCAGCCAGGTTTGGTTAAGCAGCGGAACCGCCATAGCCGGCGGCAGGTACTCTGCTGTGCCGGAACCAAAGCTGACTTCTCCCGCCACGGCACGCGCCCAGGTTACGCCACGACCGGTTCTGACCGCCTGCCCTGCCGCCAGCGTCAGAGATTCGCCCGGTGCTAACAGCAAAAAGCTCCTTGGTCCTGCCTGCATTTCCACTCCGGCGAGCAATATTCCCAGCCAGGCCTCAATCCCGGATACTAGATTTTCCTGCCCGCATTCACCGGTGTCACAAGCCTTTTGCAAAAACTCCGCCCGCGACAGACAATATAGCCCGGCCCCTTGCACGGCGCTCACCATAAGCCGAACTCCGCTGTCCGGGGCCAGACCGAACAGTAATTGCCCCTCCCCGGCCTGTTCCAGAAAAAGCCGCCGGTAGTGCCGGCTGTTTGCGGCAGTAACGGCATAGACATCCACCGTACCTTCACTTACCTGCCATATTTTGTCCGGATCGTCCAGCCACACAATCCGGCTGTTATTTACTATTATCCGCCGCTCACCGGGCCTATTCGTTTCCCTGTCCATGCTTCCCCTCCACGGTCACTATTAAAACCAGAAGTCCGTAATTAGCAAACTGTCGTCAGCTTTCACCTATGCGAGCTCCGGCGCTGCTGCCGCCTGGGAGATCGGCCCCTGTCAGCCGGCATCATGCGCAACCAGCTGCCGGTAGGGCCCATCGGCTGCCATTAGTTCTTCGTGCCTGCCACGCTGTACGACTTTGCCGTGGTGCATAACGATAATCTCATCACAGTCTCTGATTGTGCTCAGGCGATGGGCAACCACCAGACAGGCACAGCCACGGCGGCGGATATTGCCAACTACCGCTTGTTCTGTCAGCGGGTCTAAGGCACTGGTCGCTTCGTCAAGCACAAGCACCGACGGGTTCACCGCCAGCGCCCGGGCAAGCTCCAGCCGCTGCCGCTGCCCGCCGCTGAAATTCCGTCCTCCCTCTTCCACCTTTGCCTCATACCCATTCTGCAGCGCAGTAATGTCACCGTGAATTGCGGCATCCTTGGCGGCTCGCACCAGCTCCTGCCGCGAAAGAGTGGCGTCAAACAGGGAAATATTGTCCGCCACCGTACCGGCAAACAAAACAATCTCCTGATCCACCGCCCCGACAGAGTTAACAACCACCTCCCGGGGAATTTGACGGCGCGGCAGGCCGTCAAACAACAGTTCTCCCAACCACGGCTGATACAGGCCGCATACCAGCTTGGCCACCGTGGACTTGCCACTGCCTGAGCCGCCGACCAGCGCCACCCAGCGCCCCGGTTCAATCGTCAGGCTGAAGTCTTCCAGCAGCGGCGCTTCCAACCGGCTGTAACCAAAGGTTACCTGTCTCAGTTCCACACAGCCGGACAGCTTGGCCTTGCCGATACCCTGGGGCGACACCTCAGGGTAGTTGTCCTGATCGACCGGATAGCGCGCCACATCGTCAAGACGCTGCATTTGCATCTGGGTCGTCTGCAGTGATTGGCCCAGATTGAGCAGGTTGTTCAGCGGTTCCTGAAATCTTCCCATCAGATTCTGAAAAGCCACAAAGATACCGGCAGTCATCAACCCGTCCATGATTTGAAAACCGCCTACCGCCATAATAGCGGCAGTATTCAAGCCGGTCAGAAATGCCGGCGCAAGCATGAGCGTTTGGGAAGAAAGCTCGATTTTTTGCTGTGTCTCCAGTAATTTACTCTGATAGCCTGCCCATTTATTAAAAAAGTCGCCTTCATTGCCGCTGGCCTTTAAGGTTTCGATGGTCTGAATACCGGCGATGGCCATACCATAGGCTTTGGCCGCATCCTGCTGGATTTTCATCTGCTGCTCGGTCATCCAGCGGAACATCAGCAGGAGAATGCCCGCATTAATCAGACTAAACACAATGCCGATAAAAGTCAGGCTCACATTATACTGAAACAGCAGACTCAGATAAAACAGCGCTATCAGCACATCCAGGATCACGGTGGCCGCCTGGCCGGTCAATACCGATGCCACCGTTTCATTGAACTGTACCCGGGAAGCCACTTCGCCCCCGTAACGCTGCTGAAAAAACTCCATCGGCAGCCGAAGCAGATGCCAGAAAAAGCGGCTGGACTCCCCGATGGTGAGTGCGCCCTGCCACCGGGTAAGACACCAGGAACGCAGCCAGGTCAGCGCCCCTTGCAGCACTGCCGCCAATCCCATAGCCAGCAGCAAACCGCCGATCCAGTCCGCATGCTTAAAGGACAGGACATCATCCAAAAATACCTGACTGAACACCGGGATGGCCAGTCCGGGGACAATCAGCCCGGCACCTGTCAGCAACGCAAAAACCAGGGATTTTTCCTGACCGTAAAGCCGCCTGGCCAAAACCGGGATAATCCCCTGCGGTGCCCCGCCTTGTTGAAAAGCCGGTCCGGGCTTCAGCCGGAGCGCGATGCCGGTAAAGGACGCGGTAAATTCCCCCCAGGTCACCGTCCGGTGGCCGGCTGCCGGATCATTCAGATAAACCAGTCTGTCTGTAAAGCCTTCTACTACGAGAAAATGGTTAAAATTCCAGTGAATGATCAGCGGCAATTCCCTGTCCTTCAATCCCTCCGCGCTGTCACGGAAGCCGGCACCCTCCATTCCCAGGCGCCGGGCGGCCTTCAGCATATTGCTGGCTTTGCTGCCGTCGCGGGACACGCCGCATTCCAGCCGCAGCCGCTCCAAGGGCAGGAACAGCCCGTAATAAGCCAGGACTATGCCCAGGGATGCAGCCCCGCACTCCACCGCCTCCATTTGCAAAACCGCCGGGGTTTTGACGCGTCGTGTTTCCGCCATGATCAATCACTCCGCAGCCACTGATTTAATTTCAAAAAAGCTTTGGCAATCGGTGCCTGCCGTTTCACCACAATATGGCCGGTGCAAGCCGTCCCTGCCGTAATCTTCTCCGGCGCACCATGAATGGAAGACCACAAATACCCCGTCTCAGTATCATTGTCCTTAATCAAATCGATCTGTACTTCCATGGCTGCGCCGCCGGTTTGCTGCAGCACCCAGGCGGTCAACTCCTTATTGCCTGTCCAGTTGGTCATACTGTCGGCCTGAACAGGATAATGGGATACGGTGCGCACCTGACCGATCAGACTGCCATATTCCGAAACGTCCACCGAACCTGGCGCAATCTGCGCCATCATCCCCGGCTTGATTTTCTTGCCGTCCAGCACCGGCACATACAGCAAGACCAGCATTTCACCCCGGGCGGCTTCATCGATGCGCACACTGAGCAGCGGCGTACCCGGTGTTAAAACATCGCCTACCCCGTCGGCTATCCAATCGGCGACAATCCCTTCCACCGGACTGATCACCTGGCTATTCCGTCTCAGTTTGTCCTGGAGCTCATTGAGGCCGGCTACCAGATTCGCCATTTCCTTGCGGGACATGGCAATATTGATCTCCTGGTTTACCCGGGCAATCTGCGCCTCCAAATCCGGCTGCTCTACCGTAGCCACAACCTGCCCGCGCTGCACCCGGTCGCCGACTTTCACCCGTATTTCCGCCAGCCTTCCACCGGCATCGGAGCTGATATTAACCAAACCATCGGCATCAATGATCAAGCCGCTTCCGTTAACTTTGGTGGCCATTACGCCGAAAACCGACCACATCAATGCGGAAAACACCAGCAGCAATACTGTGGCCAGGGCAATCCAGGCCACAGGTGTGGCGGGGGCAAACAAAGTATCTAATTGCTCCGGTGAACGCAGCTTTTCCAGCGCTTCCTGCCGGAATAAACCATCGGTTTGTTCTTGCCGCATAGTTTTGTTCTTTCCTTTCTACGGTTGCTGCATTACCTGTACTTTCATTCCTGGCTCAAACTCGGCGTATTTACCGACCACCACAACCGTCTCGTTTTCCGCCACCCCGGATTGCACCTCCACATATTCATCATCCTGTATCCCAGTTTTAATCTGCCGCCGTTCCAGCCGGCTGTCCGGACCGATCACAAACACAAACGGCGAGGTATCACCGATTACGGCCTCCTGCGGCACAGACAATACCTGCCGTTTGCCTGTGCCGTAAATCCTGATTTGATAATATGTGCCCGGCTCCAGCAAACCGGCGGAATTATCGATGTGATACTCCACGGTGCGGTACGGCGCCGGTGTAGCCAGCGGCGGCGATACTTCCGCAATTCGCAGGCTAAATTCATTTCCTCCGCCGCTATTCCCGCCTTTTATCGGGGAAACATAGGCCAGCTCCGCCACTTCGTTTCTTTTCACCGCCAGGATAAAGCTCCCCGCAAGCGGCTCCAATTGCTCCAGAACCTCGCTGGCAATATTCCTGCGAAAATAAAGGGAGGTCTGTTCGCTGAGCATTACCAGCGAATCCTCCATACGCACTACCGTTCCCGGCGAATGATACACCTGCATAACATCACCGTCACAGGGTGCTGCGATCTGTTGCTTCCTCAGCCGGGTAATCAACTCTCCCTGGTACGCCCGGGCTGAGGCTAACTCCCCTTCGGCTGCTCTCAGGCTGGTGGACGCCTCATCCAGCTGCTGCTGGGAAATCGCATTCTGAGCCGCCAGGGTCTGATACCGCCGCAAGGTATTCTCCCATTTCACAACACTGGCCTCGCAGGAACGAATTTTGCCTTCCGCCTGCAGCACTGCCGACGGCAGCACATCATTAACAATCTCTCCCAGCAGCTGCCCTGTCCGTACCCGGTCGCCCGGCTTGACAAAAACTTTGGCCAGAGTGCCGTCAATCTCAAAATGCACGTCCTGCATTTTTGAGGAATAGATATTTACAACCGGAAAGTAAACCACCGGCACAATGTCCCGGAACATAACCGAAGCGCCTTTCACCCGGACATACTGGGAAGCCGTCATTTTCGCCACATGAATATTGCTGCTGGCATTGACATAAATACCATACCCTGCCAATAAACCAATCAGGACAATTGCGCTGCCAAAAAACACATAAGCGTATCGTTTCGTCACGGCCCTCTCTCCCCGTACAGTATTGCCGGTTTATTGCTCCACGGTGCGTCGCCCCGGGTTAGTCATCAATCATAATGTTAATACGTTGAAAATTCGTTTGTATTACACGCTTGCCAATATTTTTTGTAAATGGACATAACGCGGGTAAAAGAACAAAAAAATTGTCATGCAGTGCCCACCATTTTTCCTAACAGGGATTATTCCTGGCCGTTGCATATTTTTATTCCAATGGGTATAATATAAGAAAAGGACTGACGTGTTGGTAGCACGCCAGCCTTCCAGACTGCCTAACCGGAAAACGGTTAGCCCAGGTCTACGGGATTAAAATAACCGCCGCACTTTGAGCAGTGAAGTGCCCCCCTTTTGTTAGACGAAAATAAGTCTAACAAAAGGGGGTTTTTCTATGGCCAAAAAGATGTACAGTGCGGAATTAAAAATAGAGATTGTTCAAAAATATCTGCAAGGAAATGTCAGTGCAAAACAGCTCGCCGAGAAATATCATATTGGTTCAAAGGCAGATATACAAAAATGGGTTGCAGCTTATCGGGAAAACGGTGTTTCCGGATTATGTACAACCCATGGAACTTATACTGGAGATTTTAAGATTTCTGTCGTAGAATATATGCATAACAAGGGAGCTTCCATCCGTGAAACAGCTGCACATTTTAATATACCTTCTCCACAGACAGTAAGTAAATGGGAGCGTATTTATTATGAGCAAGGCAAAGAAGCTCTGTGTGAAGAACGCAGAGGAAGGGCTAACAAAATGAAAGTTAAAAAGCCAAGAAAACCGAAAGAAAATGAAGATCTGTTGGCAGAAGTTCAGCGGCTTCGCATGGAAAATGAATACTTAAAAAAATTGAATGCCTTAATTCAAGAGCGGGAAAAATTAGAGAAACCGACAAAGTAGCTGTCATAACAGAATTAAGGCAGAAATATAAACTGGCAGCAGTACTTAAATTAGCGAAGATGCCACGCAGTACTTATTATTACTACGTTAAGCAGAAAAAGAAACCTGATAAATATAAAACAATCAAAGAAGAAATTACTGCTATTTACCACGAAAATCAAGGCAGATATGGATACCGCAGAATAACTTTGGAACTGCATAATCGAGGATACCGCATCAACCATAAAACAGTGCAACGACTGATGAAAAGGCTTCATTTCAAATGCATGGTCAGAATCAAAAAATATCGTTCCTACAAAGGGGAAAAGGGAAAGATTGCTCCAAATGTAATCCAGCGAAATTTCAAAACGGACGCACCTAACAAAAAATGGGCTACTGACATCACAGAGTTTGCCTTGTTTGGAACGAAGTTGTATTTATCGCCCATACTGGATATGTATAATGGTGAAATCATAAGCTACAACATCAGTGAACGTCCTGTTATCGGCCAAGTAATGGACATGCTGGACAAAGCCTTTGCGAAGATACCTGATGATACCAATCTTATTTTTCATTCCGATCAAGGATGGCAGTATCAACATAAGCACTACCAGTTACTCCTAAAGAAAAAGGGAATACAGCAAAGTATGTCCAGAAAGGGGAACTGTTTAGATAACTCTGTAATGGAAAACTTCTTTGGATTATTAAAATCAGAACTGCTTTATCTGAGGGAATTCAGTTCTATGGACGAATTTAGGATTGAACTAGAAAAATATATTGATTACTATAACAACAAACGGATTAAGAGCAAACTAAAAGGACTGAGTCCTGTACAATACAGGATTCAATCCTCGTTAGTTGCTTAATATCAATTTTTGTCTAACTTTTTGGGGTCAGATCATGCTTATCCCCATTTGCACAAGCTTGTCCTCATAGGATGGAATTCCGAGAGGCCGTTGCTCTCCGTTGCCCTTGGGGATGAATACCCGTTTTACCGGTTGAGGCTTATAGCTATGGCTTTTCAGTCTCGCGACTAGCTCGGCTATATTTTCATCCAAATTCCCTGCATATCCTTGCTTAGTAATCTGGTCTACTCCTGTCGCTTTATTGGCCTGTAGCTCTTGGTGGCATTCCTTCAACATTTCTTCGTTTAACAAGTGATAGAGTGAGGTAAATGCTTCTTGGGGCTTATGTTTCGACCTTTCTGCTATCTTTACCAATTGCGTTCTCACATTTTCTCTGTTCCTGTGCACAGTATGTGTTTCCTGTGGTAAAGTCAATGTTATGTACCCTCCTTTTCTCCAGCAGCATTACCTGCTATCATTAATACTATGAGGGTATCCGACCCCCTGCAGGTCATTTGAGTTTCTTCTTGTGATCGTCGTTACCCATACTCTGCGGTGCAGAGAACCTACAGGGTCTCACAGGTTTCCGTTTATCCATTGTATATCATGCCTGGCTCTAAGACCCCTGGGAAATCATCTCATCCTTGCTGGTGTTTCCTCGTTTGAGACGATGCTGTTTTCCTGGCATACGACCCAGTCAACTTTCCCTGTTTTATGACATTAAGAGGCTCAATCACTTTCAGGCCTGATACCTGACTGTCTACGCTTAAGCGTTGGGATTACTCCTAACGCTCCAAGACTCGCTACTAACTTCCCAACCGGATTTGTTAGGTGGAGATTCCATCCACTAAGATAAACGCAATTGCCTGTCCGCACCATATGTAGTCATAAAAACCACCCCCTTTCTAAAAAGGGTGTGGGCTAACCGTCCCCCGAGCAGCCTGTAAGGTTAGTATAACATATTTTTCCAAAGTGAAATAGACATTAATGCGGCTTCATTGTCAACTGAAGCTGCACTTTTATTTTTCCCGCTTCTAGCTAGCCCTAAGGTATATGCATATTCCAATAAACGGATTGCGTCTCACAAATTCTAAGCACATTGCCTATTATCAATAACAGCCACATCATATCTGTTAAAACTGCCCACGTATAAAACTATCATTTTTTTGCCTATATTCTTGACAATATCAGCTATACACAATATAATTTGAATTGTTCAATTAATGTAATGAGGTGATTTTTTTGGCCAGGCCGCCCCAAGATGCAAAGATTAAAATGGATGAAATCCTGGATGTAGCCGAACCACTGTTTGCCGCTAACGGCTACCGGAAAACAACCATCCGTGACATTGCCAAAGCGCTAGGCGGCGCACAGGGGCTGCTCTATTATTACTTTAAATCCAAGGAAGAAATCCTGGAAGCCCTTATCAACCGGCAAATCGCCCATTTTTGGGCTGATATCAGCACTATGGCATCGTCTGCCGATATGCTTCCGCCCCGTAAAATTGAATTCGTTGTACATACCTTTTTCCGGACAGCACACTATAAGGACGGTCTTTTTCTTGACTTTCTCCATGACGAAAAACATCTGCATATAAAGAATAAAATCTTTCAACAGGCAGCCCTTTTGCTGAAGCCTTCATTGTTGAGAATTATCGAGGAAGGGGTCCGCAAGCAATATTTTGCTATTACTCATCTTCCGGTTGCGCTAACGTTCATCATGTCTATCATGCTATGTTTGGCCGACACGCTGTGTGAAAAAATTCCGGATGAAGAAATGACCTACCACCTGCAAATGGCTAGCTCGCTTATGGAAAAAGCACTGGGAGTGCCTGAGAATACCTTGCACTTATCTTTAGTTACTGCCTGACACGGCACATGATTATCCAACCGTTTACTACGGTCTGGATAAATTTTGCCCATTAATTGAATTGTTCAAAGAATAGTAGTTGCCATTATTTTTTAAACCTTCTTCGTCCCATCCAATCGAGCTGTTTGGATGATTTTTCATATCCATTAATTGAACAGTTCAATTTTTAAAACATTGTGAGGTGCAACGTGCAAACCACCATGTGTCATTTTCTCATTGACAATATTCCTGTTGAAGCGTCCCCCTCTTTATCACACGAGGAAATTACAACTCTATTATATGACATCAGTCGGTCATAGCTTTTGGGAGAGCAGACAAAAATCATATCAAGGAGTGAATACTATGCCGCCATTATATCCAATTACAAAACTATCGGGAAAGAGATTGTATTACGGCCTGGCTGCGGCAATCGCAGGATTGTGCATCATCGGCTTCGGGTTCTGGAAACTTCACAGCCAGCCCCCAGCCGTTGCGGAAGAGATTCCGCTGGTGCGGACCGCGGTGATAGGCGCTGCCAATGCCTCGCAAAACTACCTTTATTCCGGGGAAGTGCGCGGCCGTTATGAAAGCCAGCTGGCTTTCCAGGTAACCGGAAAAATCAGCAGACGCAATGTAGAGCTTGGCAGTACGGTAAAAGCCGGCGATGTTCTTATGCAAATTGACCCGCGCGACCTTGAGCAAACGGTCAACACTACATCTGCACAAGTCTCCTCCGCCCAATCCCAGCTTAAGCTAGCGGTAAGCAACCTGCACCGCTATCGGCAATTATATGCACAGAACGCGATTAGCCGGGCACAGTTAGATCAATATGAAAATGCCTGTGAGGTCGCCCAGGCAGCCTTACGCCAAGCAACTTCTCAACATGTGCAGGGCGCCAACCAACTGGATTACAGTTTACTCTACGCCGACAAAGACGGCGTGATTTCCGCCATTACTGCGGAAGCCGGTCAGGTAGTCAGTGCCGGTCAGCCTGTCATCACCATTGTTCAGGAAGGAGAACGGGAAGCCGCGATCAGCGTACCAGAAAATCGCATAGAGGAAATCCGCAATGCCAGCCAGCTTACTGTTACTTTCTGGGCGCTCCCGCAGGCAACGGTAGCAGGCAAGCTCAGAGAAATCGCTCCTGTGGCGGATGCAATAACACGCACTTACAAAGTTCGCATCAGTCTAATTGACCCTCCTCCCCAGGTCAAGCTGGGAATGACGGCCAGCGTCCATCTGCCCAGCTCAGGCAATCAGTCCATAACCATGGTTCCTCTTTCGGCGATTTATCAAACCAATACCACCCCCTGCGTCTGGGTCATCAACAATTATACCGCCACTTTGCGCCCGGTACAAATCGGCCGTTTCGGCAATGGGCAAGTTCAGATTATCGACGGCCTGCATCCCGGCGATACGATCGTAACAGCAGGTGTACATAAACTGCGGGAGGGACAGACTGTACAACTAATGGAGGGAAATACTCCATGAAACAGTTTAATCTAACAGAATGGGCACTGCACCATAGACAGATTGTTTATTTCTTTATTGCCCTGCTGATTGCAGGAGGAATTTTCTGCTACCAAAATGTTGGCCGCATGGAAGACCCCGATTTTTCAATTCGCCAAATGGTTGTTACTGTTGATTGGCCCGGAGCGACCGCTCGCCAAGTCGAAGAACAAGTCACGGATAAAATCGAGAAGAAGTTGCAGGATACTCCTGGCTTGGATTTTCTGCGCAGCTATTCTCGACCAGGCAAGGCAATCATTTACGTCAATTTGAAATATGATGTCGTTACCAGTGCCCAGCTTAGGCCCACCTGGCTGGAGGTGCGCAATATGGTCAATGACATTAAACCCACTTTGCCGGAAGGTGTCCAGGGACCGTATTTCAATGACCGCTTTGATGATGTATTCGGTTGCATTTACGCGCTGACCGGAGACGACTACAGTTACGAAGATTTACGGGGAAAAGCAGAGAACATCCGTCGTATTTTTCTTGGTGTGCCCAGTGTCCGCAAGGCAGATTTAGTTGGTGTTCAATCCGAAAAAATATTTATTGAAATAGAAACCACCAAATTATCGCAACTGGGGCTGGCCCCTTCCGATATCACCGGTGCTGTCCAGGCGCAAAATGCCATGACTGCTTCCGGAATGATAGAAACTGCCTCCGACAATGTCTATGTGCGTATTTCCGGTATTTTTGAAGATATGGACGATCTGAAAAATTTGCCGATACGGTCCAACGGGCATACCTTTAGGCTTGGAGATATTGCCAAAATTGAACGCAGCTATATTGATCCGGCAGAACCAAAACTGTTTTACAACGGCCAGCCGGCAATCGGCATTGCTCTGTCGATGGAAAACGGCGGCAATATTCTTACCCTCGGTGAAAACTTAGACAAGACAGCCGCGCAAATCAAAAAAGACCTGCCACTGGGTCTGGAGTTGAATACCGTTTCCAACCAGCCAAAGGTTGTAAAGGAATCCATTAACGAATTCGTAAAGTCACTGACAGAAGCGGTAGTCATTGTACTGATCGTCAGCTTTTTAAGCCTGGGAATGCGTTCTGGAATGGTTGTCGCCTTTTGCATTCCCCTGGTTATTTTAGGTACCTTCATTTTTATGAAAGTATTTAGCATTGACCTGCACAAAATTTCTCTCGGCGCTTTGATTATTGCCCTGGGCCTTTTGGTGGACGATGCAATCATTGCCATCGAAATGATGATTGTAAAACTAGAGCAGGGCTGGAGCCGTTTTGACGCCGCCTGCCACGCCTACACCTCTACTGCTACTCCCAGGCTGACCGGCGCACTTATCACCTGTGCCGGCTTTGTCCCAGTCGGGTTTTCCAAGGGCAGCGCTTCCGAATATGTAGGCAGCATCTTTTCGGTAGTAACCATAGCCCTGCTACTGTCCTGGGTAGTAGCAGGCATGATAACACCCTTGTTTGGCTACCACCTGGTAAAAGTCGCCCCGGCTATGCCTGGTCATGATATATACGATACAAAATTTTACCGGAAATTTAAACAGGTGCTACATTGGTGTTTGACGCACCGCCCTCTGGTTCTGGGAATTACCACCGCCCTGTTTATCGGCTCCATGGTTCTAATGACTGCTATCAAGCAGGAGTTCTTCCCTCCATCCACCCGTCCCGAATTGCTGGTGGAGCTACGCTTGCCAGCGGGTTCTTCGTTAACAGCAACAGAAGAAGAAGCCAAACGTTTTGCGGCAGAGTTTGCCCAGGATGACAATATAGCCAATTTTACTTATTATACCGGGCAAGCAGCGCCGCGGTTTGTGCTTACTGCGTTTCCGCCTGACGCCGACACAAATTTTGCCGAATTTGTTTTTGTCGGTAAAGATCTGAAAGCCCGCGAACACCTCCGGGAAAAGGCGGAAAAACTTCTGTCCACACAGTTTCCCAATGTACGCGGCAATGTCAAGGTAGTCACTACCGGTCCATCCGACCCCTACCCGGTCATGCTCCGGGTCAGCGGTTATGACCATGACAAGGTTCGTGCCATTTCCCAGCAGGCGCAAGAAATACTCGCGGCCAACCCCCATTTGTATGATGTCAATCTGGAGTGGACGGAAAAAGGCAAAGTCATGCGTTTGACTATCGATCAGGATAAGGTAAGAATGCTGGGCCTGAACAGCCAGACCTTGGCCTCAAGTCTCGAAGCCCTGCTGTCGGGAACAAAAGTATCCGAGTTTCGCGAAAAAGACAAGACTGTCGGAATTGTGTTCCGGATTGCAGCCCATGACCGCAGCGATCTTGAGCAAATTAAAAACTTAACTATTTATACCGGTAACGGCAAATACATTCCCCTGGACCAAATTGCCACGATCAGCTATGACGCAGAAGATGGCAGTATCTGGCGGCGGGATTTAAAACCGACCATTACCGTGCAAGCCAATATTACCGACAAAATTACCGGTAACGATGCAACCTATGAAGCCTATGACAAATTAAAAGAACTGAAGGCTTCCCTGCCTCCCGGCTACACTATTGAGATTGGCGGCACGACGGAATTAAGTGAAAAAGCAACTCGCTGGCTGCTGCAGCCGGTGCCGGTTATGGTGATTATTATTGTCACACTGCTGATGTTCCAATTGCAGAATATCCCCAAAATGGTTCTGACCCTGCTAACTGCTCCATTAGGAGTCATCGGTGCCAGTTTAGCCCTGCTAATCACAGGTAAGGCGATTGGTTTTGTTGTACAATTAGGCCTGCTGGCCTTGGCCGGTATCATCATGCGCAACTCGGTTATCCTCATTGATCAAATTGAGCAGCATCTAAAGGCGGGTGAATCCATGTGGGAGTCTATTATTCATGCTACCGTTACCCGCTTCCGCCCTATCATGCTGACAGCAGCCGCCGCTATTTTGGGCATGCTCCCCTTGGTATCCAGCATTTTCTGGGGACCCATGGCAGTAGCCATCGCTGGTGGCTTATTGGGAGCAACGATATTAACATTACTAGTACTGCCAACGATGTATGCAGCCTGGTATAAGGCTGAGCCTGTCCTTGCCCGGGATAATCCGGCGAATAAACAGCAGCTTCACGGCTAGAGAGCAGCTCACCAATAATCAGATTTTGGAGCGCCAAATCCACGCGCTCTACCGGCTTAAGCTGATAAAAAAGGCTTTACGAAAGTATCGTAAAACCTTTGAATCGAATAATTCTTCCTCGTCCATTGCATTCACTAGTTCCGAACTATGGTTTGTATTTTTTATGATTTTTTCTGCGAATGTTCTCCGCTAAGATACTCAAGAACTGCGGAAACCTTCAGTTCTGCTAAGTATCTTTGATAGAATGTAAGATTATATAGCAAACTAAAAGCAAACTGAACCATTGTTCAATTACAGGTGGAATTGATGTCCGGAAAAAAGCTTACCGTAACTACTGCGCTCATAAGATATGAAACTTGGCAAAGGATGATTGGCTATGCAGCAATATGTAATCTTCTTTAACCAGATTAACCGTTCCAGTCTGCCTTTAGTGGGTGGAAAGGGATCAAATTTAGGCGAGATGACACAGGCTGGTTTTCCTGTTCCCAGTGGTTTTTGTGTTACCACTTTTGCGTACCGGGACTTTGTTGCCACAAGCCCGGCAATGGAGGCATTTTTTACGAAGTTAAGTAATATCGACGCTTCCGACTTACATCAGGTCAGGGAAACAGGCCAGGGTATTCGGGAGCATTTGCACCAAGTAGCAATCCCGGAAAAAATTACGGCTGAAATTCTCCATGCCTGGGAAAAAGCGGGGACAGAAAATTACTATGCCGTCCGTTCCAGTGCGACAGCTGAAGATCTGCCCAACGCCTCTTTTGCCGGACAGCAGGATACTTATTTGAACATTAAAGGCCAGGAAGAACTGCTGACACATGTCCGCAAATGCTGGGTCTCGTTATTTACCGACCGGGCCATTGTTTACCGGGCCAAAAATGGCTTTGACCACCGGGAAGTCTATCTGTCGATTGTCATTCAGCACATGGTGATTCCGGAAGTTTCCGGGATCATGTTCACCGCTGACCCGGTGAACGGCAATCGAACCGTTGTTTCCATCGACGCAAGTTTTGGCTTAGGCGAGGCGCTGGTGTCCGGCCTGGTAACGGCCGATTTATATAAAGTAAAAAATCATGTCCTTCTCAGCAAGAAAATAGCACGGAAGAAATTGGCCATTTATGCCGTGCCGGAGGGCGGCACCGTCACGCAAGAACTGTCAGCCGCGCAGCAAGAGCAGCAAGTACTGACAGATAGTCAAATCATTGACTTGGCCGGATTAGGCAAAAAAATTGAAAAGCACTATGGCCAGCCGCAGGATATCGAATTCTGTGTTGCCCAAAATGAATGTTATATTGTGCAAAGCCGGCCCATTACCACGCTGTATCCCTTGCCGGATATGCCCCAGCAGCCGGTGCGTGTTATGCTGTCCTTCGGCCATGCCCAAATGATGACCGATGCCTTTAAGCTGTTGGGGCTGTCGGTATTAAAAAACATGGTCTCACAGCGGCTCTTCAAAGCTGCGGGTGGCAGAATCTTCCTTGATCTGTCGGATATTCTTCACAATAAACTGGCCCGCCTGATTGTCCCGAAGGTATTGAGCAATGCCGATGAAGCCATGAGCCGTGCAATTGATGCCGTCGTTAAACGCCCCGAGTTTCTTAAAGGAAGACAGCTGCGGGAGGCAGATGCAGTAAACGCTTCCACCGTGGGAAAAATATTGATGCCGGTCATGAAGCAGGTTTGGACAATCCTTCGCAGCGGCGACCCGAAAGCAG
>POVV01000498.1_pt1 | contig 24414 bp, 17 predicted proteins | sample 1560271 | NCBI WGS metagenome assembly POVV01 (sample SAMN08337232, study PRJNA429181) | Bioreactor metagenome, whole genome shotgun sequencing project. | biome: cows' rumen and soil; feature: anaerobic; isolation source: anaerobic chemostat enrichment culture, galacturonate as sole carbon... | reverse complement strand
AAGCTGCCGGTGTTGGAGTGCATGAGAATATACAGCCGGGGTACATAGCCGAGCTCACTGGTGTAAATATCGGCGAGCCGCTCGTAATCATAGGAAATCCGTTCACGCATCCGGTTATAGCTTTCTTTCGGCACGCCGTATTCATCCCGGATATAGTCCATCAGATAATGATTATATTTACGGCCGAGATATGGCTGAACCCGGGAATGCTTTAAGGGATCCAGCTCGCCCAGGTAGTTGTCATAACGATCAAAGACATTGATAAAGGCCAGGCGGTAGCCGTTAGTGCCCAATTCCCAGAAGGTTGTTTTCTCCAATGCCTTGAGATCATCCGGTCGAAGAAATTTCGGGTCCTTTTTCTCAAAATTCTCGGGATAAGTGAGCATAGTCGCTTTAAAATTAAGTTGTTCCAGAATCTTTTGTGCAAAAATGGCAGTATCGCGTCGTCCGTCTTCAAACAGCAGGAATAATGACCTTTCCGGCAGCGGCGTGCCGTCTCTGTAGTAGGCAAGAATATCTTTTTGGCTGATGGTGACATAGCCCTGTGCTTTCAGTGCCTGCAGATGATCTCGCAGTCTTTTTATGCCAATCAGGGTTTGCGTGCCTGAGCGCTCTACGCCGAAATAGGACAAGGCAATAAAGCCGGTATCAAGCGTATCAGCTATGGCGGTGGTATGTCTGGAATAAGGCTGGTATTCTTTTAAGGTCATCAGCGCGGTGACTGCAACAGCCGCGATGAGGAACAGAATGGCAAACTGTATGATGAAGCGAAACCGTTTTTTCTTTTGTTTGCGGGCAGTTACATTTTTATCAACTAACATCGCTTAAGCCCCCGTAGTCGCTTTGGGTTTCTTTTTCATCCGCGAGAATATGTCGGCGGGAGTCATCCGGGTTCCCCAGTTGGCTTTATAGAAGGTGAACCAGGCAATGGGCATCTGCCACAATAGCACCGCCTCGTAATACAGGCAGAACAACAGGCCGTAAGCCCAGGTAGAGCTTCTGCGCAAGAGCAGTTGAGCCATACTCATCAACAAGGCCATCATCAACAGGCCCAGGAGAAAGGTGGTGGGAAACACCCGGTGCAATAACGGGATATACACTAAGTTGTATAGGACGATGAGCGGCGCGATCAGTGGCACCAACACACCCATATAAAAGGACAGGGCCATAAAGGGCTCCTTGCGCCACATGAACCGCGCGGCAATCAGCGACTCGCGCAGCCAGGAGCGTTTCCAGCGCATCTGCTGCCGTAAAAAGACGCTGTGCCGGTTGGGCACGATCGTGTGGCAGATGGCGGTATCCTGATATACGGTATGATGCTCGCGGAGAATGAAGTTGGTCATGCTGCGGTCATCGCCGAAGGTGGCTCTTTGTCCCAGGAAGGTCTGGCCCAGCCAGGAGTCGAGGTAGCGGAGGACTAAATCCTTGCGATAGCAGGCAAGCGGTCCCGACAGGCAGGTTACGGCGTCAAAATAGCTTTCCGCCGCCTTCATGATACGGAAGGAAATATAATAGCGCACCGATTGCAGCTTGGTCAGCGCATTGGTGTAGGTATTAGCCACGTCAGTCCGGCCGGAAACGCCGCCGGTATTCGCGTCCTTAAACGGCTGTACAAGATGGCGGACGGCAAAGGGATCCAGAAAGCTGTCCGAGTCGACAAATACCAGCAGGTCATGCTTCGCCATCAGAGCGCCTCGAGCCATGGCTTCACGCTTGCCAGCGTTTTTCTCCTGACGGACACAAAACAGCCGCTGCTCAATGTTATACCGCGCTTCCTGGCTCTTCAGCTCGTCGACAAACTCTGTGATCCGCTCAAATGACCGGTCGTTTGAGCAGTCGTCCACGACAATGACTTCAAGGCGGTCAATCGGATAATCCTGATTGATACAGCCGGTGATAGTCCGTTGAATCCACTGCTCCTCATTAAAGCAGGGAATAATCACCGTGACGCCGGGCGTGTATTCCTTATCAATGGGAACCGGGCGGTACAAAGCGCTGAACAGGTAACGGGTCAGGAGGAAGCTGGCTGCGATGATACTGTAGGTGTATAAGACTTTGTTGAATTTGAAGTAAACGACACTTTCCGCCCGCAGCAAAATGATAAAGGCGACAACGAAAAATAGGAACAGTGAAGCAGTGGTCAGCAGATAGCGGCCCTTCTTACGGTTCGAATACTCAGCCAGCGTTTCGGTAAATTCAAACGCCAGCTGTATTTTCCCGTCGGCCTGAGCAGAGCGGACATATTTGGCGGCAATACTGACCTTCATCTCATAGCCTTCCGGCATGGAGCCCGGCGTAATTTCAAACGCCAGAGAAACCTGATCCTCCAGCTGCAGCTCAGCGGCGGTTTCCGCCGGCACTTCAATCAGAATGCCGCTGGCGGAAATATCGACCGCCTGGCCGTGCCGGGATACTTTGCCCGAACCGGTTTTGAAACCGAGCTCAACCGGATAATTAACGATATAGCGCTTACCGATGCTTTCCGCCGAAATCAGCTCGCTCATATCCTGCAGGGTGGCGCTGTTCTGTAAGCGGCGTCTGTCGACATTAGAACGGACGCCATCCTTGTCAGGCACCTTGGACAGCAGGCGGCGATCAGACTTTGTTACCAGCAGAATATCCTGTTCTTCAGTGTCCGGCTGGATGGTTAGCTTCTTCATTCACACAGTTCTCCTGTTTCAGAAGTGTAAAAATACGCAGCAATATCTGATGCCAGAGGCTAGGGCTGCGCCAGACGCAGCGTTTTGCTGCGCTCCATCTGATGGTAGCCTTCCTTCAGATAGTCGGATAAGCGGCCGACCTTAAATTTACTGGGATCACTGTCCGCCTTGCCGGCGTTCGCGGTGAGGAGAATGTCGATCGCCATGGCGGTATATACCGAGGTATCGCTCATATGCAGGACGACAATGGCTCCGTTGCGTACTTTGCCGTCAGGGGTGTAAATCCCATTTTTGATAGTTTGAATCAGTTCGCTGACATTTTCTGCTTTGTAATCATAGCTGCTGATGGAGCCGGAAACAATATAGTCATGGCCGGCGGCAAACAGCTTTTCAAATCCCGGTTTGCTGATTGCCAGTGTCGGCGGGCGGAAAAAGCGGGTGAGGGAGGGTTTGCCGTCAACCGCCACGTCACCGGTGACGGCAGCCAGCTTCTGGTAGGCTGTGACGCTGTCCTGAAATAATTCTTCCGGCATCAGCGCCGGTGTTTGTCTGCCGGTTTGCGGATCGCGGAAGCTCATGACACGGTGCTTGTCGGAATGACTAGCGATGCCATGGCCTTCCGCTGCGATGGCGCGCAGCAGGTTAGGGTTATGCAGCACATTGTTTGTAATAATAAAGAAATCGCTTGACACCCGGTGCTTCCGCAGTACATACAGCAGCTTATTGATGGCGGCATCGGTTCCCCAGTCGTCAAAGGTCAGGAAGATAACCGGTTCCTGTGTGTGAATCTGACCGAATTTATCCAGACGCCGTTCGTCCATTTTCGAAAAGGCGTACATGCGGTCTTCATAGGTGATCTCATGGCTGCCGACATAACGCTTCATCGCCTCATCCATGAGCCGCCCGGCGGCGACAGGCGGAGCGTCCGGCCGCAGCCGGGGCGGTATATTATCCGGATCCACCGGGTATTGATACAATGCGCCGGTATTGCTCAGCATCGCTCCGATCGGCTTGATGCGATAGGCGGAATCATTGGCGGGATTGCTCCACGGATTGTCAAAGGAAACGGCGTAGGCGATATTATCAATTTTTCGCTGTTTAATCAGCTCCAGCAGGTCGGCGGTTAATATCGGATTGGTGTAAAAATCAGTGCGGAAATAGGCGATTTGACCGCGGTTCATCGAATGAACCGCCTTGCCGAACAATTCGGCTATGACAGCTTCGGCAGTTGGATAGTCTTTGTGCTTGGTTTGCACTGCGTTAAACGACTGAGCGATTAATCTGACACCCGCGTTGAAGGCTGCCTGACGGGTGGTATCGGCAATGGCGCCGGAGGATTGATGCACCAGCGTTGTTTTGACGCCAAACTGATTGGCGAGCAGCGCAGCGCTGCGCAGAATGGTTTGCCGGGTGGTTTCCTCGGCCTCACCGTCTCTGGGACGGATGGAAATGCCCAGCTCATGTCCGCTGCGGATAATCTGGCGGATTAGCTGAGGATAACGCTTCATCTCCAATTCAGTGACAAAGAAGGTGCCTTTGACAGCAAGCTTATCCAGGCGCTGCAGCACATGCTGCACTGCGGTCTCGTTAGTCAGGCCGCCAAACATGTAAGCAATGGCCGGTTCGATAGTGTGCACCATATGGATTTCCTGCGGTGGAGCCGCAGCGGCATGGGCAACCGCAGGGGCAAGCACAGCAGCTATCAGACGGTCAAGCAGATCGGTCAGACGGCTGGTTTTTTCCAGCTCGGATTTGATTTTGGGCGCAGGCGCGGGCACTGAACCGGGCAGTGCGAACGAGGCGTTGAGTGTGACGGTAGTATACTTTGCCTTTTTGAGCGCGGCAAGCAGATTGTCTACCGCTATCAGCAAATCCTTCTGATCGGATTCTTCAAATTTGGGCAGTTTTTTTAATCCCGGCTGCTTATCCACCGCAGGGCGGTCATCGGTCTTGCCCTCCTCCGGTGTAATCCGCTCGGCTAAAGGATTCAGCTTGATCGATACGATCCTTCCGGCCGCCAGGGTGCTGACAAACCGGTCGGCGGCCGGCGCGGATTTTATCTTCCGCACGTCTACATAAACGTCGCTTTTTACGGCGCCGGTCAGCCCGGCCGCTTTGACTGCCTGCAGGACAGCGGCTGTATATACCGTATCATTTAATTTTATGAGCGTGGGCGCGCGGTCTGTCGCCAGGCTGATAATTTTTTGCGCTTTGACAAAATCAACGGTCAGGCGTTCGGCAGGCAGGTTTTCCAGCTTAGCCAGACCGGAGAGGGAATAATTCTCAATGCTGTGACCGGCTTTTCTGATGCTGATAACGATCTCCGGATCATCTGCTGTTTGCGAGCCCTCCACAAAGAAGGTGGCTGTAGCCTGATGCTTGGCAAGCAGATCCAATAATTGCTGCATCGTGGTCCGGTCAGATAAGCCATCCAGGGTAAGCGCAATCTGACGCCCCGTACCGGGGACAGAGGAAATGACAGCCGCTTTTTCCTGTGCTTTAAGCTTCTCTAAAGCGGCGGCAATCTCTGCCGAGGCATTGTACGCGTCGCTGAGATCGGTAATGTTTTTATACCGGTCGGCGGGGCGGGCCGTCGTTTCCTGACCGGGGATGAACAGCCAGTAAACTAAACCGGCGCTGGCGAGGAACAGACACAGTGTAAAAATAATCACTTTCGCTTTCACTGACAGACTTCCTCCGTGAGCTATAGTGTGTTTTTGCGATATGGAAGAATATGGTAAACATACCCGCTTCGCTCCATCTCCTGCCGGCAGGCAATTTCTCCAGAGCATGATATGGGATAGTTCGCCCTTCCTATTCGTTAAAAATAGTGTGATATATAGGTGAATATGGTATTCGCTTTCTCGGTGGTGAGAAGATCGGTCAGACTATAATAGTCTATGCCCAGGATCAGGTTTTCTCGCAGCGTATAGGCGCCGCCGACACCCCAGCCCTTGAAGCCGATCATCCGGTTGCCCAGGCCGTTCATGCCGTGATCAAAATAGGTAAAGCGCGGCTGGTTATAGTACCGGGCAAATAGCGAATAGGTATGGGGACGCCAGGTTTTTAAGTCACCATAATCCATGCTAAGTACATAGCCATTCTTGCTGGTTAGCAGCTGATAATCGAACTGGGGCAGCCGGAGACCTGCCGCTAAATTGCTTCGCAGATATCTGGCGCCCAGACTGAAATTACTGAAATGATATTTCCCGCTGACTGTAGTGATAGTCTGTCTGCCTCTGTCCATGGATCCATGTAGAGTCAACTCCGGCACGCCCGGTACACCGAGAGTAATTTTCTCGCTGAATACTTGGGTGTAAATCCCCGCTTCCAGCTCATAATCATAATCCTTGTAACGTGCTGTAGCTATTGCAGTAAGGCCGTTATTCTTGGCATAATCGGCAGCAACCGGTATACCGATATAGCTGTCGTCCAGCTTAATGAAGTATGTGCCCCGTTCATCTAGCCTGACATCGTTGGTATAGCCAAGGGCGGCGGTATATTTAACTGCCTTGCCAAAGTCGGCGCGGATGCCGCTGAAGCTGCTGTCATAAATGTTGCCATCAGCCATGAGATAGCCGAATTTTCCGGCTGTTATCTGGGTTTCGCCCAGTTTGCCGGTCACATAGTAACGGGTGAGATCAAATTGACTATTATAACGCAGGATATTTTTCCGGCCTTCCGCCATGACATAGGCGTGCCAATTGTGATCCAGAGCGGTGTTGGCACCAAGATACAGCCGTAAGCCGGAGCTGTCCCGGTCAAAGCGGTTAAAGAGACTATCACCGCTGTGGGCTGCGTAATGGTAACGCAACTCGGCGCCTATCTTTATTTTTCTGTCTGCCGCCGGCTGGTTTTGTCCTACCTGGCGCAGATCATCCAGCAGAGAATGATAGGTGGTGAGTGGCAGATCATACGGACTGCTGACAGCGGAACTGCCTGTTGTCGTTGTTGACGCGCTGCCTGGTGCTGATGTTGAAAACCCGTCAGCCGGTATGGCGGGAGATGGCTGACTCTGCCCAGGGGTGGTCAGCAGGGGCTGCGCTTTCTGACGATCGCCTTTGCCCTGATCTGTTTGCGCCGATCGCCTGGCAGAACTGGCGGCCGCTGCGGCTTTATCAAAACAAATACGGGCGTTCGCTGCATCCTTCTGCTCCATGTAGGCAATGCCAATATAGGCATAGGTTTCGCCAGCAAAAGAGCGTTCGCGGTTTTTTTCGTAATAGCGAATAATACTTGTATGATCGTCAAGCTGATTCAAGAGCCTGATAAATTCATCGGAAGAAGGGAGATCCGAACCGGCGTCAATCAGTTCCTGCAAAATAGCCGCAGCCGGCGCAAGCTTTTTTTCGGCGATCAGCTTTAAAGCGAACGCATAGACATATTCCTCCGCCTTTTTCGCCTCGGCGGGCGAAGAAAAGAGTGCCGGAGCACTGGTCGGCAGTGTTGCCGCCTCGGCAGGCAAGCTGCTGGCTGCGACTAAAAAAGGGAGGAGGGATTTAACGAGAGTTTTGTTTGTCATCACACTATCCTCTAATGGTTTTTAATCATCGTATAAAACTTTTTGCAGCCAGCTACCTCAATCTTCCAGTAATAATAGCCTGACGGATCTTTGAAATATTTATTTGCGAGAACAGCATAATCATCAAATAACTCTTGATTGCCGATTAATGCAGCGTATTCCATCGCCTGTCCGATCGATTCCAGCACACTGTATGACGCGGGGGCTTTATGTTCAACAGAATAATACAGCAGTCCCTGGGAGTCCCGCATTTTTTCCTGAAGGAACCGGAGCCCCTGGATCTCTGCCTGGGTTGCCGTTTGGTCAGAAAGGATCACTGTTTTTGCTGCTTTAGGGGAAGATATCAATTGCATGCTCACTATTACCGCCAACAGAAGTCCTAAACATAGCTTCTTTTTCGTAACAATTCCCTCCCTGGACTAGTGATGGCTGGCCGCATGGCTATGCTTTCAGCGCAATCAGATAATCGCGCCAATCGCTTTACTCCTTGCGGATTTGTGTCTTTTTCTCGAGGAATTTATCAACAAAACAGGGGATGCCTGTTTAAGATACCTCATCTTAACGGATAAACCCTCTTTTTTCAAACAGATAAAAAGCAAGTATTTATTTCCAGTGGCGCTACACCCTCTGAAGTCCAGCTCATCGTTCCGCAACATAGACATTCTCAAAATATCATTCATGAGCCATGGTTTCAATTAGACCGGCATTATAAAAATCCACGGCTTTTTTTATACCTACTGTCGGATTTTGTCTTAAACTAGCACGAGCGGTCAATATATCGTTTCCATGAATTATCGTCGGGAATATTAAGCGAATTCATGCCGCTAGGATTCCGTTGCTAGTTCGCTGCACCACATTATCGCCTGTTTATAAGCGTCAACGATAGGGGCATAACCAATTGCCAGCTTGTCGGCGCAATCGGTAACCGCGTTCCAGCGTCCCTGTTCATAGGCAATAATCAGTCTCAATACTTCACCGGTGCTATCGCCGGGGTTTAACAGACAGTTTCTTAGACCATCCGCCGCATGGAGCTCTGTCAGGATATCGGCCAGCGGCTTATCTAAAATTACATCCAGCAGGGAAAAGAGTCCTGCCAGATATAGAACCTCCGGCTTGCCTTTACATGGTGTTTTCTCAGCAAGCACTTCGGCGAATTTGGCGCGGATCAGTGACAGCCGGATCAGTTCATCCGGTTTATTGCGGCTCAGATTCTGCAGGGCCAGTAATGCCATCCATTTTCGCAGTTCGGATTCCCCCAGCATAATCAGTGCGTGCTTGACGGAAACAATTTTTTGCTTAATGCCAAACGCCGCCGAATTAATCAGCCGCAGCAGGCTGTATACTAATGACAAATCCTTGGCGATCACTGCCTCTAGCTTGTTAAAGTCAATGCCTGTCTGGCTTATTGCGCCGATTAACTGCAGATAGCTTGCCTGCACAGGTGTAATCTGTTTTGATGTCAGCACTTCCGGCTTACTGAAGAAGTAGCCCTGAAATAACGAGAAGCCAAGCTCTTTTGCCGCATTAAACTCTTCGTAGGTTTCCACCTTCTCGGCCAGAAACGTGATCGGATAATTTTTCGCTTTATTCATCAACTGTTCAATTTCACGCCTGGATGAAATGGTGAAATCAATCTTGATAATATCGGCCAGGGCAATCAGCGGTTCGTATTCCGGCTTATAGACAAAGTCGTCAAGCGCCAGGGCATACCCCATGCTTTTTAACCTTCTGCACGTTTCTATCGTAGTTTGATTGGCTTCCACTGTTTCCAGGACTTCTATGACCACCGATTCCTTGGGAATGATGGTGGCAATCTCCAGGTTAATGAGATTTTCAGTAAAGTTAATAAACGCAGGCTTGTTACCGGTTAAATTCTCAATGCCAAAGGTGACGAATGCGTTAATAATGACATTGGCTGACGCCGCGTCAGCGTTGGTATGACTAAAGCTGTTAATCAAGCTGTTGCGGTAGAGTATTTCATATGCGAATACTTTTTTTCGGGCATCGAAGATCGGCTGTCTTGCCAAAAAAACATCCATTAATGATAACACCCATTTCTTCCGCTTTAGTCTTTAGTCGAGTCCGCGCCGCCATCCGCTAACCGGCTGTCTACCGTGTCGTCTTGTTTTTATCGACGCAGCGCAGCTTTGACTGAGAATGCAGCTGAAGGTATTTTTGCTTATACATAGCGGCATCAGCTATGCTTAGCAGCGTATCGGCATCGGTTTCCAGCCAGCTGTCAATGACAATCAAGCCAATACTGACACCCATGCAGTACGGCTTATTCAAGGAGTCGGCCAAGCTGCTTATCTGCTGCTGGATGCGGTTGACCGTTTGTTCCGCATAGCTGCGCGAGCATTGCGTAAAGATGGCTGCAAACTCATCGCCGCCGACCCGGCCGGCAATATCGGCTTTGCGCATGGAGTTGCGCAGCAGGGAGGCGAATGTCGTGATATACCAGTCGCCTTCGCGGTGTCCATACATATCGTTAACCTGCTTCAAATCGTCTAAATCCATAAAGGCCAGGAAGAAGGTGCTCTTTGTCTCGCGTGATGACTGTAAAACCGCTTTCAACCGTTTCCGGAACGAGCGCCGGTTTAATAAGCCGGTCAGATCATCCTTGGCCGCCAATTCTTCTAAATACTGTGTTCTGTCATGATGTTTGGTGATGTCTGCGATCCCGAGCAGCAGATGCGGTGCTCCGGCAAACTCCGTATGTGCCGTATAGAGAACAATTTGACGGTTTTCCTGCTGCGGCATGACCACTTCCAGCTCTGTCTCCGCGATATCTGTATGCTGGAGCGACTGCTCCCAGGCAATATAACTGTCCTGTTCTGTGTTAAAGAAGCCGGTCAGGGGATGATGCAGCAGTTCCGTTTCAGTCACTCCGAAAAATCTGACGGCAGCCTGGTTGCAGTAGGCGATTTGCAATGCGCCTTCTGTCACGATGAGCACGGGCATAGGCATACAGCCAAACATGCAGCCTGCTTGATGGAATTTAGTGAAATTGTTCATCAAATATTTTCACCCGCTTTTTCGTTGTGTTTGCCATCAGCCGTTATGGTAGGTAATATTCCTTGATACCACTATACCAAATAACCGGGGCGCTTCCTATTGCTTGCGAAGATAGAAAAAAAACCCCCGCGATATCGCTGGAGGATAATCAGGTATAATAAAGTTGTCTTTTATAGTAATAAATCAGGTCTTATTTAGCAATTTGGCGGTAATTTCTTCGCTCGCCTTATCATTGGAGGACAAAGATGCGATTGCGGAAGGTCTAGTCGCCGCCGCGGAGCCGTAATAAGCGCAGCGCAATGGAAATATTAAAGCGGGTGTCAAACGAGTCAAGCGATATGCCTAAGATGGTTTCAATTCGCTGTTTGCGTGACACCATGGTTTTATGGTGCAGGAACATGGTCTCGGCAGCGACTTTCAGATTAGCGGACCGGAGAATGTTTTTCAGGGTGGCGACCAGCTCAGAATGGTTTTTTCGGTCATGCTCAAGCAGCTTGCCTATCGTCCGCTCAATAAAGTCTTCCGCGTCATGGCTGTTGGCCAACTGATACAGAAGCTGGTCGACTTCGCCGTCTTCATAGTGATAAACCGTCTGACCGGGCCAGAGGCGGCAGCCCAGATTCACGGCAGACCGGGCCTGAGAGCAATAGCGTGAAAAGTTATCAGGACTGCCCGTCTTGCCGGCAACGCCAATCCGGATGTCCATATGCGGAAAGCTGGCGATCAACTGGTTTTTCAGCGATAGTCCGGCAGCAATCTGCTGTTCTTTTGACATGCCTGCCAAAGCGGGTTGCAGCACGCCGATGCCATCGCCCCATTCCCAGGCAACAATCACGGCGCTGCCGTTGAGCTTATCCAATATGGTGTCGATGCCTGCCTGGATTTCTGCCGCATTTTCCACCGTGCGGCTGAACGGGGCGTTTCGCCAACTGATCAGTTGCACATAATAGGCATGAAACAGTGAGGGCAGATAGAGCATAAGCTGCCTGACCATACTCTGTGACGCCGCGTCAAACGTACGGTTGCCTTCGGCCAGCTCCAGCAGGAAGTGATTCCGCCGGTAGCGCTTGTAGGAGTCGGCCAGCTTCTCCTCCGCTTTGATCCGTTCTTCAATTTCCCGTTCCAGTTCACGTTGAATATCCTGCAGATAGACCTGCTGAGAATCACTGATTTTGGTCATCTTCATCATGGCCTGAAGGTTGCGTTCAAACGCAGCCGCCATTTTCTCATACCGGTTAATCAGCTCGTTATGCTGATATTGCGGATTTTCACAAATGCTTTTAATCTCAGCCAGTTGCTCAAGCTCTTCCTGAAACAGTTGGCGAATTTTATCGGTAATATCGATCACCCCTTAATATAGTGAAAGCAACGGGCTGTTACGGATTTGCAGACAGATAGCAGTGGTGTCATCTTTTTTATTTTGGTCAGCGGCATGCAATCTGAACTGTTCGACCGTAGCGGCGAAGTCCTGCGGCACAATCGCCGGATCATGCAGAATGCGGTCGCTCAGGCCATCTGTCATGAAGTAAAAGCAATCACCGGACTGAAAGGGCATGGTGAAAAGATCGAAGTCAGCCTCAGGAAAAAGACCCAGATAACTGCCCGGCAGCCGCAGCCAGCCATCGTCAGCTCCTGTTGACGCCAGAAAATAATTGATGCCGCCGCTATAACAAGACAGGCGTTGGGCTGCAAAATCCAGGGAAAATACGATCATCGCGGCAAAATTATCTTCAGCCATATAATTGCTAAGCTGAGTATTTAACTTATGCATGTCGTTGACTGACCAGCTTTCTGTCGCTTCCATCGTTTCCGTTACAATGGAACTGACTGCCGCGGTTTGGAGCGCGGTGGCGACTCCATGTCCGGTAATATCAACCAGGCAGCCGTTAAGCACCTTGCCTGATTTCGACCAGTTAAACCGGTAATAATCCCCGCTGACCAGTTGTGACGGAGCATACAGTGTCTTTAGCACGATTCGCTGATCTTCATAATCTCCCTGCAGCATCAGCTTTTGCACCTTGGCGGCCATCTGCAGCTGATGCGCCAGCTCCTGTTGCAGTTCCTGCAGGTAGGATTGCTGTGAATCGCTGATCCTGGTCAGCTTCATCATCGATTGCAGGGTTCGCCCCAACAGAGTCGCCATGCTCTTATATCGGCTGATCAAAGGGTTATCCTGATATTGCGGGTCTTTGCAGACACTTTTGATTTCCTCCAGCTTTGCCAGCTCTTCCTGAAATAGCTGGCGAATTTTATCAGTCAATATAATCACCTCGTTTGCCACGTTGGCGACAACAGATAGGGAAGCGGGAAATGACGCGGTGTTCAGTCAGCGTCGACCGCAATGATGTTAAAGGGTACGCTCAGATCCTCCCGGAATTCTTCGCCGCATTCCCGCATGCTTCGATTGCGTGCGATATAATACCAATTGATTGAGACGTCGCCGCCGGCATTAAACGCGTCCTCCAGCATGTAAAGCATATCCATTAAGCATTTCGTACTGCTGGTATTCATATATGAGAGCCTTAATTCGGCCACAATCGCACCGCTGGCCGCCGGCAAATAGTTTCTCAGCCAGGTAAACAATTCCTGATAAAATACGGACGCATTTTCCGGGTAAGACTGACCGGATAACTTCAAAATACCGGTACCGGGGTCAAAGTCTACTTCGGGTGACGATTTTGTGCCCGCCTGGTATAGCCGTTCCATCATAATAGCCTCCTCGCTAATTACAGGTAACTTTCAGCGTGAAAAAAGTATAGTTTTCATCACGCGGCATGAACATATATTCAAGCGGAAGTACCGCTTTGCGGGCCATATCAATAAACCCTAGCCCGGCATTGTCGCAAGGGGGGCTTGCTTTTCGCAGCAGCTCTTTATAGTATTTTCTGAGCTGGTCTTTCGATAAGGAATTGACATAATCGATATGCTCTTTTAAGCACTGGGTATCGTCATTATGCACCAGATTGCCTGAGCAGACAAAAAAATGATCTTCATGCCGTCCAATGACGATGATGCTTTCAAAGGCACGGCGGCCGATTTCGATCGGATCATGGTTGGCAGCTTTTCTCGAGAAATAGGTCTTGATGTTTTGAGCCTGCTCGATATAGATCGAAAATACATTATGAATATCTGTTTCATCAGTGTCCTTTTCCGATTGCAGGTATGACGTGATGGCAGCGCCGATTTCTTCGATGATGCCCTGGGTAAACGAGCCGTTGAAGCTGACAATAATTCCGTAGCTGGATAATTCGCCAATCAACTGATGCAGGTTTTCATTAATCACAGTCTGGCCTCCCTCACGGCTGTTATAAAATACCCCTATGCGGCGTTTCCAGTGCCTGGCCTCCGGGCATTTTCCAACAGCCTTTCTTCATTAAGGTTGCGTGTTTTTCCAACACGCTCTTTAAAGTGCAAATCCGATAACAGTGATATCGTCGCGCTGCTTTTCCGTACCCATATAAGCCGCAAGCCGGTTCAGCAGGCTCGTTTTTTGTTCCCGCAGAGTCAGCCGGCCATCTGCCGTTAATGCCTGGATAAAATAATCGATCCCGAAGGGGTTGTGGTCGGCACTGCCATGCTGATCAAAAAAGCCGTCGGTTGATAAATACAGCCTGTCGCCGGCTGTGTAACCGAAGCCGATATTTTCAAAATGGACCTGGCGGGCTTTTCTGCCTGTACGACGCTTGCTTTCATAGCCGATGCTGCGCGGGCGGCCCGCGATTTCCACGACTTTTCCCTGGCTCAGATGGAACAGTGGCAGCCGGGCGCCGGCAAAGGTTACGCTTTGCTCAAGCCGGTTTACCGCAATCAAGCCCATATCCAGGCCGGCGTGTAAATGCTCCTTGCTTTCACCGGTTGAATAGAAAGCGTCTCTGACCTTTTCATCTAAAATGGTAAGAATATCGGCCGGTGTGTAGTCCTGGCCTGAATCCAGTATAGTTTTGAGCATTTGGCTGACTGCCAGTGTGACAAATGCGCCCGGCACGCCATGGCCGGTACAGTCAATGACGGCAGCCATAAAGCCGGAGGGGCAGGGGACGAACCAGTAGAAGTCGCCGCCCACGATATCGCGAGGCTGCCAAATGACGAAAGAATCTGCGGTGAGGCTGGCGATCAGCGCCGCGTCCGGCAATATGGAACGCTGGATAACCGCCGCGTAATGAATGCTGTCAGTGATTAATTTATTTTGCAGACGTACCTCTTTTTCCGTCTTTTTACGGATCAGAATCTCTTCCTTCAGCCGCTGCTCCCGTTCATCCAGCTTGACCACCATCGAATTGAAGGCAAGGGAGAATTCGCCCATAAAATCAATCCGCTGCGTGTAGTCGCCTTTTTCAATTTGCTGTGCCTGCCAGGTAAGATGATTCAGCTTGGAGTGCAATTCCTTCAGGCCGCCGGCCAGAAAATTGGTTTTTCCCGGCCGATCGACATTCAGGACGCCTCTGGCTAACGGTACTGTGTATTCATACAGTTCTTTCATTTGCCCGGACAGACGGTTAAACGACCGGATGACCTCCGCCAGCGGTTCGCTGCACTCCTCGACAGGCAGCGCGTCCGGATATTTGCCTTGCATCAGTAATTTGAGACCGGTCTGCAGCCGGCTGATTGCTAATAAGTCCTGATTATCCATCACAATACCTGGTTAGCCGTTGCAGGTGACGTGGAACCGGCAGGTCCGGTCGCCGTTAGCCCAGCAATCAATTTCCCTGGCTGTAAATTTTTTGCCTGTATATTCATTCAGTATGCCGGCAATGAAGCCTTCATCATAATCGCAGACAGATTCCTCGGTGATAGGCAGACCGGAGCAATCCAGGTCTTCCTCCACTGTCAGCATGAATTCCAATTTATCCATATCCGCCGATTCCAGGCGGAGAATGCCGATCCGCAGCTCAGCCAGCCTTTTTTGCAGTTGGGCGACAAAGCCGCCAAAGTCAAGGCTTTTATCCAGCACATTTTTGCAGAACTCGATACCGGCCAGCTTGCCGGCCTCCCGCAGCAGGTGGCTGGCCTGCTCGCAGCCGTATTCCCGGTTCAGCACATCACGCAGGGTAAACTGGAACAGACGGTAGACGATAACCGGCATATCAGGACCCAGATTGGCCCGGCCCAGGTTAATGTCGCCAAGGCAGTCCCAGGAGAAGCTATCATCTGGCTGGTCATCTTTAAATTTATACATCGTATTCACTCCGTTCCATAGTATAATGAATAGGCATTACTAGTTACTATTCGAATGATATTGACTTTTTCCTGTTTCAATAGACAAACTTTTGCATTTGTTATAAAATATAACATTAATCCGTCTAGTACGTTGAATCAGGGAAAATGCTGCCGCAGAGTACGCAGAGTAAACAGAGGGTACGCGCGCAGAGGTATTCGGAGTGTAGCGCGGCGATCTTTCCGTAAGCGATTGTTCTGTGGATCATCGATTTTTGAGATGAAAGAATGGAGTGAAGGCAATGAACCGTCTGGCTGTCAATTTAGGAAAAATCCATTTACAAAACCCGGTTATGCCGGCGGCAGGCACCTTTAGTGTTGAAAGCGCCAGTCGCTTTTTTGATGTCAATTGCCTGGGGGCGGTTGTCGCTAAGACTGTGACGCTGGAGCCGCGGGAGGGCAACCGTACCCCGCGGGTGGCCGAGACCTGTGGCGGTATGCTCAATAGCGTCGGCTTGCAGAACGCCGGGGTTGACTGCTTTTTGCGTGAAGAGATGCCCCGGCTGGCCGGGCTGACAACACCGGTGATCATCAGTATTGCCGGGCACACGACTGACGAATTTGTGGCTTTGACCCGTAAGCTGGATGCGGTTCCCGGCATCGCGGCGATTGAGGTGAACGTATCCTGTCCCAATGTCGAATGCGGCGGCAAGGTCTTTGCCGCCGATCCGGAGCAACTGCATGCTGTTCTGACTGCTGTGAGGAAAGCGACCGGCAAGTACCTGATCGCCAAGCTCAGCCCAAACGTGGGCGATATGGTGGAAATGGCCCAGACAGCCGAGGCGGCGGGGGCTGATTGCCTGTGTGTGGCCAATACGCTGCTTGGCATGAAAATCGATACCCGGACCCGCCGTCCGGTATTGGCGAATATTGTCGGCGGCTTATCCGGTCCTGCCGTCATGCCCATCATTTTACGGATGGTCTACCAGATCGTCCTTCAGGTATCGATTCCGGTGATCGGGGTTGGCGGTATCGCAACCGCGGAGGATGCTATCGAGTATCTGCTGGCCGGGGCGACAGCGGTCCAGGTCGGAACTGCCGCGTTCAGCCATCCCACCGTCATGCTGGATGTGATTCAAGGTCTGGAGGCGTATCTGGAGACCAACCGGCTTTCCGGCATCAGCGAGCTGATCGGGGCGGCGCACCGATGATCAAAGGCTTATTGGTGCTGACAGCTCTGTACTTTGCAGGGGAACTGATTACCCTCTATTTTGCCTTATCTGTGCCGGGCGGTGTCGTTGGCATGGCGTTGCTGACCGGCTTGCTGACCAGCGGCATTCTGGACGTCAGGCATGTGGAGATGACAGCTCAATTGCTGCTTGATAATATGGGCCTGTTCTTTGTACCGGCCGGAGTCGGGCTGCTGGTTCATCTTGAACTGATTGCTTTGCACTGGCCGGCGATCCTGCTGATTACCGTAGCAAGCCTGGTGGCGGTGCTGGCTGCCACCGGAATTTCGGTGCAGGCACTGACAAGGGGTGAGCGGGAGCATGAGTGAAAGTCCGGTATTGACAACCTTGCTGACCGTGTTTTTGACAGCTGCCGTGTATCAGGGCGCGGTAAGGCTGCAAAAACGTTTTCGCTCACAGTTTTTGAATCCGGTTCTGGTATCTGTCTGTATTCTCATCGCGTTCTTAATATATACCGGATTTCCCTATGAACTATACGCTAAAGAGACACGCGGGCTTTCGTTCCTGCTGGGACCGGCTACGGTAGCTCTGGCAATACCGCTTTACCGTCAGCTGGCAGTGTTGAAACAGAACCGGCGGGCGCTGCTGGCAGGCAGTATCATTGGCGCGGCTGTCGGTATCGGCTCAGTTTTGCTGATCGCCAGGCTGTTTTCTCTGCCACCGGAAATCGTCTTGTCGTTAGTGCCCAAATCAGTGACCACACCGATTGCGATGGATATCGCGGCTGTCATTAATGGCTTGCCGTCGCTGACGGCGGCTCTGGTGATCCTGACCGGTATCCTGGGGGCGGTCGCCGCTCCGTGGCTGCTGACAATGCTGCGGATCAAAGATGAAACAGCCCGCGGCCTGGCTATCGGCGCTGCCGCCCATGGGCTGGGAACAAGCCGGGCGATCCAGGAAAGTGAACAGCAGGGCGCCATCAGCGGTGTGGCCATCGGGTTAGTCGGCTTTGCCACCGCGCTGCTCGCGCCGGTGCTGGTGAAGCTGGCCGGCTTTTAGCCGTCGCCAGCACAGCATTTTTCAGCGATTATATTAAGAAGTGGAGGGCCTGCCATTCCAAGCAACGGGAGAAGATCGCTTCGTACCTCGCGATGACAGGTCATGTCATTGCGAACGCAGTGAAGCAATCTTCTCCCGCTGCTTACCAAGGCCGCAGGTTATGTATTTTGTCAAAAATAAACGTCATGGACGGCTTAGCGTCCATGACGTTATTTTTGTTCGGTTCACCTACAGAACTGTTAATCGGCTTTTGCTGAAGAGTTCAAGATCCACTTCGTGATTTCGGTTGCAACAAAGGGGATAAAGGTGATCGGAACGATCATCGCCCACTCATGCAGAGTCGGTTCAATCGTCTTGAAGATGAGGTGCAGCGGTCCATACAGGGACAGGAGCAGCAGGATAAACGAGAGTGCCACGCCGGCGTTCAGGTATTTGTTGCTGAAGAAGCCGAGCGCAAAGGCGGAGTAGTGTTCCGAACGGGCGTTGTACGCGCAGACGATCTGTGTCGTGATCAAGGTGGTAAAGGCGAAGGTCCGTGCGACTTCCAGATCGCCGTTATAGGCGGTCAGTCCGTATTGGAACGCTCCGAGCACTGTCGCGGCAATCGCCGAGCTCTGGACGGCAATCATGATCTTCAGGTTTTTGGTCAATAACGGTTCGGCAGGATCTCTGGGCTTCTGCTGCATGACGTCAGGCTCTTTCTTTTCCATGCCGAGAGCCAGAGCGGGGAACGCGTCTGTTACCAGATTGACCCACAATAATTGAATCGGCAGCAGAGGGATCGCCCAGCCAAATAAAATCGCAAAGAAGATAGTCAGCACTTCCGATGCGTTGCAGGCCAGCAGGAAGTAAACAAACTTTTTGATATTGGCGTAAATGGTGCGTCCTTCTTCGACTGCTGTCACAATGGTGGCAAAGTTGTCGTCTGTGACGATCATGTCGGCCGTTTCCTTGGTGACATCGGTTCCGGTAATCCCCATGGCTACGCCAATATCGGCCCGTTTTAACGCCGGTGCGTCGTTGACGCCGTCACCAGTCATCGCGACAATCTGTTTATTTTTCTTTAGTGTTTCCACAATAGCGACTTTGTGTTCAGGCGAGACGCGGGCAAATACGCTGGCAGACTGGACGATCTGCTGCAGCTCTTCTGCCGACATGGCATCCAGATCACGCCCGGTGCGGACTTGATCAATATGGTCGGCAATACCGAGCTCTCTGGCGATGGCGAAGGCGGTATCGGGATGGTCGCCGGTAATCATGACCGCGCGAATGCCGGCGGATTTACACAGGGCGACCGCTTCTTTGACTTCGACACGCGGCGGATCAATCATGCCCAGTAGGCCGATGAATACCAGATCGGATTCAATGTCTGACGCATTTTTCATATCCGGCATGACTTCAAAATCACGCACTGCCACCGCCAGTACCCGCAGGGCCTGGGAGGCCATTTCCTGGTTGGCTGCCTGAATGGCCGCTTTATCGGCGTCTGTCATCGGACGGAAGCTGCCGTTAATGGCGATATAGGCGCAGCGGCTCAGCAGGACATCAGGAGCGCCCTTGGTACAGGTGCGCAGCTTCTCATGCCGCTGATGCAGTGTTGTCATCATCTTGCGGCCGGAATCAAAGGGGATTTCCTGCAGACGGGGGAATTGCTTTTCCAGCGCATCCTGATCATAGCCGGCTTTATGGGCGGCTACCACCAGGGCGCCTTCGGTCGGATCGCCGACAATCGACCAGAAGTTTCTTTCAGGATCGTGATCAAGCTGTGCGTCATTGCACAGAGCCGAGCCGCGCAGCAGCAGGGCAAAATCGGATTCGGCATTCAGGTCTACCGGAGCGTTATCGCAGGTCAACTGACCGGTGGGGCAGTAGCCTTCTCCGCTGAGTCCATAGAACTTGCCGCCGGCGAAGGCCTTGACCACTGTCATTTGGTTTTGTGTCAGCGTACCGGTTTTATCGGAACAGATAACCGAAACACTGCCGAGTGTTTCCACTGCATGCAGTTTTTTCATGATTGAATTTTTCTTTGCCATGCGCTGCATGCCCAGCGCCAGCACAATGGTCACGACTGTGGGCAGCCCTTCCGGGATTGCCGCGACAGCCAGGCTGATCGAGGTCATGAACATGAGCTGGACTTCCGCCGTTGTCAGGCTGCCATCGCGGTAGCCGCCCCAGATTCCCATGGCGAACACGACCGCGCAAACGACTAAACAGGCTAAGCCCAACCCTTTGCCGAAGCTTTCCAGCTTCTTTTGCAAGGGTGTTTTTTCTTCTTCGACATCCTGCAGCATGGCGGCAATTTTGCCGATTTCGGTATTCATCGCTGTGCCGACAACAACGGCTTTGCCACGGCCATAAGTAGCCACCGTACTCATAAAGCCCATGTTGACACGATCGGCCAGGGACGGATCGCCGTCAAGCAGACGGTCTTCCTTCTCAACCGGTACGGATTCGCCGGTCAGAGAGGCTTCCTCGATTTTTAAGTTAAACGACTCGATAATCCGTACATCAGCGGGGATATAATCGCCTGCTTCCAGCAGGATAATGTCGCCTTGCACCAGATCGCGCGACGGAATGACTGTCACATGACCGTCACGAACGACTTTGGAATTGGGAGCGCTCATGCGTTTTAGCGCATCAAGCGCTTTTTCCGCCTTTGCCTCCTGAAAGACACCCAGACAAGAATTAAGGATAACAATGGCGATAATGACAACAGAATCAGCCGCTTCGCCGACAAGTGCGGAAATGATACTGGCTGCGATGAGGATCAGCACCAGAAAATCTTTAAATTGATTTAAGAACTTCCGCCATAACGGCTCATGGGGCTTTTCCTTCAACTCGTTATAGCCGTATTGGGCTAAACGCCGGGCAGCCTCACCGGATGACAATCCCTGGCTCAAGTCGGATTGCAATTCGGACACAACAACATCTGCAGACAACTTGTACCACTGGTTATTCACGCTATTCCTCCTTTATGCTTTTTTATAAAGAGCAGTCAAGGCACTCTTGCCTTGAACTATATAAAAAACCTTGCTTACACTAGTGTGAAGCAAGGTCTTACCAACAACATAGTGTTGCCAACAAAGCCGGGGTTATGCACCCGAACTGACGACTTTGCTGTAAAGGTTACTCCCCTTAGGGTATTTTTATTATATTTATCATAAGATGCCCAAACAAGATCTGTCAATCAGAATATTTTGAAGGAAACGACAAAAGAAAAAGCTTGGAGAGCGATTTTGGGTGTTGCTGCCGGCGCAGGAATCATCGCCTGAAACCGCGAAATTAGTCTCATGACTTTCGATTACTATGCGCTGGAGGAGAGGCTATGGGGATTCGCCTTCTATATGGCAGGGCCGGCTCCGGCAAGACAACCGCTTGTCTGGCTGAGATCCGTGATTTGATGCGGCGTGACCCGTTAGGGCCGCCGCTGATTCTGCTGACTCCCGAACAGGCGACTTTTGAGGCTGAACGCGAGTTGGCGCGCGGCGGCGGTTTCTGCCGCGCGCATGTATATGGATTCCGCCGGCTGGCTCATTCGGTGCTGCTGGAAACCGGCGGCGCGGCCCGGCCGCAGCTCAGCGAGCTGTCAAAACGCATGGTCTTGCGCCAGGCGCTGGCAGAAAACGCAGACCAATTGACCGTATTCCGGCAAGCGGCCGGCCAGAGGACCTTTGCGCAGACAATGGCCTCGTTGATCAGCGAGTTTAAAGCCTATAGCGTGCAGCCGCTGTCGCTGGCTGAAGCCGCCAGGCAAGCGGCCGATTCGCCGCTGGGCGCCAAGCTGTCCGATCTGGCGCTGGTTTACGCGTCCTACGAAGGCTTGATTGCCGGCCGCTACAGCGATCCGGAGGATTATCTGAGCATGCTGCTGCAGAAGCTTTCCCGCTCCAGCCTGCGCGGTTCCACCGTCTTTGTTGACGGGTTTGACTGGTTTACCAAGCAGGAGTACAGTGTGCTCGCCGCCTTGGCGAATATCGCCGGGAACCTGACTATCTCTTTGTGTCTGGACCGGCCTGAAGCCGGCGGCAGGCAAGAGGCTGACGTGTTTTACCGCCAGGCAGTGACGGCGGCGCTGATCAGGCAGATGGCCAGGGACAATGAACTGCCGTTTGAAGAACAGGCGGTCAGCAGCCCGGGGCGGTTTGCCGCCGGTTCATTGCTGCGTACGATTGAGTGTTCTTTTGCCGGGATACAGGAAAACAACGCGGCTAACCTGCCTGCCAATGCTCTGGTGCTGGCGGAAGCCGCTAACCGCAGGGCTGAGGCGGAAGGGATCGCCCGCGATATTATCCGGCTGTGCCGGGAGCAGGGCTACCGCTGGCGGGACGCGGCGGTGCTGGTTCGTGATGAGGGCAACTATGCTGATCTTATCGCCACCGTGTTTGCTGATTATGGCATTCCCTGCTTTCAGGACCGGCGGCGTTCGGCAATGCATCATCCGCTGGCGGAGGTGCTGCGGTCGGCAGTGGAAGCGATTGTTGAACGCTGGGATTATGAGCCGGTGTTTCGCGCCTTAAAAACGGGCTTGTTTCCGTTAACTGCCGGGCAGATTGATGTATTGGAAAACTATGTACTGGAATTTGGCATCCGTGGCAAGCGCTGGCTGCAGGACGAGGATTGGCGGTTTATGCGCCGCTGGTCTCTGGATGAGGATGAGCAGCCTGACGCGGCGGATCAGGAATACCTTGATACGATCAACGCCATCCGCCGTTTGGCGATTGCGCCGCTGGCGGCGTTGGCTGACGGGTGCCGGCAGGTGAAAACGGCGGCCGGGTATACCGGCAAGCTGTTTGATTTCCTGCTGCTGCTCAATGTGCCGCAAACCCTGGAGGCCTGGTCAAAAGAGGCGGAGGCGGCGGGCGATCTGTCGCTGGCCGAAGAGCACAGCCAGCTTTGGAACGCGATTGTCGGCCTGTTTGACGAGCTGGTCGATTGCTGCGGCGATCAGACGATGACCCTGGAGGAGTATGGCGAGATCCTGAGTGAAGGACTGGAGGGGCTGACCTTAGGGCTGATTCCGTCCGGCCTGGATCATGTGACTGTCACTTCGCTCGATAGGACGCGCCTGCTCACCGCCAAGGCGGTTTATCTGCCCGGTGTCAATGAAGGTGTTTTGCCGCGGCGCGGCAAGGCTGACAGTGTATTCAGCGATGAGGAGCGCCTGCTGCTTAAGGAAATGGGGCTTGAACTGGCTCCCGGAGTAGCGGCGGAGGTATTTGCGGAAAGCTATCTGGTCTATTTCGCGTTGACGCGGGCCAGTGAATATTTGTGGGTAAGTTATACCCTGGCAGATGAGGAAGGCAAGGGGATGCAGCCGTCACCGGTCATTAACCGGCTCCATCTGACCCTGCAGGCCGCTTGCCCCGGCTTTGCCATCCGCTCCTTGCGGCTGGAGCCGCTGCCTGGTGAGGAAAAATCCTTTATTACCCGGCCGCGGCAAGCGGCTTCCGCGTTGGCTGTCTGCCTGCGTCAAGCGGGCGGCAGCCCGGAAGCCATCAGTCCGGTGTGGCTTGATGTGTATAATGTCAGTCTGGAGAATGAACAGCTCAAGGCCGGCTTGCGGCTGGCTCTGGCCGGCTTATTCCATACCAATCATGAAGCCCGGCTTGAGCCAGGAATCGCCAGGCAGCTCTGGCTGTCACGCGGCTCCCGGCTGCGCGGCAGTGTGACTGCGTTTGAAGCCTTTTATTCCTGCCCCTTTCAGCATTTTGCCCGCTTTGGCCTCAAACTGCGGGAGCGTCCGGTGTTTGCGCTGGAAGCGCCCGGCATGGGGCTGCTGATGCACGCGGTTGTCAAAGCGTTTGGCGAAGCGGTGCAGCAGTCGGGGCGCAACTGGGGCGATTTGAACCGTGAGGAAACCGTTTCCTTATGCGAATCGATTGTGGGCAGGATGGCTCCCAAGCTGCAGAATGAGATTTTGCTGTCCAGTGCGCAATACCGGCATATTCAGGGCCGAATCCGCCGTACTGCCGAAACGGTTATCTGGCGACTGGTGGAATTTGATCGGGTAAGCGCCTTTAAACCGCTGGCGCTGGAACAATCCTTCGGCCTGGGTGGCGACTCGCTGCCGCCGGTGGTGCTGCAGTTGGACGGTGGGGTAGAGTTGGAGCTGGCCGGCCAGATTGACCGGCTGGACTGCGCTGAGCACAATGGCAAAAAGTATTTTCTGGTCATTGATTATAAATCAGGCGGCGCCTGGTTAGAGCTGCTGGACGTATACCACGGGCTGAAGCTGCAGCTATTGCTGTATCTGCTGGCTGCGTGCAGGCTGGGGGAACTGCTGACCGGATCGCCCGACTGCCTGCCGGCAGGAGTCTTGTATTATTTCCTCAAACGTCCCGGTGTGACCGGTACAGGCTATCTGCCACCGGAAAAGGTGGCGGAAAAGCTGAACGCGCAGATGAAGCTGCCGGGCTGGGTCCTGGCCGATCCCGAGATTGTCCGGCTGCTTGACGCCGATATCCGGCAGTATTCGCAGTTCTTACGAATCGGTTTTAACCCTGACAAGGGAACCTTTTATAAACAGTCTTCGCATTACTTAAAGGATCAGGAGCAGTTTGCGCTGCTGATGCAGCATGTGGAAAGCCAATGCCGGCGGGCGGCCGGAGATATCCTTAGCGGCGATATCGGCTTGCGGCCTTATGATTTGGCTGGCCGTACCGCCTGTGAGCGCTGCCGGTTCCGCCCGGTCTGTCAGTTTGACCGGCTGCTGACTGACAATGACTTTGTCAAATTGCCGCAGTTGGATGAACAAACTATTTTTAGTCTAATTAAAAAAAATGACTGAGATGATCTTTGGGGAAAACGGAAGATG
>POVV01000497.1_pt1 | contig 24416 bp, 22 predicted proteins | sample 1560271 | NCBI WGS metagenome assembly POVV01 (sample SAMN08337232, study PRJNA429181) | Bioreactor metagenome, whole genome shotgun sequencing project. | biome: cows' rumen and soil; feature: anaerobic; isolation source: anaerobic chemostat enrichment culture, galacturonate as sole carbon... | reverse complement strand
GAAATGAGAAATACATTAAAAGCTACCACGCTGGAAAACAAGTTTCCACTGTTCACGGTGGAAAACGGCTGCATCGTTTCCAAAGATGCCGATGTAACAGTGGCGTTCCGGGTGGAACTGCCCGAACTGTTCACCGTCACGGCTGCCGAATACGAAGCGATACATTCCGCCTGGAACAAAGCGATGAAAGTATTGCCCGATTACAGCATTGTACACAAGCAGGACTGGTTCATCAAAGAGAACTATACACCTGACATCCAAAAGGATGATTTAAGTTTCCTTTCCCGTTCCTTTGAACGTCATTTCAACGAAAGACCATTTTTAAATCATACCTGCTACCTGTTCCTGACGAAAACAACCAAAGAACGTAGCCGGATGCAAAGCAATTTCTCTACGCTCTGCCGGGGCTTCCTCGTTCCCAAAGAGATAAAGGACAAAGAAACGGTTACAAAGTTCCTCGAAGCAGTGGGACAGTTTGAAAGCATTATGAACGATTGCGGATTCATCACCCTTACCCGCCTGACCTCGGACGAGATTACCGGAACAAAAGAAACGGCGGGTATCGTGGAAAAATACTTTTCCCTCTCACAGACCGATACCACCACCCTAAAAGACATCCAGCTAAACGCCGAAGATATGCGTATCGGTGACGACATACTTTGTCTGCATACCCTTTCGGACGCCGAAGATATGCCCGGCAAAGTAGGAACAGATACCCGCTATGAAAAATTATCCACCGACCGGAGCGACTGCCGTTTGTCGTTCGCTTCCCCGGTGGGCGTATTGCTTTCCTGCAACCATATCTATAACCAATATATCTTCATAGACGACCACACGGAGAACCTGAAACAGTTTGAAAAGATGGCTCGCAATATGCACTCCCTTTCCAAATACAGCCGTGCCAATCAGATAAACAAGTCGTGGATTGAAGAATACCTGAATGAAGCGCACTCGCTGGGACTTACCTCTGTACGCTGCCATTGCAACATCATGGCATGGAGTGACGACCGGGACGAATTGAAGCATATCAAGAATGACATAGGCAGCCAGTTGGCTTTGATGGAGTGTAAACCACGCCACAACACCATCGACACACCGACCTTGTTTTGGGCGGGCATACCCGGCAATCAGGGCGACTTTCCGGCAGAGGAAAGTTTCTACACATTCATCGAACAGGCTCTTTGCCTGTTTACCGAAGAAACGAACTACAAAAGTTCGCTTTCTCCCTTTGGTATCAAGATGGTGGATAGAGTGACCGGAAAACCGTTGCACATTGATATATCAGACCTCCCCATGAAACGGGGTATCATTACCAATCGAAACAAGTTCATACTTGGGCCGAGTGGTAGCGGTAAATCATTCTTTACGAACCACATGGTGCGCCAATATTACGAACAAAATGCACACGTGCTATTGGTAGACACCGGAAACAGTTACTTAGGTCTGTGCGAAATGATTAACCGGAAGACACACGGGGAAGATGGGATTTACTTTACCTATACCACCGAAAATCCGATAGCGTTTAACCCGTTCTATGTGGAAAATGGCGTGTTTGACATCGAAAAAAAAGAGAGTATCAAAACGCTGATCCTGACCCTTTGGAAACGGGACGATGAAGCACCCACACGGGCGGAAGAAGTGGCTTTGTCGAACGCTGTGAGTTCCTATATCGACCTGATTACCAAAGATAGTTCAGTTACTCCCTGCTTCAATACATTCTATAAATATGTGAAGACTGACTACCGGGCGCACTTGCAAGAAAAGAACGTCCGGGAAAAGGATTTCGATATAGACAACTTCCTGAATGTATTAGAACCTTACTACAAAGGGGGTGAATACGACTACCTGTTAAACTCGGACAAAGAGCTTGATTTGCTCCATAAACGCTTCATTGTCTTTGAACTGGATAATATCAAAGACCATAAAATCCTGTTCCCGATCACTACGATTATTATCATGGAAGTTTTCATAAATAAGATGCGTAAACTTAAAGGTATCAGGAAATTAATCCTGATAGAAGAAGCGTGGAAAGCCATTGCATCGGCGAACATGGCGGATTACGTAAAATATTTATACAAGACAGTTCGTAAGTATTTTGGCGAAGCTATTGTGGTGACACAAGAGGTGGAAGATATTATTTCCTCACCCATTGTGAAAGAGAGTATTATAAACAATTCAGACTGTAAAATCCTGCTCGACCAACGGAAGTACCTCAATAAATTTGATAGCATACAGACCCTATTAGGATTAACCGACAAAGAGAAATCACAGGTGCTTTCGATTAACCTTGCCAACCATCCGGGCAGAAAGTATAAGGAAGTTTGGGTGGGACTGGGCGGTACACAGTCCGCCGTATATGCCACAGAAGTGAGTTTGGAAGAATACTACACCTACACAACAGAAGAAACGGAAAAGATGGAACTTTTCGCTTTGTCCGAAAAACTGGGTGGCAATCTCGAACTGGCTATCAAACGGCTTGCCGAAAGCAAACGTAACCCCGAAACACCAATCAAGTAATCAATTATCATTTAAAAATCAAACGATATGAAACATCTGAAAATCGTGTTTCCAGTGCTGTTATGCACCCTGTTACTGGCTCTATCTTCCTGTAAGGAAACCAACACCGACCGCTTGCGGGCAATGCGTGGCAACTGGGAGAGCGTAAAGAACCGTCCGTCTTTCACTCTCTTTGAGGAAAACGGACATTACAAGGTAACCACCTATCAAAAGACCTACCGGGGAACGACCCGCACAGAAACCTATCAGGTATCGGAACAAGGCGGAAACCTGTTTATCGAAACAGGGCTTTCCGTCCTGCTGACCTATGACAAGGAGAATGACCGGATTCTGCTTTCACCCGGCGGAGAATACAAACGAAGTAACCAATCATTTAAAGAATAAGAGTAATAAACGTATGAGAACAAAACTGATTATTTTAAGTATGGCGTTCCTGCTACTGGCAGGAAAAGCCAGCGCACAGTGGGCGGTCTTCGACCCCTCCAACTTGGCGCAAGGGATTATCAATACCACCAAACAGATTACGCAAACATCCGCAACGGTGAATAATACCTTATCCAATTTTAAGGAAACAGTCAAGATTTACGAGCAGAGCAAGCAGTATTATGATGCGCTAAAGTCGGTGAACAACTTAGTCAAGGATGCCAAAAAAGTACAAAAGACCATTCTTCTGATTGGGGAAATCTCCGATATATATGTATCTAACTACCAGTTGATGCTTTCCGATCAGAACTACACACCGGACGAACTGACCGTTATTGGTAGCGGTTACGCCAAACTGCTTAGTGAGAGTGCCGATGTGTTGCAGGAACTCAAAAACGTGGTGAACATCAACGGACTATCCATGTCGGACAAAGAACGCATGGACTTGATAGACCGGGCATATAGTTCGGTCAAGAACTACCGGGATTTGGTAAGCTACTACACCCGGAAGAACATTTCCGTTTCCTACCTGCGTGCGAAAAAGAAGAAAGACACCGACCGGGTGATGTCCCTTTACGGCTCGGCGGATGAACGTTACTGGTAACACCTAACTAAAAATCAATCGTATGTTATTAGCAATCGAATTTGATAACCTGCATCAGATACTCCGTAGCTTATATACGGATATGATGCCCCTTTGCGCAAACATGGCGGGAGTTGCCAAAGGTATTGCCGGACTGGGCGCACTGTTTTACGTGGCCGCCAAAGTATGGCAGTCGCTATCCAATGCCGAACCGATAGATGTGTACCCGTTATTGCGTCCGTTCGTGATAGGCTTCTGCATTATGTTCTTTCCCACATTCGTACTGGGTACGATTAACAGTGTGATGTCACCTGTGGTGAAAGGCTGTAACAATATGCTGGAAACACAGACCTTTGATATGAACGAGTACCGGAAACAGAAAGACAAGCTGGAATATGAAGCGATGGTACGCAATCCCGAAACGGCTTATCTTGTTTCGGATGAAGTATTTGATAAACAGATTGACGAACTGGGATGGTCTGCCAAAGATATTGCCACGATGGGCGGTATGTATATGGATCGGGCAGCCCACGACATCAAGCAATCCGTCCGGGACTGGTTCAGGGAGTTGCTGGAACTGCTCTTTCAGGCAGCAGCCCTTGTAATTGACACCATCCGTACCTTTTTCCTGATCGTGCTTGCCATACTGGGCCCGATAGCTTTTGCCATATCGGTCTACGATGGCTTTCAAAGCACACTCACCCAGTGGATCACAAGATATATCTCCGTTTACCTGTGGCTGCCTGTATCGGATTTATTCAGTTCCATACTTGCCCGCATACAGGTGCTTATGCTCCAAAAAGATATTCAGGAGCTATCAGACCCCAATTTCATACCTGATAATTCAAATAGTGTGTACATTATTTTCATGTTGATAGGTATCATCGGCTATTTCACGATCCCCACCGTATCGAACTGGATTATTCAGGCGGGTGGCATGGGTAACATGAACCGGAATATCAACAGCACGGCGAACAAAGCAGGTAGCGGAGCAGGTGCGGTAGTCGGTGCAGCAACCGGAAACGCTGGTGGCAGAGTCGGTGGTAAACTCATAAAAAGCAATTAATAAATAAACTCATTATGGAATTTAAGTCATTAAAGAATATAGAAACCAGTTTCAGGCAGATACGTCTTTTCGGGATGGTGTTTGTGGTGATGTGTACCTTGATAACCGGGTACGCCGTTTGGAACTCCTATACATTTGCCGAAGCGCAACGGCAAAAGATTTATGTATTGGACGGTGGCAAGTCGTTGATGCTTGCCCTCTCGCAAGACCTGACACAAAACCGTCCGGTTGAAGCACGGGAACACGTGAAACGTTTTCACGAACTGTTCTTCACGTTGTCGCCGGACAAGAACGCCATCGAAAGCAACATCAAACGTTCGCTGTTCCTTGCCGATAAGAGTGCGTTCAACTATTACCGTGACCTCTCGGAGAAAGGATATTACAACCGTATTATTTCCGGCAACATCAGTCAGACCATACAGATAGACAGCGTATCATGCAATTTCGATGTGTACCCTTATGCAGTATCTACCTATGCCCGGCAAATGATTATCCGGGAAAGCAGCGTAACGGAAAGAAATCTTGTCACCCGTTGCCGATTGCTGAACGCCGTTCGGAGTGATAACAATCCGCACGGCTTTATCATGGAGAGTTTCGAGATTACCGAAAACAAAGACCTGAACACGATAAAGCGATAGCCCTATGATACGGAAAATCACTTCACCCATTCATCAAGCCTTTGGCAGCGTGCAGGACTGGACGGATGCAAAGCTCCGCCACCTGTGCGGGCGCATGACACCCGAAATCCGGCTGGCGGTCATTCTGCTTATGCTCCTGTTTTTCGGCGGGTTCTCCATCTACTTCACCGTTTCGTCCATCTACCGGATAGGCAAAGAAGACGGCGAAACCATACGGATAGAACACATCAGGCAGTTGCAGCTTCAAAGTAAAGACAGTACGAACATTTTTAATCAATCAAGCAATGGAAGAAAAAGAACAGAAGAATGAAGTTCCTGCATCGGACACGGGCAGGAAGAAAGAAGAAAAAGAGAAATTAAATTCCAAACCGAAAAAGGAACTCACCCCACAACAGTTGCAGCAGCGAAAGAAGCTACTGATTTATCCGCTTATGGGATTAGTGTTCTTGGGTTCTATGTACCTGATATTCGCGCCCTCCGGTAGCGAAGAAGTTACGCCGGAAAGCGTGGGCGGATTTAACGCCGATATTCCCCTGCCGAAAGAGGACGGGATAATCAGCGATAAGAAAGCAGCCTACGAACAGGAGCAAATGCAAAATAAGCAAGCGGACAAAATGCGCTCCCTGCAAGACTTCGCCTTTTCACTGGGTGAAGATGGCGAAAAGGGGGAAGACCTGAACCTGATAGATGATGCAACAGCAGAACAACCAAACGGGGCGGTAATAGATTTCGGGGCTGGTGCTCCCGGCAATAACCGTTCCGCCATGCGGTCTTCGGCAATGGCGTACCGGGACATGAACCGGCAGTTAGGCAGTTTCTACGAAACGCCGAAAGAGGATAAGGAGAAAGAAGAACTGAAACGTCAGGTAGAAGAACTGACTGCCCGGCTCGATGCGAAAGACCATCAGGCGGGTAGTGTGGACGAACAGGTCGCATTGATGGAAAAGTCCTACCAACTGGCAGCCAAGTACATGAACGGCGGGCAACAATCGGAGCAAGTTGCACAGGTTACACCCACCGCACCTGTTCAATCCAAGGGAACTTCCGCCACCGTGAAAGCGGTATCGGACAGGACGGTTTCAGGATTACAGCAACCTATGAGCGATGCCGAATTTATTGCCGAATACAGCAAGCCCCGCAATTACGGGTTTAATACGGCAGTCGGCAGCAACTATTCGATGGGAAAGAACACCATCCGGGCGTGCGTCCATCAAGACCAAACACTGACGGACGGGCAAACGGTAAAGCTCCGGCTGTTAGAACCGTTACAGGCGGGAAACATCGTTGTCCCCAAAAACACGCTGGTGTCCGGCAGTGCCAAAGTGCAGGGGGAACGGCTCGATATACAGGTTTCCTCGCTCGAATATGCGGGCAACATCATTCCGGTGGAACTTGCCGTGTATGACAGTGACGGACAGAAAGGTCTTTCCGTTCCCTCGTCACTGGAGCAGGAAGCGGCCAAAGAAGCGATGGCAAACATCGGTGCTGGGCTGGGGACGAGCATTTCCTTTGCACAATCTGCCGGGCAGCAAGTCGCAATGGACTTGACAAGGGGCGTGATGCAAGGCGGATCGCAATACCTCGCAAAGAAATTCCGAACGGTAAAGGTTCACCTGAAAGCGAACTATCAGGTGATGCTTTACGCCAAACAACAATAAACTATGTATCAATTATCAACCATAAAAATTTCAATCCAAATGAAAAAGTTAATTATCATGTTTGCCCTACTCATGGGCGTGGTTTCAGTGAAAGCACAAAGTAACGACTTGTATCAGGGCATTACCCAAAAGTTGCCTTACCGCCAAATGGTAACACCCTACGGCGTACAGGTGACATTTGCCAAAACGGTACACATCATCTTCCCCTCTGCCGTGAAGTATGTGGATTTAGGCAGTAACTATATTATCGCCGGAAAAGCGGATGGGGCGGAAAACGTTGTCCGGGTGAAAGCCACGACAGAGGGCTTTCCCGGCGAAACAAACTTTTCCGTTATCTGTGAAGATGGCAGCTTTTACAGTTTCAATGCGAAGTACGCACACGAACCGGAAATGCTGAACATCGAAATGAAAGATTTCTTGGAGAATGAGGACACCACCGACTTTTCACATACCCGCATGAACATCTATTTCCGTGAACTGAAAAACGAAAGTCCGCTACTGGTAAAACTGATTATGCAGTCTATCTACAAAAACAATGACCGTGAGATACGGCATTTAGGCTGCAAACGTTTCGGGGTGCAGTTCTTGGTGAAAGGACTATATTCACATAACGGGCTGTTCTACTTCCACACACAGACAAAGAACAGTTCCAACGTACCGTTTGATACCGACTTTATCCGCTTCAAGATTGTGGATAAGAAAGTAGCCAAACGGACAGCCATACAAGAAACAGTCTTAGACCCAGTGCGGAGTTATAACGAAATATTGGTTATCGGTGGCAAGAGTACCGTCCGCACCGTGTACGTGCTCCCTCAATTCACCATCCCGGACGATAAGGTTTTGGTTATCGAACTGGTGGAGAAGAACGGTGGCAGACACCAAACCGTCCGGGTAGAAAACTCCGACATCGTGGCTGCCAAAGTGATTAACGAACTTAAAATCAAATAAGCATGAAACGAATATTCTGTATAATATTCCTTTTTGCGCTGTGCCTGACTTTCAACCAGGCACACGCACAAAGATGTTTGCCCGGCATGAAAGGATTGCAGGTTACGGGCGGTATGGCGGACGGTGTTCACTGGAACAAGCAAAGCGACTTTGCTTATTACTTCGGTGCTGCTCTCTCCACTTATACCAAAAACGGCAATCGTTGGGTGATTGGTGGGGAATACCTTGAAAAGCATTACCCCTATAAGGAACTACAACTACCCGTGAGCCAGTTTACAGGTGAGGGTGGTTATTACCTGAACTTCCTTTCAGACCGGAAGAAAACCTTTTTCCTCTCGCTGGGATTGTCTGCCCTCGCCGGGTACGAAACAAGTAACTGGGGTGATAAGCTGCTGCCCGATGGCTCGACCCTGACAAACAAAGACAGCTTTGTCTACGGTGGTGCGCTGACCTTAGAACTGGAAAGCTATATCACTGACCGGGTGGTGTTCCTGATTAACGCACAGGAAAGATGCCTGTTCGGTTCTTCCGTTGGCAAGTTCCATACACAGTTCGGTATCGGGCTGAAATTCATGTTTAACTAACCTATTATATATAATGTATATGCGAAATCTAATTTATAAGATGTTACTGGGCTGCTACATGGTGGCTGCCCTTTGCTTGGTCTGCTCGTGTAATGACAATGTGGATATACAGCAGTCTTACCCGTTCACTATCGAAACGATGCCAGTGCCGAAGAAATTAAAGGTAGGAGAAACGGCGGAAATACGCTGCCAGTTAAAACGGGACGGGCAGTATTTACCGACTACCTATGAAATCAGGTATTTTCAACCGGACGGGGCGGGAAGTTTAAAAATGTCGGATGGAACGGTGTTGCTTCCGAATGACCTTTACCCGCTTCCGGGTGAAACGTTCCGGCTTTACTATACCTCTGCATCAACTGACCAGCAAACAATAGATGTGTATTTTCAGGATAGCTTCGGGACGTTGCAGCAGCTAACATTTAGTTTTAACAATGATAGTAGTCAAGATCAATAAGCCATTTTAAGTGAATCTGTTAAGAAAGACTGGAGATTTATTCTTTCCAGTCTTTTTTATATGTATTTTTGTAGCAACAATTTTTTTTATACAGATTGCATAAAAAACTTGTTACCTATTTAGATAATTCTAACATACTTAATGCCACATACCCATGTATATTTCTTCACTATCTATTAGAAATTTCAGAAACTTCAATTCAGCAAAGTTTCATTTTAAAAATGGTATCAATACAGTAATAGGAGAAAATGGATCAGGAAAAACAAATCTGTTTTATGCCTTACGAATTCTGATAGATGATACCCTTCCGAGATACATTAACTTTCAAACTAGTGATTTCAATAGAGGATTAGAAAACTGGGCTGGTCATTGGATTATAATTTCTCTTTGTTTTGATGAGTTGGATGTAAGCGAAGAAGCACAGGCATTGGCAGTACAATCAAGTGGGCATATGGATTCTGGGGTAAAGGGAAGTTATTCTGTCTATTTTAGACCAAAGTATCAATTTAGAAAAGAACTTTACGATTATTCACAAGTCGAAGAAAAAAATAAAGTTGATCTAGAGTTACTTTTGAATAAAATCACCCTTGAAGACTACGAAGTTATCTATTTGAGCCGTGGCACTGGTGATTTTACTGACGATAATATTTATAAAAAATACGTTGGAGATTTTGAAGCTATTGAATTTCCTAATCCTGATGACAAAGAAGAATTAATATTGGGGACTTGGCTACCAAGAGAAATAAATATTCACAATGAAATTTCTTGCACCTTTATTAAAGCATTAAGAGATGTCGAAGGCGATCTACGCTCATATGCAAATAATCCTCTATTAAATTTATTGAGAGGAAAAGAAAAAAATGTGGAGATCTCAAAAAAAAATGAAATCATTGAAAGTATTGATAATCTAAACGAACAAATAAGTTCACTTGACGAAGTTATTGAGGTTCAGAAAGGAATAGATAAAAGCATTAAAGATGCTGTAGGGACAATGTATGCTCCCAATATTGACATAAGATCGGAACTACCAAATGAAATGGAAAAACTATTTCAATCATTAAAACTTTGGGTAGGAGATTCTGATGATGAAGGTTATAAAGGAAGAATATGGGAATTGAGTTTGGGTGGTGCTAACTTAATCTATCTATCTCTTAAACTCCTTGAATATGAGAAAGTAAAGACAGATAAAATTGCAAACTTCCTTTTAATTGAGGAACCTGAAGCGCATATACACACTCATATTCAGAAAACTCTTTTCAATAATTTAAAAGAGAGCAAAACTCAAATAATTATTTCGACTCATTCCACACATATATCTTCTGTGAGTAAAATAAGTAGTGTAAATATATTGAGTCGTGGCAAAAAAGAAAGTTCAGTTTTTTATCCTTCAAATAATTTAAGCGAAGGAGCAATCATGAGAGTTGAAAGATATCTTGATGCTGTTAGAAGTAATCTTCTTTTTGCAAAAGGAATACTATTAGTGGAAGGTGATGCAGAACAAATTCTTATTCCTGAAATGTTTAAAAAAATATTTGGAATTTCACTTGATGAAATAGGTATTAGCTTGATAAACATAGGAAGTACAGGTTTTGAAAATATTGCAAGAATTTTTCATTCCGACAGAATCAGGAAATATTGTGCAATTATAACTGATTTAGATAAATCGGTTGTGCCCCTTCCTGTGGATAACAAGAGCGATAATGAATATCAAAAACATTGTAGGGCATCGCAAATGAAAGGCGAAGAAAGACGACGACGATTAACTGAATTCTGTGACGGTAATGACTTTTTGAAACCATTTTATGCAAAATACACATTTGAAGTTGATTTATTGATGAATAGTAATAGTTATGAATTTGTCAATACTCTTAAAAGTATATATTCAAGAGACGCTGATATATCAAAAGCGAAAGAAAAACTTGAAAATAAATCTGTAGAAATAGCTGGCGTAGAAGTGTTGAGAATAGCTGAAAAACAAAAAAAAGGGTGGTTCGCTTTATTAGTTGCAGAACAACTTGTTTACAACACTTATATTCCAAAATATATTTTGGAAGCAATTGCTTTTGCTTCTACACATATAAATCTTTCTTCAAAAGTTAAAGCTATTTCATACTGTATAAAAGCAATCAAAGGGAATAATAAAGATTCGATGTTCGAGCAAGCAAAATCATTCAAAATGGATGATGTAACAGAAAAAGATATTGTAGATAATTTTATCAAAACATTTCCGGATAATCAATTAACCAAGTTTTTTAAACTCTTATGATACTTGATAAACTTAGTGACGAACAAAAAACAGCTGTTCTTCAGAAAGGAAATGTTTTGCTTACTGCTTGCCCAGGCAGTGGTAAAACTAGAGTGATTATTCATAAACTGGCATATGAATTAAGCCGACTTGAAGAAGGAAGTAAAAAGAGAATTGCGGCAGTAACATTTACAGTGAGAGCTTCCGAAGAAATTTTTAAACGGCTAAATGTTATGGGTATTAATTGTGAAAGAGTTTGGTCAGGAACATTACATGCTTTTTGTTTGGATTGGATAATTAAACCATATTCTTGTTATTTACCTGAATTACAAAATGGATTTTCCATAGCTGATGAAACATATTGTTCAGACCTAATTAGTTCTTTAAAAGAAAAACATGGCTTGCAACAAATTGACCCGATCAATTTACGGTTCAACCGCGATGGAACTTTTTCCGAACCGAAGTCTATACAAAAAACAATACTAAAAGAGTACCATAAAATACTAAAAAGCGAGAAGCTAATTGATTTTGAACTTCTCTTATATTATTCTTATAAAATTCTTTGTACCCATCCTAAAATTCAAATAACACTATCGAAAATATTTAAATTAATATGTGTTGATGAATTTCAAGATACACAGGATTTATTGTATGCAATTATTTCTAAAATTATTAAAGCTGGTAATGGTGATACATCATTATTTCTTGTTGGAGATACTGATCAAGCGATCTACGCTTCCCTTGGAGGAGTGGCAAAAAGTATAGAGGAAATTAGAGTAGAATTGGATGGGATGCCAATTACTCCATTAACACTGACAGGAAATTATAGGTCAAGCCAAAGATTAGTTGATTTCTATACTCATTTTCAAACACAATCAATAGATATTAAGTCATTAGGTATTAATGCTGATAAAAAAGGATTTATAACTTTAAACAGTAATATCCACTACTCAAAAATTGTCGATGAAATCGCTCGATTGATTCGAATCAATTTAGATAGAGGTATTCCCGAAAATGAAATTTGCATTCTTGTTCCTCAATGGTGGCTTATAACCTCTGTATCTAAAAAACTACGCACAGTATTACCTCATGTTAATTTTGACGCCTCCGGATTAGCCCCAATGTCAAGAAATAGAGATAATATTTGGTATAAACTATCACGTTTATTTCTCACAGAACCCAATCCTAGAATATATTCATTAAGATATAAGTGGGCTACTGAGCTAATAGATAACTTTAGAATACAAACAAATACTGAATTTAGTGATAAATATAAAATTGAAAGAAATCTATTACGATTGATAAATTCAATTACATCAACTAAAAATGAAGGTATTGATTACCTTATTGATTGCTTTAATCAGTTTCTTGAAGCTGTCCAAATTGATTATACAAAACATCCATCTTTAGTTGCAAATTGGGAGCTGTTTTTTAAAAATATCGAAAATCGTCTAAGCGATTCTGAATTCAAAATACCAAGTGACATTAAATCATTCAAGAGCTTTTATAGAGAAATGACAGGTATTGTAATAAATACTTGTGTTGGTGTAAAAGGTGAAGAGTTTGAGACTGTTATTGCTTATGGCTTATTGAATGGGTATATTCCACATTGGAATGAGATATTTTCAGGTAACGCTACTGAGGCTTCAAAAAAACTTATGTATGTAATTTGTTCGAGAGCAAAATCAAATTTACATTTGATATGTGAAACAGGAAGAACGACTAAACGTGGAGCCGAATTAACAATAACACCTGAATTAGCAAGTAAGATATTTATCTATGATGAGATTTAATTTATATGCAATATACTCAATTCAATAGACTGTTATAAAAAAACTTAAATAAAGAAATATATATAAATTCCAAAGCAGTATCTTGCATTGCATTGTATTCAGCTTAAATTTTCAAAGCATTAGGTTTAGTGGATTTTTATTTATAGAAAGGTTAAAACAGGTTTCTTTGCTACTTTCTTTCCCGCTTCGGCTCACGAAAGAAAGTAGTCCGGCTGGATTTTTCCTGCCGGATTTTCTTTTTTACTTTTGAGTTTTCAGCCATTCGTCCCGCTGCCAAAGACATTCTTCAAGCGTTTTAGCCAATGTCGAAAACAGATTGCCGTTAAAATGGCGATAATCATACTGGTAATAAATCTGCCCCCTGAATGCTCCTAAACAACATTGCAAATACCTTTCCTTTCCCGATGTTTGGGCAATACTTACCCCGTTTTTGTTTAAACTTTCCATAATGTAATAATTTATATTGAGTTATCAGATAATCAAAGGCGAAAGCAGCACAATGAATATAAGTGCCATACAGAACAGGTAAACGGCAGAGATAAACAGCCGGATAATAAACCGAATGATAAAAAAGCCGATAATTAAAACTATCCACATTCCGGCGGTGCTGGTGGCTACCTGATAGATGATAAGAGCGAGTATAGCCCACCGTAAAAAAGTCGTTATGATCTTGTATATCTTCATTTTCTTGTGTGTTGTGGGTGGATTGCTCCACCCGGTTAATAATCAATCAGGCACAACGGAAAACATAACCGTCTTCCATCCAGTAATCAGTCATAAATAAATCACGGGCATAAGCCGAATAATCAAAGTAAGTCTTTGCGAACTCTGGCAGGTCATAACATTCCTCTACAATTTCACGGGCATAATCTTCTTCATCGTTATACTCTCCCTGATATTCATCTTCAAAAGAAGAAATAAGGTCGTCCACATCTTCTTCGCTTATATCGTGGCTCTTATGGTCGCACCATACGAAAAACGCTTCTTGCTGTGTTTCGCTTAGTTTTTCGATAGCGTCCCGCACTTCAAAGAACTTTTCTGATAGCCAGCTTTCAGAAATGAACGCTTCGGGGATGTTCTCATAACTCTGAAACATCAATTCCGGGTCTTCCTCGTCCTTGTGTAGTTCCTGACACGCTTCTATGAACTCGTCCTTATCCGAATAGTCGGACAGGTCAAACCACTTGCCGAAAATCGAACCGTTGTTATACTTGGCATAAGTACCTACATAAATCTGTGCTTCTGATAATGTTACTGCTTCCATGACTTTTGAATTTTTCTTTGTTACACATCGCTTGTCGCCCACCACATAAATTTTTCCTTTAACTGAATGGGAACATTGTCTTTTCAAAGGTTCGGGACTGGTACAGTGCAAATTATTATTTATGAAATACTACCCGTAGGTGTGGAGATTTCTAAAAAATAATTTGAACAGTAACAGGCACGGATATACCTTTGACAATGTTCCAATCAGTTTTAGGAGAAATTTTTCTCTTGTTTGAGAGGATAGAAGCAAAAGCCATCAGGCTTTTTGTATGGAGTAATGAGAGAGCAAAAAAGGGCTTAGATAAGCCCCTCGTCTGCAAAACTGTAATAGCTTTCTTCCGTTACTATAATATGGTCTAACAGATTTAAGTCTAAGAATTTGCAGGCTTCCTTTATTTTGGAAGTTATTCTTTTATCCGGTTCACTCGGATGTAGGTTGCCCGATGGGTGGTTATGTGAGAGGATAATCCCCGAAGCATGAGCTTTCAGGGCTGTTTGCAGGATTATTTTCACGTCCATAACCGTTTCTGCCATGCCACCTTTAGAGATAAGGGAAACACCTAAAGCCTTATTCGCACGGTTCAAAAATAGTACATAGCTTTCTTCGTGATGCTCCATACATTCCGTATAGAACGGTTTAAGATAAGAATAAGAGGTTTCAGAAGTTAGCATCTTTACTCTTTCGGATGCTTTTACATTGTCTTTATAAGAGATAGTGATTTCCGGCATGGTAAATTCTGTTGTTTTCATGATAACTGAATTTTAAATTAAACAATAAGAAATTTTGCCGGACACTCACAGTTTGGCGGGGACTTCAACCATATCTTTTCAAAAAATACGACCCGTAGGTGTGGAGATTTTTTAGAGAACCGGAACGGTTCAGATTTGGTACTTGTCCCCGCCGGGCTGTACCTTTGCTAAAATTTGTGATTGAGATACATTACTTTAGGGAACTAAAAAGGGGCATCATTGGTGATACCCCTTAGACAATTCAATACCTTAGACTGCTATTCGTCATACGTTCTATATCCGATTGGATTACGTGGCTTCGGTTCGGGTTTGCTTAGTAGCTGTGTCAATGCCTGATACACTTCGCTGAATTGTGCATCTGTGCTTTGTTCCAGTTCCTCAATGCGTTTGAGAAGTTCTTCGTAGCCGATTGACATTTGGCGCATGAGGACAAAAGCACGCATAATAGATATATTTACATCAATGGCAATTTGTGAACGCAATACACTTGATAGCATTGCTACCCCTTGTTCAAGAAAAGCTAATGGGGGCGTAGGAGTATGCCGGATGTTTTCGGGGAACTTATCACAGTTTGTGATAAGTTCCTGCCACTCCTCTTTTGTAAGCTGAAAAGCAAAGTCGCTGGGAAAGCGAGATTGATTTCTTTTTACTGCTTGTTTTAAGGCTCTCGTTTCAACTTGATAAAGTTCTGCCAAATGGAAGTCGAACATGATACGACAACCCCGAACTTCAAAAATCTTGTTTTGAATGATTTGTAAGTCCATAGAATTATTGTTTTATGAATTAATATGAGGGAACATGGAACTTATCACAGTTTGTGATAAGTTCCATATAGAGTTAATAATTTGCTTCTTCATAGATTTTTTCCACACCTGTAAACTTGCCAGTTAGACCTTTCATATCATTACTTATTTTACTATTAGTAATGCGGGCGTAAATTTGGGTTGTTTCTATATTTGCATGCCCTAACATCTTGGAAACAGTTTCAATAGGTACACCTTTCGCAAGTGTAGTCGTTGTTGCAAATGTATGCCTTGCAAGGTGAAATGTCAGCACTTTTCGTATTCCGCAAACATCACCAATTTCCTTCAAGTAGGCATTCATTTTTTGATTGCTCAAAATGGGTAATAATAAGCCGTTAGGCAGTTTATCCTTATATTTATCCAAAATCATCTTAGGAATTTTAAGCAAAGGAACGTCTACCTTTATATCAGTTTTCTGTCTCTTTGTCATTATCCATAAATTGCCATCAAAAGAAATGCGTATATTATCTTGTGTCAAGTTCTTAACGTCTATATACGCAAGTCCCGTGAAGCAAGAAAATATAAATATATCACGCACGTGTTCCAATCTTTCAGATACAAATTTCTTCTTTAATATTTTTGTTATTTCTTCATCCGTCAAATATCCCCTATCGACTTTCTTCAACCGGATTTTATAGTTTGCGAATGGATCACCAACCAATAAGCCATTATTACGAGCTATCAGGATAATACGCTTAAAAAACTGCATAAACTTGGCTGTCGTGTTTGCTCCGCATTTGCAGGTAGTCATTAGATAAACCTCGAAGTCATTTATGAACATCAGAGTTATTTCTTTCAAGGAAATATCCGATACGTTGTACTTATCTTTAAGGAAAGACTGCATATGATTATAGGTGACTTTATATTTCTGCAAGGTTGCAGCAGTCTTACTGATACCTACCAACTTTTCTACATCGGCGTTATGCTTCGCAAACAAAGCTAATAGTGTTTCGTGGCTCTCGGCTATTCCCAAAAACTCATTCTTTACTTTTTCGGCAGTTACATAGTTATCTCGTCTTTGCATTTCGTGGTAGATGTTATGCAAAGATGCTTTTATCTCTTCCAGTAAGGAGTTTACTTGTTTATTGGCGTTGCTACGTCCGGTTGCCCGATTTGCCTTTGTGTCCCATTCTTCCGGTTTAACTTCTAACTTGGTGCTGAATTGAGTTCCTACACCGTCCACCGTTATGCGTCCCATGATAAGGGCACAACCATTTGCTCTAATAACACCTCTCTTTAGATAAAAAAGAATTTTAAATGTACTCTTCATGATCTCATTTTTTTAAAGCAGCAAAGCTACTGTTATTAATTGAAAATGAGATTAATACAGACCGGACAAATATCGACAAAAGGTAGCCATTTTGCGACATTTCGTAACCTGATTGGTAGGTGAAAGTGTAGGTTACGATTTGGTTACTGAACTCTGTCCGAAAGGGTCTATTTTGTGTCTTTTACCCCCGACAAGAAACAATAAAAAAAGTCCTACAATACGTTGATATTGTAGGACTTGTCCTGTTTTTGACCCTATTTGTCTTTAGGTCTTAGCGGAGAGAGAGGGATTCGAACCCCCGGAACCTCGCAGTTCAACGGTTTTCAAGACCGCCGCAATCGACCACTCTGCCATCTCTCCAAAACTTCTTGTATAGAAGTGCTTTTCGTTAAAAGCGGTGCAAAGGTACAAATAAATTTTAATTAAGCAAGCAATTGAAAGAAAAAACAAAAATAAATTAAGTTCAGACTCACCATAAGTAGGTATTTCATGCTCTTAAACATTAAATTGAGAATATTTATACCCATAATATAAAAAAAGGATGTAACTTTGCGTGCTCTAAAGAAAAACAGGATAAATAACCACTAAAATGAATATTTTATGGAATTAAATAAGACCTTTAACGACGGCCTTTGGAGCAAAGAAATCAATGTAAGAGATTTCGTAAGCAAAAACATCACTTCGTATGAGGGTGATGCTACTTTTCTACAAGGACCTACCGAGCGTACAAAAGCAGTATGGAACTGCTGCCTCAAAGCCATTGAGGAAGAAAGAAACAACAACGGTATACGCGCGCTTGATAACAAGACTGTATCGACCATTACTTCACACAAAGCGGGATATATTGACCGCGATAATGAACTTATCGTTGGCTTACAAACAGACGAACTACTAAAACGCGCTATCAAGCCTTTCGGTGGTATCAACGTGGTAGCTCGTGCTTGTCAGGAGAACGGAATGGAAGTAGACCCGAGAGTCAAAGAAATCTTCAACACTTATCGTAAAACTCACAATGACGGAGTATTTGACGTATATACCGAAGAAATACGCTCTTTCCGGTCGCTGGGCTTCCTAACCGGACTACCGGACAACTATGCGCGCGGCCGTATCATTGGTGACTACAGACGATTGGCCCTCTACGGAATAGATCGTCTCATCAAAGCCAAGCAAGATGATTTACATACGCTGACAGGCCCTATGACCGAAGCGCGCATTCGTCTTCGTGAAGAAGTTGCCGAACAGATTAAGGCACTTAAGGATATGAAAGTTATGGGCGAATACTATGGTCTGGATCTCAGCCGTCCGGCATATACTGCCCAAGAAGCTATTCAGTGGGTGTACATGGCATATCTATCTGCCGTAAAAGAGCAAGACGGCGCTGCCATGTCACTGGGAAATGTGTCGTCCTTTCTTGATATCTATTTGGAATATGAACTCCAACAAGGTAGTATCACCGAAACATTCGCACAAGAATTAATTGACCAATTTGTCATCAAATTGCGTATGGTACGCCACCTTCGTATGCAGTCATACAATGACATCTTTGCCGGAGACCCTACTTGGGTGACAGAGTCAATAGGCGGACGCTTTAATGACGGACGGACCAAGGTAACAAAAACATCTTTCCGTTTCTTGCAAACGCTTTATAACTTAGGCCCATCACCCGAACCAAACATGACCGTTCTATGGAGCCCCGAACTACCAGAAGGTTTCAAGGAGTTCTGTGCTAAAGTATCTATCGACACATCATCAGTACAATATGAAAATGATGACCTCATGCGGGAAGTTCGTCAATCAGACGATTATGGTATCGCTTGCTGTGTTTCCTATCAGGAAATAGGCAAACAAATACAATTCTTTGGGGCACGTGCTAACTTGGCAAAAGCCTTGTTATTGGCTATCAACGGAGGACGGTGCGAAAACACCGGCACACTGATGATAAAAGATATACCTCTGCTCACAGGTGAAACGCTGAGATTCGAAGAGGTAATGATCAACTACAAGAAGGTGCTGACAGAAATTGCTCGTGTATACAATGATGCGATGAACATCATACACTATATGCATGATAAGTATTACTACGAGAAAGCGCAGATGGCACTTATCGATACAGACCCACGTATTAATCTGGCGTATGGTGTAGCCGGACTTTCGATCGCTATCGACTCGTTGTCGGCTATTAAGTTCGCCAAAGTAAAAGTTCGCCGTAACGATATCGGACTGACAGAGGGATTTGACATTGATGGTGAGTTCCCTTGCTTCGGCAATGACAATGATAAGGTAGACCATTTGGGTGTGGACCTGGTATATTATTTCAGTGAGGAACTTAAGAAATTACCTGTCTACAAAAACGCCCGCCCTACCCTTTCGCTACTGACCATTACATCCAATGTTATGTACGGTAAGAAAACCGGTGCAACACCGGATGGACGATTGAAAGGTATTGCTTTTGCTCCGGGTGCTAACCCCATGCATGGACGTGATAAGAATGGTGCCATTGCTTCACTCAGTTCTGTTACTAAATTACGCTATCGCGATTCTCAAGATGGTATCAGCAATACATTTTCGATTGTTCCCAGATCACTGGGAGCTACGGCAGAAGACCGCATTGAAAATCTGGTAACCATGATGGACGGATACTTCACGAAAGGTGCGCATCACCTAAACGTAAATGTTCTGAATAGAGAAATGCTTGAAGATGCCATGGAACATCCCGAAAACTACCCGCAACTAACCATTCGTGTTTCGGGATATGCTGTAAACTTTGTAAAGTTAAGCCGGGAGCACCAACTGGAAGTTATCAATCGCAGTTTTCACGAACGCATGTAATAAATAAACAAATGATCAACGTACACTCTTATGAGTCTATGGGAACATTCGACGGGCCGGGTCTACGGCTCGTCGTTTTTCTTCAAGGATGTAATTTTCGCTGTCTGTACTGTGCCAATCCGGATACTATTACACCCGGCGGTGGAACGACTACTGATGTAGAAGAAATCGTTCACATGGCAATCAATCAAAAGGCGTTCTTCGGAAAGCGTGGAGGTATCACTTTTTCGGGTGGAGAACCAACCTTACAAGCCAAAGCATTGCTCCCCCTTTTCCGCAAATTAAAGGAAGAAGGTATACACATCTGTCTGGACACAAATGGGGGAATCTGGAATGAGGATGTAGAGGCTTTATTAAAACTTACCGACTTAGTATTGCTCGATATAAAGGAGCATAATCCCAATCGTCATCAAATATTAACCGGACGTAGCAACCACCAGACCTTGCGCACTGCTGCCTGGTTAGAAGAGAACAAAAGACCCTTTTGGATACGTTATGTATTAGTGCCCGGATATAGTGATTTTACAGAGGATATCCATAGCTTGGGCAAAGAGTTGGGGCATTATAAGATGATTCAACGAGTCGAGATACTCCCTTATCATCTACTTGGTGTACATAAGTATGAGGCCATGGGACAAGAGTACCAACTCAATGGGGTCAAAGAAAACACTCCCGAACAGACTGAACAAGCCGCCAAGCTATTCCGTGAATATTTTGAAACAGTGCAAGTGAATTAATAGGTAAAGCGAACACCTGCCTGTATATTGAAATTCACCGGATTATCTTTACGAATGGTTTTCACTTCCGAACCATCGTTAAAAAAGTGCACCACACCTGGTTCTACATATATACCCAGGTGTTTTGTTGCATTTATCTGTGCACCGACAGCACCCATAACGGAAAGCTGCAATGGCTTTACAGTTATCTTTTCGCCGGCCAATTCGCCATATACACATTTTTCAACAGTTCCACCAGCCGACACATATAAAGTAAATAACTTCTTATCGACAAAGTTCCAATTGGCACGTATCGGGATACCAATATAGTGTAAACGCTGATCTTCCAAAGTAGTGCTTTTAGCTAACTTCACATCCGAGGAGAGCAATGTATAAGTCAATCCGGTTTCTACGGAAAACCCTTTAGGCAATGTCTTGCGTACCGACACTCCAAATGAAAGAGGTTGATGATGTTCTATTTCCATGACCTCATTGGCAACTTGCAGATAAGGAACACCTTCCTTAAATACAACCGTTTTATCGCCTGGCACTTGCAAAACACCATCTGCTACTGCTGCCATATTGAGCCGGGATAATCCTCCCCTCGGTTCAATATTCCCATTGCCACCCGATAAAGCACCTGCGTTACCTACCGAAGCACCGATAGCCCAACGCCCGGAGCGACTTTCAGTAGACTGTTGCGGTAAATGGAGTTTATCTCTCCCCGAAGGTTTCCGAGATTGAGGTGTATCCACGTGTGTAGTGGTTTCTTCTGATTTAACAACATCAGCTACATCGCTAGCCGATGATTTTTCAGAGATATCAACGGGCACAGTAGAATCAATACCCACAGCATCGCTTTTTAAAGTATTTAAGACTCGGGGTTCTTCCTGATTCTTAGCTAACAATGAAGAACCAACCAGTGTACGGTCAGAGCCTTTTTTTACTTCTGTATTGACAACTTCCGATGAAGTGGTTTCGCCCGAATGTGGTAGTGTATCAGTAATCTTGGCCAATGTAGGCAATGAAGTCTGACGCATTTCATGAGCCGTTTGACTTTCAAGAAAATAGAGGCTGAGCGAGGTACCCACTACCAACAATACACTGGCAGCTACAGCGATCCACTTACGATGTAAAAACAGACGTTTTTCGGCAACCGGTAGCAGCTCCTTCTCCAGTTGTTCCCAGCCGGTAGCAGGTAGTGGCTCGTTATAGTTATCGAGTCGATCCTTCCACTTTTTTACCCATAATTCTTTTTCTTCCATCTCTTTTCCTATCCATTTATCATTAACCACTCCTTCACTCTCTTGGCCAGCACCCCCTTGGCACGAAACAATTGTGAAGACGAAGACTTCTCATTAATACCTAGCAACTGAGCTATTTCACGATGCGATTTATCCTCAAAGGTATAGAGGTTGAATACAGTCCGATACCCATCGGGAAGCTCTTGAATAAACTGCATTAGTACCGACTGGGGTATCGTTTCAATATCAGAAGCTGTCGAATCATCAACTGCTTCGGGAGCCTCTTCGAGTGCCATAGCCTGAGCCATTACATCATTTTTACGCAAAAACTGTAAGGCCATATTCACCATTACTTTATCCATCCACGCCCGTAAAGAGCCTTCGCCACGCCAAGTAAACTTGTCAAATGAAGCATATATTTTCAGAAAACCATCGTGCATCAAATCCTGAGCGGTCTCTCTATCACCAGTATAGCGTAGGCAGATTCCAAGCATCCGCCCCGCATATTGTTCATAGAGTGCTTTGCGAGCATAGTTTTCACCACGCTTACATCGTTCACACAGTTCCTGTTCTTCCATTCTCTTTAACACGTGTTTACCTTATTAAATACGGCAAAGATAGAAATACTGCGCAAAGAGACCAACACTTTCAACACTTTTGTTTCTTTAACAATCAATAGTGCAGTATTAGTTACCATTTTACGTTTTTCGTACAAAGAGTAAACATAACTGATATACAAATCTAAAAATACAAACGAACTTATGAAGAAATTAAAACTTATTGCTTTAGCAGTCGTACTAACCGTTACCCCTTTCTTACAGTCATGTTTAGATGATGACAAACCCGAATTTCCGTGGTTGGCGTTCAGCACCATTCATACATTGGAAAACGTAGATAATGGTTACTACTTTGGCTTGGACGACGGTTCTAAATTGTATCCCGGAGATACTACAAGAATCGATCAATACAAAGTTATTGACGGACAAAGAGCCTTTGTCTATTACAACTATCTTGATGAACCCAAAACCGGCTATGACTACAACATCAAGGTAGGTCAAATCATCAACATCCTTACCAAAGATATCATTGATCTCACAGCAGAAAATGCGGAGAAAATTGGCGACAATAAAATTAACATGACATACTTCTGGATCGCTCAAGGATATTTGAATATCGAATTTCAATATTTAGGCACACACAGTAGTGATAAAAAGCATTTCCTGAATTTGGTTCAAAACACGATGAACCACGAAAACGATGAAGAAGGTTATATCAGCCTCGAGTTTCGTCACAATGCCGAAGGCGATTCTCCCGAACGGATTGGAGAAGGATACGTATCTTTCAAATTGGATAAAATAGAAAAGGAGATGGAAAATGCGAAAGGTCTGAAAATTCGTGTGAATACAATTTACGACGGAGAGAAGTTTATTAAAATAGAATTGAAAAAAAGCAGCGACAAGAAGACAGCAGTACGTGCTCTTTCTGCCAACACGCTCCAAGCGATTCATTAACTCAAACTTTTTAAAATAATAAAGGCGGTGCTTGAGATAAGCACCGCCTTTATTATTTTAAAAAGTTTCGTATCGAAATTATTACTACCTTTGCAACATTTTTTAATAAACAGCAAACACTTCTAATGAAAAAAGGTCTTTTTTACGCCATACTTGCTTCGGTGCTTTGGGCGATTGTAAATCCATTTATTAAACAAGGGCTCAGTTACGATTTTACCCCTATGAATTTTGCCGGTATTCGTTTTACCACAGTAGGCGTTATTCTCTTTGCCTATACATGGCATAAAGGAATGTGGAAAGAAATCACCCAACACAAACGGTTGTTTTCCAACCTGATTCTTATCAATATGTTTATGGGCTACACGGCCTTCTATTTTGGTGTCGACTTCGTAAGTGGAGCTATCTCATCTATCATTATGGGTATGACACCATTGATTAATGTCCTATTGGCACATATGCTAGCCAGCAATGACAAGCTCAATGCGCATAAAATAATCAGCATCTTCATCAGCCTGATCGGTCTACTTCTCATCGTGGGAATGGGCAGCAACGGCGAACCTCTCGACTGGAAAGGTATAGCTGGTATTGTGTTACTTTTGCTCAGCATCATCTTCCAAGGCTATTCCGCCATCTCTGTCTCTGAAGACAGGGGCAAAGTTAATCCTATCTTTCTGAATGCAGTGCAAATGTTTTTTGGCGGATTAATGATTTATACCGTAGGGCTTTTCACCGAAGGCTATCACTCATTTATCGGAAAACCTTCTGGATTCTATATTAGTTTGGCTATTTTGGTTTTCATCTCCGTATTTGCGTTCAGTTTTTGGTTTATAGCTCTACAAAGTAAAGGAGCCAAGGTAAGCGACATTAATATGTGCCGGCTTATTAATCCCATCCTGGGTGCTCTATTAAGCTGGACGATATTGCCCGACGAGCACCCTACATTCAGCACAGTAGCGGGAATGGTTATTATTGTAACTTCATTAGTATTCTACTTTAAAGGAGGTAAAAAGAGAGTAAAGAGTCAATGAAACATTAAACGATACACTGTATTGCCTGAAGAGCTAACATCTCTTTAGGCACTGCAGCTTGTATCTCCTCTTTCAAGACTTGCAGTAAGC
>POVV01000495.1_pt1 | contig 24606 bp, 19 predicted proteins | sample 1560271 | NCBI WGS metagenome assembly POVV01 (sample SAMN08337232, study PRJNA429181) | Bioreactor metagenome, whole genome shotgun sequencing project. | biome: cows' rumen and soil; feature: anaerobic; isolation source: anaerobic chemostat enrichment culture, galacturonate as sole carbon... | reverse complement strand
CGTAATGGGCAAGTCCCGATTCTCCTCCAAAGATTTTCGCAAACCTGCTGCCGTTCTTATCCACAATATGGTTTCTTACCGAGGGCTGAATGATGACATAGCCCTCTTCTACCTTTTGGCCTGCCGGGTCCAGAATCGGCTTATTTAAAGGATGATCAATCAGTCCGACCAGTTTTGCGGCATTATCGCGAAGCAGATTGGTATCTGCATCCAGTGTGATCACATACCGGAAGGTGGAAAGGAGCTCTTCGTCACAGTAAATAGAGGAAAAGGTGGTATTCTCTTTTTCTTCTCCATTTAAAAGGTTATTAAATTCTTCCAGCTTTCCTCTTTTACGCTCCCAGCCCATATAACAGTTCTCCGCTTTATTCCATTTACGGCAGCGGAAAAATAAGGAAAAGCGCTGCTGCTCCGACGGATAGAGCTCATTTAACTCTCTTCTGCGTGCAGCAAGGGCGTTTTCAATCACCTGGTCATTCTCCATGAACTCGTCCGGAGAATCCGCAAAATCAAGCAGCAATGCAAAGAAAAGGCCCGGCTGCCGGTTTGCCAGATAATGCTTTTGAAGACGTTCCATGTACCCCAGGCCCTGTTCCTTTGAGGAGACAATAACCGGCATAACCACAAAAGTTTTTGCATCCTCTGGTATTTCCTCCAAATAGTTCAGAGAAGGAATCTTCCTGACTTTAATTCTTCTTGTAAAAATAAAATTTGTAAGCTCTATGGAAATACCTATTAACAGCGGCATCGCCGATAAAAAAATAATGACCAGCCGGCTGATATTCCTAAGCCCGCCAAAGTTCCAAAAGGCATAGAGCAGACAGGCACAAAGTCCGGGAATCATAAGGAACATGGTAAGGAAATAAAGGAAGCCACATACGTTCATCCTTTTCTTAATAGTTTGAGGGATCGGTTTTCCTAACGCTTTTGCTTTCAGAACCGGATACCCCTTACCCAAAAGATAGGAGCCCACATGATGGGAACAATGCAGGTCCTCTCTGCCCTGTACCGCCAGCTCCAGACAGTCTCCGGCTATGTTTTCCTCAGGCAGCCGGTAACGGTGCGATAATTTAACGATAACCCCACGGTACATGCCCCTGGATTCCAAATCCATCTTTGGATATACCCCTTCCGGATCCTGTGATAAGATCTGCTCCAGATAAGAATATTCCTCAAAGAACTTTTCTTCATCAACTTCATTGATATCCCTCAGGCAGACTATCAAGGTCCGGATATTTGTCTCAAGAAATGATTCAATCTTTCCTTCCTCCATGAATATGCCGGAGGTCTTCACCTGCCTCTCCTGGGAAGAAAAGTGATGTTCCAGGTATTTTTGAATGGAAGCCTCATCAAAAGACAGGTTTTTCAGCAGGTGTATTACATGGGCATGGAAGGAGTAGTTCAGCCTTAAGTTATCCTCAGTTTTGCAAAGCAGCGCTGATATATCGGCCGGTCCCTTCTTATCTGCCAGCTTATCCCGGAGAAACTTTTCTGCCTTTGATTTCACTTCAATCATACGAAGAATTTCTTCCGCGATTACAATGATTTCTTCCAGAATACAAAAGCCCAGCACTTCCGGCAAAACCCAGATCTCCTTGTCCGTAAGGGGGATCTTCTGCTGATAAGCCTTCAGCATCACAGAAATATTTTCTTCACTTAAGTGTCCGCCGGAAAGAGCCACCATCTTTTTTGCCACAACATAAATACGGGGAAAGTTCCGGTATTCCTTTCCCTCCAGAACCGGCAATACGGCATAGCTGGTTCCCGATGTACGGACCTTTTTAATTTCCCGGTACAGCATCTGGAAATTGTCAAAGAGCCAGCGCGCTGCCGGAATCAGGGAAATGATATCCGTGGATACGGCAGAGATACTGTCTCTTATTTTATTCAGTTTTTTATAAGCAGCCTGATTATAATCATTAAGAACAAAGCTGCGTCCCACCAGTCTGACCTGGCCATGACCTTCTGCCAGATCAAGCATCTGCTTCTCCCACTCGCTTGGGTCAAGTTTATTTTCTTCTCCCTGGAAGCAGGCCAGGAAATGCACGTTCTTGCTAAAATGATAACGCCGGTAATACAAAATGAATAGTACAAGGCAGATCGACGCGGCCAGCAGCAATAGGATAATCAGCAGAAACGGTGAATTTATATAAAAATTAGTTTTTTCAAATAAGCTCTGCAATTGAAGCTCCTCCTTATTTAAGAAATCCTTCCGGCATAACAATATCTATTTACAGATAGTTTGTCTGTTTTTCTTTAAAAAATAGCGCAGTATTATATTGTAGCACTTTTTATGTTTTTTTATTAATTTCCTGTCAGATTTATAAAATTTATACGAAATCCGTGTTCCTGCGGGTACGTGGACAGTTTAAATTTATTTCATAGTTATGATCGCTTTACAAACGGAATCACCAGCACTTTAATAGATAATTGAATAGACTTTACGCTCTTGTCATGATATGATCCTTACATATAAAAAGGAAGACGGACGTATGACCGATAGCGAATTATTGCAAGCGATATTTAAAGATACGCAAGAATTAAAAGGCCGTATGAATACCATTGAAAATAATGTGACTGATATTCAGTTAACGCTGGAAAATGAAACAAATCGTAATATTTCGTTAATTGCTGAAGGACATCTGGATTTGTAACGGAAATTAGATGGTGCATTGAAGGTAGAAAACGAAAAAGAAATGCTTCTAATTAGAGTTAATCGGTTAGAAAATGAAATTAGGCAAATCAAAGAAAAAATTAATGTAATTGCATAAATAGTAACATAATCATGGAAGAGTGCAAAGCCTATTGAATTATCAGGGGTCTGCACTCTTTTTTATTTGCCTTTAATTTGGTAAATCAGCATGTACAAAGCCATACAAACACATGGTCTTCTATTACGTAAACTTCCGGTCATAGAGCAGTGCCGCGTTCAGTACCACCAGTACAGAACCAGCATTATGTACCAATGCACCGGTAACCGGGTTCAGCACACCTGTTACCGATAAAAGTATGGCGGTAAAATTAATAGCCATTGACACAGCGATGTTGAATTTTATGGTGTGAACCGTGGAATTAGACAGCCTTTTTAAATATGGAATCATAGAAATATCATCGCCGGTCAAAGCAATGTCTGCCGCTTCGATGGCGATATCACTTCCCATACTCCCCATAGCCACGCCTACATCTGCGAGTTTAAGTGCAGGTGCGTCATTGACGCCATCCCCGATCATACACACCTTTTTCCCTTGTTTTTTAAGCTCTGTGATATTGTTTACTTTATCCTCAGGAAGCAGCCCGGCTTTCACCGTCGTAATGCCGGTCTTCTCCGCAAAATATCCTGCCGCTTGGATATGATCCCCGGTCAGCAGCACGACCTGGGTATTCATGCCATGAAGTTCCTTTACCACACCATGAGCGGTATCCCGAAGCGTATCGGAAAGGGTAATCGCTCCGATGAGTGACCTTTCTTTTGCCACAAGTATCATCGCTTTTCCCTGTGCACGAAACTCCTCTAATTTGATGAACACCAACTCATCCATAGGTATCTGCTTTTCTTTTAAGAAGCTTACGGTTCCGCATAGCAGGGTCTGTCCGCTGATCGTTGCCGAGATGCCTTTTCCCGGCAGCATCTGAAAATTGTCTGCAGGCTCTATTGTCATCTGCAATTCTTTCGCATAAGAGACAATCGCTTTGGCTAAGGGATGTTCTGAATAGGCTTCCGCAGAAGCCGTCAGACTTAAAAGCTGTTCTTCCCCTACTTCTTCTTTCAAAGGTACCACATCTGCGACCACCAGATTGCCGCTGGTCAGAGTCCCGGTTTTATCAAAGGCAATGCAATCCACCTTTCCCATGTTTTCCAATGCTTCACCGGATTTAATGATAACGCCGTGCTTTGTTGCCTGGCCGATGGCTGCCATTATAGAGGTGGGAGTAGCCAGAGCCAATGCACAGGGACAGAACACTACTAAAACGGTAACGGCGCGGTTTAAGGCTTCCGTGATTTCATATCCAAGAGTCCATGTGATTCCAAATGCTGCCACAGAAATGCCTAATGCCACCGGCACAAGCCAAGTCGCCCATTTATCCGCAATACGCTGCATAGGTGCTTTTTTATTTTCAGCTTCCTGAACCATTCGGATCAGCTTTTGCAGGGAAGAATCCTCATTAGCCCTGGCTGTGACAACCTCCATCGAGCCGTAACGGTTAATGGTTCCGCAGAAAACCTGATCTCCCACGCTTTTATCCACGGGAAGTGATTCTCCGGTTATGATCGATTGGTCGATGGAAGTGTTACCCTCCGTTATTTCGCCGTCTACGGGAATGGTTTCCCCAGGCAGGATACGAAGAATATCGCCCGGCAGGATCTGCTCCAGCGGGACTATTTCCTCCCGGCTTCCTGATGCATCAGTAAGAATTCTTCTTCCCATCATGGGGGTAAGACTGATTAACTGCTTTAATCCTCTTTTTGACCGTTCAACCGTTTTTTCCTCTAAAATTGCGCCAATTGCCATGATAAAGGCAACCTCTCCGGCAGCAAAGAACTCACCGATGGCAATTGAGGCAGCCATCGCAATAGAGATCAGCAATGCGGAAGAGATCCATTTTTCATATACCAATCTGGTGACTGCAAGAAAAGTAAGCGGATATCCGGATAAAAGAATGGTTATCCATGCCGGATTTAAAGGGACCTCCTTCCCCGTCAGCAGCAGTATCAGGCTGAGCACCAGAAACGCACCGGAAATAATTGTCATTGTAAGACCGGCAAATAAGCCGCTTATTTTTTTCAACATGTTCTGTCCTCCAAAATGTTCCTTGATTCTTTCATGATTTTTCAGTACAATAAGTTCATAACAGAACACATTGTTCTTTTATTAGTATAGCAATGGCATTTGAGCGATACAAGAAACGATTTTTTCAAAATGTACGATACGGAACAAATCTGTAAAATTGTTCAAAATGGAGAGGTATATGGACAGACGACAAAGAAAAACCAGAGAAGCTATTTTCGATGCTTTCAGCAAACTGCTGATTCATAACAGCTATTCGCAAATCACCGTGCAGCAAATCATTGATGAGGCCAACGTGGGCCGGACAACCTTTTATGCCCATTTTCCAACAAAGGACGACCTTTTGCGGGAAATGTGTGCGGAACTGTTTGAGCATGTTTTCTCCCATAAGCCGGAGGCAGAACCGACTCATGACTTCTCAATGGCGACCGGCGATCCAAAGGCGATTGTGACCCATATTCTTTACCACTTAAGAGAGCATGGGCGGACGATGATTATCCTTTTGACCTGCGAAAATGGGGAACTGTTCCAGCGCTACTTTCATCAATATTTCCATGAGCTTGTGACGCTGCACATATTTAGTGGGAACACCCGTAAAAATACCATTGTACCGGATGACTTTCTCATCGATCATATTTCAGGAAGCTTTGTCAATCTGGTACGGTGGTGGCTGAAAAATCATATGAAACAGCAGCCGGAAGAAATCGCAGAATATTTTTGGGCGGTAATACAGCCGGTTGTGTAAGGGAGGAAAAATGAGATGACATTACAACAGTTAAAATATTTTATTGAAGTGGCAAACTGCGGTTCCATCAACAAAGCCGCCGAACGATTATATATTGCCCAGCCAAGCCTTTCAAACGCTCTTCGCGAATTAGAAACAGAAATCGGTCACGAACTTCTCACCCGGACTCCGAGAGGCATATCTTTAACCACTGACGGAGCGGAGTTTCTGGGCTACGCCCGGCAGGTCGTGGAACAAGCAAGTCTCTTGGAACAACGGTGGCTGAATAAGAAACCGTCACGGCGGCTGTGCTCCATATCCACCCAGCACTATGCCTTTGCTGTGAATGCATTTGTCAATATGGTGAAAAAAACCGATGCAGAAGAATATGAGTACACACTGCGGGAAGCAAGGACTTTTGAGATTGTGGAGGATGTGAAAAACCTGCGCAGCGAACTCGGTATCCTCTACATGAACAACTTTAACCGTCAGGTGTTAGAAAAGCTGCTGCGGGAAAACAATCTGACATTTCATCCGCTCTTTACCGCCGTTCCTCATGTTTTTATAAGCACCTCCAATCCCCTTGCCAGGAAAAAATATGTGACTCTTGAAGATCTGGCTGATTACCCCCGGTTGTCCTTTGAGCAAGGGGATTACAACTCCTTTTATTTCTCAGAAGAAATACTCAGCACGGAATACGCCAGGAAAGATATTCACGTCGGTGACAGAGCCACTATTTTTAACCTTATGATAGGGCTTAACGGTTATACGATTTCCACAGGAATTGTGAGCGCAGACTTAAACGGGGATAATATCACGGCAGTTCCTCTTCGCGTCAACGATTCGATTGAGGTTGGCTGGATTTCCCACAAAGATATTCAGTTGTCACGGCAGGCGGCAATGTACCTTGAAGAATTGAAAGCAGTTGTGGCTGAATATGGCATTGATATTAAAAATGAGTTATAGTCTGAAGCTATAACTTGGCATATTTTTTTCATGTTACCAATAAGTCCACCTTGGATGTTACAATCAGCTTACTAATTTGATGTACCTGATAAAGGAGGATTTCCCAATGAGCAAAAAATTTCAGACCGTAGGCAGTCTGCTGCGCCCGGCAGCTTTGCTGAAATACAAGAACCAGATTGAGAACCGGGATGATATTACCTACCCGTTCTACAAAGACTTTGAAGGCTATGAGCAGTGTGAAGCAGAGTCCACGAAAGATGTCGCCGCAAAACAAATCGAACATGGATTAACCGTCATTACCGATGGCGAGTATTCCAAGTCCATGTGGCATCTGGACTTTGTCTGGGGATTACACGGCGTCAGCCGTTACATAGCGGAACACGGCTACTTTTTCCGTGACAAAGATGATTCCCGGAAATACGAAACCCGCCGGGATATCGGTCTAAAGATCACGGAACCGCTGAGGGGCAGGAATCACCATTTCATCAAAGTCTTTGAGCAGCTTAAGACCATTGCCGGAAATAAGGAAACAAAGCTTTGTATCCCATCCCCATCCCATATCTTTGGAGAACTGTTATGGTCAGATAACATAGGAGGAAACGGCTCTGTTTACAATAACCCGCAGGAGCTGAAAGCGGGGCTTACCCAGGCGTACATAGAATTTGTAGAGGAATACGCTGCTGCCGGCGGAAAGATCCTGCAGTTTGATGACTGTCTTTGGGAGCTTTTTGCAGACGATAATCCTAATTCCCCCTATACGGGCGAACACATCAACCAGGATGAAGTCAATGCACTTGCGGCTGAATTTATCGAAATCAATAATGCAGTGATTGATTTCGGCCACAGCCTGGGGCTTAATATGTGGACCCACAACTGCCGCGGCAACTACGATTCACGGAATATGGGCGGCGGCTCCTATGTAAAGATTGCCAACCTGTTTTTAAAACAGTTAAAATATGACCGTTTTTTCCTGGAATGGGATGACGACCGTGCAGGTTCCCTTGAGGCGCTGAAAGTTTTTCAGGATAAGCCGGGTACAGAGATTGTTCTGGGCTTGTTGTCATCAAAAACCAATACACTGGATGACGAAGCCCGTGTGATCCGGTTGCTTAACGAGGCATCTGAAATCATCCCAAAAGACCGCCTGCTCCTCTCTCATCAGTGCGGATTTGCTTCCTGTGACGGCGGCAACGAGCTGACAGAAGAAGAACAGTGGGCAAAAATTGATCAGGGGCAGAGGATCTCACTGTCATACTGGGGAGAATGAGTTTGAATCAGCTTAACAGGCATGACAAATACCGGCAGGAAAACCTGCCGGTATTTCGTATTCTGAACCTCTGAACCGCATCCATTTTAGTCTTTATCCTCAACGACAGCAATTCCGTCCACTTCAAGCAAGCACCCTTATCCCCTCATGATTGGACTGATTCCATCAACTCATAAAAATATTCCGCTTTATGTGTTAGGTAAAGGTTATACCAGGCATCTAATGTTTTTGCAGAAAATACATCCAGAGCTTTCAGAACATGGAAGGAAAATTCCAGGGGAACTATTCCAGACGCAGTAATCAAGTTTCCGGCAGTTACGGCAGGTTCCTGCTTATAGTACTGTTCTCCTCCATAGCCTGGGCAGATCATCTTAAGATATCCCAAGTCATTGCTTGTATGAAGGTTTAAATCCAGCAGGCCTTTCCGGGCAAGTCCTATTGTAGCTCCGCAAATAGCTGCCACAATAATACCTTCCTTTAAAAACTGCTCTGCCATGGACAAAATGGGATCGTGAATCTGTTCTGTCCAGGTATCTCCGCCAGGCAAAATCAAAGCGTCTGCGTTTTCCATGGTGCACTCATCAAGATCTATATCCGGTAATATTTTCAGGCCTCCCATTGTGATAACAGGAGTTTTTTTCGTTCCGACCGTAACGATTTTTGATGAGGCTAAGCCTTTCTTATAATATCTTCCGGAATTCAGTTCCGCAGTTAAATAACCTATTTCCCAATCAGCCATTGTATCAAAAACATAAAGATATACAACGTTTTTATTCATACATACGTCCTCCATTTTTTTTTAATTTCCAAGCGCGGATCAAACAATCGTTCGCGAGAAAAAACGATGTTATCTTTATAATAAAACAACTTCACTGACAACTACTGTCAGTGAAGCTGTTAAAATTAATTTTCTATTAATTCCCGATCAATTTTATGGAAGCGGTTTAATTTTTCTTCTGCATCGAATATCACATTTATAAGATCCAATGTACTGTCGTAATGCATTGTTTTGAAATACAGGCACCTTATGAAGTTCTTTGAATTGACTCTTGCAATATACTGCATCCGGTTATTCTGCCAGCCAGCACATTCAGTTAACTCTTCGATCCAATTGATAATCCCTTGGTTTGATAAAAGATTCCCTTTCATGATTCTAAAAACAACACGACAGATGCGCTCCTGCGAACGTTCTATCTGTTCAGGCATTGCAACAGGACTATGGGCATGATTTAACTACTTCAATCCGATTCCGTCCATTCCTTTTTGCCGCATACAATGCATCATCACTTATCCTATACAGTGTGTTTATAGAAGTGTGTTCATCTGGAATAACGGTGACGATTCCTATGCTTATGGTATATTTTATAATATGATCTCTCCCAACGTTGACAGAAGCTTTCTCTACAATCCTTCTTAATCTTTCTGCAACTTCTAAAGCCTCCTTTTCATTCGTTCCCGGAAGCAGTACTGTAAACTCTTCGCCGCCAATTCTGCCAAACAGATCATAATCCCGTAATTGATGTTTTATTTTCTCTGCAAAATCTTTTAGTACCATATCTCCTGCAAAATGGCCATAATCATCATTGATCTTTTTAAAATTATCCAGATCAATAAGAAAGAATGAAATAGGCTCCTTTCTTCTTGAAAATAATGAGATGTTCTCTTTTGCCCTCAGTAAAAATGCTCTTCGGTTGAATATATCCGTCAGTTCGTCATATGTGGCAACCTTAGTCAATTCCAAGTCCGACTTTTCCTTTGCCATAAGGATAAAACCAATATTCCCGATCAGCATAATCAGATATAAGCAAATGAAAAACAAGACATTGTATATATTATTCGACATCAAAGTCACGGATTCACTTAAACTGATTCCCATATAAGCTCTTAGAATAAGCAAAATAAATCCTGCCAAATAAATGAAAGCAACTGTCTTTTGTAAAACCGACGAATTTTTATCCATTAAAAATACATAGATTGGAAAGCACCAAAGTATAATCATACTGATGGACATAATTGAAATCCGCACACCCTCCACATATTGCAGCAATATGGCTAGATGGATTACCATAATAGATACGGCGGAAGCAATAACATATACCCGCTTTATCAATTTGTTACAGCGTTTCTTTATAATCAAGAACGCAATAATCTGCGTGGTCTGAGCTATAATTAAAAAGGAATTACCAAGAGATATTGAAATATAAATATTGATAACGTCCCGTAACCCAAGAAGCACCCATGCAATTGTATCAAACAGTCTTGCAATTAAAAAGATATATAAAGAAGAATCCTTTTTATGTTGGATCATGTAGGTAATACCTAATATCCCAGAAAAAAGATGCCCTATAACAATTGTAAATATAAGAGTTTTGATGCTGAAGTCTAAACTCATTTTATTGCTCCCCACCTTCATGTTGAAGTTCCAAGCTGAAATTATAAACAATTAACCTTCCTAAGTAAGCCGGACCTAAAGCCTGCTGAACCATTACCATTATAATCTATAAATATTGTGCGTTACAGCTTCCACATGTCATGAGATTCTGCCTGAATTACTCTCCCCCATCATATACCTTCATCATTAATAATTCGTCTATCCCTTTACGATAAAGGCTTGGAATTGTTGCCAGGTACTTATATCCTGATTTCTCATAAAAAATCTTCGCATCTGGATTGTAATCACCAACCAATAAGAATATTTTATCTCTGCTTTTAAAAAGTATATTTTCTATAAACTCCAGTAATTTCTTACCTATCCCTTTTCCCCTGTATTCCTCTTTAATAGCAATGAGATGCAGGTAATGATATGCGTGAAAGGCACCTTCTGGGATAAAATAAGCAAATCCGGCGCATTCACCGCTGCACAGAGCAACATACAAAGTTCCTCTATGTATACCTTCCAACACTGCATTCGTTCTGCTCTCTTCCGATTGAAAATAAGCCGTACACATGGATGAATGTTCCATCGCTTTTATACAACAATCTAAATATTCTTCCGTTCCTTTTCTAAATTGTATGTCCACACTCACCCCTCCCCAGATATTTAAAACTATTTCATCGTTCCTATTGAAATCAATCAAAGGTTCCTTGTTACGTCGTACGGTTGGTATTCCCCCATTCACACATGATATCAAGAATTGGAATCAGGGATTTGCCCCGTTCGGTTAAGCTGTATTCAACCTTAGGCGGAATTTGCGGATATTCCTCCCGATGGACAAGCCCGTCAGCTTCTAATTCTTTCAGCATTGTACTCAACGTCTTATATGATATCGTTTTGATATACTTTCTCATTTCATTATATCTTACTACTTCAAACTCCTTCAAACAATATAATATTACCATTTTATATTTTCCATTGATCAGAGATAAGGTATAGCTAAATCCTGTATTCTCCAAATCTTCAGCTTTTGAAACACATGAAAAACCCATTCACACTCTCCTTTTTTTAGGTACTATAATTTAATACCAGTATTGAATATCTATGTGCGTACTTGAATAATAGCTAGTTTATAATACAATTAAAGCAGACATACTGGTTGGTGTCAACATGCTCTTGCAATAAACACCGCCCGGTTTTGTCATTAAAGCACTGACTTACTTTAACATAAAAATACCTCCAAACTGAGTAATTCTATCTTACATCAGTTTGGAGGTTTGACTATGCTTAGCCTGGTAGATATAAGGTATCAGACGATATCTGGTCTTCTAGCAATAAGTTTCAAACTCGTATTTAAATTGCGTTTTCAATGTTTTCTCTTCTGTTTTAATACGAATCCCATATTCCACGGAGCTTAAAATAATTACAGCAATGAGTGATATTATGTTACGATATGCCAAAGCTACTCCCAGTAAACTAAGGATGCTCCCTGAATAAGCAGGATTTCTTATCCCTTATGCTTCTAAAATCCCTTTCCAGTCAATATCTGCCGCAAGTCCAGGTGCCGCATAATCTGCCCGCAGCTGTGCGTGCTCTGGCCCGACTCCCAGGGTTTTCATATGTACTGCTTTTGCGGCTGCTATACCGGCCATTGAATCCTCTACTACAAGGCAATCCTCATTTTTTAAACCCAATTTATTTGCAGCAACTTCAAAAACTTCAGGATCCGGTTTAGACCTTGTGATATCAAGTCCGCAGCTTACCTTATCAATGTGAGTAAGAAGTCCCGTTTTTTCAAGAATGAGAGGGGCATTCCTGCTTACTGAGCCTACACCTATTAATATGCCTTTGCTTTTTATCATTTTTAAACACTCGATAGCCCCAGGAAGGATCGCCTGCTCATCCAGCTTCTCTAAGAGTTCTTTATAATAATTATTTTTCCTCTCAGCAAACTCCTCTTTCTCTTCCTGGGTATATCTCTTACCTACCTTTCCCAGTACCACTTCAAGAGATTCCATTCTGCTGACACCTTTTTGTTTCCTGTTATCTTCCTTTGTGAATGTATCAATGCCAAGTTCCTCTGCCAGTATCTTCCATGCTTTAAAGTGCAATTCATCCGTAGATACCAATACTCCATCTAAATCAAAAATCACTCCGTGAATCATAATTATATCTCCTTATATTTATCCTAATAAGTAATTTTATTTGAAGCTACACCCTATTGCACAGATACTTCATTCTTGCAATAGGAACTTTTTTAAAATTATAATGACTGCTCTTTGGGTCACTCAATTAATCTGTACATTCTCTTTTAATTATGCTAAACTATTACTAATTGGGTTTAACATTAAACTTGCTAAAGAAAGGAACATAAAAATGGCCACAATAAAAGATATTGCACAGGCTGTAGGGGTAAGCTGCACCACCGTTTCCAATGTAATTCATGGACGGGCCGGACGTGTATCAACAGAGACCATTACCCGTATTAACGAAGCCATCGATCAATTGGGTTATGTTCCAAATATGTCCGCCCGGGCTCTGGTGTCAAGCTCCTCTAAAGTTATCGGGATGATCAGTCACCTGACTTCAAATAAAAAAGAAAGTATTGTAGAAGATCCTTTTCATTCTGCCTTCATAGGTTCCATTGAAAAAACCTTAAGGGAAAACGGTTATTATCTAATGCTCCGTACCGTAGAAACCACTTCGGATTTAATGAATTTTCTTCATAACTGGAATGTTGACGGCCTTTTTTGTACCGGTGTATTTCAGGATGAATTTTTTGAAGCACTTACCAAACTTAAAATACCTGTGGTATTAATCGATAGCTATGTAGCTCATCCAAATATCTGCAATGTGGGCCTCCAGGACTATGACGGTGGATATACCGCCACCAAATATCTCATAGACAAAGGTCATAAAGATATCGCATTTGCTTCTCCTACCATCAAAAAAAAAGGCGTTGTTTACGAACGTTTTCAGGGTTATAAAAACGCTCTGGCGGATGCTGCCATTCCTTTTCGTAAAAATCTGGTTTTTGAACAGGAGCTTGATACGGCAACCACCATTACCCTTGGCACACAATTAGCCGCCAGAAATGATATAACAGCCATATTTGCTACGGCGGATATTTTGGCCGCGGGAATCATGGCAGGTCTTAAACAAGCCGGTAAAAGGGTCCCTGAAGATTTTTCCGTTATGGGCTTTGATGATATCAACCTATGTCAGCTTACATCACCAAGGCTTACCACCATTCATCAGGATGCTCCTTTAAAGGGCAAACTGGCGGTTTACTTCCTCATGGATAAGCTTGACAACAAACTGATTCCAGACAATGAGATCATTCTTCCTATTCATCTTGTTGAAAGAGAAAGTGTGATATCACTTTAATATTAGTAAGAAGGGAATGTTAAAACGCATTCCCTCTCTTCATTTTTATCTGATTTTTTCTACCTGTGCCTCATCCTTAGTTACAGTAATCTGATACAAATCTCCCAGATAATAAACCTTAAAGCTTAATCTGGTCCAGGCAGAAGGAAGCCGGGGGGCTGCTTTAAGCTTTCCGCCCTCGATCCGCAAACCAGCAAACCCTTCCACCGCAGTCATATACGCTCCGCCGCTGGCTGCCGGATGGGTGCCGCCGATATAGATAAGTCCGGCCCATTGCTTACCGCCGTCACCAAGATCTGCTCCGGCTGACTTGATAAAGAAAGGATAGGCCTTATCTGCCATACCGCATTTGCAGGCAAGCATGGAATACATGCAGGCACTTAAGGAGGAACCGTGTTCCGTCCTGGGTTCATAATAAGTCCAGTTTTTATAACGTGTATCAGCATCATATTCGTCGGAAAATAGATTGATCATGGTTACAACATCTGCCTGCTTTATGATCTTGGTATGGGAAGCCACACCATAAGCTCCTCCCCAGTATTCTTTTTCGTGAAGAAGTCTTTCCTTAACCTCACCGATTGAAACTTCTTCCAGTTGCTCGTAGCCGTCAAACTGTTCAATAATACCCGTTTTTTCGTCGGGTGCGGGGATGTAAAGATGTTCTGCCCCATCCTGCAATTTCTCTAGCAGCTCTTTCTTCTGTAATGAATCTTTATTTGAATCTTTATTTGCTTCTTTCATTTCTTCTTTTAGAATTTCAACTGCCGCATCAAAGGTATACTTAGCCATTCGATTTGTATAAGTATTATTGTTTACTCTCTCATGGTACTCATCCGGACCGATTACGTCCCAAAGCTCGTAACGCTCATCTTTGATTCTCTTGATCAAAAGGCTGTAATAGAACTTCGCACATTCCAATATGACTTCTGCCCCGCCCTCTGACAGCAGATCTCTTTTCCCGGTAAATAAGGTATAACGCATAATGCCGTAAACCACTGCTGCCGATATATGGATCTGCTTATCCTTAAAATAAGTTCTCATCGGACGGCCGGTAAATACATCTGTTACATTATAGTCAGAGCAGGCATCATATCCGCCCTCCTGACTCTCCCACGGGTAAAAAGCACCGTCAAATCCATAGCTCTCAGCCTTCTTCCGGGCACCGTGCAGGGTATCAATCCGGTATTTTAACAGTGTTTTCGCTATCTGGGGCTCTGTAAAGAGGAAAAAATCCAGCATAAACATCTCAGTATCCCAGAAAACCGCTCCCTTATAGGTCTGACCTGACAGCCCTCTGGCTGCGATGGACAGGCTTTCAGAGTGTCTTGGCGCAATGCTGTGGAGATGGTAAAGAGAATAGTTAAGTGCTTCCATTGCCTCATCGTCTCCTTCAATCGATACTTCTGAGACCTTCCATTTCTCTTCCCAGTTGTTTTTATGGTCTGACAGCAGCTTTTCATATCCAGCTTCCTTTGCTTTATGTACAAGTGTTTCTGCTTCTGACTGATAGTTCTCACCGTCCTTGCTGGTATAAACAGCTATGTATTTATAAAATCTATACTGCCCGCCGGCTTTTAATGGGATACTGATGCGCCGCATTATTTTTCTGTCACCACTGCTGACCGTCTGAATCGTTTTCTCAGGAAGCCCAATGGACTCAAACACGGCCACATGATCCTGGTTCTCATGGGTTGTGCCAAATGCATACAGACATTCATTGAATGAACCGGTATCTACGCTGTCATAATGCCGACCGTTAATATCCCAGACATCACCATCAATACCTGTTATAATCTCAGCCTCTCCGTCAAAGGAAGGAGTAAGCGTTACCATTAAGGCTATCAGGTGTTTTTCTTCCATACTTGCAAATCTTTCCGTCTGTAATGATATGCTTCCTTTTTTCGTCTGAAATACAGTCTCACGGCCGAATAGTCCGTGTCTGTAACTCAGAGTCATCTTATGGGACAGCCACTCCTTTTTCAGCAGACTATACTCTTCCCCTTCAATCAAAAGTCTGGTATATAGGCCATTGGGAGCATTTAAAGGTTCTCTCCAGCCATTTCCTGCCTGATCATAAATGCCCGCCAGATTTATCGCAGGAAACTGTTCTTTTGTATACTCCTCCAGTGTTCCCCTGATTCCCATATAACCATTGCCGGTTAGAAATTTATTTCCCAGATTCGTTGCTTTCCGGGGATCATATCCATTCTCTTCGATCTTCCAGCTAATCATGTATCATTCCTCTCAATCTGCTGCCTGAGCAGCATAGATCTAATAGAATGAGCCGCCATAGGGCGGCTCATTACCTAACGGATTATAGGAACTACCACTTCTTCCTGTCCTATGGTGTATTCTTTTTCATAAATCAGAATCTTAATGCCGCTTGCTTTCTTAGAGGATACTCTCATATGATCCTTGTCAATGGCAATGAATAAGATATCTCCTTTCAAATGTACCCGAAAGGAGTATCCTTCCCACTGCTTTGGCAAAGAAGGGGCAAAGGTAAGTTCTTTCCCGTCAGATCTCATTCCTCCGAATCCGTATACAATATTCATCCAAGCTGCTGCAATGGAAGTGATATGCAGTCCTTCCCCGGTATTTCTGTTATAATTATCAAGATCCATTCTGGTTGCAAAACCAAAGAATTTATATGCTTCCTCCTCTTTTTTAAGCTGAGAGGCCAAAATGGAGTGAACCGATGGGGAAAGTGAGCTTTCGTGGATACATCTGGGTTCATAGTAGTTATAATTATTTTCCAACTGCTCCCTGGTAAAATCTTTGTTGTAAAGGAGCATCATCATTAAGACATCCGGCTGCTTTAACATGTTATTGCGGTATATCCTGTCATAAGTCCAATGGTGGTAAAGAGGGAATTCTTCCATAGGTATTTTATCAACGTCAATCTGAGGAAGATTAAAATATCCCTCATGCTGTTCAAAAATCCCTGTTTCTTCCTCATAAGGAATGTACATATTTTCTGCTATCTTACGAAAATTCTCAATTTCTTTCACTGTCAGGTCCCTGTCCCTGGTGACAGTGCCATAGATGTCAGGTGCCGTTTGAGAGCATCTTTTTAATACATCCAAGGTATATTCCAGGGTTTTCTTCCCCATATAATTGGTATAGCAGTTATTATTTACCATCATCTGAAACTCATCCGGTCCCATAACTCCATAGAATCCGAAGCTGGTACCATCACCGCTCCAATCCCCTCTGGAAGCCAGCATTCGGCTGACCTCAATCAGAATCGGAAGACCCTTTTCAAAAATGAATCCGCTGTCGCCTGTAATATTTTCATAATGCCAGTAACCATAAGCGACTGCCGTGGATGCCTGGAGCTGAAGGCTTGCATGCTGCCAGAGAGAACAGCATTCCCTTCCTGTTATGGTAGCGATAGGATAGAAGGCTCCTTCACAGTCAAGAGCTTTAGCCCTGTCCATGGCTTCAGAAAGAGTCAGATATCGGAACTCCAGCAAGTGCTTCGCTGCCTCTGGATTATTAAAGATATAAAATGGCAGACAGTATGCCTCTGTATCCCAGAATGTGTTGCCGCTGTAAGCTTCCCCTGTCAATCCTTTTGCACCGATGATCGTTCCCTGATCCGCACCGTGATACGTCTGATGCAGCTGGAAGATACAGTATCTGATCCCCTGCTGGTTCAGCTTATCTCCTTTTATCTCTATATCAGATTCCTGCCAGGCTTCTTCCCACCATGCAAGAGTATCCTCTTTTAATTTTCTATAAGTCAATGCATGTAAAACGGCTGCATTCTCTTCACATTCCTTTTTAAAAGCTTTCTTATCAGACTCCGTCCTACCCTTTCTGCTGATATTTCTGATAATCTTGGTGAATTCCGATTCTTTTCCTTCCTCAAGAGAAAGTGTGAATTTTCTGATGTATCGTTTCTCTTCCTGTTCATCTTCCCTTTTTGCATAATCACAGTGGAACTTGCAGCTTACCAAAAGAGACTGATCCGTACCAATGGTAGTTCCAAGCATACTGATTGTATTTTCATCTGCTGATTTAGAAACTACATTCCACATATTGCGTCCAGTCATTTGATGGATCCCGGTAAAATCAATGCCGGAATGAAGCGTTATTTCTCCTGAAAAGTTAAGAGGTGTTATGATGATCTTCTGTGCTGCAGACTCTGCCTCCTTCATAGACAGGAAGCGTATGAATTCAAGCTTTATTTCCTTGCCGCTTTTTAATATCCATAGATAGGATCTGGTCAGAATGCCGCTTTTTAAATCTAATTCCCTGTAGAAGTCTTTAAACTGTACCGTGTTTAAATCTAATAATTCTCCGTCTGCTTCCACCCGGGTATATAACCAATCCGCAGAATTTACAATGAACTCTGTTTCGTCGACAATTCCTTTGTAACTAGATTTTTCAAGCTGCGTCCTTTCATAAATGCCGTTAAAATAATTTCCCATAAGGCTGCTTCCGGAATATCCTTCCTCAAAACTGCCTCTGGTGCCCATGTATTCATTACCCAGTGAAAAAACAGATTCAGAAACCAAAGCATAGTCCTTGTTAAATCCCTCTTCGGTAACTTTCCACGGGTGTACCTTATAATAAAGATCTGCTGATTTTGCCATATTCTACCCCTTTAATGCTCCTGCTGCCGCACCTTCTGTTATTTGTTTCTGGAATAATGTAAATAATACGATAGGAGGTATGATTGAGAATGCTACCGCTCTTAATATTTCTACGTCCGTTGCATTGGAAGTGCGGAACATAAACAGCCTTACCATCACCGTTTCCTTACCGGAACCATTAAGAACCAGGTAAGGAAGAAGGAAATCAGACCATGCAGCATTAATTGCAAAGATAACCACTACCACAACAATAGACTTTGACAGGGGAAGTACGATTCTTGCAAATGTCTTTAAATAACTGCATCCGTCTAGCTTAGCTGCTTCAATTAATTCCTGGGGCAGACTTTCAAAGAACTGTTTAAATAATATTACATAAAATGCATTGGCTCCAAATGACAGCCAAAGCGGTAAAAAGGATTGATTCAATCCAATTCTGTTAATGTTGACAAATAACGCTACAACACTGGTTGTGGCGGGAATCAAAAGACTCCACATGACCAGTCCGAATACGATTTTATGACCCTTGGGTTTTATAATGCCAAGTACATACGCGATAAGCCCATTAAAAATAACAGCACTTACAACACTGCCTAACACGGATGTAAAAGAATTAATATAAAACTTACCGAACTTTAAATCATTCCAAGTCTTTATATATGTATTAAAATCAAAATTGGAAGGCAGAAGTGTTGCGCTTCTTCTAAACTCCTTAATGTCCTTAAAGCTCGCTAAGAATACCCATAAAAGAGGAAACAAAGAAGCTATGACTATGACTATGCATAACAAATAAATAACGATAAGCAAAGTTCTGGTGCGTTTGGAATGAAGGTCATAAAAACGGACGACTCCGTCTTCTTTTTTTCTGTAACTGTTAAAAAACATTCAAATCCCCCCTAATCTTCTTTTGACGCGGTAAATTTAAAATACAGGCCGCTCAGAATAATTAAAACAATGCTCATCATAACGGACAACGCAGCCGCCATAGGATAATTAAAATCCCTGAAGGCGTAATTATAAACCAATTGCATAATCGAAATACTTGCATTATTAGGCCCGCCATTGGTCATAACCAGCGGTTCATAAATAATCTGGAATACTGCAATAATTTGAAGAATCAGTAATGTCTTACCAAGAGCAAAAATATTTGGAATGGTAATATAACGCATTCTGTTTATAATTCCTGCACCATCTATGGTAGCTGCCTCATAAAGCTCCGGATTGATGTTTGATATACCTGCCATATAGATAAATGCAGTAGAACCGGCACCTTTCCAGGTCATAACAGCTACGATTAAGGGGATCGTCCACTTAGGATTTGTAAGCCATATCTGCGGTGCTGCCCCAATTTTCTCCAAAAGAATATTTAAAACACCGGTATTGCCGGGGCGGAAAAAGAAGCCCCACATCAAAACCATGGCGAGACCCGGCATGATATTAGGGAAATATATGCCAACACGGAAAAAGCTCTTTAAAAATGTTGTTTCTGTTATGAGAATTGCCAGTACGATAGGTACAAAGAATCCGATGATCAAGGACCATAAAATATAGACAAATGTATTGGAAAACGCTGCAAGAAAGTCCGGGTGCTTCAAAACTTTCGCATAATTCTGAAGGCCCACAAACTCCTGAAGACGAATTCCTTTCGCTGTATAAAGAGAGAGCCGGATACTTTCAATCAATGGCTCCCACACAAAAAATGCAAATAACAGGATTGTAGGCAGCATGATAAACCATCCTGTCAGATCTCTTCTTTTAAACCCCGTCCGATGTTTCTTATTTGCCAGGTTATGTTTTGTTTCAGCCACGTTATCTGCCCTCCTTATGTTTTTAATGTCTTATCAAAGCTGATGGGCATCTTGCAAAAGATCCCCATCAGCCTGATTGCTATATTTATTTGTTAACTTTTTGGTCTAACATCTCCTGATAGTTATCGTTTGCTGTTTTCATAAGTGCTGGAATATCCGCATTCTTATCTGTGATGACTGCCTGAAGAACTTTTGTGAGTTCCGCATATAAATCCTGTGCGGAGCCAGGCTCTTCGGCTCTTAAGTTTCCATTTGTTTTGATAATATCAAAGTAGTCGTTGTAAAGCTTCATATCAACGTTACTATATTCTTCCGTTACTGCTGTTTCCGCATCCAAAACCTTCTGATCGACCCAGCAGGGGAAACGAGGAATTACAGGTACATTGTTATTAACTTTGTTCTGATCATCCGCTTTCATGCCGGCAATCGCTACATCTGTTGCAACGGGTGCTTTCCCCATGATCTCAAGGTAATCAAGAGCTGCATTGATCTGTTCCGGTGTTGCATCCTTTGAGAACATATAAGGGGTTCCGCCAGATAAGGAGTATTGTCCTTTCGGTCCTGCAGGAATAGGAACGATCGATAACTTATCAACAGGAAGACCGTTAACCTGAGTCGGCTGGTTTACGGCATCATTTGCAGCCATATACATAGCCGCTGTTCCGGTTCCCAACGCACCGAAACCAGTCCCCCAATCTTCATTGGTAGGATCAGCAGTAAGTACGTCATAATCCCATTTTAACGATTTCACATATTCCATAGCTGCAATCGCCTCAGGGCTGTTTACATTAGCAGCATATTTTCCGTCTTTTAAAAGTGTAAATGTTGCCCCAAATCCCCAGGCAATGTTGCTGAAGTGCCATCCGCCTGCGCCATCTTTCGCTAAAAGGCAAAAGCCTGCCTGACCAGTCTTATCTTTGATTGTCTTAGCTGTTTTAGCAAGTTCATCCCAAGTCTTTGGATACTGGGGATATCCGTTTGCATCAACTAAGCCGGCTTCTTCAAAAAGCTCAACATTAAGCATCAGACCAAGTGCGTATCCATCACGGGGAAGTCCATAGATCCTGCCGTCTTTGGAAAGCATATCGCGGATAGAAGGATTCATTGCTGCATCCCAGCCTCTGGCTTTTAATTCATCTGTAATATCAGCCACAAAGCCCCCATTAATCAACTTCTGCGGCTCTGTAAACCAAGTATCAAAAATAGTAGGCAGGTTCCCTGACTCTGCTAACGATACAAAAGTATCCGTTGCGTATTTGTAATATGCAGGAATCACTTCTACATTAGGGTGTGCCTCATTGAAGGTTTTTACATATCCTTCATGAAGCTTAACATCGTCAGTTAATGTATCTTCAGGCCAGATACCAAGCTTGATCTGGAATTTCTCAACAGTCGCCCCCGCTGCTGCTCCCTCTGTAGATGCTGCCACTGCAGATGTTTCGTTTTTTTTGCATCCAACTAACGTTGTTGCGACCAGCAGTAAACACATGAGCATACTGACAAGCCTTTTCGTTTTTTTCATAAATCTTCCCCTTCCTTTGATATGCTTTTATATAGTTTTACGTTAAACTTATCTTATAATGTGTTATGTATTGTTGATTTAACGTTAAACCTATTATACCAGTTGTGAATTTTGTTGTCAATAAGTTTTAATCATTATTCATTATTGTATATATTGCATTAAACGACATAATATTTGGACTAATACCATAGGTTTCATACTGCTGCTTTTGGCCTACTCAAACACTTAACGCAAAACAGGATATATATTTCTAGTTGACAAACGAAAAACACGTAGTATAATGACACTTAATTGAATAATATCTTCAGGGCAGGGTTCAATTCCCTACCGGTGGTAAAGCCCACGAGCCGCAAGGCATGATTCGGTGTAATTCCGAAGCCGACAGTATAGTCTGGATAAAAGAAGATGATAAGTCACAGTATCTCTGTGTATATGTAAATTCGCTCTGGAACCATTTTATTGTTCCAGAGTTTTTTTATTGTAGTATATACCCTTCTGTACATGTGATTTTTAAATGCCTTGAACGACTTTGTTCAAGGCATTTTGTTTTTTGGAGGTGTTGTATGACTGATACGGAATACATGCGATTAGCTTTACAGCTTGCAAAGAAAGGATGTGGTTGGACAAATCCAAATCCCATGGTGGGGGCGGTTATTGTGAAGGACGGTAAGATAATTGGTCAGGGATATCACCAGAAATACGGGGGCCTCCATGCGGAACGCAATGCCCTGGCCGGCTGCGAAGCATCGCCGGCAGGGGCAACCATGTATGTGACACTGGAGCCTTGCTGCCATACTGGCAAAACACCCCCCTGCACCGACGCGATCCTGGAAAGTGGTATCCGCCGAGTGGTAATCGGCTCTTACGACCCGAATCCACTGGTAGGGGGAAAAGGCATTGAGCTGTTACGTTCCAGTGGAATCGAAGTCACAATAGGGATTTTAAAAGATGAATGTGACTCTCTCAACCAAAGCTTCTTTCACTACATCCAAAACAAAACACCCTATGTGATCATGAAGTACGCCATGACTCTGGATGGGAAGATTGCGACACGCACTGGAAAATCACAATGGATCACCGGTGAAGCGGCACGGCACCATGTTCATGAGGACCGGCACCGCTATTCTGCCATTATGGCAGGGGTTGGCACGGTCCTTGCAGATGATCCGCTGCTGACCTGCCGGCTGGAAAACAGCAGAAACCCGCTCCGCATTATCTGTGACACCCACCTAAACACGCCCTTAAGCGCAAAGCTTGTTACTACAGCAGGCATTGCCGCCACCCTACTTGCTACGGCAAATACGGATCATGACAAGCATCGGCCGTATCTGGAGGCAGGCTGTAACATCTTGGTACTTCCTGAAAAAGAAGGGCATATTGATTTAAACTGCCTTTTGACAGCTCTGGGTGAGAGAAAAATTGACAGTGTATTACTGGAAGGAGGCGGAACTTTAAACTGGTCTGCCCTGCAATGCGGAATCGTCAGCAAAGTACAGACCTACATTGCCCCTAAGCTGTTTGGCGGCAGCGGGAAAACCCCGGTAATGGGCCTTGGAATAGACAGCCCGGACCAGGCGTTTCAGTTAAGCAAGCCGGCCATTACATGGATGGGGGAGGATATTTTATTGGAAAGCGAGGTGATCAGGTGTTCACAGGAATCATAGAAGAGATCGGCAGAATACAAACCGTCCGCAAAGGTGCAGAGTCCTCTTCTATCTCTGTTCAGGCAAAGAAAATCATGGAGGATGTCCGCATTGGGGACAGTATCGCTGTCAACGGTGTGTGTCTCACGGTTACGACATTTTCTCAAGGCGGATTTACTGCCGACGTTATGCACGAAACCTTTAACCGCTCCTCTCTCGGAGGTTTACCAACGGGAAGTCCTGTCAACCTGGAACGGGCAATGCCGGCAAACGGAAGATTTGGGGGGCATATTGTTTCAGGCCATATCGACGGTACCGGAACGGTTTCTGCCATTCAAAAGGACGATAATGCCGTCTGGTATACGATCAAAACCACCCCTGGCATTCTGCGGTACATCATTGAAAAGGGATCTGTTGCGATCGACGGAATCAGTCTTACCGTAGCAAACGTTAAAAGGGACTGGTTCAGCGTTTCTATCATCCCCCATACTGCGTCAATAACTACTTTATCAAACAGAAGCGTTGGTGATACGGTCAATCTTGAGAACGACTGTATCGGTAAATATGTGGAACGGCTGATGGGCATACAGCAATCCAAACATAACATCACCGCCGACTTTCTTACAAAATATGGATTTTAGGAGGAATTAAAATGGTTCAATTTAACACCATAGAAGAAGCACTGGATGAGCTGCGGCAAGGAAAAATTGTTCTGGTGACAGACGATGAAGACCGGGAAAACGAAGGAGATTTTATTTGTGCCGCTGAATTTGCTACCACGGAGCAGGTGAATTTTATGGCAATCCATGGCAAAGGACTCATCTGCATGCCAATGAGCACAGAGTTATGTAAAAAGCTGAAACTCCCTCAGATGGTCACTGATAACAACGATAACCACGAAACGGCCTTTACTGTGTCCATCGATCATGTCGATACCACCACTGGAATTTCAGCAGCAGAACGCAGTCTTACTGCCAGGAAATGCGTGGAGGACAATGCAAGGCCGGAAGATTTCCGCCGGCCCGGTCATATGTTCCCTCTTCTTGCAAGAAAAAACGGCGTCCTGGAGCGAAACGGACATACCGAAGCTACGGTGGATCTCATGCGGCTGGCAGGATTAAAGGAATGCGGTCTGTGCTGCGAGATCATGCAGGAGGACGGAACCATGATGCGCACACCGGAATTGATGTCACTGGCAGAAAAGTGGGGGCTGAAAATAATTACCATAAAATCCTTACAGGAGTACCGCAAAAGAAAAGATAAGCTTGTTGAACAGGCCACCTGCGCTGATCTTCCGACAAAATACGGTGATTTCAAGGTTTATGGGTACATCAATAAGCTAAACGGGGAACATCATGTGGCGTTAGTAAAAGGTAAGATCGGTGATGGCCAAAATCTTTTATGCCGTGTTCATTCCGAATGCCTTACCGGCGACGCATTCGGTTCTGAGCGCTGTGATTGCGGCCAGCAGTTTGCGGCAGCAATGACACAAATAGAGAAGGAAGGCCGCGGAATTCTGCTTTATATGCG
>POVV01000494.1_pt1 | contig 24627 bp, 20 predicted proteins | sample 1560271 | NCBI WGS metagenome assembly POVV01 (sample SAMN08337232, study PRJNA429181) | Bioreactor metagenome, whole genome shotgun sequencing project. | biome: cows' rumen and soil; feature: anaerobic; isolation source: anaerobic chemostat enrichment culture, galacturonate as sole carbon... | reverse complement strand
TCAGCATACCCGACTCCACAACATAGGATAGTTAAAAACAGCGTACATAGCAACATAAGAAGCTTTACTCTTACTTGCAATTACCTGCCCCCCCATCCTATCTTTTTAATAACCAGATAATTGTAAACATTCTGTCCGCATATATATTTTTGTTATTTCCGTTATTTTGATTTACAATTCCGTTCAACATTACATTACCCTATCTTTCTCAGCTTGTGTTGATTCTTGGATAAACAGTAGTCTATTCGCTCCAAACTACACCACTTTTCTCGTTTCAGCGTATTCTTCCATTTCCCGTTTTAATTCTGCGTAATAGTATCTCCCTACCGGCAGCCTCTCTCCCGTATCTAATACTATTTCTTTAAAAGAAATAGTTCCGATATGAGATTTTGCTACCACGTAAGACTTATGGATTCTGACAAAACCATATTCCTTTAACCTTAATTCAATTTTTCCAATGGTCGAATAGAAGCTAAACTGGTCACTGCCGTAGTAAACGGTCACGATCCTTTTTGTGACTTCAAAGTAATGAATCTTTTTAATCTCAATCTTTCTGAATTCACCTGCTCCTGTACACATAATGTATTCCGTTTGCTTTTCTTGTACTGATTTTACCGCTCGCATAAAAATATCTTCGAATTTTTCTACCGTTGTTTCTCCTTTCACAACATAATGCAATGCTTTAACATCAAATGCCGTGGTGTAAAAATCTTTAGAAACTGTAAAAAACACAATTTCACTGATACACCCCTGACTCCTCAGCTTTCTGGCGACCTCATCCCCCTGCATCCCGTTCATTCTCATATCCAGATAAATAATGTCTGGATAACTTTTGTGATCCCCTTGTAAACGGAACAGCAGTTCTTCACCTTTGTGATATAAAGAAAACACCACATCAACTTGATGAATTGACGCTAACAGTTCCAACTGCTTTTTACATTGTTCCAGTTCTTTTTCATTATCATCACAAATTGCGATAATCACGATTTATCCTCCTCTTTAAGTCAAGCACCAATTAATAAGTGCTTGCATTTAATTTTCCTGCAATCTATTGTTCTAAAAATGCCTTTATTCGTTTATATCCACACTAATATAGGCAGCAGTTATTCTATAATATGAGCAGTGACTAGACTCCGTAGGATAACATGAACATATGACATCTCTTAGGATGATTTAAATTGCACAATCCGTTGCAACCCATAAGATCACCAGATCGCAGTATCAAACTTACACAGATAAGCATATAAAAAACTCAGTTAACCTGGAAGTGCATGTATTTAATTAGAGTTCTCATGTATTAAATCAGTTTCAAGGAGCAATAAATCATAATCTATTGCATGAAAAAGTTGGATAAGGTTTTTATACCTTATCCTCTACTTTTGGTCACTATATTGTTATGAATCTTAAATTATACTTGTTGTTTCTAACCACTTGACGGTCTTTGCCGGCTAACATTTTATCTGCATGTAGATCTTGGTTATTTCCCTTATCTTAATAAACAATTTTTCTCAGCATTACTTTACTTCATTTTTTAAAATTTGTAATAAATTATGGATAAACAGCAGTCTTTTCGTTCCAAACTACACTACTGTTCCCGCTTGCGCGTATGTTTCCATTTCCCGTTTCAAATCTGTGTAATAGTATCTCCCTACCGGCTGTTCCAACTGCCTTTTATATTGTCCCAGTTCTTGTTCATTATCATCGCAAATTGCAAAAAAAGAGAACGGTTACTAAGCCGTTCTCCATTTTACATTATCAGATAATAAATTGAGATATGCATACTATTAAAGATTACAAATCAACGGATCTATGCAGCAGGTTCAAACTGGCTGTTGTAAAGTTCTGCATAGAAGCCTCCCTTTTCTAACAGTTCCTTATGATTGCCACTTTCGATAACGTCCCCATCTTTCATGACCAGAATCAGGTCGGCATTTTTGATGGTGGACAGGCGGTGCGCAATGACAAAGGATGTGCGTCCTGCCGTCAGCTTATCCATAGCCTCCTGAATCAAGATTTCGGTGCGTGTGTCCACAGAACTTGTTGCTTCGTCCAGAATCAGCATGGGAGCGTTTTGGATCATCGCTCTGGCAATCGTAACAAGCTGTTTCTGCCCCTGCGAAAGACTTGCCCTGTCATTTAACAATGTGTCATACCCTTGCGGCAAAGTTCTAATAAAGTGATGAAGCCCTACTGCCTTGCATGCAGCAACCACCTGTTCATCTGTCACCTCCGGCTTGCTATAGATAATATTTTCCTTGATGGTACCTTCAAAAAGCCATGTATCCTGTAATACCATACAAAATTGCTCATGGACATTCTCTCTTGGCACCTGGCTGATTGGGATGCCATCCAGCAATATTTCTCCACCGTCCAGTTCATAAAAGCGCATCAGCAGATTGACTATTGTTGTTTTTCCTGCACCGGTAGGTCCCACAATGGCTATTTTCTGCCCAGCTTTAATTTGAGCTGAAAAGTCATTAATAATCGTTTTTTCCGGAGTATATCCAAACTTCACATGACGGAATTCCACATCACCTTTCACATTGGTGAGCTTCTTTGCTTTTTGGCTCTCGTCAGACAGTTCTTCCTCATCAAAGAACTCAAACACGCGCTCACTGGCAGCAGCGGTTCTTTGCAGGTTCTGGAATGCCTGAGCAATTTGTGAAAGCGGTTGGGTAAACAAACGGATATACAGCATAAAGGCTACGATCACCCCGAAGCTGATGGTTCCGTTCATAGCCAGCGCCGCACCTACCACACAGACTGCCACATATCCGAAGTTACCGATAAATGTCATAAGCGGCATCATAAGTCCGGACATAAACTGGCTCTTCCAGCCGCTGTTATACAGGCTCTCGTTCACATTCTCAAAAAAACGTCTGGCCTCTTTTCCACCATTATAAGCCTTTACCACATTATGGCCGGAATAAACTTCTTCAATATGACCATTCGCGACACCCAGATCTTCTTGCTGCTGAACGAAATATTTCTGCGATTTTGACATGATAACACCCATGATGACAAACCCAAAAACGCTCGATCCTACGGCAGTTAACGCCATAATCCAGTTATTGTAGAACATCATAATTGCTGAACCCACAAACATGGTAATGGATGTAACCAGATTTCCGATGCTTTGGTTCATGGTCTGACCGATGGTATCCACGTCATTGGTCACCCTGCTGAGAATATCACCATAGCTTACCCGGTCAAAATATTTCAAGGGCAGCTTATTGATTTTTTGTGATATACCGGTACGCATATTTTTGCTGATTTTTTGCGTTATAGTTGTCATCATAAAACTTTGAATAAAATTGAGGAATGCTGAACCTGCGTAGAATGCCACCAACAGTAATGCAATGCTTTTTACTGTAACAAAATCAATTGCACCAGCGGACGGAACACCATTGATCAGCGCAGGTAATCCTTTCATGATCTCGTTGGTCATATCTTTCAGTTTATCCGGACCGATAATTTGCAGCACTGTTCCAAATGCTGCCATAACAAGAGCGACGATCACTGCAGGCATATAATTTTTACAATAGTCAATCAGTTTTCCCCATGTCCTTTTAAAATCTTTTGGCTTCTCGACAGCCCCCTGTCCCATAGGACCTCCGGCCACCGGCTTTCTGTTCGTTCTTTGTTCACTCATGACACAAGTTCCTCCTCACTTAATTGGCTCATGGCAATTTGCCTATATACCTCACAGTTCTGCAGCAAATCCTTGTGTTTGCCTTTGCCCACAACTCTGCCTTCGTCCAGCACGATAATCTGATCAGCATCCATAATCGTGCCGATACGCTGTGCCACAATCATACTGGTCACACCTGCGGTTTCTTTTTTCAGTACATTGCGCAAAATCCGATCCGTCTTATAATCCAATGCGGAAAAAGAATCATCAAATATATATATTTCCGGCTTTCGACAGACCGCGCGGGCAATGGCAAGCCTCTGTTTCTGCCCGCCGGACACATTGGTACCGCCTTGGGCAATGTCTGCTTCATAGCCACCCTCCATGCGTTCAACAAAATCCGTACCCTGTGCAATTGCAACAGCTTTCTTGATTTCGTGCTCAGAAAATCCATTTCCCCCATTATCTCCGTATGCCACATTGGACGACACCGAACCCTTGAATAGAACCGCTTTCTGCGGCACGTAACCAATTTTATCGTGGAGTGCCTCCTGTGTATACTCCTTAATATTCACGCCGTCAATCAGGATTTCTCCCTCTGTCGCATCAAAAAAGCGCGGCACAAGGTTTATCAGTGTTGATTTACCACTTCCAGTAGAACCGATAAAAGCAATCGTTTCCCCCTGCTTTACCGTAAAATTCACATCTTCCAGCACATAATCCGCCGCATCCGGATATTTGAAGCCCACATGTTGAAACGTAACCTCACCTTCCAAACCAGGGACTCCCTTTGTACGGCTGCCATCAAGGATTGTAGGTTCGGTGTCCAGCACTTCATTGATACGCTTGGCGGAAACACTGGCACGGGGAAGCATGATGAAAATCATGACCAACATTAAAAATGACATAACAACCTGCATCGCATAGCTGGAGAAGACCACCATGTTAGAGAACAGCGTCAGTTTATCCTTCATCTGTGCCGCATTAATTAAGTAGGCGCCGATCCAATAGATCGAAAGGGACAGCCCACTCATAATCATCGTCATGACCGGCATCATAATTGCCATAGCACGGCCTGTATATAACTGGGTGCCGGTTAATTCCTCATTCGCTTCCTCAAACTTCTTTTCTTGATAAGCTTCGGCATTATAAGCTCTGACTACGCGGAGTCCCGTCAGATTTTCACGGGTAACCCGGTTCATATTGTCTGTTAAGGCTTGCATTTTCTTAAATTTTGGTATCACAAAAATCATGATAATACCAATCATAACAATCAATAGTGCAACCGCAGCGCCTGTGATGAGTGACCATTCAAAACCCTTTCCGGCGATTTTGGTAATCGCCCAAACAGCCATAATCGGAGCTTTTATAATCAGCATTAAACCCATTGTAATCAACATCTGAATCTGTGTAATATCGTTTGTTGAACGGGTGATCAAGCTGTCCGTGGAAAAGGGGTTGATTTCCTCCATGGAAAAGGACTCCACTTTATTAAATAGCAGACTGCGCAGACGTTTAGAAAATGCGGCGGCAATCCGTGCCGCAAAAAAACCTACAATAACAGCGCCTGCCAAACTGCCGATTGTGCAGAGAAGCATTTTACCCCCAGCAAACCAAATATCGCTCATCGCACTGCCGGGCGTCTGCACTAACATGGTTATTTCTGACATGTAATCCGGCGTTTTTAAATCCAGCCATACCTGGACCATCACAAATATCAAGCTAAATAAAGCCATCAGCCATTCTTTGGGCTTGAGATATTTAAATATTCTAATCATAGAAAAAGCCTCCTTATTATTAGTGTTCATATTGAACGCTGTTAGTTATGTGGTCCTAAAATGCAGACCACGTTTGGTCTGCATTTTTATCTCACTATCTTTATTCCCCGGTTCCGATTATTCTATTCAAAAGGATCTGGCATCGTGCGCTGAGCGATCTCAAAGAACCGCGTGGAGAGACGTACAAATTCTCTTGCGTCTTTTTCACCCATCACAGTTAGTACTTGAATCAAATGATTTTGCATTCGCTGCATGTTTGCCCGAATCCGTTCACGGCCCTCTTCCGTAATCGTAACCAAAATAAAGCGCCTGTTCGTGGTGTCTATTTCACGGTGAATCTGCCCTTTCTTTTCGAGGGTACGGAGTGCCGCAGAGATTCTGGCCGTACTGCTGTTCAGCGCCTCACTCAATTCAGACGGCGATGCAGGTGATTCTTTCGTATAAAGATATCTTAAAATGAAAATTTCGCCTTTTCCAGAACGATTAAATTCATCCATGACTTTTCCACGGGACATCAGCTCACCCAATGAATCGACCAGTTCTTCTATACTACTCAATTTATTCACCTCCACCTTTCAAACAGGTATTAACACTCATAACTAACACTGTTAATAGTGTATACTGTTTCACGAGCATTGTCAAGAAAATTTTTCGCTTCTAAAATTCCCACTATAAAAGCCACTAGAATAGTATCGAATGGAATAGAGGTGTCACATTGTCCAACAATCCAGTCAAAGCCTCCGGTATCGTCAGCAATATACCAGTCAACGCTGCAGAAAGCTTTACATTATTCTGAGCACTGTAATCCGATTTCACCATTTCTCAAATGCTTTTCGTTGCCGGGTTATCGCATCTTCCTTTTTCATATCTGTCCCAACTTCCAATTTTATTTACAGAATTATGATAAATCTCCTAATAGATTACGCTTATATCCTGTTATTCTTAACATAAAGCTCGACAACAAAAAAGTCAAAAGGAGGATATATATTATGACTTTCGGCAATGTCTTTTTTTTAATCACCGTATTGGTTGGTGGTATTCTCTTGAACCGATTGATTCAGCACCGAAAGAGCGCCCGCAGAGAAGCCGCGTTACAGCGCACCAGAGAAATCGAAAGAGCACATTGGCGGCATGTGCTTCGGAATTATGATTTTGTTTTTGCTGATGACAGGGAAGAAAACACAAGTGAAAACCGTAAAGCTGCGTCTTAAAATCAATGGTCAAGACGAAGGGCGCCTTGAGACAGAAATAATCTGCAATCATATAGATTTAAAAAGGGGGTCGTATAAGTAAGTTTTATTCTATAAAAATACGCATTGAGGAGGATTAAAACCCCTTTTCAATGCGTATCTGTAATTTTATAACAATCTTTTTCATGGAGTCCAGATAATATTCCAGGGAATAATGGACATATTGAACGCTCATCCCCCGATTTAATCCATGGTAATCTTCGATATTTCCGCCTGCCTCCCGTTATTAATAGTCAAACTGCCGGTAGTAACGGCGGATCACCATGGGATGACAAAACTCCTCCTCCATATGGGCATCCACACGGTTGTTTACCGCATGCATCACCAGGTGTGAAACAGAGCCTCTGAATTCCCGGCTGATTCCCTTTAGTTCATAATCCTTCGTATCTATGACAGTGTAGTTCTTGCAGACCTTGGGAAGGAAACCTTCCACGCGCTCTGCCAGGGGACGCTGCTCGTCCTCTCCGATGAACAAAGTGACAGGAGTCTCCGCGTCTATAACCTCCAGCATGCCATGGAAAAATTCAGCGCTGGTAATGGATTTGGTGCGGATCCATAACTGCTCCTCCCAGTAGCACATCGCATAGGAGTAAGTGGCTCCCCACTGGTTACCGCCGCCCACAAAATAGTGGGGCATATCGGGGCGCGCCTTGAAATACTCATATTTATCCCTGGCGAATCCGGCCGCCCACTGGTCAGCTTTCTTCTCAACCTCCACCAGGGCCCGGGCCAGATGGGCCTCCATCTCTGCGTTGTACTGGTCGTACTCAGGAAACTCCCCATTGTTGAACATCAAACGGTTTGCTACCATATAAAACTTCAGCTGCTCATTCATAGGGTAGGAAATGCACCAGTCGCATAGCTTTACCATGGGGGCATCCGGCTTGTCAATGAAACCAAACACCTTGGCACCGGCTTCCCGTACCTTCTCAATGGCTTTTACCATCTCCTCGGTGCTTCCCGTCACAGATGAGAAGATCACGATGGATTCCTTGGTGAAACGCTTGTTGCCGGTGGTAATGAACTCCGCACCGTTCTCCACATAGATCGGAATGGAACTTCTTCCCCTCATATAGACCTCCGCCTGCATGCCGGAAGCCCAGGTTCCGCCGATTCCGATAAAATAAATTCCGTCAAAACCTCTCTGCTGGATTTCGTCCACAACTTTCTCAATCTCCGGCTGCAGCGCCAGAACGCCGTTTATACTGTCAATCTGCTTCTGTTCGTCAAATTTTAACATAATTGCTCCTTCCTTCTACTTATGGAAATGCACATTGAAGTTGCACTTGTCTCCACGGGTATAAGATTTCGAATATTCTATCACACGGTCATCCTCGTCATAGGTGGTGCAGGAGAACAGGAATACCGTCTGGTCTTTGTTGATATTAATCAGCCTGGCATCGGACTGGGTCAGCTGAACCAGATCCAGGGTCTGCCATGCCCTCACAGGGTTAATCCCATAGAATTTATAGATTTCAAACATGCTGAACACTGTCAGGTCGATCCCTTCCATCTTGGGCACCAGATTATAGGGAATATAGATTTCCTGAATGGCAATAGGGTCTTCATCTGCATAGTCCAGACGCTTGATATAATACAGCATATCTTCTTCGTTGATTCCAAAGATTGCCGCGTATTTCTCTCCGGCCTTCCGCTGGCCTTTCAGCAGGATCTTGCGCTTATTCTGCACATGCTTTTCATCCATGGTCTGGGTAAATCCGCCCAGCACCTCTAGGTCCCTCTCGATCTGGGCCACAACGTATACGCCCTTGCCCTGAATACGCTTTAACAGACCCTCATTCACCAGCGCGTCAATGGCGCTGCGGACAGTCAGACGGTTGATTCCGTAGGTAGCTGCCAGAACATTTTCCGATGGGATGGCCGTACCTGGAGCATACTCCCCATCCTCGATTTTAGAACGTACTACTTCCCGAAGCTGAAGATAAATAGGTGAATTGTAAGCAACCTCTGCTGTTTTAGCCAACTTTTTTCCTCCTTGTTATGAGCACTTAGCGGTTGTCCTTTTACCGCTTTGTGCGATATTACCAGGCGCCGTTGTACTCCAATGTCACACTGGAATTAGCAGCACCCAATTTCATACACTCTTTCACTTCTCTGCCTTCCAGAATCCCCTTTAAGAATCCTGCGATAAAGCTGTCCCCGGCACCCATGGTATCCACCACGTTACAGGGCACAATTCCAAATGTGGTGAACCCGGTTCCGTCATAGGCAATGCTGCCCTTTTCGCCCATTGTGGCGATCACCAGCCCAGGACCTTTTTCCTTAAGCTCCTTCATAGTCTCCCGAAGTTCCCCGGTATCTCCATCGTCGGTGGCAAAAAACAGGTAATCCACAGAGGGAATTGCCGCGACAGCCGCCGGATCCCCCGGCCTTGTGGCTGCATCGAACGCAATCCTGATTCCCCGCCCCTTTAGCTGCGCCAGATCGTTGTGTATGTTCCCCCATAGTCCTGTCACGATCATATCATGTTCACAAATAAAATCCTTTTCCTCATCGGTCAGCTTGAAGCCGGCCAGCACGCCCTCCTCGTAATCTCCGAAAACGCGCTCACCGCCCATCAGCTCCACATGGGTGATGGCCGTGTTCCCCTCCATGAAACGGATATGGGATACATCCACACCTTTTTCTGCGATTTTCTCTTTCATCAGCGCGCCGTACTTATCTGTGCCCACCACGCCGGTATAGGAAGCCTGGCCTCCCAACCGCACAAAATATACAGCCACGTTTACAGGATTGCCGCCTGGGTAAGCGTTCCCGGTATTGTCATAGACATCCATACAGTTATCGCCAACTGCAGCAAGTTTCATATTTTATTCCTCCATTTGCAGAAAGGAACTCACCTTCTCGTGAGCTCGCTTGCGAAGCAAACGTATTCTGATCGGGTGATCTCCTTAAAATATTCAAATACCACGTCCTGCTGGTCCATCGTCACACCTGACTGATAAATCACAGGAGCGCCTTCTTCGATCTCCAGATAACCCGCTTCCTCCTCATCGCAGTAGGCGATGCTCAGCTTCTCCATGCCGCCGGAAACCTCCACACCATACTGTTCCTTCAAAACAGCATAGAGAGAAACCTTGTCCAAATCGATCTGTTCCAGCCCGGCAAAACGCTGCGCATCCAAATAGATGGTGGAAATCAGCACAGGTATCCCATCCAGATAGCGCAGGCGCACAAGCCGTATCAGCTTGTGCCCCAGCGGCAGTTTCATTTTGCGTCCTATATTCTTGGGAGTCTCACAGAAATCCACGAGGAGCACCTTTGTATCGACCTCCCGCCCCGCAATCTGTGCTGTCTGGTAAAACCCATAGACATCCTGAAGGTTGCGGACCAACTTTTCCCTGGCCACATAGGTTCCTGAACCATTCTTGTTATAGATTTTGCCTTCCAGAATCAGCTGCTTGATCGCGCTTCTGAGGGTGGACCGGTTAAAATCCCACATCTCGCACATGCTCCGCTCGGAAGGAAGCTTCTCATCCGGTTTTAAGTGATTTTTTATTATATAATTTTCAATTTTTTCCATTGCCTCATCACGGGGCTTTTGGCGATCTAAACTCATGGCAGACATTCCTTTTATTTTCATACTTAAAATACAAATATTGTTTCATCATATTCAATCTTAGAACATCTGTCTCAAAGTGTCAATCTCTCTAATTGGAGAAAACCGCTATTTCCTGGCTGCTGCCTTCTTATTCCGGCTCTCCCAGAAGTAATATACCGGAAGTCCTGTAGCTACGGCAATCAGCGCACAGGCAATACCTGCCATAGGCGCCCAGATAAAGGTTGACCAGATCAGAGTTCCTGTGATCAGCATAGCCACACCCACCATCAAAGGCCTTGCAGGCATCCTGTATGCAGGTTTGTAGTGTGCCTTGTTTCTCAGCACAATGATAGTGCCAAAGGTAAGGAAGTTCTTTAGCAGAGCTACCAGAGTGAAGTAACCAAGCAGGTCAGAAAGCGAGGTGGCAAAAATAAGAACTATCGCAACTGCACACTGAACCAGTATGGAGAAATAAGGAGTCTCATATTTGGGATGAACCTTGCCAAAAGCTTTGAAGAACAGGCCATCCTTTGCCATGGCGTACTCAATACGCGGCTGGAACATGATACAGCTGGACAGAGATCCGATTACCACGATCACCGCCATTACCGCCACGATAGTTCCAGCATATCCGCCGATAACCGGGATCTTGGATGCCAGCAGTGCGATAGGAGCCTCGGAGGCAGCCAGCTCGCCAACAGACAGCAGACCGGAAGCAATCAAGGTCAGTCCAACATATAGGGCAAGTACGATAAATGCAGTGAGGATCAGTCCTCTGGGCAGGTTCTTCTTAGGTTCTCTGATCTCTCCGGACATATAGCAGGCCGCCGCCATACCATCAAAGGACCAAGTTGTGGCGGAGATACCGGCCAGAAGAGCGGTAAAACCGGTTGCGGTCACACCTGCCAGAGGCACAGAGGACAGGAATAAGTCTCCTTTAATGAAGAAAATACCGATGCCGACGATCAGCACAAAGGGAATAACCTTCAAAGCAGTGATGATGGTCTGGAATTTACCGCCGCCTTCCACTGAGCGCAAATGCAGCATCATGAAAATCAGCACGAAGCCAACTGCCACCAGGCGGAGAATCAAACCGTGCACCGGAATGAAGAACGCCAGGTAGTTAGCAATGGCCAGGGCCATGATGGAGATGGACGGCGGGTCGGTGGCCCAGAAGCTGATCCATCCACAGAGGAATGCCAGAGGACGTGATCCCGCTTCCTTAAAGTAAACATACTGTCCGCCATCCTCAGGGAAGGCGCTGGCCAGCTCCGCATAGCAGAAGTTGGCCGGGATCTGCAGCAATCCGCCAATCAGGAAAGACAGCACCAAAAACAGACTGCTACCCGCGGCTCCCGCCACCTCACCCAGTGATGAGAAGATTCCGGATCCTACTGTTGTGCCGACTCCGAGAGCGATTACGGCGCCAAGACCAAGCTTCCGCTTTAATTCGTTGGCACTTTGTTCCGGTGTTTTAACGTTTGACATACTCTTTCTCCTTTTTATTTGTATTTTTTAATAAGCTCCCCATAACCGTATATGACTACACGTCCCTGCGTACGTGCATCTGTTGCTTGAAACCGTTACTCGCCCATCACCTGGATGAGTATAGTTCTCTGGGCCGGTCCGTCAAATTCGCAAAAGTAGACCTCCTGAGCCCCGCCCTTTTGGATGCAGCCTCCGCTTACCAGCAGATGGCAGTGGTTTCCTGTGAGAAGTGATTTTAAGTGACCTGTGGGATTGCCGGCCGTAGAACCGTAGTCGCGGAGCATTCTGGCGTGGGCGTATGGCCAGTCCTCTGGGGCCAGCCTGGCCAGGAACTCCGATATATCACTTTCCAGGCATTCCAGGGACTCATTCACCGTAATTCCGGTGGTTGTGTGTCTGCTGATTACGTTGACAATTCCGTTTTGAATTCCGCTTTCCTTCACGGCCTTTTCGATTTCACCGGTGATCCGGATCATCTGGTTGTATTCCGTTGTCAGGAGTGTAATTGAACTTGTGTTTACCAATGGTGCCCCTCCTTACCTTTCCCCGGTAACACCGCCGGTGAAAGTTTCTTCTAATCCGCCTAGGAATTCGATGGCATTGCCGCCTTTGATCAGTTCCAGAGTACTCTCTCTGAAGCCCAGACGCGAAATGGCGTCCGCCATGCGGATCTGCTCAAAACGCGGATTGTTACTTCCAAACATTACCTGATGCCTCAGACTGCGGTCAATCCATGTGGCGGGAATGTCATGGTTAAATACCCTCTTGTAAAACTCCAAAGCATTGTCAAAATACAGTATTCCCGTATCCGCATAAACATTAGGATATTTCAGCATCAGCATGGCTGTCTCCTGCACCCAGGGCCAGCCAAAGTGGGCCAGGCAGATCTTAAGGCCTGGTCTGGCGGCTGCCAGCTCCTCGAACTCAATGGGCCTGGAAAATTTCGCCAGAGTATTGGGCTCCCAGGACAGTCCGCTGTGAAAGATTATAGGCCTGTGATACTTCTCGCAGATGTCATAAATCGGATCCAGCCGCTCATCCGACGGATAAAAATGCTGCCTGGATGGATGAAGCTTCAATCCCCTGAGTTTTAAATCTCCAAACGCGTGCTCCAGCTTATCCGCAGCTCCTTCAGCCAGAGGATCCACCCCTGCGAAACCAATAAAGCGGTCCGGCGCTAAATCTACCAGCCTTTTGATCTCCTCATTTGTTACAAGCGGCCTGCCATACTCTGTAGAGTAGTCCTCCGGCAGCAGGCACAGACGGTCAAGTCCCGCGCAGCGCATCTGGTTGAATATGTGCTGCAGAGGCGCCGTTCCGTTTAAGTGGATGTCCAGGGCGTCATGCCTTAACCCCTCCACCTTGGCGTCCTCATTGATCGGTTCATAAAACGCCGGATGTACATGAATGTCAATAAACATGATAAGTCTCCCTTTCCCTCCGTCTGTCAGAAGCCAGCTTCCCTCATATAGGCGCGGGCGTTATCGATGGCTCTCCTGGCATACAGCCTGGGTTCGTTGATATATCCAGTCACCAGCTCCAATGTAGCTGTCTTCTCATATCCGGCATCCTTCAGCTCCTTAAACAGCTCCGGAAGCGGTATGGAGCCCTCGCCGGGAACAATGTGGCTGTCTGTCCCCTGCTCCCCGTCAATAATGTGCATGTGATACATTTTTTCGCCCAGCTTATCAATGTAAGCCATGATGCTTTCATGCTGGACAAAAGGCGGCACCACATCACACATGCCCACAATATAGGGGGAATCGATGCGCTTAAACAGTTCCATCAGATCATTTGCGCTCTTGAACGCGTTGCTCTCATAGGGCGTCAGTGTCTCCACCACCAGCTTTACACCAGCCTTCTCAGCGTGGCCGGTCAGTTCTCTCAAGGTCTCCACCATGCGGTGCCAGATCTCCTCATAGGTTGCCAGGTATCCTGCATGGGCCGGGGACACCAGCATATAGTCAGCGCCCATCTCCTTTGCCATATCCAGACACAGCTTTAAGTAATCCACTGCATCTTTCCGCTGCCGCTCGCTTCCAATCATAAAATTGTAAGGATAGGCGTTGTGCTCTGGCGTGAATCCCAAAACCGGCATCTGATATTTGTCGATCAGGCGCTTCACGTCCTCGATTTCCCCTGCCTTTAGATCCGGTGCAAAGGCGTGAGGCCTGCCGCCCCACAGCTCGATAAAATCATAGCCGAAACGCTTTGCGTCCTGAAAGCAGTGTTCCAGCGGATTGCGCTGGTAGCCAGAAGTAAACATTCCAAGTTTCATAAATTACCCCCTTTGTTCGTGTTCTTTAATGATCGCTGCAATTACTTCTCCCAAGGATTAAAGGTGCTGACTACTTTGGCAGCTATCTTCGCGCCTGTGTCCAGGCACGTCTCAATATCCGACCCATTCAGAACCGCATAGAGGAATCCGGCGATAAAGCTGTCACCCGCTCCCACAGTATTCACCACCCGTGCAGGATAAATGCCTCCCTCATAAAACCGGTTGCCGTCATAGGCCAGGCTTCCCTTATCGCCAAAAGTGGCCACCGCAACCTTCATGCCCCTGTTCACCTTATTCTTTAAGTAGGATTCAATAAATGCATCCCGTTCCTTGTGGTAGGAATAAAATCCATAGTCCACATATGGAAGGGTTTTCTCAACCAGTTCATGATCCAACCGGTCTGCATAGTCAAAGCTGATCTGCGCGCCGGAAAGCTGACGGATCTTCGGCAGGGCATCCTCCGCTTTTCCCCACAGCGCGGTATGCACCAGGTCATGGGCTGCGGCAAAGCGGATATCCTCATCGTCAAACACAATATGTTCCAGCACCCCCTCCACATAATCCCCATGCACACGGTCCAGCCCGTCCATGTCCATGTAAGTGATGGCAGTCGGCCCGTCTCCCACTTTGAAGTGACTCAAATCCAGCCCTTCTCTGGCAAGTGTCTCCACCATCCATTTTCCGTTTTCATCGGAACCGGTTGTACTGATAATGGATACAGGAATTCCCAGCTTCTGAATATTGACTCCCGTGTCCACCACATTGCCAGTGGGGTATTTCTTTTTAATCCGCTCATACACGTCAATGCAGTTGTCTCCGATAACAGCAACCCTCATCTTCCTTCTCCTCTTTGCTATATATGTTCATGATTTTTTTATACCACTTGAAGTATAACAGATCAATATATTAGTGTCAATTTATTATTTTTCACATAATTAAGCCCACATATTAGTGCATATTATACATAAACCATTTGAATCTAAGTCAATCATTTCAAATATTTCCTTTAATAATCAGATGAGTACAAAGCATTTCTATATCAAAAAGGCCATCACTCGCCGAATGCTGTTGTGTACAGCCCGGCGGGCAATGGCTTCTCTGCCTCCAATCCAATCTTATTAATTAGTTTTAACGCACAGGTCTTCCGCCCGTTCCAACAACAGCTGATTCCCTGGCTGCCCGGATCGCCTCCCTCACTTACGAATGAAGCCTGCCGTTGGAATCCATCGCAATCAGCTATCTGTTCTCAGACTCTCCCGGTATGCTTTTGCCACTTCCATAAATTCCTTCACGCGGGCTGCATCCACGCGTGCGGAGAAATCCCCGTTTTCCTTAAATGTAGTCCCCACCACCGCAGCATCCGCTGTAGCCAGCTTCTGCTCTATTGTATCTCTGCGGCACCCTGTATTGCACAGAACCACCACCTCCGGAGCTGCCGCCTTCACCTGTGCGATCAACTCATTGTCCACATCCTGCCCGGCGGCTGAGGCTGAGATGCATAACCCGTCCGGATTAGCCTTGAAAATCGTGGACTTGGCTATATCCTTCAAAGGTCTGGTATCCAGATTTCGGTCAGATTCAGGGTTGATGAAATAGAGCATCTTAAGCTTTTCAAGAGGCAGGGCAGCCCTGCGCCTTAAGAGCTTTGAAAAGTCATTATTGTACAACCCACCGTCTCCCACATAGACGCCGCAGAAGGTTCCCCTCACAAAATCAGCACCCACCGCAGCAGCCAGCTCCAGTGTCGCCAGACCGTCTGAGATACAATCCACTCCAAAAGGCACTCTGATCTCGCTCATGAGCTCTCCGATAACCCGCGCCATGCTGGCAGGCGTAACGAAACTCATATTCCGTTCATAGGGAAGGCTGAATTCGTTGGAGAATAAAATCCCGTCCACACCGCCTTCCTGCAGTGCCTTAAGATCCGCCCTGGCGTGTGCCACAGTTGTCTTCATATCATTATCCGGAGAATACATGGGATCTCCCGGAAGGGCATCCAGATGCAGCATGGCGATGATCGGTTTTTTCGTGTGAAACATTTCTTCAGTCCATAGCATATGTGTTATTACCTCCCATTTTAATATATATGTTATCTGTATTTTAATACCACTTTTAACATATCAAATGAAATGGCTAATGTCAACATCATTCCTATTTTTTCACCCACTTACTTTTATGTATTGTGCACTATGTACATTTTAAAGCATATTTTTTTACTTTTATTACAAACATTCTCTTAAAACTCTTTTTTGATTGAATCCATATTTCTGCTGTGTTATGATAACCTCAGATTTGGTATGAAATTATATGTAACTTGTCAATATTGCTATCTTTACAAAGGAGGCTGTATTATGCAGAAAGCTGACATTCTATTACGTTCCAATGCTGTCTTCTCAGGCCTTGCTTCTGTTCCTGAAGCAGGCTTCGTCGCCATATCAGGAAACCGCATCCTGGCCGCAGGTCCCTCAGACGGAGCTGAGTACACCGGACCTGACACCCAGGTGTTGGATTTGGGAGAGCGGCTCATCTGCCCGGGATTTACAGACGTGCACTGTTTTTTCAACGGATATCTGCTGACCATCGCAGGGACCGATTTAAGTGCATGTCAAAACGCGGACCAGGCGGTGGCAGATGCTAAGGCTTACCAGAAAACCCTGATCCCCGGCGCGACAGTGCTTGCAAGAGGAGTGCACCCCGGCTTCACGGAGCTGAACTGCGACCGACTGGACCAGGAGTTCGGGGACGTGCCCGTCATCCTCTTTATGGAGGGCGGAGAAAGCTGCTATATGAACAGCGCTGCCCGCAGGGAATACCGTTTCACCCCGGACACCTGCTGGTCAGAGAGCTACTGGCGCCTTCTGAAACATATTCTGGGACAGACGGAATTTTCCGTACCGGAATTCAGGAAATATCTGTCCATGATGAATTCAAGGGGAATTACTTCTGTCAAGGAAATGGGTTTTGACGACTTCTATGGTTTTACAAAAGAACTTAAGAAATTAGAACAAGAGAATGCCCTGACAGCCAGAGTGCATTTCATGAGTCAGCCTGTAGGCTTTCCCATGAATCTGGAATATGGAAAAGAGATGCGGGATTCCTTCCACGGCAGTTTCGTACATTTCTCAGGCTATAACCAGATGACCGACGGATCCATCAGCCAGCTGGAAGGTGAAATGAAATCTCCCTACCTCTGCGCGGATACCTGCTGCGCCAAAGCTATTGACTGGGAAGGATTAAGAAAGGATACACTGGCAGCCGACAGGGAGAACTTCCGTTTTTCTCTCCACGCACAGGGTGATGGAGCCATCTGCAGGACCATGGATATCTTTGACCAGTGTCAAAAGGGACCGGACGGCAGGGTAAAAAACCGTCATGCAATCACAGATCTGGAGTGCTCAGATCCTGTTGATCTGGAGCGTATGGGAGCTCTCGGCATAGTGGCAGAGATTTATCCCCAGATCATGTCTATCGCAGACCGGGACGGCAAGCTGGCAATGATTCAGGAAAAAATCGGCCTGGAACGCGGCAAAAACTACTGGAACCGCCGGAAAATGGCTGACAGCGGTGTGACGATTTCCTGCGGCACGGACCTGCCGCTGCTCTACGACGATATTCCTGAGTCCATCTACCACACGGTAGGCGCCATGTTCCCTGAAGGAGGTGCGCCCTTCAACAAGGAGAACACCCTAACCGCATCTGAGTTACTAAAAGCCTGGACCTATGGCGGGCAGTACAACCTGGGCTACGAATCTCAGGCGGGCACCCTTAAAGCCGGCAATCTGGCAGACATCGCAGTGCTGGATGGGAATGTGTTTAAGACCCCCATGGACCAGGTGCGCGGCATCAAAGTGTGCCTGACACTGGTGGACGGCAAAATTGTCCATCGTACGATCTAAAGAAATCTATGGATTAAAAGGAGTCCGGAATTGGGGAATTACATTACGCCAGGTGGCTATCACTAGAACCACGATTCCCACCTGTTGCATCGTGTTTGTAATTGCAGTATTTTTAAGCTTGTACAGACTCTTTACAGCATCGATTCCAAAAGCAAGCGCCCCACAGACCTGTGGGCACAGTTGAATTACACTTTCTTATGGAGGTAAACATGATCGGTAAAAAATATTTTATGGGTATTGATACGGGAACCAACTCCAGCAAAGGCGTACTGATCGACCAGAACTGCAACATCATTGCCACCGGAACTACTGAACACGCCATGACTAATCCCAGGCCCGGCCATTATGAGCATGATGCAGATATGGATTGGTGGGGGGATTTTTGTACCATCAGCCGGCAGTTGATAGCAGACAGCCAGGTGGACCCTGCAGACATTCTGGCTGTAGGGGCCAGCGCACTGGGTGCCGACTGCCTGCCTGTGGACGAACAGTGCCGCCCGTTGCGAAAAGCTATCCTCTATGGCATCGACTCCAGGGCCACCAGGGAGATGGCACAACTGACAGAGCTTTACAGTGAAGAACAGATCAAGAAATGGTACGGACGGCCTCTCTGTTCCTCGGATGTGATGCCCAAGATTCTCTGGATCAAGAACAATGAACCCTTGGTTTATGAGAAAACGCACAAATTCATTACAGCTTCCACCTTCATCACCGCCAGGCTGACAGGAAATTATGTGGTGGACCGGTTCCTGGGGCTGTCAAGCTTCAATCCCCTGTACGACCGGGACGGAACACCCAACGCCAGACTGTGCGCTCCCATCTGCCGCCCCGACCAGCTGGCAGAGATCAAAGAGTCGAACGAGATCGCAGGCAGAGTTACCGCACGGGCAGCAGCAGAAACCGGTCTGAAAGAGGGGACTCCGGTCATCACGGGAACCGATGATTCAGGTGCGGAGGCCATCAGCATCGGAGTGGTAGCTCCCGGCAAGATGATGATTCAGTTCGGTTCTTCTATTTACATGATTCTGGGAACAAAGGAGCTAGTGGACGATGACCGCCTGTGGCGGGAAGAATTTATCGTTCCGGGCCTATGTGACATTTCTGCTGGGACCAACGCAGCCGGTTCCCTTACCAAATGGTACCGTGACACCTTGTTCCTGGATGCCCTGGCAATCGAGCGGAATGGCGGCATGGACGCCTATCAGACCATGATGGAGGGCGTTGATCAAATTGCACCGGGAAGCGACGGGCTGATCACACTGCCCTATTTGGCCGGCGAGCGGACTCCCATCAATGATCCCCTGGCCAGAGGCTGCCTGCTGGGACTGACCCTGGCCCACACCAGAGCCCATATGTACCGCAGCGCCCTGGAATCCGTGGCATTCTCCGTCAACCAGCAATTGAATCTTATGGAAGCCCACGACAACGTAATAATCGACCAGATATTCGCCGTGGGAGGCGGCGTGCAGAATCCACTATGGATGCAGATTGTGGCGGATGTAACTGGCAAGGAGATCAACACACCACTTGTGACCATCGGAGCCAGCTTTGGGGATGCCATGATGGCAGCCACTGCCGTAAAGTATCCCGGATTTGAGAACTTCGCCGCCCTGACCAAGTTTATCAAGCCCGGCAAAACCTACCGGCCCGACGTGAAAAATCATGAGACCTACAAGGTATACCAGGATATTTATGACAGGCTTTATCCAGCTACAGCTGAACTCATGCATGCGCTGGCGCCGCAGTAACAGCGACGAAAAACGTGTCTGAACGTTCATTATGCCCGGTGGAACGCTGTATGGTGGGCATCTTTGCCATTTCTTTCAGAAAACGGTGTTCGTAATCCCGCTCAGATTTTTTTACAAAATAATAGACCAAAACAATAAAGTGGGGCAACCTATTTCTAGGTTGCCCCCTTAACAAACCACACGCGCCTTATTAGGGCATACGATATCCGTTCCTGACATTTGGGTGTTTATGTTGCATACATACCCTTAGCCTGGTTCAAGTCCTTTTGCTTCAATATTCGATGAGCAAATATTTTTTATAACGCCGCCTCATGAAGTTTTTTCTTGAATTGATGATAAATATCTATTTCTTCATGGCAGCTCATACTACCCAGTTTGATTGCCGGCTTTGTTTTCCCATGAAAATCGCTGCCCATGGTTTTCAGTAAATGAAATTTTTCAGCCTGCTTGTTGTAGAAAGCAAGCATGTTTTCATCATGATAACTGCTGTATACTTCCATCCCATCAATACCACACGAAACTATGCTTTCCAGAATCTTTTGATCCTGCCCGATATTAATCCCTGGGTGAGCAAGAACAGCTATGCCTCTTGCCTTTCTAATCAATTGTATGGCTTGGTTCAGCCCAAGAAACTGAATAGGTACATAAGCCGGCTTCCCTTGGGAGCAAAAGTCCCAATAAAAATTTACATAAGGATTATCACTACGCTTCCCGTTCTTTCGGTATGGTTCCAGAAGAGGATTGTTCTGATTTCTTTTATCCGCCAGAGCAACTTCAGCAATCATTTCACCTGTCACTACACCTTCTACGGCGAGATCCAAAACTTCTTCTATTTCAAGATGAATACCTAAATCCTGCACCAGATGTATTAGTTTTGAAGAAGCATCTTGTTCTTTCTTTAGGATATCCATTTCATTTTTTTCAAATTCAGATACTGTTGGATCAATCCCATATCCTAAAAGATGCAGATTAACTCCTTCAAATTGACAATCAAGCTCAATAGCACGAATTAATTCGATACCTAATTCATTTGCTGATTTCTGAGCATCTCCTATCCCTCGTACGGAATTATGGTCAGCTAATGCAACCGTCTTTAAACCATGCTGTTTACACAGCTGCATGAGTTGTGATGGCGTGTATTCACCATCGTTACTAATATTGGAATGCATATGTAAATCTAACTGATTAACCATTTCAAGCCCTCCTTGCTGCGATTTTATTAATTTTCTAATTTTGGTTCCAATGGTTTTAATGAGATTTGCTTAATACCCTCTGCAAAATCTTTGCCAAAGTCACTTGATACAATAATGTCAGGCAATACTTCTGACTTGATTGTTTTTTTACAGTCCTCAATAATGAGATCAATCGCTGCTTCGGCAAGATTTTCCCTGTAAATGACAAGGATATCCGGATTTAAAAGGCAGGTGAACGTAATGATTAATTTCTTAAGTGCCACTGTAATATTTTCTGAAACATATGCTGGATTCTTCCAATCAAACCCATCCGGAAGAAATTTAGCTTCACCAGCAAAGCCATCTTTTCCTTTATACATATCACCGTTAATAAAAACACCTGCACCTAAAGGATATTTCTCCGGAATATAAATGCCAACCACGTTTTTATCGTTGCATTGATTAGAAGTACAATATCCTAGTACAGCTGCGTTAACATCATTTTCAAAGACTACAGGTATTTGAAATTGGTTTCTCAAATGTTCCACAAGGGATTTCCCTTCAAGAGATATATAATCACTGTTCTCCATCTTCCCTCTGATTTCTTGTCCTGGCATACCAATACCGATCAATTTAATGTTAGGATACTTTTTCAGCATTTTCTCGATTATCAGATCAAAACTACATTCAGATATTTCATCTAAGATAATCTCGTTGCCTTCAATCACCTCCCCATATAGATTGACAACGGCAACATGGGTTAAATCCTTCATTTCATACTCATTTGTATAAATGACTAATGCCATACTGTATTCCTCATTAAAGGAATAGACTACTGCCGGCCTGCCGCCGCTGGACACTTCCAGCTCATCAAGCAGTATCTCTCCATCTCTCAAAAGCACTTCAACAAGTGAATTAATTGTTACCACGCTCAATCCTGTCAAATTTGCCAATTGAGGCTTTGTTGCTTTTTTATTTTCTTTTATCACCCTTCTAACCGTATCTAAATTGATTTGTTTCATTAAATTTACATTCCCTACAGCCATACTGCTCTCCCTTATTAAATGCTCTTTATAAAGTATCTTTAATATATCAGAAATGCAGCTAATCGTCAAGGTGATTATATAGAAATTCTGTTCCTGCAGAGGCTGTCTTTGCCTTAGAAAGGATCTGCCCTCAAAATGCAAAAGACAGACTATCAGCTTTATGCCGATAGTCTGTCTTTTGCTGCCGCATATCATTTGCCGCTGCTCAATCTAAATGTTCCCTGATACTTTCTTATCGGGTACCAGAATGTGCGATCCCTTTTCTTTTATATAATTTAATACTCCCCGTATGTCAACTAACACAGATCCTACCACTCAGCTTTTGTTCCATCATAATGCTTCCAGTTCGGATTCGCCCAGTTGAGCCCTTCCATAGAAACTTCTTTCACCTTTTCTTCATCGATGATAAGACCCAATCCCGGTTTATCCGGTAAGCCGATAAAACCGTCCTGATATTGGAATATTTCTTTATTTTCCACAAAATCCAGGAGATCAAAACCTTTGTTATAATGAATTCCCAGTGACTGCTCCTGGATAAAGACATTGGGGCTGCAAGAATCAATTTGTAAGGTAGCCGCCAGTGCAATAGGACCATAAGGGGCATGGGGAGCAGCTGCGATATCATAGGCTTCTGCCATAGCGATAATCTTCCTGGTTTCCATAATTCCGCCGGCTAAAGCTACATCCGGCTGAATGATATCGATATATCCGCTTTTCAAAATATCTTTAAATCCCCAGCGTGTATAAAGCCGTTCACCCGTTGCCAGAGGTGTCACCACATGCTCCGACACTTCCTTAAACGCCTCCTGATTTTCGCAAAGCACAACCTCTTCTAAAAACATTGGCCGGTATGGCTCCAACTCTTTTGCCAGAACTTTTGCCATCGGCTTATGTACACGTCCGTGAAAATCCACGCCAATATTCAAATCGTTACCAAAAGCCTCTCGCAAAGCGGCAACCCGTGCCACCACTTCATCAATTTTCTTAAAATTATCAATATAATGAAGTTCCTCTGTCGCATTCATTTTTACCGAATCAAAGCCTCTGTCCACCCGGTCTTTTGCATCCTTTACCACATCGCTGGGACGGTCGCCGCCAATCCAGGAATAGACTTTAATCCGTTCTCTGGCGGCCCCTCCCATCAAATCGTAGATCGGTGCTTGATAGTATTTCCCCTTAATATCCCAAAGCGCAATCTCAAGCCCGGATATAATCGTCATATTAATCGGACCGCCGCGGAAAAATACGCGGTACAATTCCTGCCAGAGAGTTTCAATCTCCAACGGATTTCTGCCAATCAATCGCTTTGCCATTTCTTTTGTACCGGCTGCTACTGTCTCGGTCTTCGTTCCGGAAACCATCTCACCCCAGCCCTCGATGCCCTCGTCAGTGACTATTTTCACAAAAATCCAACGGGGTTTTACTGTATATACGATTACGTCTGTTATTTTCATGCTTCTGCTCCTAAACCTGCAGCTTCCTTCTGCTTTTTCTCTTCTAATATTCTGGCTCTCTTCTTGTTCAAATTACTCATAAATACCCAGGTACCGGCGATAGCGGCAATCAACAGCGGAATGCTGATAACCAGATTACCGATAAATGCTTTGTAAACTAAAAAGCTCACAGTCAGGCTGGTTGCCGCAAACGAGGTTATGTAACTTCCATCTGCTGCCAGATTCAGGCCGACACTGGTTGCTAACTCGGTAAGAACCGGCGCGGTAGCAGTACCGGCAAGCAAAATCACACCAGTACAAACAAGTCCCATGATAATATTCTTAAATAAATTGCCCCTTGTAATGGCTACGACCAAAGCAACACGGAAAGTTACTACTGCCAGATCAGCAAACGGAAGAACACGGTTTCCAGGCAGAACAGCTGCCATTAAAATAGTTAACGGTATAACAATCAGCGATGTTGTAATAACATCCGGATTACCAACTACCACTGCAGCATCAAGTCCGATAAGAAATTTCCTGCCTTTGAATTTGCTCTGAGTGAATTTTTTTGCCGCCTCGGAAATTGGCATTAAGCCTTCCATAAATAAAGAAGTCATCTTAGGAATCAAGACCATAACTGCAGCCATATTAACACCCAATGCCAGGATTCCTGATACCGGGTATTTTGCCAGGGCACCAATGATACAGCCTAATATCAATCCCATCATGGTTGGTTCACCGAAAAAGCCTAAATATTTCTTAGCGTTTTTCACATCAAAGTTTAGTTTGTTAATTCCTGGAATTCGATCAAGCAGCCAGTTAAGAGGTGCCGCAATGATCACAGAAGACAATGCGGACATTGTCGGCAGGGAAACACCGGGAATCCCAAAATAGTCTTCTACCAGCGGCGCCGTCCAGTCTGAGAGTTTAAAGGTAATGACCGCCATTACCACGGTTGCCGCTATTCCCAACGGGATACTTTTCGTGACATAATAAACCATAATACCGACAATTGCCATGTGATGATAGTTCCAGATATCAACATCAAGCGTATCCGTAGCCTTAAGTACAAGCATAATAATATTCGTTGCCAGTATACAGAAAATCAAAATAGCTATAATTGGTGACGACCAGGTTACCGCGGCGATTGCTCCCCAACCCACATCCAGAATATCAAGTTTAATCCCAAAGTTTTCTACCATTGCCTGGGCAGCTGGTCCCAGGTTTGATTTCATCATATTGATAACCAGATTAATACCTGCAAAACCGATTCCAATTGTCAGTCCTGAACGAAAAGCTTTTGCTAATTTCACGCGAAAAATCAAACCGATGATCGTAATAA